>ENA-OQCO01000729-OQCO01000729.1-human-gut-metagenome-genome-assembly--contig:-NODE-729-length-16412-cov-5.117102_pt1 | contig 16412 bp, 12 predicted proteins | sample MGYA00242500_ERZ504582 | MGnify/ENA primary metagenome ERZ504582 (study PRJEB26092, sample SAMD00036346) | human gut metagenome | host: Homo sapiens | study: EMG produced TPA metagenomics assembly of...
GCAGATGTTTTCTTTTGGCATCATCGGATTCCTTGTCAGGGATCCTTTACCAGAAAGGAATCTTAAGCAAGGAAGCGGGATCTTTGTATCTATGGATTTTTAAGTGTAGTGCTCATCTATGGCGGAATCATGAATCCGGCAAGCATCTTAATGTCTTACGGATACATCACACCGGCCAGCCTGGTTGCTTTCTATATTTCAGGAATCCCGGTGGATCTGGTGCATGCACTGTCAACTGTGATCTTTTTATGGTTTTTGAGCAGGCCGCTTCTTGAAAAACTGGAACGCATTAAGAAAAAATACGGGCTTATTGAGTCCGGGAAAGAGGAAATGCTTTGATCTATGTCAGCCATTTGATCTGCGATGAAGATATGAAAGAGCTCTGCTGCCAGTACGGGACCGGGGTGGAGAGCATTGAGTTTTCCATTTCCGACAATCTGGACCGGCTGGAAAGAAAAATAGAACTGTATCAAAAAAGACTGGAGCAGATGGGAAATCCGCCGCTTACCCTGCATGGGCCTTTCCTGGATTTAAACCCGGCATCTTTTGACAGCCAGATAAGGAAAGTGACGATGGAACGGTTTGACCAGTGTTACCAGGCAGGGATCCGTCTGGGGGCAGAAAAGATCGTATACCATTCCGGGATGATCCCGATGGTATATTTCCGGGAAGGCTGGGCAGAGCAGACGGGCCGGTTTTTCCGGGAGTTTTTAAAAGACCGGGAAGGCCCTGAGATCGTCATGGAAAATGTCCTGGATGAAGACTGGCGGCTTCTTTTGGATGTATATAGAATCGTAGATCATCCAAAGTTTAAGCTGTGTCTGGATATGGGGCATGCATACTGCTATTCCAAAGTTCCTGTCCTTAAATGGGCGAAGGAACTTGCTCCATATGTCGGACATGTCCATATCCATGACAATGCAGGGGACAGGGATTCCCATTTGGGCTTAGGAAAGGGCACAATTCCATGGGAAAAGGTTTTAAAACTTCTTCCCTGCACAAAGGAACGGACTTGGACGATAGAATGTTCCAATAAAGAAGATGTGATTCTTTGCATAAAACAGATAAACGAAAAAATGAGGGGGAAATTATGAACAGATTAAAAAAACGGGCATGCCAGTTTCTGGTGTTAGTTACCACAGCGGGGCTTTTGACAGGTTGCGGAGGCGGGACTCCAAAACTGGAAGATGCACTGAAAAAGACAGCTGCTTATGAACAGGAAACTGTAACTTCACCGGCATCGGATACCCTGGGTGGGGAATGGACAGTGATCGCCCTTGCCCGTTCAGGAGAAACGGTAGATGAAAACTATTTTGAAAAATACCGGGCCAATCTTGAAAAACGGGTCAAAGACCAGGAAGGCGTGCTCAGTGATAACCGTTATACGGAGTATTCCAGGGCAGTCATGGCATTGAAATCCATAGGAAAGGATCCAACGGATATTGGCGGATACGATATTGAAAAGCCGCTGGAAGATTTTGATGCAGTGGTCTCCCAGGGATTAAACGGTGCCATTTATGCACTGATCGCCTTAAATGCCGATGACCCGGATGCCAATAAAGACGGGGAACTGGAACAGAAATATCTGGATTACATATTGGAACGGAAAAAAGCAGATGGCGGATTTTCCCTGGATGATAACGCCAAAGACGGGGATGTGGATCTGACCGCCATGACACTGCAGAGCCTGGAACCATACCAGGATGAAGAAGATGTAAAGGAAGTCATTGACAAGGGTGTGGAATTTCTGGCAGATATACAGGACGATGATGGCGGTTATACCGCATTTGGTGCAAAGAGCTCAGAATCTATTTCCCAGACCGTGATCGCCCTCAGTGCGGTAGGCGTAGACTGCAATGAGGATGAACGTTTCCAGAAAGATGGAAAAGGCCTGTATGATACCCTGATGACTTTTTATCAGAAGGATGGAAGTTTTAAACATACCTGGACGGGGAAAGCAACCCCATGGCAACAGACCAGGGATTCTGTGCACTGGTGGCTTACCAGCGCTACCAGGATAAGGAAAACAGCTTTTTTGATATGACAGACCACAGATAAGGATGGAGGAAAGAAAATGCCGCAGAAGATAAAAGAACTCCAGGATCAGCTGGAGCGGATCATTAAAGGAAAAAAAGATATCACAGATAAGATCCTCATGGCAGTGCTCGCAAAGGGGCATGTACTTCTGGAAGATGTGCCTGGTGTTGGTAAGACCACAACCGCACTGGCACTGAGCCGTCTTATGGGAATGGAATTCAACCGTATCCAGTTTACACCGGATGTTGTCCCTTCCGATGTGACCGGATTTACCATGTATGACAAACAGAGCGGACAGTTTTCCTATCGTGCCGGGGCTGTCATGTGCAACCTTTTGCTGGCAGATGAAATCAACCGTACTTCCAGCAAGACCCAGTCCGCCCTTCTGGAAGTAATGGAAGAAGGAAGAGTGACGGTAGACGGGGAAACCCATTGTGTGCCATCCCCATTTGTAGTCATTGCGACAGAAAACCCGGTGGGGTCTTCCGGTACGCAGCTCCTTCCGGAATCACAGCTTGACCGTTTTATGATCAGCGTCAGCATGGGATACCCGGATCACCAGAGCCTGGTGGAACTGTTAAGGGACAGACAGAGGGAAAATCCCCTGGAAAATGCAGAGACCGTAGTCACCCGGGAGGAGGTGCTGGAACTCCAGAAAGAGGTACAGGAGATCTATGTAGCAGACCAGGTGCTCGACTATGTGGCAGACCTTGCGGAAGCTACAAGGAAACATGTGCTGATCACGCTGGGATTAAGCCCGCGTGGAACCCTGGCACTGGTAAGGATGGCAAAAGCAGCTGCTTACATGAAAGAAAGGGATTATGTTATTCCAAAGGATGTGCGGGAGGTATTCAAGGACGTTGCGGCACACAGGATGATCCTGGATTCCAAGGCAAGGTATCAGGAAAAAACTGCCCGTGAGATCCTCTCGGAGATCCTGTCAGAAGTGCCGGAACCGAAGGTGGAAGGATGATAAAGAACAGGATCCTGTGGCTTTTGTGGCTGGTCTGCATGGCAGGAGCAGCAGTAATTACAGGCACATGGCTTTTTGCAGCGGTTCTTTTGCTCACCGTTCTTATTTTGATCTTTTCCGCAGGGAGTGTGGCTTTGTCCGGAAAAAAAGCCGTTATCAAACTGCATCTCCCAAAGGCATCAGAGAGAATGGAGTGTTTCCATGGAAAAATGTATTTGGAAAATCAGTCTGCATGGCCGGTATTTGGCGGGGCAGGAGTGCTCAGATGGGAAAATCTTTTTACCGGGGAAAAAGGGGTGATCCCGATTTTCTTTTCCCTGGGAGGAAAGGAAAAGCAGGTCATTGAATTTGAGGCTGGAAGCAATTGGTGCGGCTGTATCAGATTTTGTTTTTCTGACTGGAAATGCCAGGATTTTTTCCGTGTCTTTTCTTTAAAAAGGAAGGCTGATACATGCGCTTATACCGTTGTAATGCCGGAAAGACAAAAAGGTGAGCTTTCCCTTTTTACAAGGGAAGGATTCGACATGGAAAGTTTCCGCTATTCCGGAAGCCGCCCGGGGGATGATCCGGGAGAAACTTATGACATCCGGGAATACCGTTCCGGTGACAGCATCCGGCAGATCCACTGGAAGTTGTCCGGAAAGCTGGATGACATTATGATCCGGGAAAAAAGCTTCCCGGTGGATGATACGGTACTGATTCTGGCAGAAGCATTTCAGGCAGACCGGGATCCACAGCGTGCGGAAACGGTGGCAGAAGTCTTTTCAGCAGTCCTTCAGAGCTTTATGGAAAAGAAGATCTCCTGCCAGGCCGGAGTCTATGACCACAGCACTGGGAAGTTCCGGCTGGAGAAGATCCGTACAGAAGAGGACCGCGAAAACATCCTGTACCGCTTCCTGCGTTATGGAAGTGATGCAAAAACACCGGTCACAGTACGGGAATATCTGAAAGACCCGGGAATACAGAATTTTGCAAACTATGTATATATAACCGGCGACCCGCAGGACAAAGAAGCAGAACTCCTGGCAGCAAAGGGAGAAGTGACTATCGTAGGATGCGGCACAGGCGGCAGAGACAGTGGAGGAGAACAGGTATTATGGAAATACGGATCACAGAATCCAAAAGACAGTCAAAAACAGCATATAGAAAACAACTGTCCGGTATCCTGCTGGAAACTGCACTGATCTGGCTGAGTGCAGGCGGAGGGCTCCTGCTCTTTTTAAGAGCTCTTACCGAGCAGGAACGCATGGCACCGATTTTGGGAAGCGTGCTTCTTATGGCAGTGTTCTGTACTGCAACAGAAAGAATGGGAAAATATGGGCTTTATGGACGGCTGGGACTGGGAATGGTTTCCATCGCAGGGATCTTCCTGTTCCATGGACAGCTCTTAGACGGCATGGCATTATACTGGAATGATATGGCAGACATCCTGGGAAGCCGTGCCGGGATTTACCTCAAAAGGTTTGAGACTGCCGGGATACAGGGAGGGGATGCCGCCCGCATGGTATTCCTTATTTATCTTGGAATGGCAGCGGCAGTCTGCGGATTCCTTATCCTGAAATTGAAGTTTTATCTACTGGTGCTTGCCTGGGCTCTGGTACTTCCTGTCCTTTCGGGAATCCTTGGTATGGAGCCGGATGCAGGCACAGGAGTTATTTTTTACATGGGGATCCTTTTGGAACTGAATCTTATCCTTTCCCGTTCTGGAAGGAAACGCCACCGGGCAGAGAGCAGCCGGGCATTTTTGACAGGAAGCATCCTGGCATGTGCGGTAATGCTGGCAGCCGGGATCCTTCTGGAACAGTTTATGCCGTCCGAAGACTATGGTTCCTCGACACTTGTCACAGAAGCTAAAAAAGAGGCCCTGGACGGGATCAGCAGCCTGCGGTACAGAAAAGGAAAGATCAATACCCTTCCGGATGGAAAGCTGAAAGAATGCGGTGCTTGGAGTGCCTCAGACGATACGGCACTTTCCGTTACCATGGAAAATCCGGATTCTCTCTACCTGAGAGGATTTGTGGGAAGCGTGTATGACGGTTCTTCCTGGGAAAGCCTGGATACGGAGGATGCCTATAAACAGAGGACGCTCTTTTACTGGCTCCATCAGGATGGATTTTATGGGGAGACCCAGCTAGGCCGTGCAAGGGCACTTGCAGATGATGATACCCTTTCTGACAAAGTATCCGAAGTGGACATAAAAAATGAAAAGGCAGACAGCCGTTATCTCTATACCCCTTATGAGATTACAGAACTGCCTGTCGGATACAGGAAAGAGACACCGTTTGCTGACAGTATGTTAAAAGCAAAAGGACTCTTTGGAGCAAGAAACTATCACTATCAGGCAAATGGAAACCTGGTAAAAGATTTTACGGTGCTGGGGGCAAGGGTCTATCAGGCACTTGCCAGGGATGAAGGGGATTCCTACCGTGATGATGAGAGTTATTACAACGCATTTGTGTACAGCCAGGATACGAAGCTGTCCGGTGCACTGGAAACCCTGTTCCGCAAAGAACTGGGGGACGGTGGAAACCGGGAACAGGGGCATACCGATTACTATACAGCGATCAGCAGGATCCGTTCATATCTGGAAAAGAACCTGACTTACAGCACGGCAACCGATCCGTATACCGGACAGGGGGATTTTGCAGAGGACTTCCTGACAAACACCAGGATTGGCCACAGTGTCCATTATGCCACGGCGGCGGCACTGATGTTCCGCTATTACGGGATCCCATCCCGTTATGTGGAAGGATATCTGGTCACACCGGAAGATATCAAAGATAAAAACCCGGGGGATACGATAGAGATTCCGGGAAAAAACGGACATGCCTGGACCGAGATCTATATGGACGGCCTTGGATGGGTTCCGGTAGAAATGACACCGGAATACTATAATGTCATGGAGGAAGCAGACCTCACGGCAGGCCTGGAGGCAAAAGGAGCCAAAGCAGCTGCCATCCCGGAAGCACAGGACGAACCGCCTGCACAGGAGAACATCCAGACACACTGGAGCTTAAAACTGGCACTGTTCGGAATCGAAAAGCTTCTGATCCTCCTGCTTGCGGTATTTGACCTCTTCTGCCTGATATTTATCTTTACGGTCTGTGTGCTCCGCATCCACGCAAACAGAAGACGGAGAAAACTGTTTGAAAGTGAAGATGACCGCCAGGCGGTTCGCGCCATGGCCGGATATGTGCGGCTTCTTTATTATCATGGCCCTGAGCTTTATTCGGAAGATGCTATGAAGTGTTACCGAAAAACAAGCGTTATCGGGGAAAAGGCTGCGTTCAGTCCCCATGCTGTATCAAAAGAAGAACGAAAGGATACCGCTCTGTGCGTGCAGAAGATGAAAAAAGAACTGAAAAAAGCCAGAAGCTGGTATGGAAACTGGATCATGAAATATATAGAAAGGCTGTATTAAGGAGGAAATGACCATGAAAAAGAGAAAAAAAGAATAACCGGCTTTCCTTTCTGACAGCTATTGTCTGTCTCCTGCTTTTTGCTGGAGTATTATTTCTGGGAATGAAAAACTATGAACCGGAGAAAAGTGAAAATCCGGTACAGGGGGTGAACAGTGAAAGCTCTTTAAAGGGATATCTTGGAAAGGGATATGCTTATGCCGGAAGCCAGGAAGATGCTTCCACGGGTGAAGAATCTTCCTTTGAAGAACAGGCACAGATCCTGGAAGATGAACCGGAGGAAGAACCGGAAAAGAAAAAGGAAGAGGCACAGGCGACTGTCACCCCGGAGCCGACATCAGAGCCGGAAGCTTCCCAGACACCGGAACCGGACAGCCAGAAGGAAGATACCCAAAAAGGAGATGCCGATCCGGAAGACGGCTCTACAGGAGAGGATAATGACAGCTCCAAAGACAATACCATCCATTATGACAAAAATGGTGACCAGGATGATGACAGCCGGAAAGAAACACCGGACCAGGACGATGACCGGAACCAGGATGGGGCGCAGGTACCGCTCAGTGCAACGCCGACGCCATCTCCGGAGCCGGAACCGACACAGGAACCGGAGGAAGACCATTATCCAACGATCGCTACAGACCTGACTGACGGGGAAACGGTAAATGCCGCATACCGTACATTTTATGTACAGGCGGTAGACTGGTACGGGAACAGCTTATCCTCTACGGCACTGGAAGTAAATGGAAACGGTGAAAGACTTTCTTCAAAAGGGGAGCCTTCGCCGGGAATCCTGGCTTACCGTCTGGATCTGAATGAGGGCAGCAACACTGTGGATATCAAGGCAACGGATGATGAGGGATGGAGTACCACGCTTCCAACGTTTACCATCTATAAAGGGAATGAGAGCCAGGAAGAACCTGCCGGCTCCATCACGGTCAGCATTGAGGCGGGGACTGTCGGACTTGGGACAATCCTGCCGGCGACATCCATCGACTTTTATCAGGGCGAACAGCTTTCCTCCGTGGTCTTAAGGCTTCTGCAGAACAGTGGGTTTGACTGGAGAAATGATGGAAGTGCAACAGGAGGTTTTTACCTGAAAGCTATCGGACGCGGAGGAATCACTTCCGGAGCTTCGATCCCGGATGACCTGATGGCGCATCTGACAGAAGTAAACTGCCAGCTGTCCGGGCATGATGCCAACTGGCTGGGAGAATTTGATTTTACCATGAATTCCGGCTGGATGTATTTTGTAAACGGTGAATATATGAACATTGGAATGTCGGGCTATTTCCCGGCAGACGGTGACGAAGTAAGGCTTCGCTTTACCCTGTATTCCGGAGCAGATCTGGGTGTCGGGGATAACGGCGAAGTATGGGGGGACTGGTAATGAAAAAAAACAATTTAAAGAGACCGATCATTAACAAATTTATTATCGGGACCCTTTCTGCAGGACTTCTGGCAGGAGGGGCTGCACCAGAAACAGATGCGATCTTTGGCAGGGAAGTTTATGCAGCAGACAGCACAGAGAGTTCGGAAGGGGAAACGCTGGCAGAACCATCGGTACCCGCAGAACCTACCGCCGTTCCGGAGCCGACTGCAGAACCGGAGCCGACCCAGATACCGGAACCAACCGCTGTGCCGGAACCGACTGCTGCACCAGAGCTATCCGTTACACCGGAGCCTTCTGTTACACCGGAACCGACCGTCACTCCGGAAGTTAAAAGCAGCAATGCGGATCTGAAAGAATTATATATATCCAGCTCCGATACCTGGGGAAAAGGGATCTTAAAACTAGATCCCGCATTAAACAAGGACCGTGACAGATACAAGGCGGTTTATGACGGGGAACGCCAGAGCCTGAACATCTGGCTGACAGCGGAAGAAGAACATGCCACGGTCAAGATCTATGCGCTGAGCGGAGTGAAGCATTCTACCGTGGAAAAAGATGAGACCATCAAAGAAAGCAACGATGGAAAGGGGCATGTTTACTGGAAGATCCATTTCGGAGACCAGGAAAAGGAAGCTATGGTCCGGGTGCAGGTAACCGCACAGGACGGCACCCGGAGGGATTATTACCTGACACTTGGGATTACGGACCAGACCCCGCCGGAACTGAAAAAGATCAGTGCGAGCAGGATATCCGTGGACCAGGCCTCAGTAGTATATAAGACCAGTGAAAGGGGACAATGCTATTACCGTGTCATAGAGGCCGGCGCGAAAGTACAGACCCCGGATCACTCAAAAGAGGGAAGAGAAGTACTGAAAGGAAGCGATACCCTGACCATTACAGGCCTGTCAGAAGGTGAAAAAGATGTGGTGATCGTGGTGAAAGACCTTGCGGGCAATGTTAGCAGTCCGATGGTGATCCGGATCCCTGATGTCAGAAAGAAGAATAACGGGACAGCGGGAAATGGGGGCAATGGAAATTCCGGTTCGATCGCCCAGAGACCCGGATATGGTGGAAATAAAAGTGAAGCCGGAGTCCCGGGCAAAGGCAATAATGGGGAAGGATCCCTTACAAATCTGAAAACGGTTGGCGGAAAAGGTACGGCATCCGGAAAGAACGGATTGGATAGCACAGACGAAAACAAGGAAAAGAAACTGACGGCTTATGCAGGTACGAAGAAAAAAGGCTCTGGTTCCGGTACATCAGGTGAAAAGAAAAGCAGCAAAAAAGCGGATGCCGTAAAAGACAAAACAAAAGAGAAAACAGAAGAGTCATCCACAGAAGAACTGACTGAAAGCAAAGAAAAAGAGACTACATCCGGGACAGCATCCGCTTCCTCCAAAAACGAAGGAAAAAGTATCCCGGAACTGGTAGGAAGTAAAGTAACAGACACCTGGACGCACATGAAACTCTTTACCAGGATTCTATCCTTATTTGCACTGGCAGGAGTTTTGTACCTGCTCTTATGGACAGGAGCGAGACGCAGTTTCAGAAAAATAAAAAGCAGGAATCCACTGCTTCAGCAGTAAAAAATCCAAAAGGGAGGTAAACATCAGATGAAAGGAAGACTAGGAAAATGGCTGGCAGTCCTTCTGTCGGTGAGTATGCTGGCAGGGACAGCTCCAGTCTATGGAGCCGACATATCCATGGAAAGTGATTTTTCTTCCGGGGCAGCAGAGACGGAAGAACAGCCGGATGTCCAGGAAGGGACCGAGATCACAGAAGAGCCGGGAGACAGTGACGTGGAGATCACAGAAGAACCGGAAACAGAGCAACCAGAAGATGCGGAATTCTCAAAGGGGGAATTTAACGGCGAGGATCAGGAGGAACTGGTCATGGACGGCTCTGACGATGAAGATTCTGCAGAACTTACCTTTGAGGATGCTCCATTTGCCGGGGAGAACAGTACGAAAGAATATCTCAAGGATCTCAGTGTGTATTCCGGCTATGGCGTTAAGGATCCTCTGGAGATCAGCCGCAGGGAAGATTTGGATGAAACTTATGGCGGGAAAACCTATACCGTTGAGATCGGATCCAGTTATAATTCTACCGGATTTTATGTAACGGCAGATCTGGGAGCCGATGCGCCGGAGGGATCAACGATCCGGTTATCTGCCTGCGATCTTGATGGAAAGACGGTTGAGAGTGAGATCATTGCAACCGGATATACCGATGGAAAACGTTATAATTTTTCAAATGTTTTTACAAAGGATAATGGAAAAAGGGCTGTTTACACAGTAACAGCCGGTACAGCCACAGACAGCCAGACTTACAAGATCGTAGTGCTCCGGAGGCTGGATCTTTCCATGATCGGCTGTTACCTTCCCTCGGACACGGACATGGCCAAAAACCTGATCTCAGAATTTGACAGTGCCGGTATCACCAGGGATTATGATGTGACAGTGGGTGAGAATACAGAATCTGTAAAAGTTTCTGCAAAAGCCTTTAATGACAAGTGGTATGGCCTTACCGTAAACGGACAGGCAGTATCCGGCAGCAATGCCATTGAGATTCCTCTTGACGGTTCTGAGACCAGGATCACTTTCCAGATGAAAGAAGACGGGACTTATCAGGATCCGGCTTATCAGGATATCACTTATACTTCCACAGGAACTTATACGATCACCGTACATAAAAAAGCAAAGTCCTCGATCACTTTTGTAACAGATCCATCGGATGCAGTGGTCAGTGTATATGATTCTAAAGGGGAGCGTGTGGAACCTTCCAAAGATGCTTTTGTGTATGATTCTCTTTATTACGGGGATGAGTATACCTGGAATGTGTCACGACATGGATATATCTCCAGAAGAGAGAAGTTTACGGTAGGTGAGGAAACAGAGATCCAGGTAAAACTGGAACAGCAGACGGCAACGCAGCCAGAGATCACGGATAATGACTGGAGCAGTTACCGGAACAGTGAAACAAACAACGGGATCACCAATACCTCCACGCCGGCAAGCAAGGATACAACGGTGCAGAAATGGTCCCTGCATCTGGATGCAAAGGGATGGGATGCAGCACTTACCCCTCCACTGATCCTGGGCGGCTATCTTTACGTGGCATCCGGACAGTTCATCTATAAAATAGATAAAAATACCGGGGATATCGTGCAGACCAGTGAACAGATGCACGGAAATATGCAGTATGCCATGATCCCGCTTGCTTATGCGGAAGGAATGCTTTTTGCACAGATCGGCGGCGGACAGATCCAGGCACTGAGTGCCACTTCTTTAAAATCCCTCTGGATCAGTGAGAGCCTGGGAGGCCAGACACTTTCCCCGATCACCTATAAGGATGGATATATTTATACCGGAACCTGGACTTCGGATACAACCCCTGGTTCTTACTTCTGCCTTTCTGTTACAGATGAAGACCCGTCAAAAGGTGATGAGATAAAATACTGTACCTGGAAATATAACCATAAGGGCGGTTTTTACTGGACAGGTGCTTATGCGTCCGAAAATTATCTGGTGTTTGGTTCTGATGACGGGGCCGGTGATGCCTATACTTCTATCCTGTATTCAGTTAATACGCACACCGGACAGCTGATCGACAAGCGCACGGACATGATCGGCGATATCCGATCCACCATTGTTTATAACAACGGATATGTTTATTTTACGACCAAAGGCGGCTATCTCTACCGGGTTGCCATGAATGCAGATGGTACTTTCGGTGCAGTGGCAAGCTATAACCTGGGCGGTGCGGCAACATCCACACCGGTCGTCTATAAAGGAAGAATCTATGTAGGTGTCTGCGGAAACGGCGGACAGTACAATGCGGATGGGGGACACCATTTTGATGTCCTGACAGAATCTGCTTCCGGTCTTTCCCTTGCATATAAAGTTTCTATCCCGGGATATCCGCAGGCAGCACCGCTTCTTTCGACCGCTTATGAAAACCAGGACTTTAATGGAGATGGCAAAGCGGATGGACGTGTTTATCTGTATTTTACCTACAATGCAAAACCTGGCGGTATCTATATGCTGACAGATGAGCCGGGCCAGACTTCCGGAAAACCGAAAGAACTCTTCCGTCCGGTACTCGCACAGCAGGAGTACTGCATCAGTCCGATCTGCGTAGACAGGGATGGGACACTTTATTATAAGAATGACTCCTGTTATCTGATGGCACTGGAAACAAATGGAGCTTACCTTGACAGTGTATCAGCAGAAGCAGATACTGGCCGGGTCAGCTGGGAAAAAGCATTCCAGCGTTCGGAAAAAGAGCATACCTTAAGGGTTGCTGAAAATGCTACAAAAGTGACCCTGACATTTAAAGCACCTGCCGGATGTACCCTGACTGTCAACGGAAAAGCTTCCAATGGAACTTATGTGGCAGATGTAAGATCCGGACAGGCAGATGTTACGGTTAAAACAACACTGAACGGAAAGAGCAGGGATTATATCTTCCACCTTACCAGCGGGCTTGGAAATTCCTCCCTGGCAAACCTGGTGGTAAGTACCAGCAATACTTTTACAGATACTTCAAAATATCTTACATTATCACCGGTATTTGACAGCACCAAAACCAGCTATACCGTTTCGTATCTTGCAGACAAAGAGGAAAATAAGGAAAAGTTCCTCCGCCTTTATGTGGAACCTTCAGATGGGGATGCCACGGTAACGGTACAGAAAGTAAAAGGTGTTGAGAAAGTATCCATGCCGGTTGTGGCAAACGGAAAAACGAAACGTGTAAATGTATACTGGGAAACAGATGCAAGCGAAGCACAGGTGAAGATCACGGTAACAGCTGCCGGAAGCGGAAAAACAGACTATCTTCTTACCATACAGCGGAAAGAAAACGTTCCGACACCAACACCTACAGAAGTACCGGAGGTGTTCGGACCATGGAAAACGATCTCTGCAGCCACGGTATTTTCACCGGCTGTACAGATGCGTACCAGCAACAAGGGCCGCAAGGAAAAGAGGACCGTCGGCAAAAAACTGACACCTACGATCAAGGTAACGGCTACCCGCATTAAGCTGAAAGTAAAACAGTCTACTTCCAAAATAAAGGTTTCTAGACTTGCAAAGGGTGATTCCGTTAAAAGCTGGACTTCCAGCAATAAGAAAATCGTTTCTGTAAACAGCAAGGGAACGATGAAAGGCTTGAAAGCCGGAAAAGCCAAAGTGACCATTACACTGGCCAGCGGCAAGAAACAGGTCATTTCCATTACTGTGCAGAAAACAACGGTAAGAACAACAAAGATCACCGGACTGAAATCAAGAGTGACCGTTGCAAGGAATAAAAAACTTGCGCTGAAACCGGTCATCAGCCCGATCACTTCCCAGGAGAAAGTTACCTACAGTTCTTCGAATAAGAAGATCGTGACGGTAAATTCCAAGGGTGTGATCACCGGAAAGAAAAAGGGAACAGCCTATATCACAGTGAAATCTGGAAAGATCCGCAAAAAAGTAAAAGTAGTAGTTAAACAAAAATGATTTAAGCAGGAGCTGCCTTTCATGAATACACATTGAATGGCAGCTCCTTTTTTCATTTTTTGCATGTAGCTTTATTTGCAGAAGTAGATTACGATATTAATAGTTGACCAGGGAGAGAAGAATGTTTAGATAATATGTTATAGTGATAATGGAAGCATGGTAACAAAAAAAAATTATAAAAATAGAAAAAAAGTGCAACCAAACAGAAAAAAATACGTTCTATATAATAGAAAACATTAATATGGCACACTGCAAATAACCTATCTGCATAAAAACACTAATATACAGGGGAGAAATGTGATATGGAAGATATACATATTATAAATTTATTTTTAGAAAGATCAGAAGATGCAATTCGCCAGGTAGAAGTAAAGTACGAAAAATTTTGCTTTAAGATTGCATGGAATATTTTATATAACACAGAAGATTCAGAAGAATGCGTAAATGATACGTGGCTGATAACGTGGAATAAGATTCCGCCCAAAACGCCAACAAAGTTATCTGCATTTCTTGGAAAAATAACCAGAAATTTGGCATTGGACAATTTCAGAAAGAAAAATGCTTCAAAAAGAGCAGATACACATATGATGGATATTTGTGGTGAAGTGGAAAAACTGGAAAATACAATAAAGGATTATGTGGAAGAGGATATAAAGAAAAAGGAAATTTTGAATATTTTAGAAAAATTTTTAAGTGATTTAAAAGCAGGGGACAGGGATATTTTTGTCAGGCGATATTGGTATATGGATAATATTAAAGACATTGCAAAAAGACATGGATGCTCTGAGACTAAAAATTAAATCTAGTCTTTTTCGAAGCAGAAACAAATTATGGGAAGAGGTGAAAGAAATCATATGAAAAAAGAAAACAATTTTTTGGATCTGATGGGAGAAATAGATGAAAAATTTGTTTACGAAGCTTCCTTGCCATGGAAAAAGCGAAATGTTAATTTGAAATTTAAATTAGCAAAGATTGCAGCAGCAGGAGTTGTAATAGCATTATTGATAGGAGGTTTGGGACATCCGCATGAGATAAAGGCGGCCTGGGAACAGATTACTTCGTGGATTCAAACTGCATTGGGGATTAATGAAAATGTAGAATCATATATAGATAGTGTTGGAAAAACGATTACTAAAAATGGAATTTCTATTACGTTAGATGAAATTGCTGCTGATAAGGAGAATTTATGGGTGGCAATATCTGATAATATAAATGATTCAAAAGAAAAAGAGACTATTCTACTAACAGAAGTGGAGATAAATGGAAAAGCGGCACAGTTAGATGGAACATATGCTCTGGAGAAAAAGGAGAACGGAGCAGATGGTCAGGTTTGTCATTATAGGTTGGAAGATACAACTATTAAAGATAATACAGCAGATATAAAAATGAAAGTATGGTTATTTGATCCAACAGAAATGGATACTGCAGATACAGAAGATACGGATGACTATATTTTTGAATTTTCATCAAATTGGGAAGAATTAGAGAAGAATACAATAAATGTAAATGTGAATAAAAAAATAAAGATATCTCCAAATCAAAATCTGACGATTTCAAAAATGAGCTTAAACGATTTGGCAAGTACAATTTATGGAAATTTGGATAATAAAGAATATGAAGATTATTATTTACTAGGAACCGACGATAAAGGAAATCAGGGGCTTTATAGAATGACAAATTATGGAGACACAGAGACTGTGTTTGAAGAAAGCAGAAATAATACAAAATATAAAGGAATTTCTCCAGATGCTAAAACGGTGACATTAGAATTATATGTAAATAAAGAAGAAAAAAACAGAACAACATATAAAAAATATGAAACTGGAATAGAAGATACTTACGGAGAAGGCGAAGGACGTGTTTATGAAAGTGATGAAGATCCTCTGGATTTATATAGCCCAGTGGAAGGAAAAATAGAAATTAAAATCAGATGACAAAAGAATAATTTAATCGAAGAGAGGGATGAGATACCGCAATTGGATATTTTTACTGTAGAGATAAAAAAAACAATAAAATGTTTGGTGGTACATTTAAGATTCGTATAAATAAAAATGGTAAAATTACATTTCCGTAAGTAATAAGAGAAGTTGATTAAATCTTTGAAAATCGAAAATACAAAATATAGCAAAAGTGCGATTGACGCCAACAATATCTTGTACTAATATGATTGTTCTATTGTGCCGATTGCGGCGGCAAGATGTATGTCCACCGCACCAACAATGGAAAGCAGGTTTCTCAATATACCTGTTCCAATTATACCAAAGTTCCGTGTGGGACACTATGCCCTACACAACACCGTGTCAATGAGAGTGCTGTCCTGACATTGGTTTCCGACACGCTCCGGGCTATCGCTGAATATTCCCAAAATGACCGGACGGAATTTATTCACACTGTTCAGGAGACGCAGGTTGCTCAACAGAGTGCCGATATATCGAAAAAGCGCAGGCGTCTGGCTGCTGCCCAAAAGAGAGCCGGAGAACTGGAAAAACTGATTTGCAAAATCTATGAGGACAACGCCCTCGGCAAGCTGCCGGATGCACGATATAAGGCGCTTGATGCACAGTATGCCAAAGAGCAGGATGCATTTGAGATTGAAATTGCAGAGCTGGAAAAGGCTGTTATCGGCTATGAGCAGAGCCAGAAATCCGCAGAGAAATTTATAGCCCTAATTGATAAGTATGAGAATTTTGACACTCTGACAAACACCATGCTCAACGAGTTTGTAGAGAAAATCCTTGTCCACGAACGCGCCCGAAAAGGCAGCCAGGACACCACGCAGGAAATTGAAATCTACTTCAATTTTTTAGGGCGCTATATCCCACCATCCTTACAGCCGGTTCCTTTAACCCCGGAGAAACAGGAAGAACTGCAGAAAAAAGAAGAACGCAAGGACAGGCTTCATCAGAATTATTTGAAGCGGAAAGCCAGCGGCGCACAGAAACAGTATGAGGACAAAATCAAGGCGAAGAAAAAAGCGGAAATGGACGATAAGAAAGCCTGATCCGGGCTGAGGATATGAAAAAAGGTGTTTTTTCTTACTATCGGTCAGCTACCAAAAGAAGAACCGCGCAAAGGCAGCATAGCAGCCAGCG
>ENA-OQCO01000730-OQCO01000730.1-human-gut-metagenome-genome-assembly--contig:-NODE-730-length-16350-cov-6.852802_pt1 | contig 16350 bp, 15 predicted proteins | sample MGYA00242500_ERZ504582 | MGnify/ENA primary metagenome ERZ504582 (study PRJEB26092, sample SAMD00036346) | human gut metagenome | host: Homo sapiens | study: EMG produced TPA metagenomics assembly of...
TTAATTTTTTTAAATTTTTCTTTTTATTCATCAATAATCCATTTTACCTGATTAAATTGCTTCATTTTGATGAGGATGGTACAATATATCTATAAGGACATTCGCTGTATTTTTTTCATAAATACAGATACTATAAAAATAAAATACAATCAGGAGAAAAAACATGTCTTTTATCAGCATATTTGATGTAATGGGGCCAAACATGATCGGACCTTCCAGCTCCCATACTGCCGGAGCTGCCCGCATCGGTTTTTTAGCCCAGAAAATGATCAATGGTCCACTAAAAGAAGTAAACTTTACTCTTTATGGCTCTTTTGCAAGGACTTTTAAAGGACACGGTACTGACCGGGCTCTGCTGGGAGGTATCATGGGATTTTCCACCGATGATATGCGCATCCGTAACTCTTTTGAAATTGCAAAAGAAAAAGGCCTTACCTTCTCATTTACTCCTAATGAATTAGAAACTGACATTCATCCTAATACCGTTGACATTCATATGGTCAATAACAATGGTCAGGAAATGACTGTCCGAGGAGAATCTCTTGGCGGTGGCAAAGTCCGTATTGTAAGGATCAACTCTGTACAGGTTGATTTCACAGGCGAGTACAGTGCCGTGATCGTAACACATCAGGACAAACCTGGCGTTGTAGCCTATATCACCAAGTGTCTCAGCGATCGAAAGGTAAACATTGCTTTCATGCGCCTTTTCAGAGAGTCCAAAGGCGAGATTGCCTACACGATCGTCGAATCCGATGGACGTCTTCCAGAAGATATTGGAAATACGATTCGTAAGAATCAGCATATCCACGAAGTGATGATCGTACAGATGTAGGAGGAATATGATGAGAGAATTTAAAAATGCCAAAGAACTTCTGGCTTTATGTTCAGAAAAAGATCTTCCAATCTCTGAAATTATGCGCCAGAGAGAAATTATAATTGGCGAAATGCAAGAACAGGAAGTAAACGCTCGCATGACACATGTTCTTGAGATTATGAAAGAAGCTGCTTTTTCACCAATCAAACACCCTGTAAAATCCATGGGTGGACTGATTGGCGGTGAATCAAAAAAACTCTTCCTTCATCAGGCTTCCGGCAAAGGGATCTGCGGGGAACTGCTTGAAAAAGCCATCACCTACGCTATGGCAACTCTGGAAACCAATGCTTCCATGGGGCTAATCGTGGCCTCTCCGACTGCGGGTTCTGCCGGAATCGTTCCAGGCCTTTTACTTGCCCTTCAGGAAGTTTACAACTACTCTGACAAATATATCCAAAAGGCACTTTTTAATGCTGGTGCCATTGGTTATCTTGCCATGAGAAATGCAACTGTTGCCGGTGCAGTCGGTGGCTGTCAGGCAGAGACAGGTGTTGCTGCTGCCATGGCTGCTTCTGCAGCTACTGAATTACTTGGCGGAACACCCCTGCAATGTACCCACGCAGCATCTACCGTACTGATGAATATGCTTGGACTTGTCTGTGACCCGGTCGGCGGCCTTGTCGAGTATCCATGCCAGAACCGAAACGCTGCCGGAGTTGCCAATGCTCTCGTTGCTGCCGAAATGGCACTTGCCGGAATCACGCAGCTCATTCCCCTTGATGAGATGATCACGATCATGTACACTGTAGGCAAAAAATTACCTGCCGAATTACGCGAAACCGCTCTCGGCGGCTGTGCAACTGCACCGTCCGCCTGCGAAGCCTGTCATATATGCAGCTAAACCCAAAAACATACTGGAAAGTTTATCATCCTTTATGTCTTGATAAAACTTCCCGGGCTTTTTCTTCCCTCTTCTATAAAATATAAAACAGAAAAAAGGTGATAGTGTGAATTAACTTTAATTCAACCTTAAAAGCCAAAATGACTCTGCGATATTCCTTATAAAAGGATACCGAAGAGCCATTTTGTTTTTATAAAACTATTCAACTTAATTTCGTCTCAAAGCCTCGATCGGACTGAGTTTTGCAGCTTTCTTCGCCGGATAGATTCCAAAAAATACACCGACCGCACAGGAGAAAAGTGTTGCCGCCAGAATCACTGTCGGGCTGATTCCCGGTGTGATCGTCATTCCCATACTTCCACTCATGATAGAACAGATTCCATAACCTGCAAGAATTCCAAGAATAATTCCAATCACGCCTCCCATAACTGTAAGGATTGCCGCTTCCGCAAGGAACTGCATCATAATAGAAGAGGTCTGGCGCCAAGTGATTTGCGGATTCCAATCTCACGTGTTCTTTCTGTAACAGATACCAACATAATATTCATAACACCGATTCCACCTACCAAAAGAGAAATTCCGGCAACAAATGAAATAAATGCCGTCACCATACCGAGCATTTCATTCATTGACTGCAGGACATCCTGGAAACTCTGCACATGAAAATAGTCTTCCCCTGCGCACTGATGACGTTTCTCCAAAAGATGCACGACCTGATCTGCAACGATCTGTGAATCTAGTGTTTTGTCTGCCTGAACCACTGTAATGGAATAAAATTCATCGGTTCCACCCACAAGATCATCCATGGAAGAATACGGAACATTTACCGTAACCGGCATTCCATCATAAGTATAACTTACGAATGTTCCATTTTCTTTCTGCGTAGTGACACCCATGATGCGAAAAGATTTTGAAGAATCATAACAGGTAATATCAAGGCTCATACCAACAACATCATCTGTACCAAAAAGCTGCCTGGCATCTGTATCTGAGATTACACATACATTTTTGCCCTCTTCAATCTCTGTTTCGCCAAAATAACTTCCATATTTCATATCGGAATTATTGATCATTTTGGCATCGGGACCTTCACCTGTCAGCATGATAGAAAAATTCCCCTTACCGGTCACCGTTTCACCATCGTAATTGTTTGAAACACTAACACCACCTACTGTATCGAGCTTACGGATTTCCTGTACATCATCCGGTGTGATCCATTCATCTTCCGTCATGGCATCATTACTGACATCGATAGCGATCAGCCCTGAGCCAATTCCATCGATCTCACTGTTCATCTGATTCTTCGTTCCTTCGCCGATGGAAACGATTGCAATGACCGAAGCAATGCCAATAATAATTCCCAGCATGGTAAGAAATGAACGTCCTTTATTTGCCCGGATATTCTGGACAGCCATTTTTATATATTCATATAATCCGCCCATCAGACACCTTCTTCTGCATTATCTGTCTCTGTATTTTCACCATTCACATCTCCGGATCTATCAGCAGCTTCTGCCTGCATTCCCTCTTCCAGGGAACCAAGGTCACGGATAACTTCATCACCTTCTTTAATGCCGTCAAGCACTTCTACATATTCGTCCGAACTGATTCCTGTTGTGATATCCTTTTTGGTAATAACCCCATTCTCAAGTACATAACAGAAAGAGCCCTCTTTTCCTATATTAACTACTTCAGACGGAAGTACAACTACATTGTCCGCTTCTTCCGCATGAATTGTTACTTTGGCATCCACGCCAAGGAAAATATTCTCATCCGGATTTTTAATTCGAATATCTGCAGAAATCAAAGAAGCACCTTTTTCATTCTGAGTAGCAACATGGCTGATACTCGTTACTTCACCTTCATAAATTTTTCCTGCAATGGTGATGTCCGCAGACTGACCTTCTTTCACTTTATCATAATCGTATTTCGAAACATTTACATTCACATCTACTTTATCAGTATTCTGTAAAGTAAACAATTCCATTCCCTGTGTTGCAGTTGCACCTTCAACCACAGAAACTTTTGTAACCACACCATTAAAATCAGCCTTGATTCCTTTCTTTGCTGCTTCTACAAGTTCCTGTGCAGACATCTGATCCAGTTCAGAAAGATTATTGGTAATTTCCATTTTTTCTTTTTCTTCTTCAGTCACAGCACCCGTATCTGCTTCTGCAGCCGCTTCCTTCGAGGAAAGTTCTGACTGAAGTTCTGCAAGATTATTACTTGCTTTTTCAAGTTCATTCTCCAGTGCAGTAGTATCCGCTGTCACAGCAGTATCATCCGTGCTGGAAGAAGCAGATGCAGAAACATCTGCAGACGTTCCGTCAGAAACAATGTCAGCCTCGCCAGTGAAATCAGACATTACCGGAGCAGCCGGCTTCTGCGCTTTATAATCTTCATAAGCTGTTTTTGCATTCTGATATGTAATCTGCGCTTCACTTCTCATCTGCTCTGCTATCTCAAGTGCATTTTCATTATCATCACTCTGGTCTGCAGACCACGCCTGAAAAGCCATCTGATAACTGTTCTCTGCCTGATTGTAATCCGACTGTGCCTGATTCATTTCATTGTTCAGTGTATTCAGCTGATTTTGATACGCAGGAAGGGTTTCATTCTGATATGTAGTCTGTGCCTGTGCATATTCACGCTGTATTTCCTGCTGCTGTGCCTCCTGTGCGGCAGCTGCATCTGCCTGTTTCTTTGCTGCAGCTTTAGAAGATGCTGCCTGTGCATTGGCATTTGCCTGCGAAATCCTTGCTTTCAGACTTGCAACATAATTTTCCTGAGCGGCAACCTGCTGTTTCAGACTTGCCGCATCACCTGCCGCATTCTGTTGCTTCCGAACTGCCTCATCCGATTTTTTTAAAGTATTTTTCATATCCATTTTTCCGGACTCTACATTCAGATCAGCTTTCTTCGCCTCTCTCTCCAGATCTTTCTGATCAAATTCGATCAGGCTGCTTCCTGCTTTTACAGTTTCACCTTCTTTCAACGCAGCTGTATCAACTTTGGCATTGACAGGAGAAAAATATGTTTTCTGTTCTTCACTTACTACTGTACCACTGATTTCTACCGTTTGCTGAACATTATCACGGACAGCTGATACTGTTTTCACCTGCGGAATTGCCGAATCCGCTGCATTCATACTGCCATAGATATTGACACCGGCTACTACTGCCACGACCAGAACCCCAACTCCGATCACCAGTTTCTTTTTGGACTTTTTCTTTTTCATTATGCCTCCTCCTGGTCAAAATCCGGATTGATTGTATCCGATTCTATCTTACCATCCATAATACGCACTACACGTCTTGCCTGTGCTGCAATACCATTATCATGCGTGATCAATATTACTGTTCTTCCTGTTTTATGCATTTTCTTTAAAATTGCAAGAATCTCCTTACTGGATGCAGAATCCAGGTTTCCTGTCGGCTCATCTGCAAGAATGACCGGAGGCTGTGCAGCGATCGCTCTTGCAATTGCCACACGCTGCTGCTGCCCACCGGACATCTCACTTGGCTTATGATCCATACGTTTTTCCAGGCCAACCATTTTCAGAGATTCGATAGCCAGTTCATGTCTCGTCTTACGATCAATTCCACGATAGATCAGCGGCAATTCTACATTTTCAATTGCATTCAGATTTGCAATAAGATTAAATCCCTGAAAGATAAATCCAATTTCATGGTTTCTTACCTCCGAGAGTTCATTGTCCGTCATTTCGGACACATCAATCCCGTTCAGATAATACTTTCCCGAGGTAGGCACATCGAGACACCCAAGCATATTCATAAAAGTTGACTTGCCAGAACCTGATTGCCCGATGATTGCCACCAGTTCTCCTTTTTTTATTTCAAGGCTCACATGATCCAGGCTCTTACTTCATTTTCGCCGGGATTATAAATCTTGCAAAGGTCTTCCACCTTGATCAGCGTATCATTCATATTCTGCATTCTCCTTTGATGTCGCTGTTTATTGTTTCTGTATTATGCTTATTTTTTTCTGGCACCAGAATCTCTGTCATGCATTTTCAAGAAACGCTTTGTATGCTTTCTTCGCCTCATAAATATCGGCTTTGCTTGTTACTTCCCACGGTGCATGCATACTCAGGACCGCCACACCACTGTCTATCACATTCATTCCGTAAAGTGCTGCGATATAAGCGATCGTTCCGCCGCCTCCCACATCTACTTTGCCAAGTTCTGCTGTCTGGAAGGCAACATTACTGTCATCAAAAATACCACGTACTTTTGCCACATACTCTGCATTGGCATCGTTAGATCCGGACTTTCCTCTTGCACCTGTAAATTTATTAAGAACGATTCCTCTTCCAAGATATGCTGCATTTTTCTTTTCGAAGCATTCTCCGTAAGCCGGGTCATAGCCTGCACTTACATCAGAAGAAAGCATAAAGGAATTCTTAAGAGTTCTTCGGAGTGCCAGTCCGGAATAACATCCCATAGCTTCTAGAAGCTCTGCCACAGTATTTTCGAAGAAATTAGACTGCATGCCAGTAGCTCCTACACTTCCAATTTCTTCTTTGTCCGTCAAAAGACAGCAGCTGGTACGTTTTGGTGCTTCCATCTCAAGCATTGCCACAAAAGAAGTATATGCGCAGACACGGTCATCCTGTCCATATGCTGCGACCATACTGCGGTCAAGTCCGCAGTCACGAGCTTTGCCCGCCGGAACAATCTCCAGTTCTGCTGAAAGAAAATCCTCTTCCTCTACACCATATTTTTCTCCCAGAATCCAAAGGACATTATTTTTGACTGCTTCCTTCTTCTTCTCGTCCTTTTCCTCTTTCAGTGGTCTGCTGCCGATCAGAATGTCAAGATTCTCACCCTCGATCACCTCTGCAGCCTTTTTCTGGAGCTGTTTACCTGCAAGATGAATCAGAAGATCTGTGATATATACGACCGGATCATCCTCATCTTCACCAACATTCACATTTACTACTGTACCATCCTTCTTCACGATCACACCATGAAGCGCCAATGGAAGTGCTACCCACTGATATTTCTTCACCCCGCCGTAATAATGGGTATCCAGATATACCAGATCCGTATCTTCATATAAAGGATTCTGTTTTACATCCAAACGTGGAGAATCAATGTGTGCTCCAAGAATATTCATTCCCTTTTCTATCGGTTCCTGTCCGATATGGAACATAGCCATGATCTTTTTCATGCCGACAGCATAGATCTTATCTCCGGCTTTGATCTGCTCACCGGATGCAAGTTTATTTTCTAACGAAACATATCCTGCTGCTTCTGCTTCTCTGGTAAGCTCCAGGACACATTCACGCTCTGTCTTACCGGCATCCAGAAATGTACGATAATTTTTTGCAAGTTTCTCCAGTTCCTTCTCATCTGCTTCCTCATAAGAAAGCCATGCATTTCTTCTTTCCATAATATATAAAACCACCTTTCGTTTGATTCTCAAAATTCTTTCAACATTATACGCCAATATTTTACGTATTTCTACATTCTTCCAGATTCTTAATAAAGATATAAGATTTGTATAAGAAATTTGGCTCTTCCTATCATTTTCTTCACAGTTTCTTTTTTATTATATCCCGAATCGCTTGCATTTCTGCATCTTCTCGCTCTATAATAATTTTGTTTTTTCAAGAATGCTTCCGGCTTCATAATAGTTACAGCCGGACTTTAAATGTACCTTAAATACACAGATAAATCACACTTTTTATAAAGGAGTTTTTCATGCAGCAGGCAACTGAATTAAAAAAGCAGCTTCAATCCATCCACAGAAAAAGTTATCCCGCCTACAAATCTCTGAAAGGCAGTTACCAGTTTGGGCATTATATCCTTTCCATCGATCATGTACAGGGAGATCCTTTTGCATCTCCCTCACACATCAGTGTCCATATTTCCCGCAAAGATGCCGGTTTTCCGGATGCCTACAGCAAAAACAATCTCACATGTATCACCCTTGCCGACCATCTGACGCGCCAGTTTGAACAGCAGATAAACCACTATTCCTTCCGTGCAAAAGGTTCTGGTAAAAGCGGTCTGATTTCCGTCAGCCACTGTGGACAGGAAATCCTTTCCAGAACCGCATGTGAAATCACATCCGAAGGCATCACTGCCAGATTTTTTATTGGTTTTCCTGCAAATGGCCGTACCATTAATGCACCCGAACTGGAAAAGATTCTGTTCGATTTTCTTCCTGCCTGTGTAGAAAACACTTTCTTTTACAAAAACATAAATCAGAAAGAACTGGAACAAACCATTTTTCTCGCCGAAGATCAACAGGCAATCCGGGAACAGTTGAAAGAAAAAAAACTGGTGGCATTTGTTGCAGATGGTGCTATACTCCCACGGGAAAGTGGTATTTCCTCCCGTCCGATGAAGCATTCTGTCCCGTTTATTTCTCCGGAATCGCTCCGTATAACTATGAATCTTCCGCATAAGGGAAAAATTATCGGAATGGGAATTCCACAGGGCATCACCCTGATCGTCGGCGGTGGATATCATGGCAAATCCACTCTTCTGAATGCCCTGGAACTTGGTGTATACAATCATATTGCCGGAGACGGGCGAGAATACGTGATCACGGATGACACCGCATTAAAGCTCCGTTCCGAGGATGGACGTTCTATCAAAGACGTGGATATTTCTCTGTTTATCAATGATCTGCCAAACAAAAAAAACACCCATTGTTTTTCAACAGCGGATGCCAGTGGAAGTACGTCTCAGGCTGCCGGCATTATCGAGGGAATGGAAGCCGGAAGCAAAGTTTTTCTTCTGGATGAAGATACTTCTGCCACCAACTTCATGGTGCGGGATACGTTCATGCAGGAAATCATCTCCCGTGAAAAGGAACCGATCACTCCATTTCTCGAACGAGCACAGAAGCTGTATACATTTGCCGGAATTTCTACGCTTCTGGTTGCCGGAAGTTCCGGTGCATTTTTCCACATTGCAGACACAATTATCCAGATGGACTGCTATCGTCCTGTGGATATCACACGCAAAGTCAAAGAAATCTGTGGAAAATATCCTCTGAGTCCAGCCAAAGTTCCTGCGTTTGTTATGCCTGACAGTCACAGGATCATACAAAAAAATACTCCTGTGATTCGCTCACATGGACATGGCACAGGCAAACCGGATCGTCTCAAAATAAAAGTTCATGGAAAAGCTGGATTCCTGCTTGGAAGACAGGAAGTAGACCTTCGCTACGTTGAGCAGCTCATAGATCCAGAACAGACCGCAGCCCTCGGATTGCTCCTGAAATATGCGTTGGAGCATCTGGCTGACGGGAAAAAAACTATCCCGGAGATTGTTGATTATCTTCAGAAACAGATTCATACAAAAGGCCTTATCGCCTTCGCTGATGGTTCTTACCTGCCATGTGGATATGCCATCCCGAGAATCCAGGAAATCTACTCCTGTTTTAATCGATATCGCCAATAACGAAAGCAGCCGCCCTCCTGACGTTCTTGCCAGGTGGCGGCTGTTTAGTGTTCTGTTTTATTTTTTAGGGAAAGGAAAGAGTTCCGGCAACTCTCCCGGCATTGAAGTGCTACCGGATTTCTTAAAGGGGGTTTCCTTTAAGACAAGTACATCATACAATATAAATGTGAGGAGTTTTTGTCCTTTTTCTAATATATTTCTAAAATTTCTAAAATAAATATTTATATTTGTTGAATAAACTTTATTCTTCGTGATTACAATCTTCTGTCAAATATCTTTTTATGCTTTTCGCTTATCCAGCTTCCTGGAGAGCATCATGCCAAGTCCCTGCAGGATCTGCACAAGCACTACCAGAATTACAATCGTTATGATCATGATGTCTGTCTGATAGCGGTAATATCCATAACGAATAGCGATATCTCCAAGTCCGCCGCCACCAACAGTTCCTGCCATAGCGGAATAACCAAGAATTGTTCCGACGGCGATTGTTACTCCGACAAGAAGAGAAGTTCTTGCTTCTGCAAGAAGAACTTTCCAGATGATCGTCGGTGTTCCTGCGCCCATGCTGACTGCTGCCTCGAGTACTCCCGGTTCCACTTCTTTCAGCGAAGATTCCACCATACGGGCAATGAACGGAGCCGCTGCAATCACAAGCGGTACGATCGTTGCACTAGAGCCATAGCTCTGTCCCACGATCAGTTTGGTAAGTGGAATCACAAGAATCAGGAGAATCAAAAACGGAATACTTCTGAAAATATTCGTGAGCACATCCAGTACTTTGTAAACAACTGCATTCGGATGAATCCCCTCTTTGTCTGTTACTGCAAGAAGAATTCCCAGTGGAAGTCCCAGCACATATCCGAAAAATGTGGATACAAGCGTCATATACAAAGTATCTCTGGTTCCTTCCAGCAGCATTGTAATTGTTGTATTATCCCACATCAGACTTCAACTCCTCTACTCCCATATTTGTATCTTTCAGATACTGAATCATCTTATCTGCAACTTCCTCGATCTCGGGAAGCTGCAGGATCATTTCACCTTCTGCTGCTCCACCAATATTCTTGGTATCAGCATACAGAATATTGACCGGCGTCCGGTAGGTCAGTACCAGATTGGCAATGACCGGTTCAAAAGAAGATTTATCCCGGAAAGTTACACGAACCAGACGTTTGCCTTCCATTTTCTGAATCTGCGTTCTTCCACTGAATACCAGTCGGCGTGCCGCTTCTGTCTTCGGGCTTCTGAACAGTTCTTCTACTGTTCCGGATTCTACCAGTGTTCCACTCTCCAGAACAGCTACACGATTGCAGATTTCCTGTACCACACTCATTTCATGTGTGATAACTACGACAGTGATTCCATAATCACGGTTAATCTCTTTGATCAGTTCCAGAATTGCTTTTGTTGTCTGTGGATCCAGTGCACTGGTTGCCTCGTCACAGAGCAGGATTTTCGGATCACTTGCCAGAACTCGTGCAATTGCAACACGCTGTTTCTGACCACCGGAAAGCTGTGATGGATAAGAAAGAGCTTTTTCTTCCAGTCCTACTACTTTCAGATATTCCAGGGCTTTTTTACGTGCTTCTTTCTTACTGATTCCCGCAATTTCCATCGGAAAACACACATTATCAAGAGCAGTTCTCTGCATGAGCAGATTAAAATGCTGGAAGATCATTCCTATATTCTGACGCTCCTTACGGAGTTCTTTTTCAGAAAGTTTCGTAAGATTCTTACCATTCACCCGGACAGTTCCGGATGTTGGTCTTTCCAATAGATTCAGACATCGCACCAGTGTACTTTTACCCGCTCCGGAGAGACCGATAATGCCGAAAATCTCTCCCTTTTCTATGGAAAAACTGATGTTTCTGGCCGCCTCTACCGTCCCGTTTTTTGTGGAAAAGCTTTTACAGAGGTTTTCTACCTGTATCATCGGTTCCATTTAAACTGTTCCCCCGTTCCCTTGAAATATCTGTGTTACAACTTATTCATCAATACTCCAAGCCGTATTATTCTGCAGCTTCTTCTGTAGTCTCTGTTTCTGTGTCTGTAGCAACATCTGCTGTTTCTTCTTTATCAGCATCTGCAGAATCTTCAAAAGGTATAACTGCTCCGTCATACTTCTCATTAATAAAGTCTTTGATCTCATCGGATTTCAAAGTATCTACCAGTGCTTTGATTGCTTCACTCTCTTCATTTCCTTCTTTGACCGCGATTACATTTACATATGTTTTTGCTGCTTCAGAATCAGATGTCTCATGAGCGATAGAATCTTTGGATACGGAATATCCTGCCTGCAGAGCATAGTTTCCATTCAGCACGACAAATGCGACTTCATCCTTAACACGGGAAACCTGTGCAGCTTCCAGTTCTTCGATCTTGATATTCTTCGGATTTTCTTCAATATCTTTCACAGTTGCTTCCAGTCCGGCTCCGTCTTTCAGTGTAATCACACCGTTATCCTGGAGAAGAAGAAGTGCTCTCGCTTCGTTTGTCGTATCGTTTGGAACTGCAATGGTATCACCATCTTCCAGTTCATCCAGTGATTTCTTTGTTCCAGGATAAATTCCAAATGGTTCATAATGGATACCACCTGCATTTACCAGATGTGTTCCCTGCTCTTCATTGAAATTGTCCAGGTATGGGATATGCTGGAAATAGTTTGCATCAAAATCACCGCTTTCTACTACCAGGTTCGGCTGTACATAATCGTCAAATACAGTTACTTCAAGGTCCCAGCCTTCTTTTTCAAGGATTGGTTTTGCTTCTTCAAGGATTTCTGCATGTGGTGTAGCGGATGCTGCTACTTTAATGGTTCCTTTTTCTGCATCAGCGCTTACCAGAACGCCGTTTGCTGTGATTGCTCCGATTGCCAGTGCTGCTGCAAGTGATACTGTGATAATTTTGTGTTTTTCATAATAAATTCCCTCTCTTTTCTCGTTCTATTTAAATTTTCTTATATTTTTGTTTTATTTTTCTCTATTCAATTGTATTCTATATTCAGTTGTAAATTCGGATTACCTGTCAGATAAGCTTAAAAAGGCAATAAAAAAACAGGAACCCATGTCGGATTTTCCTGTTCATGTAATCTACATTGTATCTGATTGATACATTTATATTCACATTCTTGACATCTTATTCAGACTGCATTACTCTGATCCGCTGATGCCACAGGAAGTTTCCGATACATTAAAGCACAGTTAGACATACACATGTACATTCGCATTTCCTTATCCATCATACACATGACATTTCTCTGTTCTGCATTCTTTGTAAACATGATTCTTCCTCCTTGATAGTGTTCTCTCGGTTTTTGTTTTCCTATCTTTCCGATAGGTTTAATATACTACTACTTTTTGGATATGTCAACACCTTTTTCAACTTTTTGTTTTCAGCAGTTTTTCCATGCCTGACATTACTGTGCATACGTTCACAGTAACTGCTTGACACTATTTTTCTATAATGATAGGATACTCTTAAATGGCTGGTTACCAAGTATCAGTCATACTATAGTAAACAATATGAATCAACAGATAACAGGAGAAATATATATGCAGAAAAAAGCAATCATCGCCATGAGCGGCGGAGTTGACTCCAGCGTGGCAGCCTACCTGATGGTTAAGGATGGCTACGACTGTGCCGGTGCGACTCTGAAGCTTTATGATAATCCACAGTGCAGTTTCCCGGGACACCGCGCCTGCTGCACCCCATCTGATACCGAAGATGCCAGAAGCGTTGCCGCACGACTTGGAATGCTCTATTACGTCTTCCCAATGCATGATGAATTCCGCCACAGTGTCATTGACAAATTTGCAGATACTTATCTGCACGGTGGCACACCGAACCCGTGTATTGACTGTAACCGTTTTTTGAAATTCTCTGCCCTTCTCGACAAAGCAAGAGAACTTGGCTGTGAATACATCGCAAGCGGACACTATGCACGTCGTGAACAGGATCCGGAAACAGGACGTTTTATTCTGAAAAAAGGCCTCGATCCGACAAAAGATCAGAGCTATGTTCTCTACGCCATGACGCAGGATCAGCTTGCGCATACATTGTTTCCACTTGGCAGCTACACCAAAAAAGAGATTCGTCACATTGCCCAGGAACAGGGCTTTATCAATGCAGATAAACCGGACAGTCAGGATATCTGCTTCGTACCGGACGGAGATTATGCTTCCTTTATTGAACAGTATACCGGACAGTCTTCGGAACCTGGCGATTTCGTAGATAAAGAGGGCAACGTACTCGGCAAACACAAAGGTCAGATTCACTATACCATCGGTCAGCGCCGCGGTCTTGGAATTTCTGCACCGGAATCACTCTATGTATGTGGCAAATCCCTGGATTCCAACAAGGTTATCCTTGGCGGCAAACAGGATCTGATGAGCACCTGCTGTTACATCAACGACATTAACCTGATTCCATGGGATCATCTGGACAAGCCGATCAAATGCAAAGTCAAGACACGCTACCGTCAGCCGGAACAACCTGCAACTGTAGAACAGCTTGATGATGATCTGCTCAAGATCACATTCGAGGAACCACAGAGAGCAGTTACTCCGGGACAGGCTGCTGTTCTCTATGATGGAGACATGGTTCTCGGTGGAGGAACGATTCTTCCAGAAGGACTTGCCTCTACAAAATGATATAACGCAAAACACTTCACAGGTTTTATCCTGTGAAGTGTTTTTTTCATACGCGCCTTATTATCCCATCTGTACGATTACATGATATTCTTTTTTACCATCAACCAGCGGAATCTGATTTCCGGCAATTTTTTCTCCATCCACTTCAATCCAGCTGACACCTTTTTGTACACCCTCTGGTTTGTGAATCTCAATATGATATTCAGCATTTCTGAAACGACGATCCACTTTAAAATCACCAAACTTACCCGGGAGACACGGATCTACAATAAGTCCGTCATAATCCGGCTGAATTCCCAGCAATGCCTGAGACAGGTTTACAAAAGTCCATGCTGCTGTTCCTGTCAGCCAGCTGTTCTTCGCTTCCCCAAATCTCGGTGCATCTGCACCTGCAACCATCTGTGAATATACATAAGGTTCTGTTCGATGGATCTCACTGATCTCCTCAATATACGATGGACATATCTTACGATAAATTTCAAAAGCTCGGTCTCCTCTTCCGATCACAGTCTCTGCAATAGAGATCCACGGATTATTATGGCAGAAGATACCGGCATTTTCTTTGTATCCCGGTGGGTAGGAAGTAATTTCCCCAAGTTCCAGATGATATCTCGTGTATGCCGGCTGAAGAATCATGACTCCATACTTTGTTTCCAGACGCTCATGTACAGAATCCAATGCTTTTTCTGCCAGTCCCTCTTCTTTTCCAATACCTGCCATAACACAAAAGCCCTGCGGTTCAATAAAGATTTTTCCTTCCTCACACTCTTTTGATCCAACTTTTTCGGACTGCGCATCATATGCACGAAGGAACCATTTTCCATCCCATCCTGCATCCAGAACTGCCTGATACATCTCATCGACTGCTTTTCTGCCTCTGCTGCCAGTTCTTCATGACCTGTACGTCTGCAGAGCTCTTCAAACTCTTTTCCATATTTTACAAACATACCTGCAATAAATACAGATTCCGCTACTGGTCCCTCAGACGGTCCGGTCGTCTGGAAAGATTCTCCCGGTTCACTGGAAAAACAGTTCAGATTCAGACAATCATTCCAGTCTGCCCTTCCGATCAGAGGAAGTTTATGCGGTCCAAGATGTGTTACTGTATAATGGAAAGATTTGTCCAGATGTTCAAACAGCGGAACCTCTGAACCTTTCTTACAATCAAACGGTACCTGTTCTTCAAGAATTCCATAATCTCCGGTTTCTTTGATATATGCAGCCACTGCTGCGATCAACCATAATGGATCATCATTAAATCCGCTTCCAACATCCAGATTTCCCTGTTTCGTCAATGGCTGATACTGATGATAGGCACTTCCATCCGGGAACTGTGTGGACGCGATATCAATAATCCTCTCTCTTGCACGCTCAGGAATCAGATGTACAAATCCCAGAAGATCCTGACAGGAATCACGGAATCCCATACCACGGCCTGTTCCAGACTCATAATAGGATGCAGATCTGGACATATTGAACGTAACCATACACTGGTACTGATTCCAGATATTTGCCATACGGTCGATGTGTTCATTTTCACTGGATACTGCAAAACGTGCCAGCAGATTCTCCCAGTAATCATTCAGTTTTGCAAAAGCCGCCATAGCCTTATCCATTGTATTAAAGCGTTCGATCAGGGCTTTTGCCGGTGTCTTATTGATGATTCCCGGTGCTTCCCATTTATCATCTACCGGGTTCTCACAATATCCCAGCACAAATACAAATTCTTTTTCTTCACCTGGTACCAGTTTGATATCGATCTGATGTGCTGCGATCGGATACCATCCACTTGCTATGGAATTGCTGCATTTTTTCTTACGTACAGCTTCCGGAAAAGCATTTCCATTACCAGCGCCGAGAAAAGCATCTCTGCTTGTATCAAAATTGTGAACCGGAGTATTAACAGTAAAGAAGCTGTAATGTCTTCTTCTTTCTCTGTATTCTGTTTTATGATAAATTGTGCTTCCCTGCACTTCCACTTCGCCGATACTTAAGTTTCTCTGGAAGTTGGATCCGTCATCAACTGCATTCCACAAACAGAATTCCACATACGAAAACAGAGAGATATTTTTTTCGGAATCAGAATTATTCTTCAGCTTCAGGCAGTTAATCTCACAGGCTGCATCCGATGGTACAAATGCCAGAAGATCTGCTTCCAGTTTATTCTTAGAAGAATGGAAACGACTGTAGCCCAATCCATGGCGACATTCATATGTATCTGTCTCTGTCATGGATGGCATGGTTCCCGGGTTCCAGATCACACCATCATCATTAATGTAATAGTACTTTCCGTTAGAATCTACCGGAATATTATTGTAACGGTATCTCGTGATTCGCATCAGTTTCGCATCTTTATAGAAACTGTATCCACCACAGGTATTGGAGATCAGTGAGAAAAAGTCATTACTTCCCAGATAATTGATCCACGGCAATGGTGTATGTGGTGTAGTGATTACATATTCGTTTGGCTTTGTCGTCAAAATATCCATATTTCATTGAAGGACCTCCTTGAAAGAGAAAACAATTAAATTACTAAATATATATAAA
>ENA-OQCO01000731-OQCO01000731.1-human-gut-metagenome-genome-assembly--contig:-NODE-731-length-16338-cov-1.832521_pt1 | contig 16338 bp, 17 predicted proteins | sample MGYA00242500_ERZ504582 | MGnify/ENA primary metagenome ERZ504582 (study PRJEB26092, sample SAMD00036346) | human gut metagenome | host: Homo sapiens | study: EMG produced TPA metagenomics assembly of...
TCAAACAAAAGAGAAAAAGACGTTGAATGGGAACTTGAACGGAATCAGATATTATGGTTTTTATAGAAAATTCTCCAATCCAAGTCAGTATGATGCAGACCTTGTTAATGTTTTTGTTGATATTCTGAATGAGGTTAAGCCGAATGTTATTCATATTATGGGGACAGAATTTGCACATTCCTATGCAATGGCAGAGGCATCTGAAAAGTGTGATGTGCTTCAAAAAACAGTTGTTTCAATACAAGGAATGCCTCAGTTTATGCACAGCATTATTTAAGTGGTATTCCAGAAAAATATATAATCGGCGTAGAATAAAAGATATAGTATATCATAGTAGCTTAACACGGCAAAAAAAACTTATGCTTGAGAGAGGCTTTAATGAAGAAAGAGTACTAAAAAAGGTGCCGAATGTTTTCGGAAGGACTGAATGGGATAAAGCATGTACTTGTTTTATTAATCCAGAAAGATTTTATTATCATGGTGGTGAAATTCTAAGAAATGATTTTATACGGGCGAATGGGATATACGAAATATCGAAAAACATTCTGTATTTATTTCACAGGCAACATATCCGATAAAAGGATTTCATTATGCACTGGATGCATTTGGAATCTTAAAGAGAAAATATGATGATCTGAAAATATATGTCAGTGGGAGAAACATTTTCGGTGGTCCGGTTTGGAAGATGTCATCGTATGAAAAATACGTTAACGATATTATTGATAAGTTAAATCTTAGAAACAACATTGTTTTTACTGGTCCATTGAAAGCGAATGAAATGAAAACTCGATATTTGACAAGTCATGTTTTTGTCTCACCTTCAACGATAGAAAATTCTCCTAATTCAGTTGGTGAAGCGATGATATTAGGTGTACCTACGATATCTTCTGATGTTGGAGGAGTGAAAGATATGCTTGCACACGGAGAAGAGGGATTTGTTTATCCAATGGATGAGCCTTATATGCTTGCTTATTATATTGATCGAGTATTTTCTAACGACAGTATTTCTTTAAAATTAAGTGAGTGTGCAAGGAATCACGCATTAAAACACATGATTCCAAAACAATTGTTAACGAATGATGGAAAACTATTATATGATTATGAAGAATAAACCTCGTGAAAGTGATGCTAAAATATGAAAATTGATTTGAGTGAAAAAAATATTAACAAAAATATTGTGTTAGGTGTTGCGTATAAACCTATTTCGATGCTTTTGAGTTATATTTATGTTCCAGTTGCGTTATCTTTTCTTGGGGAAGAAAAGTATGGTGTATGGGCAACAATACTTAGCGTGCTGTCATGGATTTCTTTATTTGACATTGGCATTGGTAATGGGCTGAGAAATAAATTGGCGGAATGCTTTACAAATAATAATGATGATGATGAACATTCTGTGAAAAAATATGTTTCGAGCGCATATATTATGCTTGCTATTATTGTTTTTAGTGCAATGGCACTTTTTATAGTTGTGTTTTCATTTATTAATTGGAATGTTTTTTTTAAGGTTGGAAAGGATTTTGAAGACAATCTTCGCCTTGTTATGATATTGAGCACTGTATTTATGTGCATTAGTTTTGTATTATCTATATGTAAGAGTATTTATAGAGCGATGCAAAGCAATCATATTGTGAACCTTATGGGAGTTTTACAGCAAGCGTTGATGCTGCTCAGTATCCTTGTCCTCTCCAAAATGACCTCAAATAATCTTGTTTATGTTGCAATTATTTATGGTGCGTCGGATTTGATTGTCGAATTGATTTTTACTTTTCAGCTTTTTCGAACCAATAGATGTTTTGTACCGAATCTTAAATATTTCAGCAAAAAAGAAGCGAAAGCAACTACAAATTTAGGAATTCTCTTTTTTATTGTCCAAATTGCAACTATGGTTCTTTATACCACAGATAATATAATTATCACGCAGGTTGTAGGAGCATCGGAGGTAACATCCTACACGACTGCAAACAAGCTGTTTTCAATGATTACTGCTGTATTTTCAATTGTTGTTGCCCCATATTGGTCTGCAATTACAGCATATAAGTCGCAAAAAGATTGGAGAGCAATTAATACTGGAAAGAAAAAAATGTTAACATTATGGGGAATGGCAACATTTGGGTGTATTTTGTTGATAATAGTATTCAAGCCAATTGTTAGAATATGGCTTGGGAGAACATTGCACTTTCAAGAAGGTTTAGTTCCTTTGATGGCAGTCTATGCTATAATTTATATGTGGAACACAGTGTATGCACAAATCGGAAATGGGTTAGAGATGATGAAAGTATCCGTGATAAATGCTATTCTTCAAGGTGTGATAAACATTCCTTTGTCATTGGTATTCGCAGTTTCTTTCCATATGGGGACTGTGGGAGTATTACTTGGAACAGTATTGTCGATGTCTATTTCTGCCATTGTGATGCCTATATATATAAAAAAATTTCTCAATAATGTTGTTCAGAAATAAATATGGGAACACATTGTGCAATTAGATGAATAGACGACAATGCCATTAAGCTAGGTGTTCGAGGTTTTGTTCGAATTTGCATTGAAACATGTGCAAGAGGATATTTTGGTGCTTGGAAATACAGATTCAGAAAAAAGGGCATGCTGATAAGACAGATGCTGTTCATCTGTCAAAAATGACAATCTTCAGTGGATTACGAGATATTTAAGGATTAATAGTGAATAAAAAGAGGTGAATTGAACTTGACGATTAAGTTTTCGATGGATCGTATTAAAAATATGGATCAGCTCTATACATGGACACCTACTTATTCAGAGGAGCTTGGCTGTCCGGGCGAAGAAGAACATTATCATGGAACCGACTATTGCAAACAGGTTATCGCTGATGTGTTGTCGGCCATGAACTGGGGGACGCAGAAATATCTTGGCTCGTTGGATCGCATTGCAAATGAAGTGTTAATGTTAATTTATCTGAGGGGATAAATTATCGTATTGAATTTGCAATCAATACATATGAGAAAAAAGCTGCAAGACTTGAGTGTACGATTACCGGGCTGGAAACGGAAAACTACGATCAAAAGCTTGAAGAATTAAAGATTGCTTTGAAAAATAGACTGGCTCCAGATTGGGAAGTGTGTACTTGGTTGGTTGATATGCAATCCGCACGGCTTTGCAAAGAAGCATACGAAAAGGCATTTGTTATTGAAAATAACCTTCGTGCTTTTGCAAGTAAAGTTTTGATTCATTTTCTTGGTGTTGATTGGCTTAGTAAGCCTGGCCTAGAAAAACAGTCTGAGTCCGTAAAGAACTTAAAAGGAAAATTCATCCAGCGTGTGCCAGAATTTGATAATATCAATACGGATTTTCTGTCGATGACATTGGAAACTTTATTTGGGGTTTTATTTGATGGCGTTACATACAATATTGAATTTGTGTTGAATCGAGACCAATACGATAAACTTTTCAATATGGCTTCTAAGAATGTAAGTGGACAGAATATTGCGGACTATATTAAATCCAAACGAACTGTAGAAAAAAGTATCTGGAGTGATTTGTTTGTTCCATTTATTGATGAGCCAGAAAAATTTAAGGATGCAACACATAAATTTATCGAAGATAGAAATCATGTGGCGCATAGCAAAATTTTGTCATGGAATTCATATCAAGTCATTCTAAATGATTTTGAAAAAATGGATGGCAGATACGAAACGCTGATGCCAAATTCGATATGGAAGAGACATCAGATGAAATATTAGACACATGGAGTGCGGAGGAGGAAGCAGAAGAAGAGCAGGACGTGAGAGCCTACTATCGTGATCGTTTAGCAAGTGAAACTGGAATTGATATTCTGGATGAAAGCGATATAGAAAATCAATTTGATGAAACGCTCCACGACTTATATAGTGATGTTTTCAAGCAGTATCATTTGGATGTACGCTATGAAATTTCCGATTTCCAGACACCGAATGAGGGAACTTGCTTTACGGTGACATCCCCGGTACTTGAGGACGGATCACTGCGAGTAGATGTTGTGGCTAATTATATCATCGATGATGACCTTGGCGTAGATAGTGTCTGACAAAATAGAATGCAGAGATGGGAAGGGAAAAACTATCTGTTCGGCAGAAATCAGCTTCCGTAATGGAAATGGCCATGAAGGACAGGAAGGGCTTATGGAAGCTGATGAAGATTCTGAATATGATACTTCTGAACTAGAGGAACTTCGTGAAGAATTGTTCGAGTATATTGATGAAAAACTGAATCCATATCCTGGAAAATTGAATGCGTATGTGTACGAAAATAAAGGCGATAACGCATGGACAGCAGATTTTGCTTGCAGCCAGTGTGGGAAATTTGGTGTTTCTATTAATGAGGAGTTCCTGCCAATTGGTCGTTGCTGCTATTGCGGCTGGGACAATGAACTGGAGAAGTGTGATCGATGTGGCCAGTTGGTGAATGTAGATGTTTTAGAAAATGGACTTTGCCCGTCCTGTTCGGCATACGTTGATAAGCAGTAAGTAAAAGGAACACATAACCCCCTTACGATTTTCTCATATGTGCTTTGTGTGCACTGGTATTATATAAAAGTGATTACCACAGCTTCAAAACCTTTTTTATTGCCGCCAGTGGTTCGTTTATGATTTCATGGCTTACTTCTCTTTATAAAGAACGAAAAAATAGATAAATTCAAAAGGAAAATAACAATGGGAAAATACTTTGGAACAGACGGCTTCCGTGGTGAAGCCGGAATTACTTTAACAGCCGACCACGCCTACAAGGTAGGTCGTTTCCTCGGCTGGTACTACAACGCTCTTCGTGAGCGTAACGGAAATACCGACCCTGCCCGCATTGTTATCGGCAAGGATACGCGCCGCAGCTCCTATATGTTTGAATATAGTTTGGTGGCTGGTCTGACCGCTTCTGGCGCAGACGCTTATCTGCTTCATGTCACCACCACCCCGTCCGTGGCTTATATTGCCCGTGTGGATGACTTTGACTGCGGTATTATGATCTCCGCCAGCCACAACCCGTACTACGACAATGGTATCAAGCTGATCGACTGCTACGGCGAGAAAATGCCCGAGGAGACCCTGCTGCTGGTTGAGGATTACATCGACGGTAAACTCCATGTATTTGACAAGGACTGGCCGGAACTGCCTTTTGCTCATCGTGAGCGTATCGGCTGCACTGTGGATTATGTGGCAGGCCGTAACCGTTATATGGGTTATCTGATCAGTCTCGGCATCTATTCTTTCAAGGGTGCCAAGGTCGGCCTAGACTGCGCCAACGGCAGTTCTTGGAACATCGCTAAAAGTGTTTTCGATGCGCTGGGTGCCGATACCTACGTCATCAACAACAAGCCCAACGGTCTGAATATCAATAACAATGCAGGCTCTACTCATATCGAGGGATTGCGGAAGTTCGTTGTAGAGAAAGGTTTGGACGTTGGCTTTGCCTATGACGGTGACGCTGACCGTTGTCTGTGTGTGGATGAAAAGGGTAATGTCATTACTGGAGATCACATTCTGTATATCTACGGCTGCTATATGAAGGAGCGTGGCAAGCTGCTGAACAATACCGTTGTCACGACCGTTATGTCCAACTTTGGTCTATACAAGGCATTTGATGAGCAGGGCATTGGTTATGCCAAGACTGCCGTGGGCGATAAGTATGTTTATGAGTACATGGCCAAGAACGGTTGCCGCATTGGTGGTGAGCAGAGTGGCCATATCATTTTCAGCAAGTACGCCAGCACTGGTGACGGCATCCTTACCAGCCTGAAGATGATGGAAGTCATGCTGGCAAAGAAGAAGTCGATGAGTGAGCTGGCAGCACCGCTGAAGATCTATCCGCAGGTACTGGAAAATGTCCGTGTGACGGATAAGAAGGCAGCACAGAACGATCCGGCTGTACAGGAAGCTGTAAATACAGTAGATGAGGCTCTGGGCGATACGGGGCGTATTCTGGTGCGTGAGTCCGGCACCGAGCCGGTCGTTCGTGTTATGGTGGAAGTACCGGACCACGATACTTGCCAGAAATATGTTGACGAAGTTGTCAATGTAATCTGCGAAAAGGGATATAAGGCGTAAAGTCAATGACGACTCTGGCAATTATCCAGAGTCGTTTTGCATAAAAGGGAAAGTATAATAGAGAATAAAATAACGGGAGGGATAAACTATGTGTGGAATTGTTGGTTTTACAGGAAACCGACAGGCAGCACCGATTCTGTTGGATGGTCTGTCAAAACTGGAATATAGAGGATATGATTCAGCTGGACTGGCTGTTCGTGACGGCGAGGCACTGGCGCAGGTCGTCAAGGCAAAAGGCCGTCTGTCCAACCTGATCGAGAAAACAGATGCTGGTAATGCTCTGAAAGGAACCTGTGGTATTGGTCATACCCGCTGGGCAACACATGGTGAGCCGAGTCAGACTAATGCGCATCCTCATGTGTCCGGCAATTGCAGTCGTTCCGGCTCCGGTGCAGTGGAATCGGAAGTGGTCGGAGTGCATAACGGTATCATTGAAAACTATACTGAGCTGAAGGAAAAGCTGCTGAAACATGGCTATACCTTCTACAGCCAGACGGATACCGAAGTAGTCATCAAGCTGGTGGACTACTATTATAAAAGTATAATCTGGGACCTATTGATGCAATTGCCAAAACGATGGTGCGTGTCCGCGGCTCCTATGCCCTTGAGCTAATGTTCCGGGATTATCCGGGTGAGATTTGGGTAGCACGAAAGGACAGCCCGATGATCATCGGCGTTGCGGATGGTGAGACCTATGTGGCTTCGGATGTCCCAGCAATTCTGAAGTATACCCGGAATGTCTATTACATTGGTAACCTTGAGTTTGCAAAGCTGACTCCGGGCGAGGCTCATTTTTATAATCTCGATGGTGATGAGATCGAGAAGCAGACTACGGAAATTAAGTGGGACGCAGAGGCGGCGGAAAAGGGCGGCTTTGAGCATTTCATGATGAAAGAGATCCATGAGCAGCCGAAAGCTGTTCAGGATACTCTTAATTCGGTAATCAAGAATGGCACTATCGACCTGTCCAGCGTGGAGATTACAGAGGACGAGATCAAGAATTTTGAGCAGATCTATATCGTTGCCTGCGGTTCCGCATGGCACGTTGGTATGGCAGCACAGTATGTGCTGGAAGATATAGCAGATATTCCGGTGCGCGTAGAATTGGCATCCGAATTCCGCTATCGGAAGATGCCAGTCAATCAGAAAGCACTTGTGATCGTTGTCAGCCAGTCAGGGGAAACAGCAGATACATTGGCGGCTCTTCGCCTTGCAAAAGAGAAGGGAATCACAACACTGGCTGTTGTCAATGTGGTCGGCAGCAGCATTGCTCGTGAAGCGGACAAGGTATTCTACACTCTTGCCGGTCCGGAAATCTCGGTTGCTACAACAAAGGCGTACAGCGCACAGCTGGCAGCAATGTACTGTCTGGCAGTTCAATTTGCCAAGGTCAGAGAAAAAATCACTGGGGAACAGTACATCTATTATATCTCCGAGCTGCTGACCATCCCGGAGAAGATGCAGAAAATTCTGGAAGATAAAGAGCGCATCCAGTGGTTTGCAGCAAAGTACGCCAATGCACACGATGTGTTCTTTGTAGGCCGTGGCATTGATTATGCAGTTTGCCTGGAAGGAAGTCTGAAACTGAAAGAGATCAGCTACATCCACTCCGAGGCATACGCTGCGGGCGAACTGAAGCACGGTACGATCAGCCTCATCGAGCAGGGAACACTGGTCATTGGTGTACTGACTCAGAGCGAACTCTATGAAAAGACTATCAGCAATATGTTGGAGTGCAAGAGCCGTGGTGCTTATTTGATGGGTCTGACTACATATGGCAAGTATGAAATCGAAGATCAGGTAAACTTCACGGTATATGTGCCGAAAGTAGACGAGCACTTTGTGGGCAGTTTGGCAGTGATTCCGTTGCAGCTGCTTGGCTATTATGTATCTGTAGCCAAAGGTCTGGATGTGGATAAGCCGAGAAACCTCGCTAAGAGTGTGACTGTGGAATAAAAGATAGCAAGAGAGAAAAAATTATGAACACAACATTACTTATCATGGCGGCCGGTATCGGCAGCCGATTTGGAACAGGAATCAAGCAGCTGGAGCCGGTTGATGATGCTAACCATATCATCATGGACTAGTCAATTCATGATGCAATTGAGGCTGGATTCAACCATGTAGTATTTATCATCCGTAAGGATATCGAGAAGGAGTTCAAAGAGGTCATCGGTGACCGCATTGCTTCCATTTGCGCTTCTCACGATGTCACTGTGGACTACGCTTTCCAGGATATCAACGACATCCCGGGAGCTTTGCCGGAAGGACGTACAAAGCCGTGGGGAACTGGACAGGCCGTGCTTGCGGCGAAGAAAGCAATCAAAACCCCATTCATTGTGATTAATGCAGATGATTACTACGGCAAAGAGGGCTTCAAAGCTGTCCATGACTATTTGGTGAACGGCGGTAAGTCCTGTATGGCAGGTTTTGTGCTGAAAAATACGTTGTCTGATAATGGTGGTGTGACTCGTGGCATCTGCAAGATGGATGCGGAAAATAACTTGACTGAGGTCGTAGAGACCAAGAACATTGTAAAAACAGCGGATGGGGCAGAAGCAGACGGAAAAGTGATTGATGTGAATTCTCTGGTTTCTATGAATATGTGGGGATTAACTCCTGATTTTCTGGATGTTCTGGAGGAAGGCTTCAAAGAGTTTTTTGAGAAAGAAGTACCAGGCAATCCTCTGAAAGCGGAATACTTAATTCCCATCTTCATCGGTGAATTGCTGGAGCAGGGTAAAATGTCCGTGAAGGTTCTGAAAACCAACGATACCTGGTACGGCATGACCTATCACGAGGATGTCGCAGCAGTAAAGGACAGCTTCAAGAAGATGCTGGCGGATGGCATGTACAAGGCTGACCTGTTCAGTGATCTGTAAACGACGATGAAAGAAACGATCGATTTACTCGGAAAGATCGTAAACGGTGAACCCTGAGTACCTTTTTAATCCCTATAACTTGTGCCATAATCATACTCAACAAAGCAACAGAGTCCAAAAAGTTTAGTACTCAACTTTTTAGACTGGCTATACTATGGAGGTATGTTATGACTACACAAACAAGTCTTGTGGCGGGTCAGGTAAGGCTCAGACAATGGGCAGAGCAGATCCGTGACTGCCAGAACCGCCCAGCGGGGATGGATGTCGAAACATGGTGTTCACAGAATCACATTACAAAATCTAATTATTATTACCGTCTCCGGCGTGTGCGCAAAGCGTGTCTGGATCAGATCCCAGAGGCAGGGGGCCCTGCTTTTGTAGAACTGCCAGCCCTGGACACACCGGATACGGCGGCATCAAAAAATACAGCATCCGATATTTCAGCAGGTATATCGCCTGTGATCCGCATTTCAAATACAAAAGGTATTTCAGCAGAGATATTTCTCGGCACATCGCCGGAGATGATCTGTCACATCATAGAGGCACTCGGATATGCTGAATGATGCAGATGCTTCCAGTTTCAAAAAAGTGTACCTCGCAATGGGGTTCACAGATCTCCGCCGTGGGATCGATGGACTGGCAGCGATCATACGCTTTCAGTTTGAACTCGATCCTTATGATAAAAATACCCTGTTTCTATTCTGTGGAAGAAGGTCCGACCGGATCAAGGCACTGCTCTGGGAAGGGGACGGATTTCTCCTCATGTATAAAAGACTTGACAGCGGTGCATTCCGGTGGCCGCGTTCCGCAGATGAAGTAATGGCTATCATAGAAGAGCAGTATCATATGTTGATGCAGGGACTGGAGATCGTTGCCCGGCATCCGATCACGGAACTGAAAGAGACACCAGGGATCATGTGATTTGTGCAGAATGCTGAAAATAAAAAAGTGTAAAGTTCATTGGGAAGGAGGATATCCATCCTGACCGAAAGGTTGTCCACAGACAGACGTGCTGACCAGTACGTGCCGGGAAGCATCCGGTCTGTCTGATGTGGATAACACATCTGAAAAACTGTAAATGGACGGCTTTTCAGATGTATTATCCACCGTCATTATGCCGAAAGGGCAGATGCTCCGGATTGGCGGTAATACAAAAAAATCTGTTATAATCAGAATCAATAAAAAGACAGGAGTTCCGGTTATGACATTTAAGTACACAGAAGAACAGCTGAATAAACTTGACAAAGACCTGCTGGTACAGCTTTTCCTTGGAATGCAGGAACAGCTGGAAGATCTGACAGAACAGACACAGGCATTGAATGATAAGATGCAGCTGATGATGGAACAGCTGGTCCTTTCTAAAAAGGCCCGTTTTGGCAGGTCCAGCGAAAAAATGTCTGCCCCGGGACAGATCTGCTTCATGGAAGTAGATGGAACGATCGTATTTTTTAATGAAGCGGAAGCTGTCTGTGATCTTGAAGCACCAGAGCCGGAAGACCTGGAACTAAAAGTGCCAAAGAAGAAAAAACAGGCTGGAAAAAAGGCTGCGGATATAGCAGCTCTTCCTGTCAGGCGTATCGATCATTACATGAGTGAGGACGAACTGACCGCTGAGTTTGGTGAAAATGGATGGAAACAGCTTCCAGATGCTGTTTTCCGGTGTTATAAGTTTATCCCTGCCCGTGTTGAAGTAGAGGAACATCATATCGGGGTATATTCCAGTAAGCTGGATGAACATATGGTAAAAGCTCCCCATCCTCGGAACCTGCTCCATGGCAGTCTTGTTTCCCCGTCACTTGCAGCGGCGGTCATAAATGGAAAATATGTAAATGCCGTGCCGCTTTACCGTCTTGAAAAAGAATTCGAGAGGTATGGCCTTGCCATCACCAGGCAGAACATGGCGAACTGGATGATACGTCTGGGTGAAGAATATCTGGGTCCCATGTATGATCATCTCCATAAACTTCTGTATGGTTATCATGTGATACAGGCTGACGAGACTCCGGTCCGTGTCAATAAAGACGGACGTCCTGCCGGGAGCCAGAGCTATATGTGGGTCTACCGTTCTGGTTTCATGTATCCGGAACGTCAGATCGTCCTCTATGAATACCAGAAGACACGTAATGCCTCACATCCCCGGAATTTTTTAAAAGATTACACCGGGATCTGCGTTACGGATGGATACCAGGTATATCATACACTGGAGAAGGAGCGCGAAGATCTGAGGATCGCAGGCTGCTGGGTACACTGCCGGCGCAGATTCAACGATGCACTGGAAGTCATACCAAAAGCTCAGCGTGAAAAATCAATCCTGTATCTGTTCATGAAACAGATACAGGCGATCTACCGGGAAGAAGGGAAACTGTCCGGTCTTTCATCAAAAGAGCGGCTTGCTCAGCGTCAGCTGGTGGTAAAACCACTGGTGGATGCTTTCTTTGCGTACCTGAAACAGAAGAAACCAGCTGTGTCTAAAAGTGGAAAAATAAGAGAAGCATTTACCTATGCTTTGAATCAGGAACGTTATCTGAGAGTCTTTCTGGAAGATGGAGATGTTCCAATAGACAATAACGCCAGTGAACGTGCGATCCGCGGTTTCTGCATTGGAAAAAAGAACTGGGAAATGATAGATACGGTCAATGGAGCAACCAGCTCTGCAATCATCTACAGTATTGCAGAAACAGCAAAAGCAAATGGATTGAAACCTTTTAATTATTTTGAATATCTGCTCACTGAGATTCCAAAACATGCAGATGAGAAAAACACAGATTTCCTCACAGATCTTCTGCCCTGGTCCCCGACATTGCCAGAAAACATCAGGAAACCTAAGAAAGCAGATGTAAAATGATACGGTCGCTAAAAGCGGCCTGATATTTGTCAAGGTATTCGGGTTTCACCGTTTACTTTTGATTATTTCCACACCGCAGGATAAAATAAGATAATGACAGGGGAAATTAAATTTTTATAAACAAAGAAATCCGAGTTTATGATGACAGGGGACCCCAAAATTCCATAAACTTTATTAAAAAAGTGCAAATTGATAGTGTACCAGAACGAATAGGAGGGCGGAGATAAGTGGTCGATAGCATAAAGAATATTATTACAAACGTGCTTACAGCACTATATCAGCCATTTGGATTCTCTGTTCTGCTGGCAGTATTATTTATGTTTCTGTATCTATATGCAATGGAGCATGGCTGGAAAGAATCTTTGCTGAAGTGGTGGAGAGCATTTAGAACCGATGTGACATTCCGGAGAACTTTCTTTCTGGCATTTTATACAGCAATGATACTTTTCAGAACACTGCTGAACCGAAACCTGTGGATGAATCCTTTATCAGACGTTATGGGCGGATGGTTTCTACATAATGAAAAGGGTGAACTTTCAACAGAGCCGATAGAGAATTTGATGTTATTTATTCCATTTGTAGTATTGCTGTTATGGGCATTCAGGGATAAACTATTAGGAGAGAATCATCATAGTGTTGCCAGGATACTATGGCAGTCGGTCAAGGTTACCTTTGTGTTTTCACTGGGAATTGAGTTTGCACAGTTATTTTTGCGGTTAGGAACATTCCAGTTGGCGGATTTGTTTTATAATACGTTGGGTGGATTGCTTGGCGGAGTGGTGTATGCTGTGTTGGATTGGAATCACTACCGGCATAAGTGAGGAAACTGAAATTTTTAAAAACGAATTGTATTTAGCCTGGATTATCATGAACAATAATAGAAACGAATGGTGCTGTAACTGTAAAAAATAAATAAAGGTGCTGAAAAATCAGCACCTGTTGTTTTCGTAGCGGGATTCGAACCCGCATCTAGATGGTTGTCCTGCAATCATAGATTTATTTCAGAGAGAAATAAGGATTTGTCTTTGAAATAAATTTATGATAACTAAGACCTTAAAGTAAGAATTAAATGGGAGAGAAATATTGATAGGGATTATAGCTCAGGATATTTACGATACATTTGCATATTGGGGGTCAGGTTTGTTTGGCGCAGTTCTTTTTACTATAAGGTATAGTCTGGTGCTCGGTACACGAAAAAAAGAGTAAAGAAGCGTTGAAATTATATAATGCAGCATAAGGTAAGGAGGCAATAATGAAAGATTATCTTGAACATCGACAGTATGTAATTCATGAGCTTCCAAAGGCTGAAGTAAATGAAAAGATTGAATTGTTTGTTCGTTTACTCGGTGAAGCGTGGTTGGATGAGGAAGTGGACCATCCTGTTAGAAATGTTTGGAAAAGAAGAGATTATTTGGCTACGAATGAACTTGTTAATCTGGTTTATGCGATTGATGCAATATATAAACTGGATTCGAAATGGTTAAAAGATCAACTTAAACGTGTAAAGTCTAAGGATCTAACAATGTTAGGGGAGCTTTATTTGAAATTATGGGTTTCAGTTATCTGCTTAGCGACAGGTATCAACTCAAGCTTGCGAAAGATGGGAATCCAGGCATAGATGGAACGATTTGCTTTGAAAATGATGTCAGAATGAATATTTCGATGAAAAACTATGGGGTATCTCGTTTTGAAAAAGATTTAATCATTCTATGTTAGAGTTAAAAAATTTCTTTACAAACCTAATAAAGAAGAAACATTGGATGACAATTCAGTGTGTGATTCAATTTAAGCATTATCCGGAAAAGAAGGATTTTGAGAATGTCAAAGAATGGATTAAAAAAGGAATAAATGTATTTGAGAAGCGATTCTCATTTTTTCAAGAAAATGACTTGTTTATTATGGAAATGGGACTTATTGCTGAACAGAATCCGTGGCAAAAGCGATCGAAGAATAATTGCTCTTACACATTTATTGGGATTTCACCATACCATAAAAACGAATATAAGAATTTACTTGATAAGCTGGAAGATGCGTGCGCAAATCTGATTTCACAGAAAAAAGAAGAGACAGAAAAAGAATTGAATGGACTATATATTCATTTGCATGAGAATCTATCAGTTGCAAAATGCCAGAAAGTGATGCAGCAGTATCTAGATGAGCATCCAGAGCTTCCAATCAGTTTTGTTTTGTTATATGACACAAGCATCACACGAAATGAGACAAAATATAATGCGAGTGTAATTACACATTGTTTTCTTCCAGCAATTAGTGCGACGAGATACCTAAAATGGATAAATATAAATCAGGTTTATGTGCCGAATTTCACGTTTTTAATTGGTCAAGTATCTCTTGAAGAGGCGAAGATTAAGATATTTAGTAATGGCGATGAGGCATTGGTTTTGGATGATGTATATCTTTATCAATATGGAGAGGAATACATTTTGGCTAATCAGAATGAGGATGGATCAATTACTGGAGAATTAACAAGTATAGCTCCAGGAATCAGACGCAATATTGTAGCAAAGCTTGGCAATAGAGAAGTTGTATTTTCAGAAAAGTTTCCTGTGGAAGAACGCTTGGAAATTATGTAGGAGCCATGCAATGAGTGCGATAACTCCTGAATGTAGAAGAAACTGAGGGAAAAACAGAAGAATAGGCAAGGGATGCGTCACAGCTGTGGTTGTGGTGCGAGATTTAGGCGGAAAATTTCTGGAAGTTCACACTTTACTAAGGAATGGCTGGTTGGATAGAAAGGCAGAAGGAAAAAGATACAGCATGATAATAAAATCTGGTTATTGGAATTACTATATGTCGTTTAGAATTAGCGATAATAAAAAATTATTTCGAGATATATACGAGAAGAATTATGCAGATACAGTAATTGGTTTTGCAGCTGAAGGTAAAGTATTAGAATCTAAAGAAGTAATTGAAAATTATCTGCAAGTAAGACGTAGAAGTATGGACGAAATTCTGAAAAGGAAGAATAGGGAAAATTGGAGTACACAAACAGAAAGGCAAATGTATTGTAATAATGAATTGCCCGAGTGCTATTTTGATTTTGTACAGCAGTTAGACGGTTATATAGATAATTTACAAGTTGCTTATGAGAATGAAATAGCAGAAATACATGAATGTAATCAGGCAATAATTAATATGACTAGGGAGTGCAATAAAACAAGTTGGCAGATTTTATCATTAATGCCATTGAAGATTGAAAAGAAACAATTCAAATACGAATTTTGTCCAGTACATTTATATTTATTTGAAAATGGACAAGCAGTTATCAAGACAAGTATCAGCATAGAAGATGTGGATGCGAAAATATTTTCTACATTTCCAATGCCAACTTGGTTTGGCGATATTAAGGCCTGGGAAGCTGCAATACAGTGCGGTGGTCGTAAGGAATACAAGATTTGTGAGGCACGTGATCAGAAAATATCGATAGTTACACACATTTTACAGAATTATGTGTATAGATTATTTAATGGGAATTTATTGGATGAAAAACGATTTGGTTGCTTTGAGACATTTGTGATTGCAGAAATGAAAGAAAAACAGATATGGGAAATTGCTGGAAAAGGTTCTGCGAAGGAGAAGGAAGAGTTGTATCAGCTTGCGAATCCAGAAGAATTTATGACGCAGGTTACATCCGAGAGATGGCATGAATTTTGGAAATCGTCGTATGAACATTTTAATGGAATAGACTTTGTGAAGGGGCATAATTGTCGATTGATCATTACGATGGATATGGACAAATTAAAAAGGCAATATAGGAGAAGTGATGTTGAAGACACAGGGGATTATTTTAATATTTCTATGCAGCGTTCATTCGATTTCTTTTTAGTTGTTGCATTATGCCAGAAAGATGGAGAACTGTATTTGGCGTCTGTTTCAAATGATAACATACATGATATTGAAAAACAGATAGCGAGATATAATCAAAACTGTAATTTCTTTGAAATGTTTTTAGACACGGTCCCTTACAATGCTAGAAAATTCTATTCTATGATACGTGGAATAAACGATGATTCTTTTATTGATGTTAAAACACGGATAGAAAGAATCCAGCAAGTTAATGTATACCAGCGAAGTATGCTTGTAGAAAAACGTACGCTTATAGCAGAAGTGGTTGCTTTAATTGGAACGGTACTATTTGGACTTCCAACCTTATATAATACACTTATGCTATTAAAAATAACGTTTTTATCAGAAGCGGATTTGATAAAAGGAAATATAACACAGTTTTTGGCAGTGTTTATATGGGGAATACTGATTTTAGCGATAAGTAAGTATTTGGTTAAGGCATATAAGGAGTATTTGCGCAAGAAGATTTAAGAAGATATTAATAAAAAGAGCATATGAGTACTGATGACAGGGGACAATGTGGTAAACCTAGCGTCAACTTAAGAAAATCGATCCATAAATCGAAAAAGCATATTTAAAAAAATTGGAGCAACATCAGGCTGGGAGCGTAGCTGACCTGAAAATAAGCGCACTTTAATAAGGACTGCGGTAAGTCCCATGAAAGCATGTGAAAAAAGGATAATCAAAAAGCTGCTTTTTG
>ENA-OQCO01000734-OQCO01000734.1-human-gut-metagenome-genome-assembly--contig:-NODE-734-length-16296-cov-1.413136_pt1 | contig 16296 bp, 26 predicted proteins | sample MGYA00242500_ERZ504582 | MGnify/ENA primary metagenome ERZ504582 (study PRJEB26092, sample SAMD00036346) | human gut metagenome | host: Homo sapiens | study: EMG produced TPA metagenomics assembly of...
GTTTTTTACCATGATGTTCCCTTATTTCTCCGAAAAACTGCGTAAAAATCGCTGATTTCAACTACATATTATCGCTGTGAAGCTGTCGGATGCAGATGCGTCCGGCGGTTATCTTTTTATCTGGAGGAAAACGACTATGCGAGACTACCATGGATGCAGCATCTGCGGACGGAAATTTCCGGAGGATGCGCTGACGCTGTTCGCAGGAGATTATTTCTGCGAACACTGCCTTGACGAAGAAACCGTTGTCTGTTCAGACTGTGGGGAGCGGCTTTGGAATGATGCCAATGCCGGTTCGCGGACGCATCCGCTCTGCCAGCGATGCTATGACAGCCATTACACAAACTGTGAACGCTGTGGGGAACTGATCGACTGCGAGAATGCATATTATCTGGGAGACGGCGAGGACTATCTCTATTGCGAAAACTGCTATCATATTCTGAAAAATCAGGTCATCCACAACTATGATTATCGCCCGGAAACGATTTTCTACGGAGACGGGCCACGATACTTCGGCGTAGAGCTGGAGATCGACAAGGGCGGCGAAATCGGAAGCAACGCGGAGCAGATTCTTACCATTGGAAACCGGGAACGGGATTTTTACTACTGCAAGCATGATGGCAGTCTGGATGATGGGTTTGAAATCGTCAGCCATCCGGCGACGGCAGAATATCATTTGACGCAGTTACCGTGGAAGGCGGTCATGGCGGAGGCGGTTTCGCTCGGTTATCGCTCCCATCAGGCCTGTACCTGCGGTCTGCATATCCATATCAGCCGTCTTGCGTTCGGCAGAACGGCGGCGCAGCAGGAAGCGGCCATCGCAAGGCTGCTTTACTTTGTGGAAAAGCACTGGAACGAGCTGCTGAAATTCAGCCGCCGGACAAACCGGCAGTTAGAGCGCTGGGCGGCGAGATACGGCTATAAGGACACGCCGAAGGAAATGATGGATCACGCCAAGAGCTATCACTATGGCCGATATACCTGCGTGAACCTGACGAACGAAGACACCGTGGAGATCCGTATTTTCAGAGGTACGCTCAAATACAACACGCTTGCCGCGACGATCCAGTTGACGGATCACCTGTGCGATGTGGTGACATGCCTGAACGATGAGGAGCTTCGTGCGCTTTCGTGATCAGATTTTATTGCAGGCGTAACGGAACCGGAGTTGATCCAGTATCTGAAGGAGCGGCGACTGTATCTCAATGAGCCGGTAGAGAGTGAGGTGGAGCTGTAATGTGCTGCCTGTTTGGATTTTATGATTACGGCGGAACGCTTTCCGCAAAGCAGAAGAACAGGATCATTTCCGCCCTTGCCATTTCCAGTGAGATCCGTGGAACAGATGCGACCGGAATCGCATATCGAACCGGGACGAAGCTCTGTATCTATAAACGACCATTTCCCGCCCGGTGGATGCGCTTTCGGCTTCCGGCAGAAGTAAAGGCGGTAATGGGGCACACCAGAATGACCACACAGGGCTCCGAAATGCAGAACTGCAACAACCATCCCTTTTATGGGGTCGCAGACGGCAACGCATTTGCGCTGGCACACAACGGCATTCTGAGCAATGACAAGCTGCTGCGCTTGGAAAGAAGCTGCCTGCTTCAAGAATCGAGACAGACAGCTTTGCAATCGTGCAGCTTCTGGAACAGGCAGGAACAATCGATCTGGATAGCTGCGCATAACATCGGAGCTGCTGCGCGGCTCCTTTACTTATACGGTGCTGGACGACCATGAGCGCCTTTATATTGTGCGCGGGAACAATCCGTTCTGCCTGTACCATTTCCCAAAGCAAGGAGTATATCTGTACGCTTCCACAAAGGAGATCTTAAACTATGCGCTGTCCAGCATTCGGAAAAGCCTGCATGGCCCGGTAGAAGAAGTTGCGGTTCGGGAAGGGGACATTCTGTGCCTGCTGCCGGATGGCGGGCGCAGCAGAGGCACCTTCTCCGTGCGGCATTTGTATGACCTCCGCGCATATGACTGGCCGCTGTCCGGTGCGCAGAGCACCAGAGTCCAAAAGGTTTCCGGCGGCAGCTATGCCCGTGAACTGAAAAATCTGGCTTGTGCATTCGGATATACCCCGGAGGATGTGGATACATGGCTGGGCGAGGGATTGCAGCCGGAGGAAATTGAGGAGTGTTTCTATTATGGGGAGATATAGGTCAATAGGGTCGGGCGGCCAGCGGCATATATGTCAAAAGTGGAAAACCGACGCTATTGGGAGAGCATTTTTGTATCCCATATGGGTACACCCTATTGACACAGGAGATTTCAAATGAGGTCGGCTATATCCGGGTCAGCACCCAAGAACAGAATACCATCCGGCAGGAGGTGCTGATGCAGGCGCTTGGCGTGGAGCAGGTTTTCATTGATCGCATGAGCGGTAAGAATCTGGCCCGCCCGGAGCTGCAAAAGCTGTTGGCATTTGTGCGGACCGGTGATTGCGTCATTGTGGAGTCGATCAGCCGGTTCGCGCGGAATACAAGAGATCTTCTGGAGCTGATTGAGCGGCTTCAAAGCAAGCAGGTACAGTTTGTTTCCAAAAAGGAAGCTATCGACACTACGACGCCGACGGGAAAATTCATGCTGACGGTGTTCGGCGCAGTAGCAGAGCTGGAACGGGAATACATTCTCCAGCGCCAGAGAGAGGGCATCGCCATTGCAAAAGAAAACGGTATTTATAAAGGCCGAAAGCCGATTGCATGTACAGGCTTTGACAGTGTACTCATGTTATGGCGCCGCAGGGAGATTACCGCAGTAGAGGCACAGAAACGGCTTGGACTGTCTCCGAGCACGTTTTACCGCAAGATCAGAGAATACGAGAAGCAAATCGGAAAGGGGGAAAAAACATGATCTGGTATGTATTGGGCTTCCTGCTCACGGCGGCAGTGCTGCTGATCGGCGGCATGGACTATGCCGTAAAATGATTACATGGGCAGCAGTCGCAAAAGCGATTGCTGCCTTTTCAAAAGGCGTGTTGTTAGCGCTGGAGCTGCTGGGATATGACAGCTCCAATTAACAGGCTGCGGGAGCGGCATAGGCCTGTCTTCGCAGCTTCAATTCAATATGGGAGGCGTCTGCGCAATAACCACGATTTCTATTCCGGGATATCCTTTACCGGATAGACATAGGTGCCGAATAAAGCGGCAATGTCATTCAGATACCGGAGGAAATCATAGTAATCCTTCTTTTTTCCGGTATAGCGGGTTCCGTCCTGAAACGAGATCATGTTCATAACAAAATGAATATGAATGTTTTGGGCATCCTCATGGACGCTGTAGAGGATCTGATAGCGTTCGGCGTAAAACCAGCATGCCTGCTGTGCAAACTGATTGGCATGCCAAGCGTCCCGAATCTCACCCTTTTCAAAGCTGATGATCCAGTGCCGCAGGCGAATGCCATGATCCTGCCGGTAGGCATGCGATACGATCTGCATCTGCTCTGCCGCAAGCTGCGGCAGAACGCCGAAGCCGTCAATGAAATTGCCCGGCGTCTTCATGGGCCTGATACAGTAATGGATCAAATCTGCATAAGCGTCTTCGTCAGCATACTTCTGCGGAACAGAAATCACTTTAAACACTGCCATGCTTCTGCCTCCCAATTCAAAAAAGCGTTACGAGCATCTTTGTCATGAATCTCATGCACAATAAGATTGTGACGACAAAGCTGACCGGAGATTTCCTGAATGCGTATCTTCAATAATTCAGCCTCCATATCTGCCCGAAGGGAGCGTTCACGAATCAATTCGCTCAGAGAACAACCGGCAGCCTTTGCTTCAGCACGAAGCCGCTGAGCATCTTCTGTTATATATCTAATTGTAATTGCCTCTGATGTTTTTATTTGATTATCCATGTTACAATCTCCTATCTATGTTTTTTGCGTACCTTGTACGCTTCCGCCAGAGGAAGTGTTTTGTATGACACTTCCTCTGAGTCCTAATATTCTGTTCTGTCATGATTAAACTTTAATACGCATTTTTTCACATGATAGGAGATCATTATTTTTTACAAAGCATAGAACACCTTGATAATGCGCAGCCGAGCATGGTTCGCGTAAATTATCATAAGGGATGTGTCCGATATGTCTAAAACAAGAAAAGATAGAGAGGGAAATATTCGCCTGCGCGCCGACGGCAGATGGGAGGTCCGCGTTACGATCGGGATCGACTATGCAACCGGCGAGGAACGAAGAATTTCCCGCTATGCAAAAACACAGGAGGAAGCAATCAAACTGCTTCACGAGCTTTCCTTTATTCGCGATCATACACCGAATAATTTTCAGTCTGTAACTGTGAGCGAATGGCTTCCGTTCTGTCTGGAAACTTATATGCGGCCGACGCTGAAGCAGTCGACCTACCTGAGCTATGAAAGCTACATCCGTGTCCATTTGAATCCTGCTTTGGGAAATATACAGTTGAAGGAGCTGACACCGAGAATTTTGCAGCAATATTATAATTACAAAGCAGAAACAGAAAAGCTGAGTCCAAAAACAATCGTAAACCTCAATCTGTTTCTGCATAAGGCATTGAGTTTCGCCGTTGCGGAGGGATATATCAACAGTAATCCCGCAGATGGTGTGAATCTTCCGAGAGGAAGCAAGCCGCAGATCGTAATATTGACAAGAGACGAACAGGCCCGCCTGATGCAGTGCAGCTATCAGCACCGCTACGGCGTGTTTGTCCGTCTCGTTCTTTTTACCGGCCTGCGGCTTGGGGAATTGCTTGGCCTGCGCTGGGAGGATATTGATTTCCGCGCCGGCATTCTGCATGTCCGCCGGACGCTGAACCGGCTGAACAAGATGAAGCGGCCCCTGCAGCCCGGAGAGCCCACAACGGAAATCGATGATCCAGACACCGAAAAGTCAGAATTCCATTCGTGCGATTCCGCTTCTGCCTGTCGTCCTTCAGGAGCTGCAGGGCTGGCAGTATGTTCAGCAGAAGGATGCGGAGCTTGCCGGAGATCAGTACAATGCAAGCGGCTATATTGTAACAAATCCGCTTGGGGGAATAATTGAACCTCGTACATTCAAGGATTATTACAATCAACTCCTGCAGGCGAGCGGGCTTCGCCACTTTACTTTCCATGCGCTTCGCCACACGTTTGCCTCCAGAGCAATGGAACAGGGCATGGATCCGAAAACATTGTCTGAAATCATGGGCCACTACTCCGTATCCTTCACGCTGGACACCTATGCTCATGTACTGGATGGGCACAAGCAGGAAGCCGTAGCCCTTCTCGGAGATCTTTTTACCGCGCAGCCGCAGAGCGCAGTGTATCCGTTGGTCGTTACAACGGAGGATGATGGCCTTCTTCTGTTTGGCCTGATCGATTTCCCAGACATAGACGCAGAAGCGTCCAACATGGCCGAGGGAATTGCCAGCATCAAAGAGCAGGCGCAGGAAGCTATGCTGACGCTCCCGGTCCCGCCGGTCCCTACACCTGTCGAGCATATTCTGTTAACTGCAAATCAGTTTATCGTGCAAATCGACGTATAACAAACGACCCCTGCTGCAGAAATCCTGCAGCAGGGGCGCGTGATTGTAGTACAGTATTTTTTATGTTTTCTGCCGGAAAGAGAGTGCTCTTGTATTTTTCAGGAAGAACAGTTATGATGGTCTTGTGAATTTCAACGCCCAGCATACAACATGCCAGAATACGAAGGGAGATAAAGATGGATTTTTTGGATTATAGAGAAAAGCTTGGCATAGGGTTTTGCGATAACGAGAAGTATAAATTTTTTTCTCGTGAAAATACTCAGTATTCTTGGCTGAAATCGCATTAGATACTCGCTTTTGCGGTATTAATGCGAGTGAATACCGCGAATTTTGCAGGATTACGGGTACGGAAGTGGATTACAAACTTCTATCTGAGTTTATTGGGCCTGCTGGGTATAGACATTGGCTAAGTATACTAAGGAGAGTGTGCGAAGATCCTAGAGAGTTTTTTGCGTATTACATTTCACTTGTGAATATTGTGCCAGAAGACCGAGAGCCAGATGAAAGCGGACGCTTTTTTGAACGAAAAGGTCTGATTAAGTTGCTTACGGCAATGCTTGCAGAATCACACATTGGCTATAATCTAATCAATGCGGACGGAGAATATTTTGTATTCCCTAAGGGAGCCGTTGAACTAGATTCCGCTCTTGTGTCACAGCCATTAGCATGGTTAAACCAGTATCCAAAGGCACATACAGCTTTTGTAAAGGCTTTAAGAGAATATGCAGATGCAACAACAGAAAATTCCAGTGATATTGCAGATTAGTTTCGCAAGGCACTCGAAACATTCTTTCAGGAATTCTTCAAAAATGATAAAGCCCTTGAACGCAATAAAAGCATCTACGGAAACTACTTATCCAAAGCTGGAGTCCCGAAAGAAATTGCCTCAAATTTTGAAACACTGCTGCAGACATACTGTAGTTTCATGAACGGCTATGCAAAGCACCACGATAAGACCGAATTGAATGTACTGGAATACCTGATGTACCAAACGGGAAATATCATCCGTCTGCTGATCACGCTGAAACAGGCTGAACCCACTCCAGATAATTGAGTTAAACCTATGGGCAGCGGCACCAATTGGGGTCAACGCAAGTTTTGTGGGACTGCAAAATGATCTAAAAAAGTTAGAAAAACCACCGTATTTCGATTGAAATACGGTGGTTTTATGGTTGCGGGAGAGGGATTTGAACCCCCGACCTCCGGGTTATGAGTTCTGAAAATGCCGTTCTTTATCGTGTTACATCGTGTAAAAAAGCCTTGAAAACACTAGCTTTTTTGAATTCTGCGTTTGGTATCGTTTTGTAACTTTGTTGAACTTTTCGTAATGGAGTTGAATTTTTGTTGAACTTTAGAGATACAAGCAGATATATAAAAAGAGGACCGGATTTCTCCGATCCCCTCAAGCATGTATCCGAAAACACATACCCCAATTAATAATTATATTATACAACAGCATCTAAAAAATGCAAGCAAATTTTGCCCTTAAAGAAAATTTTTCAGCTGTGTCAATCTGGCCCCTAAGTCTGGGTGTATTGTCTGCATAGCCACTTGTGGACTAACGGAGTTTTGGTATTCATCTGTTATTGCTTCAAAGTCACGGATGAATGCTTTTATTTCTGTTTTTGTGACATTCAAGATTTTTAAGTAATAGCATACCAAAATCAAATAGTCACCAATCGTTTTGAAATTAACATATGGAAGACCGATTTCTTGCATTAAACATTTTCTCATTGCCGGCTTTGAATCCATATGTCTGAATCTCGTGTCAAAGACAACAGAGTTATGCGCTATCGCGTTGCGCAAATCCTTAAGTGTGTACAGATAGTTATATATCAAATCACGGTTTGTGTCGACCGCAGCATTTGACAGGTTCAGCTTTTCTGATATCGCCGTTCTAGCCTCAAAGGTAAGACATGACAACAGAAACCCAAAATCGCCCATTGTCATGATTTCAAACAACGCCCAGATCGGAACACCGCTATAGCTCATGTTATTATAAAAATGCGTAATTTTTGGATTTCCGTCATTGTATGCCTTCGCCAAGTATTTTTGAACTGTACTCTGCAGATTTAGTTTGTGTTGTTGAAATTTCTTTTTCAAATCAGCCTTCGCATTAGTGGGAGCATTATTGTATCCGCAAACTGCTTTCTCGAACATAGCTGAAATGCTCTCCGAATGCGTGATATCTAAAATACATTCTAACGCATGATTCTTTACTGCTGTTCTATGAACATGATCTTGCTATAGAATAGCGCTTTAAGCTCATGTCATACTGGAGCGTTGCATATATTTCCTCATACGACGTAAAGGGTAACCTATTATTTGAGGTTCTAAAAAAACGATATCCCTTGTATCCGTGGAAGTACCCAGTGTTCATTAGCTGGCGCTTTTGCGTACTGCCCGCAATAGAAATTCCGTTGTTGCGCAAATGACGCATTAGACCATTTATATTTTTATATCCCACTTTGATACCTCCAATCATCTTGCTTTTTAATTATACGATTCTTGGAAGAAAAACGCAAGTATTTAACACCTCAGTAATCTTAAGGCTAGACCGCACGATAATGTGTGGCCTAGCCTTTTGCCATAGCTTATTTCGCCTTATCCCGCTCCATCGTCTCTGAGATCGCGCGGTTGATAAACCCGTTCGTGCTTTCGCCCTGCGCTTCTGCGTGGGCCTGTACTTCTTCGCGCTGTTCTGCTGTCATACGAATCTCAACACGAACGAATTTGTCCATGTAGTTTTTCTGTGCGCGTTTTTGTGCCTCTGTTTTCTCTGGCATATCTAACTCCTTTCGCTTTTATAAGCATATTATACATCAAAAGAGAATCTACCAGTAGATACATAATGCACAAATCTACCGGTAGATATTTGTGGATATCGCCTATTGCTATCTACCGGTAGATATGATATCATAATGACAGTCGAGGGGAACAAACGAAAACAGTTCAGACACCGGCAGAAGATGGGTGAAGAACATCTACAAGAGTTGGGAAGGAACAGCAAAGTGCAGCAAGGCTCACGAGATCAGTTGAAAGCCCCCAGCCGCCGGAGTTCCCAAGAGCAAAGAAAAAGCGTCCTGCACGCCGTAGGAAGCACAAGCAGGACGCAACCACAAAAGGGGTCGTGGACAGTATACCACGCCCCGCCGAAAAAGGAAAGGGGTTTCACCTATGAGCAACACAGAAATTCAGAGCAAGGTCAACGAGCTTCGCGAGCTGCGCCGCATGGCCGACGAGCTGACAGCCGAGATCGAGAGCATTCAGGACGCGATCAAGGCGCACATGACCGCCATTGACGCCGACACGCTGACGGGCACGGATTACAAGATCACCTGGAAGGCCGTGACCAGCAGCCGGTTCGACAGCACAGCGTTCAAGAAGGCCATGCCGGAGCTTGCCGAGCGCTTCACCAAGTCCAGCACCAGCCGCCGGTTCACTGTGGCGTGAGGGGGCGGCAATGACGAAAGACAATGACAAGCACCCCCAGCTGGTTCAAGATGAAGCTGGAGCGCCGGGAACTGGTCAGGCAGCTTTCCCCGGAAACAGCAGTGAACGTGCTGCTGGCCTGCTGGGACTTCTTGGAGACAGGCGAAAAGCCCGCAAACCTGTCTCCCATCGAAAGCGTTGCGTTCTCTGCGTTCATGCCGGACATGGAAGAAGCCTGGGCGCGATATGTGCAGCGAATCACGGCAAGACATGGCGCTGATCGGTCGATATCGACCGATATCGAATGACACAGAAGTAGAAGAAGAAACAGAAGTAGAAGTAAGAAGTAGACTGTATAAGGGTATAAGGGAACGGAGCCGCTTCCGCGCTCCGCTCCACCCACCCCGACAAAGGAGGCAGATACTTGCTGTTTGATTTTGACAAATTCGCGGATATCACAGCGTCGGTATTCCCCGGAGGGCCGTATACGCTGGACGAAGCGCTTGGCGTGTTCCGGTACTACTTCGAGCAATACGAGGCACACACCGGCAGACCGCACCCGCCGATCTGTGCAAGTCAGATCGTGCGCATCATCCGGGATATGCCGTGGATCGAGCAGGCCGACCGTGGCAGCGCATACGCCGACATTCCGCCGGAGAGCTACCCGCCCATGATCGACCAGCATTTCCAGACAAGATACCGCCGCTGCGATTACAACATCAACCACTTTTTCAGCGGGCGCATTCGGGAATTGCGCTTTTATGAAACGTGCTACTAAGGAGAATTTTATGACAGACATATCCACAAGCGAAGTTGAATTGCTTCGTGCCAGATTGAAGGCCATTGTCTTGGCGCTCTCTACTAAAGAGCAGAAGGAACTTTTGAGAATGATCAAGGAGGGCAGGGCAGCGAAAGCAGAGAACTGTACAGCAAAGACAGAATGTAGCAATGGGAGGGATTGAAAATGAGCGATATCAAAGACAATCTGTACAGTCAGATTCTTTCTCTTAACGAAAATGAAGTACGCATTTTCCTTGCTCTTATGCAGGACAAGTTGCTCGAGGAATCTGCTGCTGTACCGGACATAACTCCACCGGAGGGAATGACAAAAGCCGACTGCAAGCGCCTCATTAAGTCAATACGCACAAAACAGCCCTACGCCGATGCACGCACACAACAGTACAGCCTGCGGGTAATCTCCCACATTCGCAATGTGTGGGTTCCGCAGATCAAAAGCCATGACCAACAAGCAGGCTGAGGTCATGCGGCTGTACCGGCAGGGGCTCAGCACCTGCGAGATTGCCCAGCGGCTCGGCGTGACAAAGAGCAATGTCCGCTACTTACGCGCCGCAGCCAACGGCAAGAAACCCAAGTCAACGTACCGGTATCGAAAGCCCCGCACGGTCTGTCCCTACAGCGCCAGCTGCTTCACCTGTCCGCTCCCAGATTGTGTAATTCCTGCCTGCCAGATCGTCAACCTTCTGACAGATGACTTTGTGTATCGCCCAGACGATTAAAAATCATATACCGCTGTGAGGCCGTACAAGCCCCACAGCGGCGTTTTTTATTCTCCCGCATAAACGAGCGGGTATATGGCTTCTGGCGGCGTGTGCGGCGTTGCAACAGCCGCACAGCAAACGAACGTTCGTGTTTCAGTTGCCGTTATGCTTTTGCGCCTGCCAGACGCACGCCGACACGCTGCGTCTCCTCGTTGTTGAGCTGGTAAACCACGCGGCCAAACTCTCTGTGGTCGACCTGTAAAATGACGGTCTGCTGACGGTTCCCGATTCCGCCGCCGTATGCGCGGAGTTCTTCACGAACCATCTGCCGGATGAGATCAGCAGGCGCTTCGACGTTCGTACCGCGCTTCTGGTCGCCCAACACAGCCAGGAACTCACGATTCGGAGGAATGACCGCACCGGTGGCAAGACGGGGCAGCGCGACGCGCTCAATATTCGGAATACTGATACCGAACGTTTTGCCACCAAGTCCCGGCTTTATCACATCCAGCCAATCGGGCGTTGTGAAGCTCACCATATTCAGCTTGGAGATCAGCCAGTTCACGCCGTCAATGATCAGGTTCACAGCGCCCTCCAAAAGCCCGACGATCCCGTTCCAAACCCCCTTGAAGATCTCCTGTATGCCGTTCCAGGCCTTTTCCCAGTCGCCTGTAAACACGCCGGACACGAACTCGATGATTCCCTGCAGCACCTTCTTCGCATTCTCTTTCAGCATGGTAAACAGGTCAATGATCGGCTGCAGGCCCGCCTTGATGCCGTTCAGCAGGCCGGTGATGATATACCCGCCCTGTTCGGCCATGACCTTAGACGGCGAAGCGATCCCGAAAGCTTTCTTGAAGCCGTCAATAAACGGCTGGAAGATATGCTCTTTGATCCACTGCCCGATGCTTTTAAGCGCATCGGCAATGCCGTTCAAAAGTCCCTTGATCGTGAATTTTCCGTCTTCATAGGCCACCTCATGCCACCAGTCGACCACACTGTTCCACGCATCCTCGATCAGCCCCCACAGGAACGCCGCAAGACCGCCGAGCGCGGAACCTATCGCTTCAAAGAAAGAATCTGCCACGCCTGCCCAGTCGATATTCGCGAGGAACTCCGCAATCTGATGGCCCAGTGCCTGCCAGTCAATACTCTGGATCGTGTCCGACATGGAATCGAAGAACCCAATAATCAGCTGACTGGCTGCGTGCGCAAGCTCCTTCATATCCACGTTAAGCAGGAACCCGGCCAGTGTTTCCAGCGCGATCTTGAACTTTGCCCACAGAAGCATACCGACGCTATACCAGTCGATTTCAGAGACCATCGCGTTGAACATCGCCGCCAATTTCGCACCGAGCTTCATCCAGTCAAACGTATAGATAAAGTTCACCAAAAATGCGATTGCAAGATTTAACCCAGCCCCAAGCGCCACGCCGAGACTTGTCCAGTTGATCTGATCGACAAGTCCATTGAACGCATTTGCAAGGTCACGTCCAAGCTGCGACACCTTTTCCAAAACGTCTGGGAAGGTGAATGCTTCGTAAAGCTTTGAAGAAAAACCGTTCAGCCAGTCCGCAAAGGAAGCGAATGCTTCTTTCAGTTTCGGGATCCCGTCGACAAGGATCTTATCGAGCATGGCGGAAAAAGCTTCGCCCCACGAAGCGAAGTCAAGCGGTTCGATCGCGACCGTCTCAAACATATCCGCCGGTGAGGTCTCGGAGCTTCCGCCTCCACCGCTGGAAGTGTCCTTCGTCGTGATCTGGTTGATCTCGTCGAATTTCGCCATGCTCTTGCTGGCGTCTTCCGCTGCTGCGCCGGTTCCTTCGATGCTCTTTGCGTAATCCTCCTGCACTTTGGTTGCGCGCGTGTAGGAGGATTTACCAGTCAGGGCTGCTGTGAACCGCGCGATATAATCCGCCGCTTTGGACAGCATATTGATAAACCGCGTCAGGATCGGCTCAATCGTCTGTAAGATCGGCGCAAATGCCGTTGCAAGCGCGTTTTTCAGCTGCGTCAGCGAGGATTTGAGGTTTGACAGGCTCTTGTTCGTGCTGGCAGAGAACTGCGCAAGATTCTTGAAGCCGTCCGTCAGCGCAGAGCGCAGCTTTCCGAAAAGGGCGTATAGGCCGCGAAGCCCCAGCGCATACCGGAGCATATTCTTTATCCCGCCGCCGAACGCGCCGTTTGTCTTTCCTGCCGTTTTGAATAGGTTCAGAAACGCCTTTCCGGCGCGGCCCGCAAGCGACACGAGCTTTTCAGGCCGCTGCCTGCCGCAGATAAAAAGCCCTTCGTGACCGTTTTCCCCGCTGACAGGGCGGCGGAAGCGATCTCCTTGAATCCTGCTGCAAGGCCGCTAAAACAGTTTGCAGCTTCGGCACGTCCGCGCCGCCCGTGAAGCTTTGCAGAACCGACGCAAGCTTTCCCTTCGCCGTATCTTCCGCACCGCCGCGTTCTGCCGCTGCCAGCTCCTGCGCCTTCTGCGAGACCTCACCATAGCGGAGCTTTACGCCGTCCAGCTCCATCTGCGTGTTTTTCAGCGATTGATTCTGCTTTTCAATCGCCGCCTGCACAGATGTGATCTTCTCCTGCATGGCGGAGATCTTCGTCACATTTTCGGGCGATATGATCGCCTTGCCGCCCTCGATCTTTGTCTGTGCCTGAAGCTCCGCAAGCGCTTTCTGTGCCTGCTCCAGCTCCGCCGTCAGCGCGCCCTTTTTGCTTTTGCCGACGGTCAGCTCCTCTTGCAGCTTGAGAACCTTCTGTTCCAGCCGCTGAAGCTCCTTGTCGGCCTTTCCCGTATTCAGGTTCACGCCAACGGATACAGAAGCATCGTCTTTCATGGAATCACCACTCTTTCAGATTCTTCATTCTGCGGGGATATTCCCGCCGGAACATCCCCGCAGTCTTTTACTTTTTCGCCCAGCGCTCCGTGTATTTCTGAATGCGCGGATTCGTACGCAGCTTTTCCCGCGTCATTGTCGCATCGACCTGATCCAGAATAGCCAGCATAAGGTTCGCCCAGACCGGCAGGCCGTCGGCCAGCGCATAGACGTTCATAGAGCCGAACAGTGCCGCACAGACGGGCGCTTCAAACAGCCCGTCGATCATTTCCCGCATTTTTTCGTCATGCTGGCGGGCAATGTCGAATATCTTTCGCTTGTCCGCGCAGGCGTCCATTTCGCTCCGGTAGGTCTGCTGTTCTGCGTCCAGCTTTTCAAAAACATCGTAGATCCGCTCCACAAAGGCCGCGTCGGTCGGATTGAACGAAACACTGACCTGATCATTGAGCCGAAATTCCTGTTTGCCGGTACTGAATTTGATTTCTTCCATGTTAATTTCTCCTTTTTGTGGTTTTAAGAGATCTTTTTCCGGGCGATCCGCTTTGTCCGGTATTTCATGATGACCGCATCGCAGTCCTTTGGGCGCTCTGCCGGTGCCATGCTGGAATACAGTCCTTCCACGAGATTGAACCACAGCGGCGCGTGATCTGCTGATGCCATGACCGGCGTCGTGCCGAAGATCGCCTTGCAGATGCCGCCGCCCAGAAGCGCGTCCAACTTCACACGCATTTCTGTATCCATACTGGTGAAGACCTCATACGATTTGCGGCCTGCGTTCCGTCTGCCGTACCGACACTTTTTCTGCACCCGGCGCAGCGCTTCCTGCATCGCGTCCAGTTCACAGACCAGCGCCCCGAATGCTTCCCGGTAGGCGCGATCCTCAGGCATGAAAATGACCTCTACGTCGTTTACTGTGAATGCCATATGTCCCTCCTTCAATCCAGTTCCTGCTTCATCGCTTTCCCGGCAACGTCGCGCCACTTTTCAAGGTTCTGTGCTTTGGACGCTTCGAACCAGTGAGATTGTGCCTGATTGTGAAAATATTTGGTGAACACAAGATTTTTGTCGGTCAGCACCTTTGCCATCCCCTTCTTTGCGTATGTGCTCCCGGTCTCCGGATCTACCATAACTTTCCCGTAGTAAAGATACCGCGCATACGGCCCCGGATAGATGATCGTATTGCCAGATACGCGCGTTCTTTCGTCAAGGGAACCGGTCAGGAACGGCACATACGGGCTTGTATCCTTTGCCGCCTGAACAGCGACGATATGTTCCGCCCTTGTCGCGGCCTTGCCGATTGCGGCGGCCAGCGCTTCTGAAAGATTTGTCTGGACTTTGAATGTCAGCATATCACATCTGCCCGCGCAGCATGGCGTTGAACAAGGCACCGCTGGCCTTTTCGTCCTTACGCTTTTCGCCCAGTTTCTGCGCGTAGCGTTCAACAGTTCTGCCCAGTTCGGACGCAGCAATGCGGTTTGCGGCAAGATCACGGCGGGCGAGGTCTGCCGCCTGCTCGTCAATCTTCCGGCGGTCAAGGGCGTCCAACAAGACCTCGGCGCGAATGCTTTTATATGCCTCATTCTGTGCCGTGCGCTGCTCCTTTTCCTGCCGGGCGCGGTATTCGGCTTTCAGGCGGCTTCTGGCGGCCCGGTATTCAGGGCTGCTACGTTCGAGTTCCGCTTTTGCAGCCGCGTCAAGGTAGGCTTCGTCACTGTCATAGTCACTGCGCTTGACAAGGTCGAGTGCGCTGCTCATGTCAAAGCCGAATGCGGCCTTCGCCTTCTCCCTTACGTTCTCGGCAGTTTCAATATTTGCATTTAAGTTCATGTGTAAAAATCCTTTCTTTTAGATGTCGATGATGATAACCGGGGTATCCTGTGGCGTATTCCGGTGAATATGCTCCGTTGCCAGCGCCTGCGTCTTAAAGACGTCCGTCCGGGGCGGTGTCATTGGGCCTCCACGCCTTCGCGTCGGTGTCTGCCTGCCGTGCCTGCACAAGATTGTCATAGGCCGCAGCGTATTCGTCGCGGGCGCTTCTGAATGTAGTGTCAAGTCTCCGTGCGTATGTGTTGTATCTGCTCATAATTTTCCTTTCTGCGGTCTTTCCCGCCGTCTATCAATTCAAATTTGGACAGTTTTCATAGCCGTTGCGGAATACGCTGTCGGCCTCATAGCTGACCTCGAAAAGCGGGGTATGGTAGCCGCTGCTGTCCTTTACAAGTTCGCGGTTTGCATCGTCCAGCTTTGTTTTAACTCCATTCATTTTGTTTTTCCTCCGTATTGTTCTTTTGCCGAAAAAATCCGGAAAAACATAGTCGGCGGAGTGTTCATAAATAGGAAGAAAAGGCTGGTTTTGTTAGGTTTTTTATACAACAGGCCTGAATCTGTATACAGAAAAATCTTAAGTTTTCTGAGGTTTTCTGTGTGCCGGTTCGATGCAGAACGCATATATGCAAAAAGTTAAGGTTTTTTAAGGTTCTGTACGGTGTCTGCCCGGAGTTTCCTCGCGCGCGCGTGCGCGCGTAGTCGTGTCCAAAAACTAAAAGCACTCAGACATACGTTCGCAGCGTTTGGCAGACCGTGGGCGTTCTGAGCGCTTTCAGGGCGGCTGTGCGAAGCTTTGCGTCGACCGGCTTGTCGTACCAAAAAGCGTCGATCATGGCTTCCCTCAGATTCTCCGGCAGGCTTTGCAGAGATTCCTGTACAGCGTCTGCAAGCTCCTGCTGTTCAACTGCTTCAAAGGCCCGCGCTGCCGCTACGTCTGGAATAATATCGCGCAGAATACAGTCCTCGTCCGCACCAGCGGGCGGTACGTCCAACGAGGTTGCATCGTTGAGCGGATCTTTTAACTCATGATTCGTGCGCACCCGATAAGCTGCTGCAAACGCTGATTTCAGGTGAAATGTAAGCCATGTGGAAAACGCGCTGCTTTCCGGCTTCCACGTCTCAACGGCCTTTGAGGGGAGGCGCGGCGTCGCCCTGGAGGATCTGGAGCAGGCAGGCTTTCTCGCGCTTGCAAAGGCCGTTG
>ENA-OQCO01000735-OQCO01000735.1-human-gut-metagenome-genome-assembly--contig:-NODE-735-length-16287-cov-2.197834_pt1 | contig 16287 bp, 14 predicted proteins | sample MGYA00242500_ERZ504582 | MGnify/ENA primary metagenome ERZ504582 (study PRJEB26092, sample SAMD00036346) | human gut metagenome | host: Homo sapiens | study: EMG produced TPA metagenomics assembly of...
TTTAGTGTTGACAACTCCGTTTTTATCTGTTATAGTATAACCATCAAATAAAACAAACGGAAAACAAAAAACAAATCAAAAAGGAGCGTGAACCCACCGAAAACATAACTTACTTCCAATAATCTAAGAAAGAGAGGTACAGTCCACCAGAAGATTTAAAGATTTTCCTTCATAATTAAACCAAGGAGGTACGGACCACCGAGAACGTAAATTTTAATTCCGTATAAGTTTTAAATCTAAGAAATGAGAGGTATATTCCATTGGATACTGAAAATTAAAAGAGTCATCGGCAGAAGAAATGAATCGCTGATGGCTCTTATTTTTGTTATATTCTTCCTTCACTTCTCATAATTTTATTAATAACTCCGCTCTTCCGAGGTTCCTATGAAATTAAAGCAAATTTACCGTCTTATATTTCTTTTTATCATGGCTTTTGCTCTCGGCAGTCTTGTGGGAAAAATCTCCTATCATTTTACTTCCCGTTCAGCCGCCAGCCAAAATTCAGAAGAAAACAGCCAGCCTTCTTCTGCATCGCTGTCTGCTCAAAGTGAAAACTGGGGACTTGGTTTCCAGGAGGAGGGAACAAGACCTTCAGGCAATGCTTCTATTGAAGAGTTGAAGCAGTATAATGCCTGGTATGCACAGGATACAGATGAAAAAATCATCTATCTCACATTTGATGCAGGATATGAGAATGGAAATATGCCTGCAATCCTGGACGCCTTACATAAACACCAGGTGCACGCGACTTTCTTCGTTGTGGGAACACTAATCCGGGAAAAACCTGAACTGATCCGGGAAATTTCAGATGCTGGCCACACAGTCGGCAACCATACCATGACCCACCCGGATATGTCCGGCATCTCCACAAAAGAAGCTTTTCAGAAACAGCTGGAAGATGTGGAAGCTCTTTATAAAGATGCAACCGGAAATGAAATGACGAAATTTTACCGTCCACCGCAGGGAATCTACAGCACGGATAATCTCCAGATGGCAAAAGATCTGGGATACAGTACCTTTTTTTGGAGTCTGGCTTATGTTGACTGGTATCAGGATAAACAGCCCTCAAAAGAAGAAGCCTTCCAGAAACTTCTGGGACGGATCCACCCGGGTGCTATTGTACTGCTGCACAGCACTTCTTCCACCAATGCAGAGATCCTGGATGAGCTGCTGACAAAATGGAAAGAAATGGGATATACCTTCGGAACACTGGAAGAGCTTGTGAAGTCTGCCTGAATATAGATATGCAGCTTCCTGCTTCAAATATGAAAAAATCTGTCCGCGGGGACTGTATAAACCATACGTCCCGGGACAGATTTTTCTGTGCTATTGATTTAGAAGGTGTTCTTCTTATTTAATTATCATGAATTACTGAACTGCCTTGAATGCCTCATCAAGATCCTGGATGATATCATCGATATTCTCAGTTCCGATGGAAAGACGGATTGTGTTTGGTTTGATTCCCTGGTCAAGAAGCTCTTCCTCTGTGCACTGGCTGTGTGTTGTAGTAGCCGGATGGATAACAAGAGATTTCACATCAGCGACATTTGCAAGAAGTGAGAACAGCTCAAGGTTATCAATGAAATCCTTAGCTTTCTGTGCATCTCCCTTGATCTCGAATGTAAAGATGGAACCGCCGCCGTTAGGGAAATATTTCTTGTAAAGCTCCTGCTGGCTTGCCTCTGTTGCTACAGACGGATGATGAACCTTCTCTACCTGAGGATGATTATTCAGATACTGTACAACCTTCAGTGCGTTCTCCACATGACGCTCTACACGGAGAGACAGTGTCTCAAGTCCCTGAAGGAAGATGAAAGAGCTTACAGGAGAAATTGTTGCTCCTGTGTCACGGAGAAGGATCGCACGAATCTTTGTAACAAATGCAGCCGGTCCGCAAGCTTTTGTGAAGCTTACGCCATGATAGCTTGGGTTTGGCTCTGTAAGGGACGGGAATTTACCGGATGCCTCCCAGTCGAACTTACCGCCCTCTACGATAACTCCACCAATTGTTGTTCCATGTCCGCCAATGAATTTTGTTGCAGAATGAACTACGATATCTGCACCGTACTCAATCGGTCTTACAAGGTATGGTGTTGCAAATGTGTTATCTACAACAAGCGGAATTTTATGTTTGTGAGCAATATTCGCAATTGCTTCGATATCTACAACATCAGAATTCGGGTTTCCGAGAGTCTCGATATAAACAGCTTTTGTGTTTTCCTGGATCGCATTCTCTACTTCCTCAAGATTGAAGATATCTACGAATGTTGTTGTTACTCCGTATGCTGGAAGCGTATGCTCAAGAAGGTTGAAGCTTCCACCATAGATATTCTTTGCAGATACAATGTGATCTCCCTGCTGTGCAAGATTCTCTATTGTGTATGTGATAGCTGCGGCACCGGATGCTACTGCAAGTGCTGCGGAACCACCCTCAAGTGCTGCGATTCTCTTCTCGAATACATCCTCTGTCGGGTTTGTAAGACGTCCGTAAATGTTACCTGCATCTGCAAGTCCGAAACGTGCTGCTGCATGATCGCAGTTGCGGAATACATAGGAAGATGTCTGATAGATCGGTACTGCTCTTGCATCTGTAACCGGATCCGGATTTTCCTGTCCTACGTGAAGCTGTAATGTCTCAAATTTGAATTTTCTCTGATCTCTTGTAATTTTGCTCATGTGTTTGTCCTCTTTTCTTTTATTCTTATATTCGGTAAAATAGTAATTTCTTATCTTATGATCATCTGCTTATCAGCGACAACAACACATTCGCTTTTCTTCGATAAACACCCTTGTTGACTTCTGTAAAACCTTCATGATTTCCTCCTGATCATCACGTTGCTCACTTTGTTTTGTGTGCTCCGTTTTTTGATGATGCAATCATATCACCCTTTTCCTAGTATGTCAATGGGGTTTATCTGTTTAGGTTCTCGCCTTTATTTATGACTAGTTATAGATTTTATTTATAACGCCACCACCTACAACCTCATTTCCGTCATACATTACTACTGCCTGGCCTTTTGTGATGGCTCTCTGAGGCTCATCGAATTTCACATGAAGGATACCATCCGGTGTCTGCCATGCAATTGCAGGCTGCTCTTTATGACGGTAGCGGATCTTTGCAGTAACTCTCTTAGGCTCACTTAAATCTGCCACAGAGATCAGATTTACACTGTCAGCTTCCAGTTCACTGCTGAAAAGATCACTGTTATCACCTAATACTACAGTATTGGTTTTCGGAGAGATCTCACAAACATAAAGACGGCTGGCTGCCGGGATTCCAAGACCGCGACGCTGGCCGATAGTGTAATGGATGATTCCCTTATGACGTCCGATATAGTTTCCCTCTTTATCTACAAAATCACCCTCCGGTGTTTTTTTGCCTGTGTACTTCTCAATAAATTTCGCATAATCGCCATCCGGCACAAAGCAGATATCCTGACTGTCATGTTTTCTGGCATTGATAAAGCCATGCTCTTCGGCAATAACACGGACCTGATCCTTCCGGAGACCTCCAAGAGGAAGCTTTACATGTGCCAGCTGTTCCTGGGTCAACATATAGAGAACGTATGACTGATCCTTAGTGTCGTCCACTGCTTTTTTCAGAAGGTAGCGGTCACGTTTCTCATCGTACTCCACTCTTGCATAATGTCCGGTTACAATATAATCGTAGCCGATTTCCTGCATACGGTGGAACATTTTATCAAATTTCAGATATCGGTTACAGTCTATACATGGATTAGGTGTACAGCCGTTTTCGTAGGCCTCCACAAACCTGTCCATAACTTCTGTATGGAAATCTGCGGTAAAGTTGAATACATAATAAGGCATATCCATCTGATAGGCTACGCTTCTGGCATCCTCAACATCATCCAGGGAACAGCAGGTCTTTTCCCTGTGGATACCAATATCTTCATTGTTGTAAAGTTTCATGGTAGCACCGATGCACTCGTCACCGGATTCCTTTGTAAGAAGAGCTGCCACGGAGCTGTCCACACCGCCGCTCATTGCTATGATCGCTTTTTTCATTTATATCTTAACCTTTCATTGATGATCTTTTTTGTTATACAGCATCTCTGCAATTTCGCATTTATTATAATATGGCAGATATTCTTTGTCCATGATTTTTCATCAGTAAAAAGTAACCTGCTCTTTCCCCGGAGAGCTGTTTGGTATATAATAGAACATATTTTTTCAGAAAAGGATGTGAGTATATGAAGCTTTCCCTGTTTTCCACACTGTGGGGTTACCGTAAAGAATACCTTCCCAAAGATATCTTTTCCGGTATCATTATTGCCGCAGTTTCCATTCCTATCTCCATGGGATATGCACAGATTTCCGGGATTCCGGCGGTGTATGGACTGTACGGCTCTGTTTTCCCGATCCTGCTTTTTGCACTGTTTTCCACTTCAAGACAGTTTATCTTCGGAGTTGATGCTGCTCCTGCTGCTATTGTAGGCGGTGCACTGTCTACTCTTGGCATTGCCGCAGAGTCTGAAGCTGCCATGGATTATGTTCCTGCTATTGCATTGTTTGCCGGATTATGGCTGTTCATATTCTTCCTGCTCCATGCAGATAAGATTGTGGATTTCATCTCTACACCCGTTATGGGTGGTTTTATCAGTGGCATTGCTGTTACGATCATTCTTATGCAGATTCCCAAGCTCATGGGAAGTCCCGCAGGCTCAGGCGAGCTTCTGGAGCTGGCAAAGCATATCTTGCTGCCGCAAAAAATATCAGCTGGCTCTCTCTTTTTATGGGACTTGGTGCCCTGATCCTGATCCGGCTGTTTAAAAAGCTTGCGCCAAAATTTCCCATGGCTATTGTAATCATGGCACTGGGGGTTTTCTCCACCGTTGTTTTTCATGTGGATGAAAAAGGTGTGGTACTTCTCCAGTCTGTGGAACGTGGTCTTCCTTCCCTGGTGATCCCGGATTTTGGAAATATCGATTTCACCCAGGCCGCAGGACGTGGTCTCATGGTCGCTGTCGTCATTATGGCCGAAACACTTCTTGCAGAAAATACTTTTGCATTCCGTAATGATTACAAGCTGAATGATCGCCAGGAGATCCTGGCATGTGCTGCCGGAAACATAGCTGCTGCTGCAGTCGGATGCTGCCCCGTAAACGGAAGTATTTCCCGTACTTCCCTCAACGAACAGTACGGTGGAAAATCCCAGGCGGTTTCCATCACTGCCGGTATCACCATGGCTGTGATCCTTCTTTTCTTCACCGGTTTTATCGGATATCTCCCGGTTCCTGTGCTTACTGCCATTGTGATCTCTGCGCTGATGGATGTAGTGGAAACTCATCTGGCTGTACGTCTTTTCAAAGTAAGCCGTACAGAATTCTACATCTTCATGGCTGCCGGTTTCAGTGTGCTCTGTCTTGGAACCATTTACGGTGTTATCATTGGTATCCTGCTCTCTTTCGTAGCTGTGATCCTGAAGGCCACCAACCCGCCGCGCTCCTTCCGTGGTATGATCCCGGGAAGAGATGCTTATTTTGATCTGTCCAGAAATCGTTTCGCCTACCCTATTAAAGGCGTTGTGATCTACCGTTTCAGTGAAAACCTGTTTTTTGCAAATATAAAGATTTTTCAGGAAGATATTGAGAACAGCATCCAAAAAGACACCAGGGTAGTGATCATAGATGCCAGTGCTATCAACAGCATCGATGTCACAGCAGCAGACCGTCTGGAGGCTATCTCCGCAAGCCTGAAGAAACGTGGAATCCGTTTTTACCTCACAGAGCATTCCACCCAGATCAATGACCAGCTGCGTCAGTTCGGGATCGGTCATATGATCAAGGACGGTATGGTTCGCCGTACCATTCTTGCTGCTCTGCATGACGCAGGGATCGAATCCCCTTATGAACTGGATGTTCCAAAGGAAGACGAGGCAAAGCTTCTGCGCCGCAGTATCGCTTTTCTTCCGGCAGAAGAAGAAAATACCCTGGAAGAGTTTGCCTGGGCCTTTGGTGACGATGCAGTAAAAGAGATCGAAGAATCTGTCCATCACATTATTGAACAGTTGCACCAAATCCCGGATATCGAACGACTCTCTGAAGAAGGTCTGGAAGAGCTTCTGGATAACTGGCACGGCCTTGGTGTTCTGGATGAGGATGAACTGCTTCGAAGAATTGAATTACATATGGATGAGCTGCCTGAAGAATTAACTTCCGACCGGAAACTGATCCTTCAGCTTCTGGAAAAGCGCCGTGGCAAGCTGAAAGAAAAAATCCTTGCCGAGCATCCTGAAGTTCTGGAACGGTTGGAACAACGCCGGAAAAAGCTGGAAGAACGGCTGGAAAAGCAGAATCCGGAAGCAGTTCAGAAATGGAAACACTGGAAGGAAGATCATCTCAAAGACTGATTTCCTGCATATTCCTGACAGATATTGATAAAATCCTGCATCACAGCAGAAGACCTGCGATCCTTTTTCCAGGCAAGAAGGATCCTGGTCTTCAGCTTCTCTTCTTCAATGATCCGGATCGGAAGGTCTGTACAGAGATCTTCCATAGATCTTGGAAAAACGGCGGTTGCAAGACCTTCCTGCACCCAGAGCATGGCGTCTCTGGGATCATCGCAGACACAGAAAATATCCGGCAGGAGATTTTTTTCTCCAAAAGCTTTCATCAGAAATTCTTCGTACCGCCGGTAAATAATGAGAGGGCATCCGGTCAGCTCCTTAAGGCTGATGCCCTCTTTTTTTGTCTCATTTTCAGGAATCTCCGGAGGAAGAACCGCGATCATGGGTTCCTCAACCAGCTCCAGATAATTTAAACCATCCAGCTTGATAGGTGTCCGTACTACCGAAACATCAATGATCCCATCCATCAGATAATTCAGAAGCGTAAAGGTGATGGCATCCCTTACCTCAAAGTTTACATCGGAGTTTTCCCTTGAAAATCTGGAAATATAAGGCATAATGGTGGTCACTGTGGTTGGCGTGATCCCGATACGTAAAACCTGTTTTTTCCCTGCCTTGGATACTTCCAGCTCTGTAGAACGGACATAGCTCAAAATGTTCTCTGTCCTGTCATAAAGAAGCTTGCCTGCTTCCGTCAGTGTCACTCCTGCCCTGGTTCGCTCAAAAAGCTTCACATTCAGTTCCGCTTCCAGCTGCTTGATCTGATAACTCAGCGGCGGCTGCGACATATTCAGTCTCCTTGCAGCTTCATTAATGCTTCCTGTTGCTGCAATCTCGTGAAAATATTCCAGCTGTCTGATTTCCATATATAAATCCTTCTTTCTTTATCCGGTATATAACACAGGCAAAACCCATCTGCTGCTTATTGCTTTTCGCCGTCCCACAGAGGACTTCCTTAATTCGGTTAAAAAATGATATATCTGCAATACTTTGTAAATACTATGAATATCTTTCCCCGCAATTATCCGAAAAACCATACTTCTATCATCCCACAGATTTTCATCCACGGCAATAGTAAAATTATATTACCATACATTAAAAACAATATTATACGTATTATCGCCATAGGAGTATAATAACAGAGGTTTAAGAAAAATAAGGAAACGGAGGAAGAAAAAGAAATGCGAACACTCGCAAAATATCTTCGAGATTACAAAAAAGAAAGCATTCTGGCTCCTTTTTTCAAGTTTCTGGAAGTTGTATTTGACCTGCTTGTGCCTATCGTTATCGCCCAGATCATTGATGTGGGAATCGCCTGTAATGATCACGGCTATATCGTGCAGAGATTTTTTATTCTGATACTGATGGCTGCCGCAGGACTTGCAGTCAGCATTACTGCACAGTTTTTTGCAGCAAAAGCCAGCGTAGGTTTTGCTGCAAAAGTACGTCAGGCTGTATTTGACCATATCCAGAAGCTTTCCTACACAGAGCTGGATACCCTTGGAACGGACACACTGATCACCCGTCTTACCGATGATGTGAATCAGGTACAGAACGGTGTGAATATGGGACTTCGTCTTCTACTTCGAAGCCCGTTTATCGTTCTTGGCTCCATGGTCATGGCCTTTACTATCAATGTACGTTGTGCACTGATCTTTGTTGTGGCCATCCCGGTACTGTTCCTCGTTGTCTTTGTGATCATGTTTTTAAGTATCCCGCTATTCAAAAAAGTGCAGGGCCGCCTGGATACCGTAACACGACTTACCAGGGAGAATCTTACCGGTGTCCGTGTCATCCGAGCATTCTGCCGTGAGGAAGACGCAGTTTCAGAATTTGACCAGAGCAATCTTGCACTTACAAAACTTAATGAGTTCGTCGGAAAGATCTCCGCGCTGTTAAATCCGGCTACCTATGTGCTGATCAACATCGCAACTGTTATTCTGATTCAGACTGCGGGTATTCAGGTTAATCTCGGAAACATGCAACAAGGTGAAGTTGTTGCTCTTTACAACTACATGGCACAGATGATCGTAGAGCTGATCAAGCTTGCTTCCCTTATCATCACCCTGAACAAATCCATGGCCTGTGCAGACCGTGTTGCCGGAATCCTGAAAGTAAATTCTACCATGAATTATCCGGAAAATACTTCTGCTGTATCCAAGGTTCAGGATAACTGTGCTGTTGCATTTGATCATGTGACCTTCTCCTACAAAGAAACCGGCGCACCCAGTCTTTCTGATATCACTTTTTCAGCAAAAAAAGGCTCTACTATCGGAATCATCGGTGGTACCGGAAGCGGTAAATCTACCCTTGTGGATCTGATCGCACGTTTTTATGATGCAAATGAAGGGACTGTCACTCTTGACGGCCAGAACGTTAAGGACTACTCCCGGAAGGAGCTCCGTGAAAAAATCGGCGTTGTTCCTCAGAAGGCAGCTCTTTTCCAGGGAACCATTCGCGATAACTTAAGCTGGGGTCGTGAGGATGCCACAGATGCGGAAATGTGGGAAGCTCTTACAACAGCACAGGCCCGTGAGATTGTGGAGAAAAAAGACGGCCAGCTTAATTTCCGTCTGGAACAAAACGGCCGGAACCTTTCCGGTGGCCAGCGCCAGAGACTTACCATTGCCCGCGCCCTTGTGAAAAAACCAGAGATCCTGATCCTGGATGACAGTGCCAGTGCTCTTGACTTTGCCACAGATGCGGCACTTCGGAAATCTCTCCACCAGCTCGGCGGAAACACTACCACCTTCCTGGTTCCCAGAGAGCAGCAAGTATCCGTCAGGCCGATCTGATTCTGGTACTGGACGATGGCCAGCTTGCAGGAAAAGGTACCCATCAGGAGCTGGTAAATTCCTGTGAAACTTACCGTGAGATCTTTTTCTCACAGTTTCCGGAAGAACGGATCAAATATGAAAAAACTACCGGAAAGGAGGTTCTTGCATGAGCAAAAAAGACATTACCTCAAAAAATAGCATGGCAACCTTCTTAAAGGTGCTCCGCTTTATTGGAAAATATCGTTTTCTTCTTGTATTAAGCATTATCCTTGCAGCTGTCACTGTAATTCTGCAGCTGTATGTACCTGTACTTTTCGGCTATGCCATTGATGAGGTTGCAGCTACCCATGAAGTAAACTTTTCAAGGATGTGGTTCTATCTTTCCAGAATTCTTGTGATGATCGTACTTTCCGGTGCTGCCACATGGGTGATGAGTATTATCAACAACCGCATGACTTACCGCACAGTGCAGGATATCCGTGCAAAATCTATCCGCCATATCCAGAAGCTTCCGTTGTCCTACCTGGACGGACACAGCACCGGCGATATCATCAGCCGCGTCATCGCAGATACAGATATTCTTTCCGATGGTATGCTCCTTGGGTTTACACAGTTATTTTCCGGTATCATCACTATCATCGGAACCCTGATCTTCATGTTTTCCAAAAATGTCTGGATCACACTGATGGTCATTGTCCTGACACCTGTAAGCTTTTTTGTGGCAAAATTCATCTCCTCCCATTCATTCCAGATGTTCCGTGCACAGAGTGATGCCCGTGGACGTCAGACCGCACTGATCGAGGAAATGATCGGAAATCAGAAAGTGGTTCAGGCCTTTGGTTACGAAAATCGTTCTTCCGAACGTTTTGCTGCGATCAACGAAGAACTCCGTGATTCCAGCCAGAAGGCTGTTTTTTACAGCAGTCTAACCAACCCGTCCACACGATGTGTCAACAATATCATCTATGCAGGTGTAGCTCTTGCAGGTGCTTTTCTGATCCCCGGCGGACATCTTACTGTTGGCGGTCTCTCCGTACTTCTTGCCTATGCAAATCAGTACATGAAGCCATTTAATGACATCAGTTCCGTTATCACAGAGCTTCAGAATGCTCTGGCCTGTGCAACCAGAATTTTTGATCTTCTGGAGGAGCAGCCGGAAAGCACGGATCCTGCCGGAACTCTTAATGATGTAAAAGGTGCTGTGGATATCCGGAATGTTTCCTTCCGCTATGAGGAGGACAAACCTCTGATTGAAAACTTCAATCTGCACACAGAACCAGGCAGACGAATTGCCATTGTAGGTCCTACCGGCTGCGGTAAAACAACATTTATCAATCTTCTGATGCGATTCTACGATGTGAACGGCGGAAGCATTTCCGTAGATGGAAAACCCATCACAGAAGTTTCCAGACATGCCATTCGAAGCAGCTATGGTATGGTGCTTCAGGATACCTGGATTAAGCAGGGAACAGTCCGTGATAATATCTGCATCGGAAAACCGGACGCTTCTGATGAGGAAGTGATCAAGGCTTCCAAAATGTCTCACAGCTGGGAATTTATCCGCCGTCTTCCGGATGGTCTGGATACCATTCTTTATGAAGACAGCTTAAGCCAGGGACAGAAGCAGCTTCTCTGCATCACCCGTGTTATGCTGTGCCTGCCTCCGATGCTGATCCTTGATGAGGCAACTTCAAGTATTGATACACGAACTGAAATGCTGATCCAGGAAGCCTTCGACCGGATGATGCAGGGCAGAACAAGCTTTATCGTAGCACACCGTCTGTCTACCATCCGCAATGCTGATGAGATCCTTGTCATGAAAGACGGTAGCATTATCGAACAAGGCAGCCATGACGAACTGATGGCTAGGGGTGGATTCTACAATGATCTGTATAACAGCCAGTTTGTGAGGGTCGCTGAGTAATATAAACTGACTTTAAAATTCTCCGGAAAGCAGGTTCCCTGTACCGGAGAATTTTTTATGTCTTAAAAAATTACTTTGTAATATCCAGAATAATGTCCATTTCTTTTTTGAGTCAAGCGAATAAAATCATCCGCATTCATTACTTGCTCAGTTTCAATTTTTCTTGTATTTTGTCCGGAGAAGCCACTTCTGATCGATCACTTTCAGTTCTTTTCCAAACCGGATATGAAGTCTTACAGAACCCGGAAGCTGCTCTACATGCTCAATATTCCCGGTTCCGAATTTCGGATGGCTGATATCCTCTCCTATCTCATAGCGCACAATGCTGTTCTGTGTGTTCCTGTGCTGCTGCTCTCTCCGATATGTATCTCGCACTGTTACCGTCCGGTCATGAATCGGGCTTCTAAGTTTTTTCTCGTAATCGTGTTTCATCAGAGCTTCCCCTGCCTTATAATATGGCGTTGGTGCTGCACCGGTCAGGGAACAACAGTATTTCCATGCGCTTCCGTGAGTTCCGTGCTGCCATCGGTATTCTGTGGGAATGTGAAAATTATGCTGCATGTAATGAGCATATTCATGTTTGTAAAGATCCATCCTGTCCTCTTTTTTCAGCGGATTTTTTACCGCATAGCCGATAAACAACAGGGAAAAATGAAAATGCTCTTTTTCGTGGTAACTGCCCCTTGTATACGATCCAAGAAGATCCGGCTCCATGCCAAACGTTATAGGAATCTTCGCTCCGTTAAGATGAAATTTTTTATCGAATTCTGCATAGAGACTTCGGATCTGGGCTGTAAGTATTGGTATTTCTTTCTGCAGGGCCTGTGCAAGTGTCTGATCGATCATTGTGTCTGCAACTCCTTTATTCTGCTGATTCAGTATGGCTGCTGCTTTTACAGAACAGACAGCACATCCGGGAACATTTCCACACAACGTTTCAGGATTCCCTGCATGTAGGCAATGGCAATTCCGTAATTGGTGATGGGAATCTCCTGGTCCAGTGCGCATTTCTGACGGTAACGCATTTCCCTCTCATTAAGCATACATCCGCCACAATGCACGATCAAACTGTACTTCGTCACATCCTCCGGGAAATCTCTTCCGGAGGAATACTCAAATTCCAGATCCTTCCCCGTATAATTACGGATCCATCGTGGAAGCTTGACTGTTCCGATATCATCACACTGCCTGTGGTGGGTACATCCCTCTGAGATCAGAATCTTATCTCCGTCTTTCAGCCGGTCGATTGCTGCTGCACCGGCTGCTGCAGCTTTTAAATTCCCCTTAAATCGGGCGAACAGAATAGAAAAAGACGTAAGCCAGATATCTTCCGGTGTTTCCTTACTGACTTTGGCAAAAACCTGGCTGTCTGTGATCACAAGCTTAGTTTTTTTACCCAGGTTTTCCAGGGCATTGGAAAGCTCATCCTCTTTGATCACGATCGCTGCTGCTCCGGCTTCCAGCACATCTCGGATCGTCTGCTGCTGCGGAAGGATCAGACGCCCTTTTGGTGCAGCTTTATCTATGGGAACTACAAGAATCACAAAATCTGATGGTTCAAGGAGATCCCCTACCAGACGCAGTTTCAGTTCATCCGTTACTGCCAGAGAAGCAATCCTCTCTTTCAGCTCGTAGATATTCTGACCGGTAACGGCGCTGGCATAAATAGATTGCTCTGCGTTCTGGTTTAATTTATTTTCTGAAGAAAGCCGGTTCCCGTCTTTCGTTTTCAGCAGATCTGCCTTGTTATAAACAACCAGATACGGAATCTCCTTCTCTTTAAAAATACGGATCAATTCTTCATCCACACTGGTTTTTCCCACAGTGGCATCTACTACAAGAACTGCTACATCCACTCTGTTCAGCACCTGTTTCGCCTTGCGGACGCGAAGCTCTCCAAGATGGCCTCATCATCAATACCTGGTGTATCTATGATCACCACCGGGCCCAAGGGAAGCAGTTCCATGGCCTTACTTACCGGATCCGTAGTAGTTCCCTTTACATCTGATACCACTGCCAGCTCCTGGCCTGTCACCTTATTTACAATACTGGATTTTCCTGCATTTCTTTTGCCAAAAAAACCGATATGTACACGGTCTGCTGACGGCGTTTCATTCATTCCCATAATTCTTCCTCTTTTCTTTCAGCATCAGACAGGTCCTCATCCATTCCTGTTCCCATCAACCTGCTTCTTTTTGATTTGTAAAAAACCGGACAGTCCTTCCACTCTTATCAACTCTTTAACTTTATCAGAAAAACAGATCCTTATATCCTTTCTACAAAGCTTACACAATTTCTGAGTAGTCAATTTTTCTGTCCTTAAATATTATTTCCTTTATTGTATCATGAACAAAACATAAACAAAACTTTTTATTTTGTTATTTATGTGCTATTTTTATATGCAGAAACACCGATACTCATTTTTTACAGAAAGGATTTCGGATATGAAACCATCATCTTCATTTAAGCCACAGGCTGTTTTCAGCGATATCGACGGCACTTTACTAACCTCAGAACATGTTATATCTCCGCTGACCAGCTCCGCCATTCATACTTTGACAGATCAGGGTGTTCTGTTTACTATTTCGTCAGCACGAAGCCCCTCCGGCATCCGTCCTATTATAGAAAAAAATAATTTTCATTGTTGTACCATTGCATTCAGTGGTGCACTAATCCTGGATGAAGATCAAAATATCCTTTATGAAAAAGGAATAACTATTTCTGATGCTTCCAAAATCATTGATGTGATCGAAAAAAAATGCCCTCACGTGACCTGGAATGTTTTTACCGCAGAAGACTGGATCGTAAAAGATCGGACAGATCCTCATGTGATCCATGAAGAAACGGTTGTGGAAACTATCTCTATGGAGGGATCACTTCATTCTCTCTCAGATACAGTTATGATAGATAAAATCCTGTGTATGTGCGATCCTGAATATATGTCATCGTCAGAAACACTTCTCCGCAAATATTTTCCGAAATTATCTATTGCAAGATCTTCCGATTCTCTTCTTGAGATCATGGCTGGCGGCATAAACAAAGCGAAAGCTGTAAAATATCTCTGCGATCTTCGAAAAATTCCTCTTTCCAGTACTATTGCATTCGGAGATAATTATAATGATCTGGAAATGTTGGAGGCAGTAGGATATGGAGTTTTGATGGGAAATGCACCTTCTGAGCTGCAAAAACATTTCTCTTTTGTAACAAAGAGTAATGATCAGGACGGTATTTTTCAGGCTTTTAAAGAACTGGGAGTTCTGAATTAAAGAATATTTATAACAAATGGAAAGTCTCTTCCAGAAGATAATTTTTCATCTGTACCTGTGAAAGAGACTTTCTATATTTCAGCAGATATTATTTATTTCAGTGCCGTTCCGGCTTTAAAAGCATCACCGACTTTTTCGCCAAGACGGATATAAGCATTGTTAAACGGATCAAAAGTGATCGGTGCTGCTTTTGAGACATCCACATTTCCATTTTCATCCAGAACGCTCTCATCCACGCTAACATTTACGATCTCACCAATCAACCGGCAAGTTTCTTTGTCGTAGCTTTTCAGCTTACATTCCACACAGATCGGAAGCTCTTTGATAATAGGTGCATCTACTTTATCAGATTTTTCTGCTGTAAATCCGGCTTTTTCAAATTTATCCGGCTCTTTGTTTCCGGAAACAATTCCTACATAATCGCAGGCGGTCATATGCTCCACATCTGCCATGCTCACTGTAAAAGCACCTTTTTTCAGAATGTTTTCAGTTGTTTTGTGATTTTCACTGACACAGATGGAAATTTCCTTATCATCGCTGATTCCTCCCCAGGCTGCATTCATAACATCCGGTTTTCCATCCTCACCATATGTGGCGATCATTAATACCGGCTGTGGATAAGTATAAGGCTTTGCTCCGAAATCTTTTCTCATGATCTTTCACTCCTTTATTGTATTATTGTTACTTTTTATAAATTGACGTACAAGCTGCAGACCTCCCAACGGAACACAGAATTTATCTCTGTGCTGACTGCATTGCTGATACGTTTCTTCCAAATCAAACCACTGTACCTCTTCTACTTCTTCCTTTTGAAGTGTAAGATGATCGATCTCTACCGGATGGTCATAGATATAAACAAAAGCAATTTCTTCATCCCGAAATAATTTTCCATGAAATTCTCTGGCAAAAGATATGGGGAATTTTCCTGCAAACTGCAAATCAGCTGGTTCTGCATGGATTCCCAGTTCTTCTTCCAGTTCCCGCAATGCTGATTCCATTGGCTCATCACCTGCCTGTATATGACCTGCAGATGAAGTATCAAATTTTCCAGGAAAGGAGTCCTTATTTCTGGATCTTTTTTGAAGAAGAATCTCTGTTTTTTCATTTCCTCGGCGGATGATCCAGATATGAGCAGTACGATGAGGGATTCCTTCTGCGTGAGCAATACTCCTTTCTATAGTTTGTCCGGTGGGATCACCGTTTTCATCTATGATATCAAATAATTCCATTTTTCTGCTTCTTTCTCATATTTTATTCTTTCTTAACCAAATCAATCTCATTCTAGCATGATTTCGAAACAGTTTCCAGCCTGTAAAAAATGCCTGTAAACAGCTCCTTGTTTACAGACACAAAAAAACTCCCCCTGTTGGACTCGAACCAACGACACTGCGGTTAACAGCCGCATGCTCTACCGACTGAGCTAAGGAGGAATACTTAAATATTTAATTTAAGGCTTGTACCTTAAAAACTACATACATGCTTGTTGATGGTTAATCATTTTGTTGAATCAATTTTAACCTGCGTACCGATTCACCTTTTTTCACGGGCTCGCAGCTAAAGCTGCATCGCCTGTTCTTTAGGCTACTCCAGCGGTGGTCATCTCGCAACTTCGTTGCTCGATGTCATTTGCTTCGCAAATGTTCAGTCTGTACCATAAATGGTTCTCCACAAGCAAGCTTGTTCCGCCCCATTTCTGTTACATCCTGCCCGCTTCCTCGGCTAGTTGGTCAAGCCCTCACCCGATTAGTAACAGTCAGCTCCATGTGTTACCACACTTCCACCCCTGCCCTATCTACCTCGTCGTCTTCAAGGGGGTTTACTTCTTAAAGAATGGGATATCTCATCTTGAGGGGGGCTTCACGCTTAGATGCCTTCAGCGTTTATCCCTTCCGGACTTGGCTACCCGGCCATGGCTTTGGCAAGCCAACCGGTCCACCAGCGGTCCGTCCATCC
>ENA-OQCO01000736-OQCO01000736.1-human-gut-metagenome-genome-assembly--contig:-NODE-736-length-16285-cov-1.910014_pt1 | contig 16285 bp, 18 predicted proteins | sample MGYA00242500_ERZ504582 | MGnify/ENA primary metagenome ERZ504582 (study PRJEB26092, sample SAMD00036346) | human gut metagenome | host: Homo sapiens | study: EMG produced TPA metagenomics assembly of...
TTATTTGTTTTTTTAAAAAACAGTGTAGAATAGAGGAAATTTTTTAACTAATGGAGGTTCAAGTATGCAAGAATACTGTTCAAATCTAACTGTAAATGGTAAGATATTCTCTTTTTATGATCTCGAAAAAGCAGCAAAATCCTATGATGTTAAGGTCGAAGAACTGCCTTATAGCATTCGAATACTACTTGAAAGTCTCCTCCGAAAAAAAGATGGCATTGATGTTAAGGAATCTCACATTTCTGATCTGATAAAATTTCCGAATTTTCCAACAATTTCTGAGATACCATTTAAACCAAGTCGCGTCATTTTACAAGATTTCACAGGGGTTCCTGTTGTCGTTGACTTGGCCTCAATGCGGGATGCTATAGTGGCTAATGGTGGTAAAGCAGAACTTATTAATCCAGAGATTCCAGTAGATTTAGTCATTGACCACTCTGTTCAAGTCGATTCATATGGATGTGATACAGCGCTTGAAGATAATATCAATCTAGAATTTAAACGTAACAATGAGCGCTACGAATTTCTTAAATGGGCCGAACAATCTTTTGAAAATTACCGTGCGGTTCCACCAGCTACAGGTATTATCCATCAGGTTAATATTGAATTTCTAAGTGATGTCATTATTGAAAAAGATGGGCTACTATATCCCGACTCTATGTTTGGTACAGATAGTCACACAACGATGATTAATGGTATTGGTGTTCTGGGCTGGGGTGTCGGCGGAATTGAAGCTGAAGCAGCTATGCTAGGTGAAGCTTCCTATTTCCCAATTCCAGAGGTTATTGGTGTACATTTAACAGGTGAACTTCCTAAAATTGCTACGGCAACAGACTTGGCTCTCAAGATTACTCAAGTACTTCGTTCTGAAAATGTTGTTGGTAAATTTGTAGAGTATTTTGGTTCTGGCTTAAAGAGCCTATCTCTAGCTGATCGTGCTACAATCGCTAATATGGCACCAGAGTATGGGGCAACTTGTGGTTATTTTCCTATTGATGACGAAACTCTTAACTACATGCGTTTAACTAATCGTGATGAGGAACATATCCAGGTCACTGAAGCCTACACAAAAGCCAATCATCTGTTTTATGACCCAAGTAAAGAAGCCAAGTATACTAAGGTTGTTGAAATTGATTTGTCAACCATTAAACCTTCTATCTCGGGTCCCAAACGTCCACAGGATTTGATTCTCTTGTCCGATGCTAAGCAAGAATTTCAGGATGCAGTGGTACGAGAAGCAGGTGTGCGTGGCTTTGGATTGGACAAGAAGGAGTTAGAAAAAACGGCAAAAGTTGATTTTGAGGATCATTCAGAAACAATTCAAACGGGGCATGTGGCCATTGCAGCGATCACATCATGTACCAATACCTCAAATCCTTACGTTCTTATGGCGGCTGGTCTTTTAGCTAAAAAAGCAGTTGAGAAAGGGTTAAAGGTATCTCCAACGGTGAAGACATCTTTGGCACCAGGTTCTAAAGTTGTTACTGGTTATCTTAAAGCTTCAGGCTTGCAAAGCTACTTAGACAAGCTTGGCTTCAATTTGGTAGGTTACGGTTGTACGACGTGTATTGGTAACTCGGGAGATCTACGTCCTGAGGTAGCTAAAGCTATTGTAGACACGGACTTACTAGCGAGTGCCGTTCTGTCAGGAAATCGTAACTTTGAAGGGCGTATTAATCCTCTCGTAAAAGCAAATTTCTTAGCTAGCCCACCATTGGTTGTTGCCTACGCTTTGGCTGGTAACACTAATATTGATTTGACAAGGGAGCCTTTAGGTTTTGACGACAATGGGCGAGCCGTCTATCTAGAAGATATTATGCCATCACGTGATGAAATTGAAGCTTATGTTGATAAATACGTAACCCGTCAACTTTTCCGAGACGAATACGCTAGTGTCTTCTCAGACAGTGAGAAGTGGAATGCCATTACTACTGAAAAGAGCCAAAATTATAAATGGAATGAGAAGTCTACCTATATTCAAAATCCACCTTACTTTGATGCTTTAGGAGATGATTTGACCATTAAACCATTGAATAATTTGAAGGTATTGGCTAAATTTGGAGATACGGTTACAACAGACCATATTTCTCCAGCTGGTAATATTGCTAGAAACAGTCCAGCAGCACGCTATTTGTCTGAAAATGGTGTAGATTATCAAGAATTTAATTCTTATGGTAGTCGTCGTGGAAACCATGAAGTCATGATGCGAGGAACTTTTGCTAATATTCGTATCAAAAATGAGTTGGCAGAAGGAATAATTGGTGGATATACTAAATATGAAGGTGACATTCTACCCATATACGATGCTGCTATGAAATATAAAGAAGCTAATCGAGATACACTTGTAATTGCTGGTAAGGATTATGGTATGGGCTCAAGTCGTGACTGGGCAGCTAAAGGGGCAAATCTCCTTGGTGTGAAAGTAGTACTTGCTGAGAGTTTTGAGCGTATTCACCGTTCAAATCTAGTCATGATGGGAATTTTGCCGGTACAATTTATGGAAGGAGAAAATGCTGAAACTCTTGGATTGACAGGACATGAGATTTTTAGCTTTGATCTTTCAGAAAATCCAGGTGTTCATGATGTTATTACTGTTACAGCTTCAACACCTGAACAAACCAAAACTTTCAAAGTACTGGTTCGTTTTGATGCAGATGCTGATATTCGCTACTATAAAAATGGTGGTATCTTGCCAATGGTTGTAAGAAAAAAATTGAAGGGAGCCTAAAATGACAACAGTTGAAATTGATGGACTTAAGGATATGATTGCCTGTAATACTAGGATTTCATCTATTATTGATGACCATTTATCCTATGCAGGATATGATATTTCCGAGTTTATGAATAATAAGGCGTCTTTTGAGGAAGTAATTTATCTGCTGTGGAATGGTCATCTTCCAACGCAAATGGAACTCAAGTATTTTGAGGCCGAATTACGTAAGAACTATGATATTTCAGATGCTGTAGAACAATGTATTCTTATCCAATCTCGCCCCCATTTACACCCGATGAGTGTTCTTCGTTCAACAGTTTCCCTACTTGGTGTATATAATGTGGATGCTGAGGAAAGATCCATGGAAGCTGTTTATCAGCAAAGCATCGAATTAATGGCTAAATTGCCAACTATCATCACGACTTTTGCACGTTTACGTACTGGTAAAATGCCTCTTAAACCACGGAAGGATTTAGGATTTGCAGCGAATTTTCTTTACATGTTGAATGGTGTTGAACCTTCTGAAATTGAAATCGAAGCTATGAATAAGACTTTAATCCTTCATGCTGACCATGAATTGAATGCCTCAACATTTGCTACGCGAGTTTGTGCTTCAACCCTAACAGATATTTATTCTTGTGTCACGACAGCTATTGGTGCCCTGAAAGGTCCACTTCATGGTGGGGCTAATGAACGTGTCTTTGATATGCTAAAAGAAGTTCGTGAATCTGGTGATGTCAATGCATACTTGCAGGAAAAACTTGATTCTAAAGAAAAAATCATGGGATTTGGGCACCGTGTTTACAAGAAGAAAGATCCTCGTGAGATTTTCTTAAGGGATATGGCCAAGAAGTTGACAGAGGGTACAGAGAATGAAGAATTCTTTAATAAGTCTCAAGAAATTGAAGAGTTCATGAGAGATAAGAAAGGATTGATTCCTAATGTGGACTTCTATTCAGCCACTGTATATCATACTCTAGGAATTGACAGCGATATCTTTACACTCATCTTTGCTATGAGTCGAGTTGCCGGTTGGATTGCACATATTCACGAGCAACAAAAAAATAACAAATTGATTCGTCCACGTTCACAGTATATTGGACAAGAAAATATGACTTATATTGCTTTAGAAAAACGCTAGGGAGGAAAAAATATATGGCAGAAAGAATCCTTATGACTAATGGCAAGCTCAAAGTTACTGATAATCCGATTATTCCTTTCATTGAAGGAGATGGTGTTGGACGTGATATTTGGAAGAATGCTCAAGCAATTTTTGATAAAGCGGTAGAAGTATCCTATGGAGGACAGCGTCGTATTGAGTGGCAAGAGCTTTTGGCAGGTAAAAAGGCTTTTGATAAAACAGGTGAGTGGTTGCCGCAAGAAACTTTAGAGGCTATTCGAGAAAGCCTGGTAGCTATTAAGGGGCCACTTGAAACACCTGTCGGAGGAGGAATTCGTTCTTTAAATGTAGCTTTACGTCAAGAACTTGATCTCTACGCTTGTGTTCGACCGGTTCGGTATTTCGAAGGAGTAGCAAGTCCGCTTAAGGAACCAGAAAAAACAGACATTACTATTTTTCGTGAGAATACTGAGGATATTTATGCAGGAATTGAATGGGAAGCAGGAACGGTAGATGTAGAGCGCGTTATCGCTTTTTTTCAAACAGAAATGAATGTCGATAAAATTCGCTTTCCCAAGTCAAGTAGTATTGGAATTAAGCCTATTTCAATAGAAGGAAGTAAACGATTGATTCGTTCAGCTATTGACTATGCTCTTAAGAACAATCTAAAGAAAGTGACATTGGTGCATAAAGGGAATATTCAAAAATTCACAGAAGGTGGCTTTCGTAAATGGGGCTATGAAGTGGCTGAGGAAGAATATAAGGAAGAAATGCTTGCTGGCCGTCTAGAAGTTAATGATATAATCGCTGATAATTTTCTACAACAGATTCTTTTGAATCCCGAAAAATTTGATGTTGTTGCATTAACCAACTTGAATGGCGATTATGCAAGTGATGCTCTAGCTGCCCAGGTTGGTGGTATCGGAATCTCCCCTGGAGCTAATATTAACTATCAAACAGGCCATGCTATCTTTGAAGCTACTCATGGAACGGCTCCAGATATTGCGGATCAAGATAGGGCTAATCCTTGCTCTATTCTCTTATCTGGCTGTATGCTTTTAGAATATATCGGTTGGTCTGAAGCAGCTGAACTCATTATAAGTGCTATTGAAAAAAACTTTAAATTAGGGATTTTTACAGCTGACCTAGCCTTTGGAAAACGAGCCTATTCAACCAGTGGTTTCAGCAATCAAATTCTCTCAATTATATGATTGTTTTTGCACAAAAATGAAAATTAATGATTGAAAACAATATGAAAGAAGTTTTCTGAAAATATTGTGAATAGATAAAGAATGGTGTTTGATTATGGTTTGAAAAATGAAAATTGGAAATAAAATGAGAGATTAGCTTATGAAAAACTTTTATAAAGTGCGTCTTAACCTTGATAATATCAAACAGCTATGTTATAATACTAAATTGTAAGGGTTATCATTGATAACTCAAATATTCCAAATTAAGAAGGAGAGTTCATTATGGCTTCTAAAGATTTCCACATTGTTGCAGAAACTGGTATTCACGCACGACCAGCTACTTTGCTTGTTCAAACAGCAAGTAAATTTGCTTCAGATATCACTCTTGAATACAAAGGTAAAGCAGTTAACCTTAAATCTATCATGGGTGTTATGAGTCTTGGTGTTGGTCAAGGTGCTGACGTAACTATTTCTGCAGAAGGTCCTGACGCTGATGATGCAATTGCAGCAATCGCAGAAACAATGACAAAAGAAGGATTGGCATAAAAATATGACAAAAATGCTTAAAGGAATCGCGGCATCTGATGGTGTTGCTGTTGCTAAGGCATATCTACTTGTTCAACCAGACTTGTCATTTGAAACTGTTACAGTTGAAGATATAAGTGCAGAAGAGGCTCGTCTAGATGCTGCTCTAGCGGCGTCGCAAGACGAGCTTTCTGTTATCCGTGAAAAAGCAGTTGAAAGCCTTGGTGAAGAAGCAGCAGCCGTTTTTGATGCTCATTTGATGGTTCTTGCTGATCCAGAAATGACTGGTCAAATCAAAGAAACTATCCGTGCTAAACAAGTTAATGCCGAAGCTGCTTTGACGGAAGTAACTAACATGTTTATCGCGATCTTTGAAGGTATGGATGATAACCCGTACATGCAAGAACGTGCAGCGGATATTCGTGACGTTACTAAACGTGTGCTTGCAAACTTGCTTGGTAAGAAATTGCCAAACCCAGCAACAATCGATGAAGAATCAATCATTGTTGCTCATGACTTGACTCCATCTGATACAGCTCAGTTGAATAAAAAATTTGTAAAAGCTTTTGTTACTGATATCGGTGGACGTACTAGTCACTCTGCAATTATGGCTCGTACACTTGAAATCGCAGCAGTCCTTGGAATAAACAACATAACTGAACTTGTTAAAGATGGTGACATTTTAGCGGTTTCAGGTATTACCGGTGAAGTTGTTATTAATCCAACTGAGGAACAAATTGCTGAGTTTAAAGCAGCTGGTGAAGCTTACGCCAAACAAAAGGCAGAATGGGCTCAACTTAAAGATGCTCCAACAGTTACTGCTGATGGAAAACACTTCGAGTTAGCAGCAAATATCGGTACACCTAAAGACGTTGAAGGTGTTAACGATAATGGTGCAGAAGCAGTTGGTCTTTATCGTACAGAATTCTTGTATATGGATTCTCAAGATTTCCCAACCGAAGAAGACCAATATGAGCATACAAAGCAGTTCTAGAAGGTATGAATGGTAAACCTGTTGTTGTTCGTACAATGGATGTCGGTGGGGATAAAGGACTTCCTTACTTTGACCTTCCTAAAGAAATGAATCCATTCTTGGGTTACCGTGCATTACGTATTTCTATCTCTGAAACTGGTAACCAAATGTTCCGTACTCAATTACGTGCCTTGCTTCGTGCATCTGTTCACGGTAAATTGCGTATCATGTTCCCAATGGTTGCTTTGTTGACTGAGTTCCGTACTGCTAAAGGTATTCTTGAAGAAGAAAAAGCTAAATTGGTTGCTGAAGGTGTTGCCGTTGCAGACGACATCGAAGTAGGTATCATGATTGAAATCCCAGCTGCAGCAATGCTTGCTGACCAATTTGCTAAAGAAGTTGATTTCTTCTCAATTGGTACAAACGACCTTATCCAATACACAATGGCTGCTGACCGTATGAATGAACAAGTTTCATACCTTTACCAACCATATAACCCATCAATCCTTCGCTTGATTAACAACGTTATTAAGGCAGCTCACGCTGAAGGTAAATGGGCTGGTATGTGTGGTGAAATGGCCGGTGATCAAACTGCTGTTCCACTCCTTGTCGGAATGGGCTTGGATGAGTTCTCAATGTCAGCTACATCAATACTTCGCACACGTAGCTTAATGAAGAAACTTGACACAGCTAAAATGGAAGAATACGCTAACCGTGCACTTACTGAATGTTCAACAATGGAAGAAGTTCTTGAACTTTCAAAAAAATATGTTAACGTAGATTAATCAAAAAAAGTGGAGGCTTGAGCTTTCACTTTTTTATATCTAAGCAGAGAGAAGAGATTTAACTCGTCCTTTGGTTAGGAGTAAAATACGTCTAACCTTGGTTAATAATTTTTAGTATTTTTTTGTCAAAATTTTCTGAATACTACTCATTTAAATGTTGGAATATTGCTAAAAAAGTGATAAAATAGATTTTATAATAGATAAAAGGAGTTACTATCTTGGCTAAACAATACAAAAACTATGTCAATGGTGAGTGGAAAACATCTGAAAATTCAATTACTATTTACGCACCTGCAAATGGTGAGGAACTTGGGTCAGTTCCAGCTATGAGCCAAGCTGAAGTAGATGAAGTCTACGCAGCAGCTAAAGCAGCACTCCCAGCATGGCGTGCACTTTCATATGCTGAACGTGCAGCTTATCTTCATAAAGCAGCTGATATCTTGGAACGTGATGCAGAAAAAATCGGACAAGTTCTTTCTAAAGAAATTTCAAAAGGTTTGAAATCTGCAATTGGTGAAGTTGTTCGTACTGCTGAAATTATCCACTATGCTGCTGAAGAAGGTTTGCGTTTGGAAGGTGAAGTACTCGAGGTGGTGCTTTTGATGCTGGTAGCAAGAAAAAAATTGCTGTTGTTCGTCGGGAACCAGTAGGTCTTGTCCTTGCTATCTCACCATTTAACTACCCAGTAAACTTGGCTGGTTCTAAAATTGCTCCTGCCTTGATCGCTGGTGACGTTGTTGCCTTCAAACCACCAACACAAGGTTCTATCTCAGGGCTTCTTTTGGTAGAAGCGTTTGTTGAAGCTGGTATCCCTGCTGGTGTCTTGAACTCTATCACAGGACGTGGTTCAGTTATTGGTGACTACATCGTTGAACACAAAGCAGTTGACTTTATCAACTTTACAGGTTCGACTCCAGTCGGTGAAAATATCGGTCGTTTGGCAGCAATGCGTCCAGTAATGCTTGAACTTGGTGGTAAAGATGCTGCTATCGTTCTTGAAGATGCTGATCTTGACTTGACTGCTAAAAACATTGTGGCTGGTGCCTTTGACTATTCAGGACAACGTTGTACGGCTATCAAACGTGTTCTTGTAATGGATAGTGTTGCAGATGAATTGGTAGAAAAAGTAACAGCTTTGGTCGGTAATATCACTGTTGGTATGCCTGAAGAAAGTGCAAGTGTTACACCACTTATCGATACGAAAGCTGCTGATTTTGTTCAAGGTTTAATTGATGACGCAGTTGAGCAAGGTGCTACTGCTAAAACTGAATTGAAACGTGAAGGAAACCTTATCTACCCAGCTGTCTTTGACCATGTAACTACTGACATGCGTCTTGCTTGGGAAGAGCCATTTGGTCCAGTGTTGCCATTCATCCGTGTATCTTCAGTTGAAGAAGCAATCAAGATTTCTAACGAATCTGAATTTGGACTTCAAGGTGCTGTCTTCACACAAGACTACCCACGTGCATTTGCAATTGCTGAGCAACTTGAAGTTGGTACAGTTCACATCAACAACAAAACACAACGTGGTACAGATAACTTCCCATTCCTTGGTGTTAAAGGATCTGGTGCCGGAACTCAGGGTGTGAAGTACTCTATCGAAGCTATGACTCGTGTGAAATCAACAGTATTTGATATTTCAGACTACTAAGTGTTAAGCCAGTCAATAATTATAAAAAGTAAAGAGGGCCTTAGTTATAAGGCTCTTTTTCTGTAAGAATCTGGTATAGAGGAAGAACTTTTCGACAAGTATCGTAAACAACTCAAAGATAAGAAAATCATGCCAGCTGCCTTTGCAGAGTTGCAAGGTGACTTCCTCTATATGTTGACAACACCAAGTCGTGAGGAAATGGAACAAATGATTGAGGACTTTGGTAAAAAGCTTAATTTGTATATGTTAAAAGCACTTCAGTTGATTCTGAAGTGCTTTTGTCATATTTTATTTTTCGTGAATTTCTTGATTTTTAAGAACTATTTCTGAAACTTTAGCGAATTTTTTAAGCTTTTTGAGATCTTCTGGATGTGATACCAAGCTAATCACCCTACCTCATTTCCCATACGGCCAGTACGTCCTGAACGGTGAGTGTAGGCTTCACGGTCTCGAGGAATATCAAAGTTGATGACTACTTCAAGGTTTTCAATATCAATACCTCGTGCTAAGAGATCAGTCCCTAATAAGAGTGAGATCTCGTGATTTTTAAATTTTTCTAGAATAACCTTACGGAATTTGACGTTAATGTCACTAGCTAGGGATACAGCTGAAGCTCCGTTAAATTGGAGACGTTCTTCAGTAGCACCAAGATCAGAAAGGCTATTGAAAAAGACAAGACCACGGAAATTAGGGATATTGGAGAACTTACGAAGAAGTTCGACACGATTACGTTTATCAACGCTGATGTAATAATGTTTGATGGTGTCTAGTTCCTGATTAGATAGGTCATAAACGATAGTATTTTCGACAAGATTTTGACTATCAATTTTGTTGGTTGCTGAAATGTAAATCATTTGGTGGTTACGAGGGACATGGTGGCTGATTTTTGTTACGAAGTGATATTGGCTATCACTGAGAAGCTCGTCAAATTCATCGAGAACAATGGTATTGACGTTCATCATTTTGATTTTTTTGAGTTTAATCAACTCAAAGACACGACCTGGAGTTCCAATAAGAATCTCTGGTCCTTTTTTCAGACGTTCAATTTGGCGTTTTTGACTAGAGCCAGAAAGGAAGAGTTGGGCAGTGATTCCTAGAGGTTCAGCCCATTGTTTGGTTACATCAAAAATTTGTCCAGCAAGTTCAGAGTTAGGTGCTAGGATAAGCAGTTGCTTAGCTTTTTTGGGCTTAAGAGAGAGAAGAAGTGGGAAAAGGTAGGCTAGGGTCTTACCTGTCCCAGTTGGACTGATACCTAAGATATTCTCCCCTTCAGTAATTGGTGTAAATAGTTCTTTTGAATGGCAGTTTCTGTCGTGATTCCTTTTTCTTTAAGGAGGTTTTGCCATTGTTCAGGAAAGTTTTTAAACATAAATATAAAAGTCTCATTTTCTATATGGATTTGCTTTTATTATATCATGATTTAGTGTAAAATAGATACGAAAGACTATATTAGATAGGAATTTACCATGCCTAAAAAACCGATTATTATTGGGGTTACGGGTGGCTCTGGTGGTGGTAAGACCAGTGTTTCTCGTGCCATTCTATCCAATTTTCCAGATGAGAAAATTGCTATGATTGAGCATGATTCTTATTATAAGGATCAGTCACATTTGACTTTCGAAGAGCGTGTATCAACTAACTATGACCATCCTTTTGCCTTTGATACAGATCTTATGATTGAGCATATCAATGAGCTGATTGCTGGGCGTCCAGTAGATATTCCGATTTATGATTACACGCAACACACTCGTAGTAACAAGACCTATCGTCAGGAACCTCAGGATGTTTTTATCGTTGAAGGGATTTTGGTACTTGAAGATAAACGTTTGCGTGATTTGATGGATATCAAGCTCTTTGTAGATACTGATGATGACATCCGTATTATCCGCCGTATTAAGCGTGATATGGAAGAACGTGGTCGTAGCTTAGATAGTATTATCGATCAGTATAACAGTGTGGTCAAACCTATGTATCATCAGTTTATTGAGCCAACCAAACGCTATGCGGATGTGGTGATTCCTGAAGGTGTTTCAAATACTGTTGCTATAGATTTGATTAATACTAAGGTAGCTAGCATTTTAGAAGAAAGTAAGAAAGTCTAAGCAGGAGCTTGGCTTTTTTGGTATAATTAAAGCGTTATGATTATTTTACAAGGAAATAAAATTGAGCGCTCTTTCTCAGGAGATGTGCTCTTTGATAATATTAATATTCAGGTGGATGAACGTGATCGTATTGCTTTGGTTGGGCGCAACGGTGCTGGAAAATCAACCTTGTTGAAAATTTTGGTTGGAGAGGAAGCACCGACAAGTGGTGAAATCAACACAAAACGTGATTTGAACCTTTCTTACTTAGCTCAGGACAGTCGTTTTGAGTCTAGTAATACCATCTATGAGGAAATGTTGAATGTCTTTTCAGACCTACGTGCAGATGAAAAACGTCTGCGTGACATGGAAATGAAGATGGCTGAGTTAACTGGGGAAGACTTGAATAAGCTAATGATAGACTATGATAGACTTTCCGAGGATTTCAGACAGCGCGGTGGTTTTACCTATGAATCTGACATCAGAGCTATTCTCAATGGTTTTAAGTTTGATGAAAGCATGTGGGGGATGCCTATTTCAGATCTCTCTGGTGGCCAAAATACCCGTTTGGCTTGGCTAAAATGCTTCTAGAGAAGCCTGAGCTTTTGGTACTGGACGAACCGACCAACCACTTGGATATTGAGACTATCACTTGGTTGGAGAATTACTTAGTCAATTATCAGGGAGCTCTAATCATTGTCAGTCACGACCGTTATTTCTTGGATAAGGTGGCGACAGTAACCCTAGATTTGACCAAACATAGTTTAGATCGTTATGTCGGGAACTATTCAAAATTCATGGACTTAAAAGCTGAGAAGTTGGCCACCGAAGCCAAGAATTTCGAAAAGCAACAAAAGGAAATTGCTAAGCTGGAGGACTTTGTTAATCGTAATATTGTTCGTGCCTCTACAACCAAACGTGCTCAGGCCCGTCGCAAACAGCTGGAGAAAATTGAACGCCTAGATAAGCCAACAGAAGGCCAGAAGTCTGCTAATATGACTTTTCATGTGGACAAGGTATCTGGGAATGTGGTCTTGACAGTTAGGAATGCTGCTATTGGTTACGATAATGAGATTCTCTCGGAGCCTATTTCTCTGGATGTTAAAAAAATGGATGCTATCGCTATTGTGGGTCCAAATGGAGTCGGGAAAACGACCTTTATTAAGTCGGTAGTAGGTAAATTGCCATTTATCAAGGGATCATCAACCTACGGTGCGAATGTTGAAGTGGGTTATTATGACCAAACACAATCAGCCTTGACACCATCAAACACTGTACTTGATGAGTTGTGGAATGATTTTCCGACAACTCCTGAAGTTAAGATTCGTAACCGTCTGGGAGCTTTTCTCTTCTCAGGTGATGATGTCAAAAAGTCAGTTTCCATGCTTTCTGGTGGTGAGAAAGCTCGTCTGCTCCTAGCCAAATTGTCAATGGAAAATAATAACTTTCTAATCCTGGATGAGCCAACCAACCACTTGGATATTGATAGTAAGGAAGTATTGGAAAATGCTCTTATTGACTTTGATGGAACACTTCTCTTTGTCAGCCACGATCGTACTTTATCAACCGTGTGGCAACAAAAGTGATGGAAATCTCTGAGGATGGAGCAACTATTTATCTTGGAGATTACGATTACTATCTTGAAAAGAAGGCGGAGCTTGAAGAATTAGCACGACTTGAAGCGGAAGAAAATCAAGGTCCAGAGGAGACCCAAGTAGCTTCAGCGGGTGCTAGTGATTATCAAGCTCAAAAAGCTAGTCAAAAAGAGATCCGTAAACTGAGCCGACGTATTGAGCAAATCGAAAATGAATTAGAAACCGTCGAAGAACGCTTGGGAAAAATCTCTATTGCTATGCTTGAAACCAATGATGTGGTGGAATTGTCTGACTTGCAGAAAGAACTAGACGACTTATCAGTCAATCAAGAGGCTCTGATGGAAGAGTGGAGTGATCTTTCGGAACAGTTGGAAAGTTAAACAAACATGGAAACCTTTTCGTATTTCAATTTGTACAAGTATTTTATTGTTGTCATACTAGTCTTAGTATATAAAAGGAGACTAGATTTATGAACAAAGTGTATCGTAATACGAGATCTTTCAAGATGATGACATGGGGATCATTTGCCCTCTTTGTAATCTCGATGTTGGTAAGCCTCTATACTATTAAAGAGTAAAGAGCCGTTGATGGTTAAGGGGTACTATCTTATGGGATGTGTTGGTTTGATTTTATCTTCATTTATGGTATCTAAGCTTGTCCGTGATAACCAAGAAGATGAAGAAAACTATAATAAACTCATTGCCCCAAAAACTTATTAATAATAGGAGAAGTCTGAAAAGGCTTTTTCTTTTTTGCAGAAAATGTACTAATATTCTGAGTTTTGCTAAATAGAAGTGTTATAATGGAATGAGAGGGTCTGAGCACTTTGTTTTATGGTATCGGACCCAATGCCTTATAAGACTAATCATCATGTAAGAATACGTTAGTGAAAAGGTAGGTAATATTATGGAATTTAAAGTGAAAGATGGTCAAATCATCTATTATCGTGACCTCGGTAAAGGATTTCCAATTGTCTTCTTGCATGGCAATAATTCATCAGGAAACTACTTTGGTAAGCAAGGAATTCTATATCGAGACTATCGTTTAATTTTCATTGATAGTCGTAATCAGGGCAGATCTAGTCGTCAGAGTGCTAAGATGACCTTTGAACAGATGGCTGCCGATTTGGAGGAGATTTTGCAATTTTTAAATATCAAAAAGGCTCTGTTTGTTGGTCACAGTGATGGGGCTAATCTAGCTATGGTTTATGCCAGTCGCTTTCCTGACCGGATTGCAGGGCTCTTGCTTAATGCGGGGAATATGACTTTTAAAGGATTGACCAGACGTTCAAGATGTCTGGTTTATATAAAGTATTATTGCCTAAAAGCCTTATCACTATTTTCATCTAAAATGGACATCTTGGCTCAGGTAACGGAGCTCATGCTACATGATTTGCCGCTGGATAGGGAACGACTACATCAGGCATCCTATCCTGTTTGGGTAGTTATGGGACAAAGAGATGTCATTAGTATTAGTCATTCAAGGGAGATTTCGGACCTCTTTCCAATTCATAAGCTCTATGTCGAGCGTCGACAAGGACACCGTTTAGCCCAACAAAAATACAAGGTTTTTAATCAAATGATCCGTGAGCTAGTTAGAATTAGTCAAAAAGAGGTGGTGGCATGAAGCGACTTATAGAGAGACTTCAACCTTTAAAAACTGCCGTTAAATCTGTCTTCTTTATTTCTATTGCGGTTCTTGTTGTTGTAGAGTTGATTCGTTTAAAACGAACGATCACTTTAGAATCGCTGGAGTCAGCTTTATCAGGTCTGTCAATTTGGCATCTTGCTTTGATGGTAGTGATAGGCTTAGTTGCTGTGTTACCCATGCTCTTTTATGACCTTATCTTGAATAAGGAGCTAGAGACGGATTATTCCAAATCCTATATACTAGAAACGAGTTGGGCTGTCAATACCATTAATAACTTGGCTGGTTTTGCCGGTTTAGTTGACGTGGGATTGAGGTATTCCTTTTATTCTGAAGATGGGCATGAAAAGTCTGGTGTTAAGGCACTATCACGTTTATTACCTTACTTCATGTCGGGCTTGTCGCTCCTAAGTGGCTTGGTGTTTGCTACCTTTTGGTTTTTCCCTCTAAGTCCTGACTTGAGAAAATATTGGTTACTTTTACTAGGAATCTTTTTATACCTACCTTTTATTTTCTTTGTCTCAAGTCGCGAAAAATTGCCTTATTTTGGGCAAGTCCCTTTGAAAACGAGACTAAGCCTTATTTTAGTATCGACTGCTGAATGGGGCACAGCTCTTGTGAGTTTTCTGAGTGTGGCTTATTTAATGGGTCTACATGTTCCTCTTTATAATCTGATTCCCCTATATTTTCTAGCGGTTATCATTTGGTATCTTTTCCATGATTCCAGGTGGGATTGGTAGTTTTGATTTGATTGTGATTAGTGGTCTGACGTCTATGGGTGTCAGCAATGCTCTTGCGGTCAGTCTACTATTGCTCTTTCGTCTAACCTACTATATCATTCCATTTTTATTAGGTGTTGTCTTCTTTTTCAAACACATGGGAGGTCACATCAATGATAAATACTTCAATATTCCTTCACGAGTATTTGGTGGAAGTTTCCATCTTATCCTTGTTTATTTGTTACGTTTTTTAGGAATCTTCTTTGATTTTATCTGCCCTAATCCCAGAAAGCTTGGCAAATGTTTACTTTATTAGCCGTTTCGATCCTATTCAGGAACAGTTGATCTGGCAGTTTCCAAGTATTTTATTTGGAACCCTCTTTGTTGTCATGGCTCGCCTCATCAGGCGACGCGTTAAGGGAGCTTTTATTGTATCCTTGCTTACCTTCGTCTTGACTTTGATTTACGTCAATCTCAATGGTACTTCCTGGACCATGTCTTTCATGATTGTGCTTTCTATGATACTTATGTTACTTATAAGGAAAAGATTGAATCGTCACTATTTTGTTTATAGCTGGGAAGACAAAACCAAGGATTTCCTTTTTTTAGCCTTTACCATTTTGGTCCTCCTTGTTCTGGGTGGTAGTGGTTTTTGGTCTCATTTGTTACCACCTAGGAACCGAGATATTCTTGGACATTTTGTTCATATTTGGTTTGATATTTTACTGGCATCGGTAATCATTGCAACCATTGTTTGGCTTGTACTGAGAGTTTTGGCACCTCGTAAGCATTTTGGTCAAAGCATGGATAATGAGCGTTTTACAGCACTTCTTGAGAAATATGGGGGCGCATCAGAAAGTGCTCTAGCTTATCTACATGATAAACGCCTCTTTTGGTATCGTGTCGATGGACAAGATCAGGTAGTTTTTCAATTTGCACAAATCAGTAACAAGTGTGTGGTTATGGGCAATCCTATTGGTAATGAAAAATATTATCGTCCGGCTTGGGAAGCTTTCTTGAAAAACTTATCTGATTGGAATTTACAGGCTTTATTTTATGAGGCGGATGAGAGAGTGACCCTTATGCTTCATGATTATGGCTTTGACTTCATGAAATTTGGAGAAAATGCCATGGTTGATTTGACGACATATTCTATTGATGGTAAGCATGGTAAGAAGTTCCGTAAACCAACCAATCGTGTGGAAAAAGCAGGCTCCAGTTTAAATTACTTAATCCTCCATTTTCGGAGACTCAGATGCAGGAATGAAGGCAGTCTCAGATATATG
>ENA-OQCO01000737-OQCO01000737.1-human-gut-metagenome-genome-assembly--contig:-NODE-737-length-16276-cov-2.135302_pt1 | contig 16276 bp, 16 predicted proteins | sample MGYA00242500_ERZ504582 | MGnify/ENA primary metagenome ERZ504582 (study PRJEB26092, sample SAMD00036346) | human gut metagenome | host: Homo sapiens | study: EMG produced TPA metagenomics assembly of...
TCGACGACAGTGCGGGGCCGCGCCCCTTACGGAAAGTGCTGCACGAAGCCGAAGGACGTATCGCAAAGCCCCGCAATCCGATCGCTCAAATGGTGAATATCGGTATCGGAGCGATCATCGCCGCCAAAACCAACAGGGCGAGGCAGTCGGCCTTACGGTTGGTGCAGAACAACAGCCGCAATTCGGAAGACTTGTTCCGCGTCGATAAGGTCTGGTTGGCAAAAGGCATCGGCAACAGATGGGTTACGACGACCATAGACCCCGCCGTCGAGGTGCGGCGCACCGGGGCCGGGGCGGGATAATCCACGTCGGCGGCGGAGGTGACCACGCCGTGGTTCCGAGCCGTGGCGGCGATGGAACGGGCGTCCATCAGCAGCACCCCGGACAACTGGCCGTCGCCGGGCTTAGAGCCCTCCCGGTTGGGGAAGTTGCGGGTGGTGTGACGCACGGAGAGAGCGTTGTTGGCGGGGACATCCCCGGCTCCGAAGCAGGGGCCGCAGAAGCAGGGCTTGAAGAGGACCCCGGCCTCCAGCAGCGCCTGCTGCACGCCGTTTTGCATCAGCTCCAGATTCACCGGGATGGAGGGGGGATACACCGACAGAGAGAAGGGGCCGCAGCCCACGTCACCGCCGGAGAGAATGGCGGCGGCCTCAGCGATGTTGTCATACATTCCGCCGGCGCACCCGGCGATGATCCCCTGCTGCACCACCAGCTTGCCGTCCACCAGTTGGTCGGTGAGGGAGAGGGTGGCCTTGCCGCCGAACTGCTCCGCCGCCCGCTGCTCCACCTGACGCAGATAATCGCCGGGGTCGTGGAGCAGCTCCCGCAGCGTCACCGCTTCGGAGGGGTGAAGGGGAGGGCGGCCATGGGCTCCAGCCGGGAGAGGTCTATGGAGATCATGGCGTCGTAGCAGGCGCCCTCCTCCGGGGCCAGCCGGGTATAGGCCTCCGGCCGTCCGTGGATGGTCAGGTACTCCGCCACGGCATCGTCCGTCTGCCAGATGGAGGACAGGCACGCCGTCTCCGTGGTCATTACGTCGATGCCGATGCGGTAATCCATGGGCAGGTGGGCCATGCCGGGACCGGCAAACTCCAGAATTTTGTTTTTGGCGAAGCCGTTTCCATACACGGCCCCGCACAGGGCGATGGCCACGTCGTGGGGACCCACGCCGTGGGGGCGGTGTGCCGGTGAGCCACACCAGCACCACCTGCGGGGCGGCGATGTCATAGGTGTTGCGTAGCAGCTGCTTCACGATCTCCGGGCCGCCCTCGCCCACGCCCATGGTACCCAGAGCGCCGTAACGGGTGTGGCTGTCGGAGCCGAGGATCATGCGGCCGCAGCCGGCCATCATCTCCCGCGCATACTGGTGGATCACCGCCTGATTGGCGGGGACGTAGTTTCCGCCGTACTTCACGGCGGCAGACAGGCCGAAGGCGTGGTCGTCCTCGTTGATGGTGCCGCCCACGGCGCAGAGACTGTTGTGGCAGTTGGTGAGAACGTAAGGCACCGGGAACTCCCGCAGGCCGCTGGCCTTGGCGGTCTGAATGATACCCACATAGGTGATGTCGTGGGAGATGAGACTATCGAAGGTCAGGTGAAGCTGGCCCTCCCACGGCCCCCGGTGGTGACGGCGGAGGATCTGATAGGCCACGGTCTTATCCCGGCCGCTGCCGGCGGCGGGGATCGGTGCGGGTACGCCGCCCTGCAGCATGACGCTGCCGCTGTGCAGTTGGATCATCGGTAAGCACCCCTTTTCGGATGATGGTTTTGTTGGATACAGTATAACACAAAAAAGCCAGGATGCAAGAGAAAATGAATGAATAAAATGAAATTCTTGCAATTTCTCCGTGAGCAGGCTGGAGATTATCCAATATAAATAGGTTATGCATGGATATTTTGAAAGTTACAAAAATTTTTCTTGCAAAATGGAGGAAAATGGGATACAATACGGGAAAATCACAGTCACCGGGGCAGCAGGCCGACGGGGAAAGGAGCAGGGGATGAAGGAAAACGGCGTCATTCAGGAGTACACCGGGTCACTGAGCCGTCAGATCCGGGAGGAGTATCATATCGGGGAGGAGTATTACCACGGCGAGATCAAGCGGGGCCTGCGAAACAGCGACGGCACCGGTGTGATGGTGGGCGTCACCAAGGTGGGCAGCGTGCAGGGCTATCTGCTGCAGGACGGCCAGCGCATCCCCATTCCCGGAAGACTCTACTACCGGGGCATCGAGCTTAATGACATTGTGGAGGCCCACCGGGCGGAGGGAACCTTCGGGTTCGAGGAGGTGGCGTATCTGCTGCTGATGGGCTATCTGCCCTCGCAGGGGGAACTGCGGCACTTCAATGAGATCATGAACCGGGCCAGAAAACTGCCGGAGGGCTTCACCGAGGGGATGATCATGCGGCGCACCAGCGGCAACATCATGAATGAACTGGGCCGCAGCATCCTGTCGCTGTACTCCTACGACCCGGATCCGGACGATCTGTCGGTGGACAATCTGCTGCGCCAGTCGGTGGAGCTTATCGGGTATTTTCCCTCCATCGTGGCCAATGCCTACGCCGTCAAGCGCCACCATTTCGGCGGCGAGTCCCTGCATATCCACTATCCGGAGGAGGGACTCAGCACGGCGGAGAACTTCCTGCGGATGATCCGTCCGGACAAAAGCTATACCGAGGAGGAGGCCCATCTGCTGGATATGATGCTGATGCTCCATGCCGAGCACGGCGGCGGCAACAACTCCACCTTCGTGTGCCGGGCGCTGTCCTCCAGCGGTACGGATACTTACAGCGCCATCGCCGGAGCGGTGGGCTCCCTGAAGGGGCCGCTCCACGGCGGCGCCAACGCCAAGGTCATGGAGATGTTCCACTACATTCAGGAGAATGTGGATCCCCACGACGACGGATCCATCCGGGACTATCTGGTGCGTCTGCTGGACGGGGAGGCCGGGGATCGCTCCGGCAAGCTCTACGGTTTGGGCCACGCTGTGTACACCATGTCGGATCCCCGTGCGGTGCTGCTGAAGAAGTACGCCCGGCATATGGCACAGATCAAGGGCTACGAGGCGGAGTTCGACCTACTGCAGAAGGTGGAGGAGCTGGGCATCCCGCTGGTGCAGGAGCGGCGTCACAGCGACACCCCCCATGTGCGCCAATGTGGATATGTACTCCGGGCTGGTGTATACCATGCTGGGTATCCCGGAGGACGTGTTCACGCCGCTGTTCGCCTCTGCCCGTATTGCAGGCTGGTGCGCCAACCGCATGGAGGAGGTCATCACCGGCCACCGCATCATGCGGCCGGCCTACCGGGCCGTCACCATTCGGGGCCACTACGTCCCCATGGAGGAGCGCACCTCCCGCATCAAGGAATTTGACCTGTAAGTGAAAGCTCCCCCTCCTGCATCGGCAGGAGGGGGAGTTTTATGAGAAAAATGATAACAAATGGTAGAATTGCGGCAAAAATATACGATTCGTTTATGCCAGAAAGCCCTTGAGAATGGTCTCCTCCGCTTCCTCCGGGGAGAGGCCCAGCGTCTCCAGCTTCAGCAGCTGATCCCCGGCGATCTTGCCGATGGCGGCCTCATGGATCAGCTGGGCGTCCGGACAGTTGGCGGTGATGGCGGGGATGGACTCGATGTGGGCCTGTCCCATGATGATGGAGTCGCACTGCACATGGCCGAAGCACTGGCTGTTGCCCACCATCACCGGGTGGAACACCTGACGGGAGGTGTCCTGCGCCACGGAGCGGGAGATGACACGGCCCTTGGCCCCCTCGCCGTTGAGCTGGATGGTCATGTCGCTCTCGGCGGTCTGGGCCCCGTGGGTCAGCAGGCGCTCCGTCACCACTACCTCGCTGCCGGCCTCGCAGTAGAACTGGGTGTCCCGCAGGGTGGAGTCGATGCCCCGGATCTGGGTGGTGTCCATCTGCATGGTGGAGTTCTCCCCCAGATAGACAATGGTCTGGGGGTTCATGATGTTCTTGCCGGTCTCGCCCTTGGCGTCCTCGCCGTAGTGCTTCTCCGTGTAGCGCACGCGGCAGTTCTTGCCGATGTGGAAGGTGTGGATGCCGTCGTGGCGGCTCTCGTCGCAGCCGGAGTTGTGGATGCCGCAGCCCGCCACGATGGTAACGTCGCAGTCGTCGGCTACATAAAAGTCGTTATACACCATGTCGCTCATGCCCGTCTGGCTGATGATGACGGGGATGTGGCAGGTCTCTCCCTTGGTACCCTCTTTGAAGTGGATGTCGATACCGGGCTTGCCGTCGGCACGGGGGTCGATGGCGATATGCTCCGTGGACTGACGGGCCTCGCAGCCCATGTCCTTGCGGATGTTGAAGGCCCCCACGGGCTTGCCGGTGAGGTCTGCGATCTTTTCCAGCAGGCTGGCGTCGATCTCGGTGATCATAGCTGCACCTCCTTGTGCTCCAGTACGGGACAGCCGCCCAGGGTGTCCGCCAAAATCAGGGGGAAGATCTCCTCCGTATTGCCCCGGTGGGCGATCTGCCCGCCGGAGATGACCACGATCTCGTCCGCCAGACGGATGATGCGCTCCTGATGGGAGATGATGATCATGGTGGCCCGGTGCTGCTCATGGATCTGCTCAAAGGTCTCCGTCAGCCGGGCGAAGCTCCACAGGTCGATGCCCGCCTCCGGCTCGTCGAAGATCATGAGGCTGCCCTGCCGGGCCAGAATGGTGGCGATCTCGATGCGCTTGACCTCGCCGCCGGAGAGGGACACATCCACCTCACGCTCCAGATAGTCGTTGGCGCACAGGCCCACACGGGTCAGGTACTGGCAGCACTGGTCCTTGGTGAGCTTTTCCTTGCCCGCCGCCAGAAGCAGCAGGTCATGGACGGTGATGCCCTTGAAGCGGGGGGGCTGCTGGAAGCCGTAGCTGATGCCCAGTCTGGCCCGCTCCGTGATGGAGAGGTGGGTAATATCCTGCCCATTATACAGGATCTGGCCCGATGTGGGTTCCGCCAGCCCCATAATGACCTTGGCCATGGTGGTCTTTCCGCCGCCGTTGGGGCCGGTAAAGACCACCAGCTTCTCATCGGGAATGGTGATGCTGATGTCCTTGAGGATGTCCTGCTCCCCGTCGGGGGTGGACACCCGGTAACTGATGTGTTTCAGTTCCAGCATGGAACGATTCCTCCTTTGGAGTATATTGGACCCCGTCGAAAGGGACGGGATAGGACACAAAAAGCCTTACAAAATATACATTTTAGCAGAGTTTTCGGGAAAAAGCAATGGACAGGGACGTTTTTTCCCGCCGGAGCATAGAATAATGCGAGAAAAAGGGGGGCTGCATATGGAGAAGATGGAGCACATGGACCCGCAGCGCTGCGACCGCATCTGGCAGCGGGTATCGCCGGAGCTGGACCCGTACCCGGAGGTGCGGGCCGCCTGCCGGGAGCCATCGAGAGAACCGGGGGCAGGGGATATTCCGGAGAGGGCAAAGGCTGCGGCGGTGCCTGCTGCACCGGAGATACCGGCGGTGCCGATGGAGCCGGCGGAGAGCGGGTGCTGCCTTGCAGGCAGGGCCATGGGCAGCATCCGGCTCATTCAGGACTTCATCGAGGATGAGCTGGCGGACCGGAGGGCCTATCTGGCCTATGCCGCCTGCGCCCCTAATGTGGCTGCCCGCCGCCTGCTGCGGCAGCTGGCAGGGGAGGAGGGGAGCCACGCCCGCCGTCTCATGGGGGTGTACTATCTGGTGACGGGCTGCTGCTATCAGCCTCGCTTGCAGGGGGGACGGGTGGAGCGTCTGCCGTGGCGGGAGGTGCTGCGGACCCGGTATCACGCCGAGACCTGCGGCGGTCTGCGCTATGCACAGGCGGCAGAGGCCACGGAGGACGTGTGTCTGCAGGAGATATGGGAGGAGCTGTCGGCGGCGGAATATCGCCATGCCCGGCAGCTGCTGAGCCTGTTGGAGCAGATGGTGCTTGCATAGTCCGGCGGATGGTGCTATCCTATGGAAAACATCAGCAGCAAAGGAGGATCTCCCATGAGAGAGCACATCAGCCGGGAGGCGGCGTGGGCCGCCCTGCGGAGGTACAATCAGGAGCCGTTCCACCTGCAGCACGCCCTGACGGTGGAGGGGGTCATGCAGTGGTATGCCAAGGAATTGGGCTACGGCGACGATGCCGAATTCTGGGGCATTGTGGGCTTGCTCCACGACATCGACTTTGAACGCTGGCCGGAGGAGCACTGCCAAAAGGCACCGGAGCTGCTGCGGGAGGCAGGCTGCGGCGAGGACATCATCCACGCCGTGTGCAGCCACGGCTGCGGCCTGTGCTGCGACGTGGCTCCGGAGCATGAGATGGAGAAGGTGCTGTTTGCAGCAGATGAGCTGACGGGCCTGATCGGGGCAGCGGCGTTGATGCGGCCCAGCCACAGCTGTCAGGATATGGAGCTGAAGAGCCTGAAAAAGAAGTACAAGGACAAGAAGTTCGCCGCCGGGTGCTCCCGTGACGTCATCGCCCAAGGGGCGGAGCGTCTGGGCTGGGAGCTGGATATGCTGCTGGAGCGGACGCTGGAGGCCATGCGCTCCTGTGAGGAGCAGGTGGCCCATGAGATGGAGAAGCTGTGAGAAAATGTGCGGGGCAAAAGCCCCGCACATTTTTCGTTAAAAAGCTTACGCCTGCACCAGCTTCAGCACGTCCTCTCGGGAGATAAGACCCACGGAGCGGTTCACCAGCTGACCATTGCGGAACACCAGCAGCGTGGGGATGCTGGCCACGGCGTATTGCAGCGCCAGCGCCCGGTTTTCATCCACATCCACCTTCACGATCTTGCAGGGAGCCACGCCGTCCAGCTCCTCCAGAATGGGGGCCAGCATCTTGCAGGGACCGCACCAGGCGCCCAGAAATCCACCAGCACCGTTTCGTTGGACTGAAGCACTTCCTGTGGGAAGGTCTGTGCGTTTGCGTGTACGATGGCCATAGTTAAGATCTCCTTTTCTATTTCTATTTGCCGGTAGTATACCACACCTGCTGCCAAATAACCGTGATATTTGCAACAGTGACGGAAGAATTTCCCGGAAATAGGGGGAAATGCGGCGCAGGGGAAATTTTCGGGAGGGACGGCGCAGCGTCCCTCCCGATTTTTACGGTTAGTCCTTGTTGTTGAGCTTGCCCAGATAGCGGTAGATGCTGGCCTCGGAGCTGTGGAGCTCCCGTGCCACATGGCTCACGGAGCCCTTCAGCAGGAACACGCCCTTGCGGTTCAGCGCATCCATGATCTCCATCTTCTCGTCCTGCGTCAGACGGTCCACCGGCACGGGATAGTCCGCAATGACGGAGGAGACGATGCTGGCAGTGGCGCCGGCGATGGAGGAGGGATAGGTGTGCTCGTCGTTTTCCACGATGAGGTGGGTGCCGCTGGGGGCGCCGGGGGTCAGCAGGCTGCCGCACAGGTCCATGACACGGGCGGACAGCTCCCGGTAGCGGCTGCTGTCAAAGTTGATGCACAGCAGGCCCACCAGACGGCCGTGGGGATCCTTGATGAACAGGGAGTTGGAGCACAGCTTCTTTCCGGTGACGGAGGTGCTTTCAAACCGCAGCACGTAGTCCTGCGTCTCATAGAGGCGGCTGGTCAGGAATTCCAGCATCTTGTTGCTGAGGGGGGAGCCTAAATGCCGCCCCGTCAGTTCGCCGTTGGCGATGGCAATGATCTCATTGGAGTCATCCAGCAGCTCATGCAGGGCCACTTCGTAGTCCGGCCCCAAAATTTTACCCAAAAAGTCTACCAGTAGGGTGTAGTGGCGTTTCATCTCTCTGTCCATAGGAACCTCCTGCGCTCCCCGCCATGGGAGCGACTATTCTTTGATGTCGTTGTTCTGGCCGTCATGAGGGGTGTCGGCCTTCTGAGCCTGCTTGGCGGGCTCGGGCTTGGCCGTGGGGTGAGCGGGCTTCTTAGGGGCGGGCTTTTTGGCCGCAGGCTTCTTGGCGGCACTGAGCTTCTCAGCCTTCGCCGCCTCGGCCCGCTTGGCATCCTCCTCGGCACGCTTAGCGTCCTCTACGGCCTTCTGAGCCTGTTTGGCGTTCTCTTCCTCCTCCAGTACACGGTAGGCCACCTTGCCCACCAGTGTCTTGGGCAGCTCCTCACGGAACTCGATGTCGGAGGGCATGGCGTACTTGGCGATGTGCTTGCGGCAGTAGTCCAGCAGCTCCTTCTTGCAGGCCTCCGTGGGCTGATAGCCGGGCTTGAGCACCACGAATGCCTTGACCCGCTGCATCTTGATGGGGTCCTTGACGCCGATGACGCAGCTGAGGTGGACGTAGTCGTGGCCATCCAGAATATTCTCCAACTGGGAGGGATAGACGTTGTAGCCGTTGGTGACGATCATGCGCTTGATGCGCTGACGGAAGTAGATAAAGCCCTCCTCGTCCATCATGCCCAGGTCGCCGGTGTGGATCCAGGTGAGGCCGTCGGCGTGGGTCTGCTTGGTCTGGGCCGTCTCCTCCGGATGGTTGACGTACTCCAGCATCACGGTGGGGCCGGACAGGCAGATCTCGCCCTCCTCACCGTAGGGGACCTCCTCCTGAGTGCCGGGCTTGACGATCTTGTAATAGGTGTCCGGGAAGGGGATGCCGATGGAGCCCTCCTTCTGCTTGTGGATGGGGGTCAGGCAGCTGGCGGTGACGCACTCGGTGGTGCCGTAGCCCTCCCGGACGCTGACGGTGGCGCCGTGGTCGTGGAGGAACTTGTCAAAGCGCTTCTTCAGCTCAATGGACAGACTGTCACCGCCGGAGAACACACCCTTCAGGCAGCTGAGGTCGGCGCCTTCAATCTCCTTGACCCGCAGCAGCGCCTCGAACAGGGAGGGGACGCCGGCGATGAGATTGGGCTTGTGCTTCTTGATGAGCTCGGCGTAGCTCTGAGGGGTGAAGCGGGGGATCAGGATGCAGTGGCCGCCGTTGGCCACCATGGAGTGGATGGACACGCCCAGTCCGAAGCCGTGGAACATGGGCATGATGGCCAGCATCTTGTGACCCGGATGGAAGAAGGGGTTGGTGGCCACGATCTGGGCGGCCAGAGCGTTAAAGTTGCGGTTGGAGAGCAGGATGCCCTTGGTGACGCCGGTGGTGCCGCCGGAGTAGAGGATGGCGGCGGGATCGGTGTCCTTGCGCTTGATGCGGTAGATCTCCACATGCTCGCCACGCTTAAGGAAATCCTTCCACAGCACCACGCCGGGGCCACGGGGGACCTTGGGGTTCTTGCGGCCCTCGGTGAGCTGATAGCCCACCCGCAGCAGGGGCTTGAGCTCATCGGCCACGGAGGTGACGATGAGGCAGGGCAGATCTACCGTCTTGCGGACGCTTTCAAACTTGGGGTAGAACTGATCCAGCGTGATGGCCGCCACGGAGTTGGAGTCCCGCAGATAGAAGGAGATCTCGCTCTCGGCGGACAGAGGGTGGACCATGTTGGCGATGGCGCCCACCATGTTCACGGCGTAGAACATACACAGGGTCTGAGGGGCGTTGGGCATACAGATGGTGACCTTGTCGCCCTCCCGGATACCGATGGCCTTCAGGCTCTTGGCGCAGGCGTTGATCTTCTGCCACATCTCGGCGTAGGTAGTGGTTTTGCCCATGAATTCATAGGCAATGTAATTGGGGTACTGACGTACCATCTCCTCGACCCGGCCGCACATGGACAGGGTGGAGTAGTTTAGGGTAGAGGGTACCTCGGGATCCTTGGATGCCAGCCACGGGGTCTTGATCTGTACCGTCTCACTCATAGATAACTTCCTCCTTCATAGGTTTCTCCAGCTCCTCCGGGTGCTCCAGCAGATGCTTCAGCAGCCGGACGGACTTGGAATAGTAATAGCCGTCCGCCAAACGCTCGTCAATGGTGAGACCCAGATCCAGCGTCTCCTTCATGGTCATGGTGCCGTCCGGGGCGTAGATGGGCCGCACGGCCTTCTCTCCGATGATGCAGAACAGGGAGCAGGTACCCCAGTTGGTCAGGTGGTGATAGCCGCACTTGAGCTTGATGGAGCCCAGATTGGAGATGACCACGGAGCTGTAATAGGGGTCCGTGGCGATGATGTCCGCCGGCACCCAACCGTGCTTATCCAGCCACATGAGGAGGTGGATGGCGGCCTTGCTGACGAAGCGGGGGATCCTGTTGAGGATATCCATGGCTCCAGTGGAGGGGTCTACCTTGTCCGACCGGCACTCCGTCACCTGACGGCGGATGTAGTCGTGGATGTCGGAGAGCGTGTACTCGTCCTTGCAGTGCAGGAAGGCCAGCGCCTCGGCGCCCTTATCGGAGAACTGCTTCTTCACCACGAAGGAGGCGGATACCTCGTTGCGCTGATAGAAGTTGCTGTTGACGATGAAGCGGTTCAGCTTGGGGCGCAGGGTGATGGTTTTCATCAGGGCTGCCAGCACCAGGTGGAACATGGTATAGGGAAACTCCGTCTCCGTCTCATTCTTCTTGGCGATATAGGCGTTCATATTGGTCAGGTCGATGCGCTGGGAGATGTAGGCCTCGTTGTCGCATCGGTTGGGGTAGAGGATGCCGGTGACGTAGTGCAGGGAGTCCAGCTCCCGCATCAGGCGGCCGTCCTTGCGGTCGCCCCGGCGCTTTTTCTGTGTTTCCATTGGCTTCTCCTATTATGAAATATCTGTTTTTACAAGTTTATGTTGTGCTGCATATTAGATGCGGCCAGTAACAATTTAACTCCATAATAAGCTATTATAACAGACTGCCCAGAGAAATGCCACTTTTTTTTGCATTTTTCGCAGACGGGGGAGAGGGGGGCCGCCGAGAAGAGAGAAATGTGTACAATTTTGCAATACAAAGTGTCTTCCTGCTGAAATATCAGTTGCCATATGCCGGAAGGGCCAAATAGCGCCTATGATGTGGGAAGGGGACTTTCACAGGCTTTTACCTCCGGCGGGTGCTTTTGCCCACTTTTCCGGCTGGTGGGAAAAGCGGGCCGTCGGAGACACATTCCTTGTGCAGAAGGGGCTGTTGGCAAAAAGTATGCCGCCGGCGGCAATAGGAGAAAAGACTGCCGGCAAAAACAGTCGGCCAGCGGCAGAACGGGAAAGGGATCCATTGGAGTCAAAAGGAAAAAGGACGCCGGCTTGCGCCAGCGCCCTCGATGCAGCTCTTTTATTGGAACGGCAGAAGCTTTGTATTGCTGTCAAAAGCCCGGAAGTGCATCAGAACTCCGCATTGCCCACGGTGCGGGGATGCAGCTCCACGTCCCGGATGTTGCTGACGCCCGTCAGGTACATCACCATCCGCTCGAAGCCCAGACCGAAGCCAGCGTGCTTGCAGGAGCCGTAGCGCCGCAGATCGCAGTACCACCAGTAGTCCTCCGGGTTCATGCCCAGCTGGCGGATGCGCTCCTCCAGCACCTCCAGTCGCTCCTCACGCTGGCTGCCGCCGATGATCTCACCAATGCCGGGGACCAGACAGTCCGCCGCCGCCACCGTTTTGCCGTCGTCGTTCATCCGCATATAAAAGGCCTTGATCTCGGCGGGATAGTCGGTGACGAACACCGGGCGCTTGAACACCTGCTCCGTCAGGAACCGCTCGTGCTCCGTCTGGAGGTCGGTACCCCAGTCTACCTTGAAGTCGAACTGGTCATTGTGCTGCTTCAGGATCTCCACCGCCTCGGTATAGCTGACCCGGCCGAAATCGGAGGTCATCACGTGGGTCAGGCGCTCCTTGAGCCCCTTATCCACGAAGCTGTTGAAGAAGTTGATCTCGTCGGGGCAGCGCTCCAGCACCCGGCGGATGATGTGCTTGATCATGGCCTCGGCCACATCCATATCCCCCGCCAGATCGGTAAAGGCCATCTCCGGCTCGATCATCCAGAACTCGGCGGCGTGACGCTGGGTGTTGGAATTCTCCGCCCGGAAGGTGGGACCGAAGGTATACACGTCACCAAAGGCCATGGCGAAGTTCTCGGCATTCAGCTGGCCGGACACGGTGAGGCTGGTCTTTTGCCGAAGAAGTCCTTGCTGTAATCCACCTGCCCGTCTTCGGTCCGGGGAACGTCGTTGAGATCCAGCGTCGTCACCTGAAACATCTCGCCGGCGCCTTCGCAGTCGGAGCCGGTGATGATGGGAGTGTGGACATATACGAAGCCACGGCTCTGGAAGAACTCGTGGATGGCGTAGGCTGCTACGCTGCGGACCCGGAAGGTAGCGGAGAACAGGTTGGTGCGGGGCCGCAGATGCTGGATGGTCCGCAGGAACTCCACGCTGTGGCGCTTTTTTTGCAGAGGATAGTCCGGGGTGGACTTGCCCTCCACCTCAATGGAGGAGGCCTTTACCTCCAGAGGCTGCTTGGCCTCCGGCGTCAGCACCACGGCGCCACGGACGATGAGAGCGGCGCCCACGTTCTGCCCGGCGATCTCCTTATAATTATTCAGCTCATCAGCGGACATGACCACCTGCAAATTCTTGAAGCAGGAGCCGTCATTGAGCTCGATGAACCCAAAGGTTTTCATATCCCGGATGGTGCGGGCCCAGCCGCACACGGTGACTTCCTTGCCGTCCAGCTGTTCCTGGTCGGCAAAAAGGGCAGCGATCTTCATTCGCTCCATCGTGCGTTCCTCCTTGCACTAAAATCGGTATAACGTAGATTATAACCGCCCGTCGCCACTTTTGCAAGAGCCCGCCCCATCGGGAGCAAAAAAAGTTTTTCCGCCTATGGAAAAGGACTTGACACGGCGGGAACACATGGTATAATAAGCATATGATTAGAAAGTAAAGTTTTGCTTATGGAGGTGCGGCATGACCCAACGGGAACGGCAGATACTCAACTGGATCGAAGCGGATCCCATGATCTCCCAGCAGGAGCTGGCGGAGCGGGCGGGCATCACCCGGTCCAGTGTGGCGGTGCATATTTCCAACCTGATGAAAAAGGGCTGCATCGCCGGAAAGGGCTACATCGTGACCCGCAGCCCCTATGTCACGGTGGTGGGCGGTATGAACATGGACATCGGCGGCTGGCCCAGTGAGGAACTGGTGGCACAGGATTCCAACCCCGGCCGGGTGCGGATGAGCCCCGGCGGCGTAGGCCGGAACATCGCCCACAACATGAGCCTGATGGGGCTGGATGTGCGGCTGCTGACAGCCTTCGGCGACGATGTGTACGCCCAGAAGCTGGCGGCGGTGTGCGGCGAGCTGGGCATCGATATCTCCCAGTCCCCGGTGATCCCCGGCGGTCACACCTCCACCTATCTTTTCATCAATGACCAGCAGGGGGATATGCAGCTGGCGGTGTCGGATATGGATATCTATCAGAATCTGACGCCCCGTGTGCTGGCGGGGCGCAAGCAGCTGCTGGAGGGCAGTCAGGTGGTGGTCATCGACACCAACCTCCCGGCGGAGAGCATCGCATGGCTGGCGGATAACTGCCACGCCCCTATTTTTGCCGATCCCGTGTCCACGGTGAAGGCCGAGAAGCTGCGGCCGGTGCTGGGAAAGCTCCATACCCTGAAGCCAAACCGGCTGGAGGCGGAGCTGCTGTCCGGCGTGCCTATCACCGACACCGACAGCCTCCACCGTGCGGCGCAGACCCTGCTGGAGACGGGACTGCATCGGGTGTTCATCTCACTGGGAGCCGACGGCGTCTATGCTGCCGATCAGAGCGGCAGTGTGACCCTGCCCGCCCCCAAGGCGGAGATGGTCAGCACCACCGGCTGCGGCGATTCCTTTATGGCCGCTCTGACGTGGGCCTACCTGCAGGGCAGCGATCTGGAGAGGTCGGCCCGTGCGGGTCTGGCGGCCTCCTCTCTGACCATGGAGAGCGCCGAGACCATCCACCCCTCCATGAGCGAGGCGGAGCTGCTGCGGCGCATGGCCCTGTAAGTCATTCCTTACTAACTACATATATTTTCAATCGAAACAAACCGAATTTATCAACAGGAGGAACTGAATCATGCTGAATCGTTATCTGGACATTTCCACTGAGGTCAAAGAGGCTCTGGAGCAGGGCAAGCCCGTGGTGGCGCTGGAGAGCACCATCATCTCCCACGGTATGCCCTATCCTCAGAATGTGGAAACCGCTATGAACGTGGAGAAGCTCATCCGTGAAAACGGCGCTGTGCCTGCCACCATCGCCATCATCAAGGGCCGTCTGAAGGCCGGTCTGACTGCCGAGGAGATCGACTATCTGGCCGTGCCGGCCACGCTGTGCCTAAGGCCAGCCGCCGTGACTTGCCGGTGCTGGTGGCCAAGGGCAGCGACGGCGCCTGCACCGTTACCACCACCATGATGATCGCCCACATGGCCGGTATTCAGGTCTTTGCCACCGGCGGCATCGGCGGCGTACACCGTGGCGCCGAGACCACCATGGACATCTCCGCTGATCTGGAGGAGCTGGGTCAGACCCCTGTGATGGTGGTGTGCGCCGGTGCCAAGTCCATTCTGGACCTGGGCCTGACGCTGGAGTATCTGGAGACCAAGGGCGTGCCTGTCATCGGCTACGGCACCAGCGAGCTGCCCGCCTTCTACACCCGCAAGTCCGGCTTCGGCGTGGATTATGAGCTGGATACCCCGGAGGAACTGGCCGCTGCCTTCCACGCCGAGCGTGAGTTGGGCATGAAGAACGGTATGCTGGTCACCAACCCCATCCCGGAGAAGTACTCCATGGATCACAAGGTCATCGACAAGGCCATCGAGCAGGCGCTGGCCGAGGCTAAGGCACAGGGCATCCACGGTAAGGAGACCACGCCCTTCCTGCTGGCCAAGGTGAAGGATCTCACCGGCGGCGACAGCCTGGAGAGCAACATCCAGCTGGTGTACAACAACGCCGTTCTGGGCGCCAAGACCGCCTGCGCTCTGGCCGCTCTGAAGGGCTGATGCAGGAGCTGCTGGCAGCCCTGCCGGACTGGCTGGGCGTCTATCTGCTGATCGTCAATGTGTCTGCCTTTGCCGTGTACGGAGCCGATAAGCTGCGGGCCAGACAGGGGCGCTGGCGTGTGCCGGAAAAGACATTGTTTCTGCTGGCCATCGTGGGCGGCAGCGTGGGGGCCTTGCTGGGGATGTGGACCTTTCACCACAAGACCCGGCACTGGTACTTCTGCTATGGCATCCCGGCTATTCTGGTGGTGCAGCTGGCGCTGGCGGGCTGGCTGTGGCTGCGCTGAACGAGCATCCGAAGAACAACAAGAACCGCACTGTGATACTTCACAGTGCGGTTCTTCTATACTATCTTGATGGTTTTCGACAAGATATTGACGTTTTTAGCTTACTCCGCCTGATAGACCACCTTACCGTCCACGATGGTGCAGTAGGCCTCGGCACCGATGGTGGTCAGGGGGTCTGCCGTCCACAGCACCAGATCGGCGTCCTTGCCGGGTTCCAGACTGCCCACACGGCTGTCGATGCCAAGACTGCGGGCGGGGTTGATGGTGATGGCCCGCCACGCCTCTTCCATGGGGAGGCCTGCGTTTGCGGCGAGACCGGCGCACATGGGCAGCTTCTCCAGCGGGATCACCGGGGCGTCGGTGATGATGCTGACGGTGAGTCCGGCGTGGTACAGGGCGCCGGGGGTGGTGAAGCTCTTGTGGCGCAGCTCGGCCTTGCTCTTGCCGCCCAGCGTGGGGCCTACGAACACCGGCAGGCCCTCCTTGGCCAGCTCGTCGGAGATAAGCTCGCCGTCGGTACAGTGGTCCAGCGTGGCCTTGACGCCGAACTCCTTGGCGATACGGACGGCGGTGAGGATGTCGTCGGCCCGGTGGGCGTGGCACTTCAGGGGGATCTCGCCGTTGATGACCGGCAGCATGGCCTCCAGCTTCATGTCGAAGGCGGGATTCTTCCCAGCCAGCTTGTCATCCCGGTAACGGCGAGTCTTGAACAGCAGCTCCCGCAGCAGTGCTGCCACCGCCATACGGGTCATGGGACTCTTCTTCAGACCCTGCCCGTAGCAGCCCTTGGGGTTTTCGCCGAAGGCGCATTTCATGGCGGCAGGCTCCTTCAGCAGCATATTGTCTACCCGTTTACCGGCCAGCTTCAGCACCGTGAAGGTGCCGCCCACCACGTTGGCGCTGCCGGGGCCGGTGCAGGCGGTGGTGACACCGCCCCGCAGGGCGTTGGGGAAGGCACCGTCCTGAGGATTGATGGAGTCGATGGCCCGCAGCTGCGGCGTCAGGGGTTCCACGATCTCATTGTAGTCCATGCCCTCCCAGCGCAGACACTCATTGTCCAGACCGATGTGACAGTGGGCCTCCACGCAGCCGGGGGTCAGCAGACGGCCGCCTGCGTCGATGACGGTGCAGCCCTCCGGGGCGTCGATGTGGG
>ENA-OQCO01000738-OQCO01000738.1-human-gut-metagenome-genome-assembly--contig:-NODE-738-length-16267-cov-2.481103_pt1 | contig 16267 bp, 12 predicted proteins | sample MGYA00242500_ERZ504582 | MGnify/ENA primary metagenome ERZ504582 (study PRJEB26092, sample SAMD00036346) | human gut metagenome | host: Homo sapiens | study: EMG produced TPA metagenomics assembly of...
CATTGGGATGGGAGCCGCCAAAAGAGGCAGTTCCTGCATAAGTGTAAAATGAATAAATCATTCTTAAAAGATGATAGGGATAGTTTGCGCTTTTTTCCATACGGAAGGTAAGGGGGTTTTACAGTAACCTATTGTGAAGAAAACAGATTACGGGCTGCATACACAGAAGGGGTGTATGGATTGTGTCGGCATCCCGGCGTTTTGTGGTTTGTAGGTGCATATCTTTGTATGTGGGGAATGTTTGGCGGATGGAAACAGGGAATCTATTTTTTACTTATGATTTTTTGGAATTATCTGTATATCATTTTTCAGGATCTGTGGACTTTTCCGCAGACGTTTTTTAATTATAGAGAATATCAGAAAAACCACCCCCTTTTTAATACCAAATAAAGAAAGCATACAGGCATGTTTCTATAGTGTCAGAAAACAATGATCAATCTGGAGCGGACAGACTATGAATTTAGAAGAAAAATTAAAGAAACAACAGTATAAAGAAATCTGGCAGCAGTACTGTGGATTCCTTGATTTGTCCATGGATGGATATATGAAGATTCAACGGCGATTGATGGAGGAGCAGATCCGGTTATGGAGTAACTGTGGTCTGGGACAGTCCATTTTGAAGGGAAAGCATCCGACGAATCTGGATGAATTTCGGAAAATGGTGCCATTGACAACCTATGAAGATTATGCAGATGTGTTGCTTACCAAGCAGCCGGATATGCTTCCGGGCAATCCGGTTATCTGGATCCAGACGACCTGGGAGGGTGGTAAGCATCCTATTAAGGTGGCACCCTATACCAGAAGCATGCTGGATACCTATCGCAACAACGTGACGGCATGTCTGATTCTTTCTACCAGTAAAGAAAAGGGCTCTTTTGATGTGGCGGCTACAGACAAATTTTTGTATGCCTTGGCACCGTTGCCTTTTGCAACCGAACTTTTTCCGCTGGCATTGGGTGAGGAGATCGGGATTGAATTTTTACCGGCAGTTGATGAAGCTGTAAATATGAGCTTCAGCGAAAGAAATAAACTGGGATTTAAGATGGCTATGCAAAAGGATCTTGGATTTTTCTTTGGTCTTGGAAGTGTGGCTTACGCAGTGAGTCTGAGCCTTTCTTCTCTGACCAGTGGCGGAGGTGGCGGTATCAAACTGTCAAGCCTTATGAAATGCAAGCCTCATATGATCTTACGTATGATTCAGGCAAAGCACCGGTGTAAGAAAGAAAACAGACCATTTCTTCCAAAGGATTTGTTTCATCTGAAAGGATTTATGGTGGCAGGTACGGATAACCTGTGCTACAAAGATGATTTGGAAGAACTTTGGGGCATTCGTCCCATGGAATTGTTCGCCGGTACGGAGCCTTCTATTATGGGTACAGAGACATGGACAAGAAAGGGAATGTATTTCTTCCCGGATACTGCGTTCTATGAGTTTATTACAGAGAAAGATATGATGAGAAATTATGACGATCCTTCATATATTCCGCCTACCTATCTGATGGATGAGGTGAGACCAGGTGAAAAGTATGAGCTAGTATTTACGATCCTGAAAGGCGGTGCGTTTGCCCGATATCGTTGTGGAGATATGTATCGCTGTGTGGGATTGGAAAATCGGGAAGATGAGACCAGGATTCCTCGTTTTGAATATGTGGACCGGGTACCCTGGATCATTGATATTGCAGGTTTCACCAGAATTTCGGAAAATGGAATTCGAAGTGTGATCAGCCTTTCCAAACTTCCGATCACCAACTGGGTGGCAGCGAAAGAATACAATGAGCAGAACCGACCGTATCTTCACATGTATGTGGAACTGGAGCAGGAGGCACTTCTTAGCAATGCCATGAGTGCCAATATTTTAAAGGATTTACTGAGTACATATTTCAAATATATTGATCAGGATTATCGGGATCTGAAGAAAATTCTGGGTATGGATCCGTTACAGGTTACAATTTTCACCTGCGGAACCTTTGAAGCTTATGAGAAAAAGACAGGCAAAAAGATACATCAGATGAATCCTTCTCATTATGATATGAAGGAATTACTGGATGTACAGGAATATCTAAATAAAGTAAGATAACTGTGCAGGCATGGAACAGTTATGAGTGAAACAAAGAATGGGATAAGGGAAATTTATGGGAACCTACGGATATATATCAATTATAGCCATGCTGTGCTATGGCTTTCTGCTGTTGATGTTTTTGACAGCAAAGAAAAATAAAATCATAAACAGTTTTCTGGTGGTATTGCTGGGATTGCTTTTCTGGACAGGAGGCTCTGCCTTCATGCGAGCACAGTTCTGGCCGGGATGTGAATTCTGGTATCAGGTTTCCCTGTTGGGAATCTTATTACTGCCATATGCGTATTATCGTTTTATTCTTGCCTTTGGCGGAGTCAGGAACGGATCCGTCGGTAGAATATACCTGATGACCATGCTGATCTGCTTTTGGGTGAATGCCCAATTTGGAGTTTTTCTGGAATCTCCTAAGATGATAGAAAAAAGAGGGGTACAAACCTTTGTATATGAGATCAACCCTTCTATTATTGTATTTTTCATTCCGGCAGGACTTTTTCTGATCCACCTTTTTGTAATTCTTGTACGGATCTGTAAAGAAAACCCTACCATGAAAGTTCAGTATGAGCCGGTGATGATGGGGGTACTTGCACTGTTTTTTGGCAATGCATTTCTTGGAATTCCATTTTTCAGCGGTTTTCCGATTGATATTTTAAGTGGTGTGGTAAATGTATTTTTACTGTTTTATGCACTGATTCGAAGACGATTGTTCCGCCTCCAGATGCTGGCATCTCCCAGTTTGTGCTATGGCGTAGGATTCCTGTTTTCTGTTCTTGTATTTTTAAATATCATGCCGTTTCTGCAAAAGATTCTCCATATGCAGCCGGATAATAATATCACCATGTACACCCTTGTATTTGCCATTGCTTTTCTGATTACCTATGCAATCTTTACTTATCTGTGGAAGCTTTTGATCCGCAGTGTATTTGTAAGGGAAGAGAACCATCAGGCGGAGAAGTTAAGGGAATTTAATTCAGCGATTTCAAAAACCCTGGATCTTCAGGAAATTCTGGATCGAACCATCCGGGTGATGAAAGAACTGATGGATGTGGGTAATATCTATATATGTATGCAGAAAGCGCCCGGAGAGGCTTACTGTGGAGTTGCAAGTGACCAGCCTCTTAACGATCTGGCATTTTCTCTGGAAGAAGAAAATCCGATGATACAATGGTTGAAAGATCATGAAGAGCCGCTGGTTTACAGGGATTTTCGCTATTCTGTAGAGTATAAGTCCATGTGGGAGGAAGAAAAACATCATCTGGATAAGAAGCACACGCGCTATTGTGCCGGATTAAAAGACGGTGATACTTTGGCGGGAGTGATATTGATTACAGCAGATTCAGGGAAAAAGAGATTGGTCTATGATGAAGTGGAACTGATCTCAAACATCACATCGGTGGCTTCTATTGCGATTAAGAATGCAAGAATGTATGAAAAAGCCTGCATTGAGGCAAGAACGGATGAGATGACCGGCTTGTTGAATCGGAAATATTTCCATGAAGTGCTTCATGAAGAATTCGAAAAGAATAAAGATGGATCGTTGGCACTTGCACTTATCAATGTAGATGATTTTAAGTTATATAATCAGCTGTATGGTCTGAAAGAAGGTGATCTGTGTCTCCAGCGTATTGCAAAAATCATCCAGAGCAGTGTGGGAGAAAACGGATATGCTGCCCGTTACGGTGGAAAAGAATATGCTGTTTTGTTGCCGGGATATGATCTTTTCTCTGCCAGAAACCTGGTGGAATCCATTGAAAAGCAGATTTCTGTTATGAATAACTGCAGGACGGACATGAAGCTGAAAGCAATTACGGTCAGTGCGGGAATCAGCGCGGCACCTTATGCGGCAAAAAATGTGAAGGAACTGATGGAGAATGTGGATCTTGCAGTTTACCATGTGAAACACAGTGGAAAGAACGGGATCCAGGTCTTTGATACCATGTTCCGCAATGCCAACAAGAATATAGTGTCAACAAACCGGGCACATATTTACCAGGAATATGAATCAACCATCTATGCCCTGACAGCAGCAATCGATGCAAAGGATCATTATACATTCAGCCATTCCACAAATGTGGCTTATTATGCAACAGCCCTTGCAACAGCACTTGGCATGAATGAAGATATGGTGGAGATCATTCGCCAGGCAGCCCTTTTACACGATGTCGGTAAGATTGGTATTCCGGAGTATATATTAAATAAGGCCGACAAACTGACAGACGATGAGTATGAAACAATCAAGGGACATGTAGAGGCTTCTATCGATATTATCCGTCATCTGCCTTCTCTGGATTATGTTATTCCGGCTGTTATCGGTCATCATGAACGATATGATGGCAAAGGATATCCACGACGGATCGCAGGAGAGGATATACCTCTGACAGCACGGATCCTGTGTGTGGCAGATTCCTTTGATGCCATGACATCCAACGTTGTTATAAAAAGGCCTTTCCGTTGAATGTAGCAAGGGAGAAGCTTCTTCAGGACGCCGGAAAGCAATTCGACCCGGATCTGGTCTACAAATTTGTGGAATGCCTGGATAATGGGACGATTACGTTAGTGAAAGCTGAAGAGATATAGAAAAAAAGGCAGCGTTCCATGTCTGCTGTGACAGCAGATTATGATGAATGCACCTGTATAGGAGGTAGATGCATGAGAAAAGAGCAATCTTATGCATCTGCTTTTTTTACATTTTGGCTCGTAACTGTGAAGGTACTGAACAGTTACCTTATATTTTTAAACTGTCAAAGAATGTCGTGATTGAGCCTTTGGCAGTGACAGAGAGCGTTTAAAATAACTGTTCCGTGAGGAATTGTTCAAAAATAAAAACGCATAAAACAAGGAAGTGTATATCTTTTTCATACATAGTTTGTTAGAATATAGCTTGAGGTTTATGAAACCGAAAATAGAATCTTTTGCTGCAGCTAAATAAAGTAAATATTTGTGAAAAAGCAGTTGCAGATGAAAAAATGGGAAGTTTTGTAATGGATGGATATTTTTATGTATTAACTACAATTGATCTTTTTGTTTTATGTTTTATGTGCATACTCACACATCTGAGTGAATCGCTTAGCGAAAAACAAAAGCGAGGTTTTTTTCTGGCCTATCTTATGATCGCAGGAATTTCAGTGCTAGAGGTCATAACGGTGGTTGTGGATGGCTTACCGTCCGGATACCGATGGCTGAATATTGTGTCTAATTATCTGGGGTTTGGTCTGTCGCCGGCGGTGTCTGTCTGTCTTGTGTATGTATTAGACAGAAAGACAGCTCTCCGGCGCAAGATCAGAATTGCAGTGTGTTGCGAGATCGCATATCTTATGTTTCTGCTGGTCTCTATTCCATATGGAATGGTATTCTCCGTGAGTGCGGATAATATGTATTCACGTGGTCCGCATTTTTACATATATGTCATCATGTATTTTGGGGCAATTTTGTATCTTTCGATATCTACGATCATCACAGCCAGAGAATTTCAGAATCGCAGCAGGATGCTGATCTATCCATTGATTCTTTTTGTGATGGTTGAAACAATCATTCAGGTTGCACTGCCTGAACTTCATGTTACATGGCTATGTGTTACGTTGCTTTCTGTATTATATTTTATCTATTGCAATGAGATGTGGAATCAGTTGGATGCACTCACAGGACTTTTGAATCAGAACAGCTATTTGAAACAGACCCAAAAGATAAAATACAACAGTGGAGTGCTGGTAGTGTTTGATGTGGATGATTTCAAACAGGTCAATGACTGCCATGGTCACGTGAAAGGTGATCTTTGCCTTGCGGGTATTGCGGAATGTATCAAAAAAGCATATGCAGACTTTGGATATTGTTATCGTATAGGTGGTGACGAGTTTTGTGTATTATTGAAGAACAGAGCGAAAGAAGAAGAATGCAGACAGGAATTTTTGCGGCGGTGGGCAGAGGAACGAAGAAAGTTCACATTTTTACCGACAGTTTCTTACGGGTCAGCTCCATTTTCAGGTGAAGATATTGCAGTTGTTAAAGACAGAGCTGATCAGGATATGTATCAATATAAAAAAAGCACGAAAAGAAACATTGCAGTTCAGGTGTGCTGAGTAAGTAACAAAAATATCAAAACTAACAAAAGTTCGGGTTCAAAGTCTCTTGTCAATCCAAAATACATGTGTTAAGATACTCAAAATACAATTTGCACTGCATATCAATCTACAGTACAAACTGAGCAGGCGATGGAGATCCATGGGGCCGGGCCCGACAAGGGCAGCAGATGAGAACGTGACATCTGTGGGACAGTAGTTTACTTATATTGTCTCATAGGTGTTTTTTATTGTAAAGAAGAGTGATGAGGAATCCTGTTTTGATATTTTTTCAGTCAGAATGCTGAGAGTCAACAGAGAAAATATCCGAAAAGCACGGGAGAATAACGGGATAATATTGCAGGCTTAAGTTATCAAAAACGGAGGTAAAACTTATGAAACAAAAAGATTTACAGGATTCTGCAAAACGTGCGGCTATTGGGAAGCTGTCCGGTCTGGTGGGGATTGTCTGTAATGTCAGTCTGGCGGGAAGTAAGCTGGCGGTCGGAAAACTTGCAGGTTCCATGTCGATTACCGCAGACGGTTTAAACAACCTGTCCGATGCGGCAAGCTCCATCGTGACGCTGACCGGATTCAAACTGGCGGAGAAACCTGCGGATAAAGAACATCCTTATGGGCATGCAAGGTTCGAGTATCTGGCAAGTCTTACGGTGGCGGTGATGATCTTGTTTATCGGATTCGAGCTGGCAAAAAGTTCGGTGGAGAAGGTGCTTCATCCGGCGGCAGTAGAATTTTCTCTGCTGTCCATGATTGTACTGATTGCATCGATTCTGGTAAAAGCAGGGATGATGATCTTTAATACCAGGATGGGAAAAAGAATTGATTCCACGACGCTGATAGCTACCGCAGCAGACAGCAGAAATGATGTGCTGACGACAACGGCGGTTCTGATCGCTGCTCTGATCGAGCATGCAACCGGATGGAAGGTAGATGGTATCATGGGAATTCTGGTGTCTGTCTTTATTCTCTGGAGCGGCATCGGCCTGGCGAGAGATACGATTTCCCCACTTCTCGGAGAAGGAGTAAAATCTGATTTTCGGAAAGAACTGACAGAAGAAATTATGTCCTACCCCATGGTACTTGGCTGTCACGATCTGATGGTACATGATTACGGTCCGGGAAAACGGTACGCGAGTATCCATGTGGAATTTGATAAAGATGATAATCTGATGGCGTGTCATGAAGTGGTGGATCAGATCGAACGGAAATGTCTGGAAGAATATGGAACAAATCTGGTTATTCATCTCGATCCGGTGATTACAGACGATGTGGAGATCAACCGGATGCAGAAGCTGGTGCGACAGTGGCTGGCACAGAAAGACAGCCGGCTTGCGATGCACGATTTCCGAATACATTCGTGTGACGATAAGATCAAGGTGGTTTTTGATCTGATGATTCCGGATGAATTGCAGGGAAAAGAGGAAGAAATCAAAGAGTCACTGGAGAACTTTTTAAACCAGGGAGAAGGAGAAGAGTATCAGGCAGATATCACCTTTGACCCGGAGGCAGACTGGTAAAAATAAATATGGGACTGCGAAAAATCGGAAGAAAAATGATAGAAAAATTATTGCATTTTCCTGTGAAATGATTATAATACCTTAGAGTGTGTCTAAAAGGCTTTTCGTGAGCTGCGAGTCTCAGTTTGCGGAAATGATTTTTCAGACACGCTCCGGGTAACAAAAATCATAAGTAAGAGGATAAAAGAAAGGAAAACAGCAAATGGAAAAAAACGGGGGAAACAGTACCATCCGGGATATGACATCCGGGAGTCCTGTAAAATTGATCATACAGTTTATGATTCCCATGTTTCTCGGAAACATCTTTCAGCAGTTTTATAACATTGCAGATTCTATCGTAGCAGGACAGTTCCTCGGGGTGCGGGCACTGGCAGCAATCGGAAGTACCGGTTCGCTGATGTTTTTTGTCACCGGCTGGCTGAACGGACTCAGCAGTGGATTTGCGATTCTCGTAGCACAGTGGTTCGGTGCAAAAAAATACGACCGGATGCGTCACTATGTGGCAATGTCTATCTATCTGATGGTAGCATTTGCTGTAACCATGACGATAGGTTTTGAAATTGCCAACCGTCCGATCATGCATCTGATGAATTATTCAGAAGAGATTATGCCGGATGTAACTTCCTATATGGGAATCATCTATGCCGGTCTGATCGTAACGGCAGCCTATAATGCGCTGGCAGCATTCCTGCGTGCACTGGGGGATTCCAAATCACCGCTCTATTTCCTGATTATTTCGGCGGCGATCAACGTACTGTTGGATATTGTATTTATCATCTATGTGGGCATGGGAGTGGAAGGCTGTGCGTATGCAACGGTGATCGCACAGGCGATTTCAGCGATTTTATGCCTGATCTATATCGTGAAAAAATTCCCGATTCTTCATCTGAAAAAAGAAAACTTTACAGTTTCTTTTCAGGAGCTGGGAAAACTTCTGGCACTCGGTATTCCGATGGCATTGCAGTTTTCCATCACCGCGATCGGTGTCATTGTGGTGCAGGGTGCGATCAATGTATACGGGGAAAATTATATGGCAGGGTTTTCGGCAGCAGGAAAACTGCAGAATATTTTCAGCACCGTGTTTGTCGCTTTTGGTGCGACCATCGCTACCTATGTTGGACAGAACCGCGGAGCGGGGAAAATGGACAGAGTCAAACAGGGTGTGCGCTGTACGCAGCTGATGATCTTTGTATACAGCATCTTTGCTATGCTGATCCTGTATTTCCTCGGAAGACATATGGCACTTTTATTTATTGATGCATCGGAGACGCAGGTACTGGATGTGGCGGAGACATATTTCCACACAGTATTCTGGTGCTATCCGTTCCTTGGAAGTATCTTCCTATATCGAAACGCCCTGCAGGGACTGGGCTATGGTCTGGTGCCGATGGTCGGTGGAATCTTTGAACTGGTGGCAAGAACCGGAATTATTATGCTGGTAGCAGGACACACCAGTTTTGCCGGGGTATGTCTGGCAGATCCTGCTGCATGGATTTCTGCACTGATTCCGTTAATCCCCTATTATATCTATACGATGCGGAAATGGGAAAAACAGAGTAAAGTGAAGATGACAGCAAATTAAATTATTTTCGTGCCTGCTTTGGAGATTTGTGATATTTGTTTCGATACGCCTGGTAGAAGGTTGTATAGTTGCGAAATCCGCTCTGATAGCAGGCATCGGTGACAGAAACGCCCTGTTCGATGGCATGGTTTGCCAGATAGAGGCGTTTTTCTGTTATGTATTTTCCAATCGTATATCCGGTTTCGTCACGAAACAGATGCATCAGATAGGAGCGGTTCAGGAAGGCAGCATCTGCGATCTTGTCGATGGACAGGTCTTGTGTCAGATGAGCATTGATATAGTCAAGAATCTGTAAGATCTGTGGATTGGCGGTGGGAAGAATCAGAGAGATTTTCTGATTTTCCTGCTTCAACAGATAACGGTTCAACAGCAGAAGATATTCTGCGAATTTTAGCTTCTGGTAAAAAGAAGTACCAAAATCTTCCGAAGAAAATGTTCGGATCAGTTCCTGCAAAACCGGATATAACGAACCGGAAAAATAATCGGGAATGCGGATCAGATTTTCATGAGCTTCCAGTGCATGGGAAAAACAGCCGGAGAGGTCACATTCCCCGGAAAGGTTGAAAAATAGTCCGGTGAGATATACGCGATCAACCGGGTATAGGTTGCACTGGGATGCACCACCGGACAGTGGATCTCACCGGCAGGAATCAGCACATGATCGCCCGGTTTCAGATCGTATTCCCGACCCTCCACCCGGTAGCTTACCGTTCCGTTCAGGAAAATCAACAATTTGTGAAAGTCATGATAGTGATAGGTATATTCCCGCCCGGGCAGATCTTCAAGATAAAAAAGCCGGAACGGACTGTTCAGATATCCGCTTTTCTGATAAATATCTGGCATGATAACCTCCTTTATAGTAGGATGCATAAATTAGTTACTGTCAGTATACAGCACTATTTTGAATATATACAGCAGAAAAAGAAAATTTATTTAAAAAATTTCTGATATAATAAAAGTATCAAGAGGTGAAAACGAAAAGGAGTAAAGGATATGGCCAGACAGATTATTTTTCATAAATATCAGGGGACAGAGAACGGATTCCTGATCTATGACATCAGAAAAATGGTGGGGAGATGAATGATGGACTGCTGCATATGATCCGGAGCCGAAACTTCGGTATGGATCTGGATGGTATTCTGGTCGGACCATATCTGGTCGATGGCAGTCTGGAGATGAAGATGCTCGACCGCCAGGGACGTGAAGTAAGTATGAAAAAAGAGAGTACAGATGTACCGATCTCTTATATGAAAGAAGCAGGTTATCTCCAGGGAGAATGTCCGCAGACGGAGCAGAGACCGGAAAAAATTTACTGCTGGTGTTAAAGTCAGGCAATAGATGAGTATTGAACAGTTATGAAAAAAGAATATCGAGAGTTTCCTATATGGACGAATGGACGAAAGCCCCTTTCTGTGTTATGATAAATCGTAATAAATGCGATAACTATTCAGTAGACAGGATCTGTGAAGTTACTGAACAGTTACAAATAACGACAGAAAGGGGTATTTTCGATGGCAGATACATCAGAAAATAAACCGGAAAAACAGATTACGATGGGAATCCTGGCACATGTGGATGCGGGAAAGACCACTTTGTCCGAAGGTATTTTATATACCTGTAAAGCGATCCGGAAGCTGGGACGTGTGGATCACCAGGATGCATTTTTAGATACGAATACCTTAGAGAAAAACCGGGGAATCACGATTTTTTCAAAACAGGCAGAGTGTACCCTTGGGGAGTTTGGGATCACGCTTCTGGATACGCCGGGACATGTGGACTTTTCGGCGGAGATGGAGAGAACGCTGCAGGTTCTTGACTATGGGATCCTGGTTATCAGCGGGGCAGATGGTGTGCAGGGACATACAGAGACGCTGTGGCGACTGCTTTCCCGATATCAGATTCCGGTTTTTTTATTCATCAACAAGATGGATCAGCCGGGAACAGACCGGGAGACCTTGCTTGTGGAATTAAAAAGAAAAATTGGATACAAATTGTGTGGATTTTTCCGCGGATCAGACCAGTGAAGACTGGAAGGAGCAAGTGGCCGTCTGTGATGAACAGGTGATGGAAGCCTATCTGGAAGGAGAAGAAATCAGCAGAGTGCAGATTCAGAAAATGATCCGGGAGAGAAAACTCTTTCCATGTTATTTCGGGTCGGCGCTGAAGCTGACCGGTGTGAAAGAATTCCTGGAGGATCTGAAACTTCGTATCCGGGAGTCATCGTATCCGGAAAGTTTTGGGGCAAAGATTTATAAAATTACCAGAGACAGTCAGGGAGAACGGCTTTCTCATATGAAGATTACCGGCGGAGTGCTGAAGGTGAAATCAGTACTTTCAAATGGAAAGCCGGGAGAGAGCGGCGAGGGTATCTGGCAGGAAAAAGTCAACCAGATCCGTATCTATTCCGGGGAAAAATACACGATGGTTTCGGAAGCAAAAGCAGGAACGGTCTGTGCGGTGACCGGGCTTAGTGCGACATATCCAGGGCAAGGACTGGGAAACGAACAGGCATCCGATATGCCGGTGCTGGAGCCGGTGCTGTCTTATCGTGTCGGACTTCCGGAAGAAGTTAATGTGCACCAGGCACTGCTGCAGCTTCGACAGCTGGAGGAAGAGGAACCACTGTTACATATTGTATGGAACGGAACGCTTGGAGAAATCTATGCACAGGTCATGGGAGAAGTACAGATCGAGATCTTAAAAAGTCTGATCAAAGAACGTTTCGGTATGACTGTGACTTTCGATGAGGGAAATATTGTCTATAAAGAAACGATTCTTGAACCAGTGGAAGGAATAGGTCATTTTGAACCGCTGCGTCACTATGCGGAAGTGCATCTCCTCTTAGAACCGGGCGAAACAGGAAGTGGCCTTACCTTTGCCACAGATTGCAGTGAGGATGTGCTGGACCGGAACTGGCAGCGGCTGATTCTGACCCATCTGGAAGAGCGGGAACACAAGGGGGTGTTGCTCGGAGCTCCGATCACGGATATGAAGATCACACTTCTGACCGGACGGGCACACATCAAACATACCGAGGGTGGGGATTTCCGTCAGGCGACGTATCGTGCCGTAAGACAGGGACTTCGCAAGGCGAAAAGTCAGTTACTGGAACCGTATTATGAGTTCCGGTTGGAAGTGCCTTCGGAGCAGGTAGGACGAAGCATGACCGATATCCAGAAGATGCTCGGAGAATTTGATCCGCCGAAGACAGAAGGAGAGATGACGGTGCTGACCGGATCCGCGCCGGTTGTCACGATGCGGGATTATCAGAAAGAAGTGATTTCCTACACCAGTGGCAGGGGAAGACTCTCCTGTACCTTAAAAGGATATTATCCGTGCCACAATCAGGAAGAAGTCGTGGAGGCGGTTGGATACGATCCGGAAGCTGATCTTGAGAATCCGACCGGATCGGTCTTTTGTGCACACGGTGCCGGGTTTGTGGTCAACTGGGATCGGGTGGAAGAATATATGCATGTGGAGAGCGGCCGGAATGCACCCGCCGGTCAGGAGACGAAATCGGAGAAACCGGTAACGGCGAAAAACTGGAAAGAAGAAAATGAAAAATACCTGGCGACCGAGAAAGAGCTGGAAGAAATCTTTGAGCGCACCTACGGACCGATCCGGAAACTTGGAGAAGAACCGCCGGTTGGACGGAGCGTAAAGGGATGGAAAAAGAGTCGCCGGGATCCTCTGGAGGGATACGGCAAATCGACCAGCGATTATAAGCAGAAAAAGACGCCGGACGGGGAGAAAGAATATCTGCTGGTGGACGGCTATAACATCATCTTTGCCTGGGAGGATCTGAAAGAACTGGCAGCAGCCAACATCGACGGCGCCCGGGAAAAGCTGATGGATATTTTATGCAATTATCAGGGATTTAAAAAGTGCACGCTGATTCTGGTATTTGATGCTTACAAAGTGAAAGGCAATCCGGGCAGCGTGGAAACATATCACAATATCCATGTGGTTTATACGAAAGAGGCGGAAACCGCCGATCAGTACATTGAAAAAACGGTGCATGAGATTGGAAGAAAATACCGTGTGACAGTTGCCACCTCCGACCAGCTGGAACAGGTCATCATTCTGGGGCAGGGAGGACAGAGAATGTCGGCACGGGAACTGTTGGAAGATGTGATCGAGGTCAGCCATCAGATCCGGGAGACTGCAAGACAAAAACGTTCTTCAGAGAAGAATTATCTGTTTGACCATCTGGACGAAGAAACAGCAGCACGTATGGAACGGATCCGTCTGGGGGAGGAAGAGATTTGAGATACTATATGGCTCCCCTCGAAGAGGTGACGGGATATGTTTTTCGCAATGCATATCATGCATATTTTTATCCTTTTGATAAATATTTTGCTCCGTTTGTCGCAGCAAAAGAACAGAAGGGACGACTTTTTAATTACAAAGAACGAAATGATATTCTGCCGGAGAATAACCGGGGAATAATGCTGATCCCGCAGATTCTGACAAATAACAGTGAGGCTTTTATCCGCACCGCAAGAGGGATGCGGGAATATGGATATGAGGAAATCAATCTGAATCTGGGGTGCCCTTCGAAAACGGTGGTGAACGGGGGCAGAGGCTCCGGTTTTTTGCAGGACAGAGAAGGACTGCGTAAATTCCTGGACGAGATTTTTGAACAGCTGGATATGAAAATTTCCATCAAGACCAGACTGGGACGTTACGATCCTGAAGAGATTGGACCGCTGATGGAGATTTTTAACGGTTATCCGCTGGAAGAGCTGATTATTCATCCGCGGGTGAGGGAAGATTTTTATAGTGGAACACCACGGCTGGATGCATTTTCCGGGGCATACGAGGTACGGAAAGCTCCGCTTTGTTATAACGGCGATATTTTTACGGTGGAGGATCTGGAAACGATAGAAAGAGAATTTCCACAGATTACAGCGGTGATGATCGGAAGAGGTGTTCTTCGACATCCGGGGCTGACCGGACAGCTGCATGGAAAAGACTTACCGGAAAAATCGGTATGGGAAGCATTTGCCGGACAGCTGAGGGATGAATATGTAAGAATCTCGATCAATGAAGAGAAGGCACTGTTCAAATTAAAGGAAATCTGGAGCTATCTGCGCCGGTCTTTTCCGGAAAGTAATATCTGGGACCGACAGATGAAAGTGGCAGGAGATTTGGAAACATTTCTTTATGGAATGAGAAATCTCCTGGACACATACGATCCGGAAAAAATACCGGAAAAGAGAGGAATTCCGGGGTTGCATAATAGATAGGAGAAAGCTAAAATAATACTGATTGAAAATAATGAGCAGCGAAAAGAGTGGGGAAAAAACATGGAAACAGAACCGGGACAAAAGAAACATCTATTTACTAACAAACAACTGTGGGCATTGCTGGTGCCGGTGGTTGTGGAACAGATTCTGAATTCTCTGATGGGAACGGCAGATACGATGATGGTCAGCAACGTGGGATCGGCGGCTATCTCGGCGGTATCGCTGGTGGATTCGATCAATGTGCTGGTGATCCAGGTGTTTGCCGCACTGGCAGCAGGAGGAACCATCATCTGTTCCCAGTACATGGGACAGAAAAATACAAAAAATGCCACTGATGCGGCAAAACAGCTGATTTTTATTATCACGGCGATTGCTGTAGTACTGACTGTAGTCTGTGTGGTATTTCAGATTCCACTGTTGCATCTGATCTTCGGAAAAGTGGAAGCGGAAGTAATGACTAATTCCGAGATATACTTCCTGTATACAGCCCTTTCGTTTCCGTTTATTGCAGTTTTTAATGCGGGATCTTCCGTATTTCGGGCACAGGAAAATACGAGTCTGCCTATGACCATCTCGGTGATCTCTAATATTATGAATATTGTGGGAAATGCGATTCTGATTTTCGGCTTCCATATGGGGGTGGCCGGTGCGGCACTGTCCACACTGATTTCAAGAATTTTCTGTGCAATCGTTGTCATGTATTTTCTGCGTAGTCCAAAAGAAGAAATATGTGTTCGGGATTACACAAAGATCCGCCCGGACAGGCATAAGATTAAGATGATCCTGGCGCTTGGTATCCCGACGGGTATCGAAAACGGGATGTTTCAGTTTGGTAAGCTGGCGATTCAGTCTACGGTATCGACTCTTGGTACTGCGGCAATCGCAGCACAGGCGATGACAAATATTCTGGAAAATCTGAATGGTATTGCAGCCATCGGTATCGGCATCGGTCTGATGAATGTAGTAGGAGAGTGTATCGGTGCCGGAAGAAAAGATGAGGCGATATACTATACAAAAAAGATGTGCCTGGTATCTGAGGTAGTTATCATCATCAGCTGCCTGCTGGTGTTTGCTCTGACAAAACCAATCATCCATCTGGGAGGTATGAGCGCAGAGAGTGGCAGGATGTGTTTCTTTATGGTGACCTGGATCACCATCATCAAACCAATCGTATGGGTACCGGCTTTTATTCCGGCATATTCCATGCGGGCGGCAGGCGATGTGAAATTCTCCATGATATTATCCTGTACAACCATGTTGGCTTTGCCAGGGTAACATTATGTGTGGTTCTTTGTCGTGTTTTTGGTTTCGGACCGATTGCGGTCTGGATCGGTATGTTCTCTGACTGGACACTCCGTGGTATCTTTTATACCCTGCGGTTTCATGGAAGAAAATGGCTGAATCATAAGGTGATCGAGTAATTATTCAGCATCGCCAAAGGCATTTATATACATTTCGGCTCGTAATGGTGAGAGTACTGAAAAGTTATGTAATTGATTAAAAATATCAGTTGGGAAAGAGGAGACGGATTGTGGGAGAACGATTAACGAAACATGATGTGGAGAAAATAGAAAAAGAGATTGAATACCGAAAACTGGTAGTTCGGAAAGATGCTATCGAAGCGGTAAAAGAGGCAAGAGCCCAGGGCGATCTCAGCGAAAATTTTGAAATACTATGCGGCAAAAAAGAAAAAATCAGAAATGAGAGCCGGATCCGGTATCTGGAGAGAATGTTAAAGACGGCAGTTGTGATTTCAGAAGAGTCCAAAG
>ENA-OQCO01000741-OQCO01000741.1-human-gut-metagenome-genome-assembly--contig:-NODE-741-length-16212-cov-4.144420_pt1 | contig 16212 bp, 19 predicted proteins | sample MGYA00242500_ERZ504582 | MGnify/ENA primary metagenome ERZ504582 (study PRJEB26092, sample SAMD00036346) | human gut metagenome | host: Homo sapiens | study: EMG produced TPA metagenomics assembly of...
CTTTTATTGTACCAAATTTATGATTTTTTTCTGTGACAAGGTCACATTTCTTTTTATTTTAGACGATTTAGTCTGTTCTTATCCCGCAGCGTGATTGCGCCTCGTCTTAGCTCCACAAGCCCATCCTCCGAGAAGCCTTTGAGCATCCGTGCCACCGCCTCCCGCGCCGAGCTGATGTGCCGGGCGATCTGCTCATGGGTCATGCGTATCGTGTCGGAGCCGGTACGCTCCGCTTCGGCAAGGAGAAATTCTGCCAGCCGCCGATCCAATCCCTTGAACATGATCTGCTGCATCGCCCACATCACATCAGAAAACCGTTTCGTTGCCAACTCATAGAGGAAGCAGCGGACATGAAGATTTTGCTCCTTGAGCGCAGCGATGACATTTGCAGGGATAATCAGAACGTCCGTATCCGGTCCTGCGGTCATTTGCGTATCAAAGGTGATTTGACTGATCACACAGGAGGCAGAAAGCACGCATAGTTCGCCCGGATACAGCCGGAACAATGTGACTTCTCGCCCTTCCTCGGAGAGAAGATAGGTGCGAATTTCACCGGAAAGAACGAACAGCATTCCAAGACATTCGCTGTCGCTGCTGTGTATGAACGCGCCCTTTTCATAATGACGGACAAAGGCGCTTCGGCGCAGCGTTTCTTGCTCCTGCTCGGTCAAAGATGACCAGAACGGAAGTCGTGTCAGTGTGCGTTCCATATCAATGGCAGCTATGATTGCCGCAGCCGTGGTCACCGCAGGTGTGACCAGCTTCGCCGTGCTCATGGTCATGGTGGTCACAGTGAACATTGGGATCGTAGCCCAGATTTCCGCTGAGCAATGCGTTCACCGCTGCGTCAGCGTCCCCGCTGACACCGCCGTAGAGCTTGATACCCGCCTCGGCCAGAGCTGCCTGCGCACCGCCGCCGATGCCTCCGCAAATCAAAGTGTCCACGCTGTTCTGCATCAGGAAGCCTGCCAGTGCGCCGTGACCGCTGCCGTTGGCATCAACAACTTCCGCATGAGTGATTTTGCCGTCCGCAACTTCATAAAGCTTGAACTGTTCGGTATGGCCGAAATGCTGAAAGATTTGACCGTTTTCATAGGTAACTGCAATTTTCATAATGGATTCTCCTTTGCAACTTTTATTGGATTTTTCTGTGTTGGCTCTCTGCGTCCGGCAGCAGCGGCCGCAGTGGGCTGCCTCCTGTCCTCCGCAGATACGGTAGTTCCATGTTTATTAGTGTCCCTTTGCTCTAAATATATCCTGTCCTCCGCAGATACGGTAGTTTCCCCCTGTGATGTGCAGCGATTTCCCGTGGACAAGACACGCTGCGATCTTGCGCCGTGCGACTTCGTAAATCTCCTGCACGGTAGAGCGGGAAATGTCCATTTGTGCGGCACACTGCTCGTGGGTTTGCTGCTCCAAGTCAACCAGCCGGATGACCTCGTACTCGTCCAGCGTCAGCAGGATCGGCTCGGTATTCTCGCACCCGTTTGGGCAGAAGGTATCAACTTGTGGTACATCACAAATCCGACGGCACCGCGGCGGTCTTGGCATAGATACGCCCCCCTTTGTTTCCGGTATATACCGATTATAGCACTTTAGACAGGAAAAAGCAATATTCTTTTCAAAAGCCGCTGCAATTTCCGTCCACATGTGGAGCTGGTTGCGTTTGTACGTGTTCGCGCTTGCGTGGTGAGGCAATTTCCGTCCACATGTGGAGCTGGTTGATATTCGGAGTCGAAAGCTACATGTAAGCCATGATCGTATTGTCAGATTATCTACATTTGACAGAACTTCGCAGGGCATGATGAATTTGCTTGGATTCATTATGAGTTTAGTTTACATGCAAGCCGTTCACGGGTGGTTGTCCGCCTATGAACGGCTTGTAAATTCTCAAAATTTTTTAGTCCCTACTTGACACAAGAAGATTTGTCGCGTTTCGGGCGTGATTACATCACGGTCGGCGACTATATCTCCCGCGTCTTTCCGTTCCTCGGAGTGCGCTTTATCTCCGTCAACGACGGATTTGACAGCATCAATCCGCAGGATATAGACAGCCTTGATACATCCTTCCGGACGCTGATCTATGACCTGTACAGCCGCGATCTTTCCTGCAAGGTCAAGAGCGCCAAGAAAGCCAGAGCGGAGCGAGGGGCGTTTCTCAGCCCCTATGCGCCCTATGGGTATATCAAAGACCCGGAGGACAAAAACCATCTGCTTGTGGATGAGGAAGCCGCTGTCGTGATCCGGCGAATCTTTCAGAGAGCGGCAGACGGCTTAAAAGCATGGGAGATTGCCGCAGAACTGAACGGTGACGGGATATGCTCGCCAAAGACCTATAAAGTCAATGCAGCTACACAAGAACGCCGTGGCGAAGCATCCAGGAGGAAAACTTCTGGACTGTCGGACTGATAACAAAGATTCTGAGATACGAGCGGTACATCGGAAAAGTGGTGTACAGAAAACGAATCCGGGACATTGTGGAAAGCCCCCATACGGTAAAAATCTCCCGTGATGATTGGATCGTTGTCCCCGACAGACATGAAGCCATCGTGCCGGAGGCGCTGTTTGAAAAAGCGCAGATTTGTATGCGGGAATATAGGGAGCGCGAAGTCATGACGGGCGGCGGGAATCCGCTGAAACGCAAGGTGATCTGCGGCGTATGCGGCCACGCCATGCAGCGGGACAGCAGAAAGAACGGCTCCTACCGCTGCGTCACGAAAAGGCTGAATGCCGGTTTTGACTGCTCAGAGGATAGAATTCCGGAGACCGATATTCAGGAGGCTGTGATCGACACCATACAGGTCTATGCTCAATACGCCGTCAGCATAGACCGGCTTCTGCAAACAAGGCAGGCGCAGCGGCAGCTTGATTGCAAACAGGCGCAGCGACAGATACAGACCCTCCAGAGTCGGAAAGCCCGGCTTGATAAGCGGCTGCAAGACCTCTATGAAGGGCTGGTGGAGGGCGAGATATCCCGCGAGAGCTTCGCGGCGCAGAAGAAAGCTCTGACGGCGCAGGCAGAGGAAATCTCCCGCACGGTCTTGGAGCTGGAGCGAAAAATAAGCGGCAGCGACGACAATGGCAACGCCGTAATTAAGCTATTCAAGAGCTATGCCGGGATTACGGCGCTGACCAGGGAAATCTCAATCGAGCTGCTGCACTCCGTCACCATCTACCCGGACGGGCGCATGGACATTCGGCTGAACCTTGTCGATGAGATCAAAGCTCTGATGGAAACCTTGCGCCGGGAATCCTGTACGGCGTGAATTTATTAGTCCTTTCTGTACAGCAGCCGACGAAGGGATCAGCGGGACCGGCATAAAAAAGCGCATCGGTTTCCAGACCATGATTGATGACGCACTTGCCGGGAAAATCGACTTGATTGTGACTAAGAGCGTGAGCCGCTTTGCCCGCAACACCGTAGACAGCCTGACCACGATAAGGAAACTCAAAGAAAACAGCATCGAGTGCTATTTCGAGAAGGAGAACATCTGGACATTCGACGGCAAGGGCGAACTGCTCATCACCATCATGTCCAGCCTTGCACAGGAGGAGAGCCGCTCCATTTCAGAGAACTGCACATGGGGACAGCGGAGTCCACGACTTCTCCGGCAAGATAAAGTGCGGTGAGTGCGGCTCATGGTACGGTCCGAAGGTCTGGCACAGCACCGACAAGTACCGCAATGTCATCTGGCGGTGCAACCCACAAGTACGGCGGAGAAAAATGCTCCACGCCGCACCTGACCGACGATGAGATAAAGGCAGCGTTCGTATCAGCGGCGAACAGGGTGCTCGCCGACAAGGACACCGTCATCGAGACTTTCCGCCTTATCCGGGATTCAGTCTTTGACACCTCCGCCCTCGAACAGGAACGGACAGAACTGACTGATGAACTGAACGTCGTCGCACGGCTGATTCAGGACGGCATCTACCAGAACGCCCATGTGGCGCAGAACCAGGCGGACTACAACAAGGAATACGAAAGCCTCGCCGCCCGGTATGAAAAGGCAAAGAGCCGCCTTGACGAGGTGGAGGCAGAAATTCACGACAAGAATTCCCGCCGCAAGTCCATCGAGCATTACCTTGCCCTTTTGGAAGAACGCAAGGATGCCGTCACGGAGTACGACGCTACCCTCTGGCACGGCATGGTGGAATTCGTGACGGTCTACGGCAGGGACGACATCCGCTTCACCATGAAGGATGGGACGGAAATCCGAATTTAAATGAGCAGAAAAAAATTCCCGGCTATCGGGTTGATTTCCAATGGCCGGGAATTTAATATTGCTTATTCCTCTTCGTCGATTTCACCCCTTGCAGATGTGGTTAATTCCATCATTTTTTGAGCATAAGTAGCTCCATCAATTTCTTCATCAGCATACTGACGTATCAATTCGTAAATTTGTTCTTTCAATTCTTCTCGTGTCATATTTCTTTTCCTTCCGCCTAAATCATTTTTATCAATATTGGACGCTTGACTTTTTCAACTGATTATTCAAAATCCTTGTACTCCGCCTTAAGACGTTGGGAGTACTCTTCTTTAGTTTCATCTGTATAAAGATACTTCTCGATGGTAGAAGCTCTCACTCTTCCTTCGTTAACATCGTTCAAGGTATCTCTCGCAGCATCTTCGCCAAACATATCAAAAAGCTTGCAGAATGTGACGGCATCAAGCTTATTTTTCCCCATAAGGACACCTCCTTAGTTATCTGGATTTCTGAAATCTTCTTCTGACTCGTAAATGTCATCCGCGGAAATACTGTTCTTGTGATCGCATTCAGTGCATTTCCACACATAATGGTGGTCATCGAATCCGGGCTGGTCATTCAGATAAGCGTTGCAACGATCACAATACCAGTCAATGCCAGGAAACCTTTCACTCATACTTTTTTCTCCTTCCGGTTTAATCGTCATCCCATCCTGTACCCATCAGTTCTCTTAATTCTGCACCTGCATTATAATCAGCACTGATTTCTTCTGTGGCACAGTATTCACACACATCGCCATCGGGATAATAATCGTTGTATGATCCCGCCCCATAGCTATGTCCGATGCTTCGACGTGCATAAGACACATCGAACTCTCTGCCGTACCTAACACATTTCGCCATTTTTTCACCTCCCTCTGTATCAATTTCGTCCTCTGATACATCATCGGCGGCTGGCTCTGCTATTTCCGCATCTTTGATGCCCTGAATAAGCTGTTGTCTCGACAGTTCTGCTTGTTCAGCTGATATCTTAGGCTCTTTAGACTTTTCGATTCGCTTACGAATAATTTTATATAAGGCATAACCACCAGCGGCTATACAGGCAATTGCAAGATCCACAATTGCCTATTCTGATTTTCCGTCTTTTAAACCGTTGTTGTAGTTGAATGTCTCAAGATTTTTTACGAATTTTTCCGGTCCTCCGGCTTGCTTTGCTTGATGAGATAAATCCGAATAATCCCAGCTCATGTGCGATTCCTCCTCTGCATATTGACCTTTCCTTGAGGTTTATAGTTATTATATCAAATGCCGAGCAAGCTTTCGCTCACGCTCCGTGAAGTTATGATGTTACAGAAATCGCGATCTGCAAGAACTTCTTAGCATACTTATTCCCGAGTTCACTCATAGCCCACAGCATTTCATGTCCCATAGCCTGGTTCGTTTCTTGAGAATATTCGTTTCGCACAAGTCCATATGCATAACGAACTGCCTTGTAATAATAAGCGAGATCTGAAAGCTGTGACGATTTTACTTTTTTCAGAAGGTCTTGCACAATTTCTTCTATGTCTTTATAGAATTCCAGGCTTTCAGTGTCCTCAGAAACTTCGTCTCCGCCATCTTCGCTTTCAAAATCAAAATTTTTCAAATAATATTGCCGAAGAAATTCTGCACCTGATATCTTGTTCTCCATCATGTGCTGTGCGCCTTGTGATATCTGCTGATTTAGCGCAATATATTCTAATTGCAACAACCACCAGAGCATGTTGCCTGCCGCTTCCGGAACCGCATCCTTCTCAAAGACGCTATCATATGAATCAAAGCAAATATCGTAATCCTTGTCATCGGGTTCTTGCCCGGATAGCATACACTCTTTAATCCTCATATGAGCATTATACCCGGCGGCAAAGGATGCATTTTTCATAGCCGTTTCTGAACATACAACAGGAAACGCTGCGAATGTAAGTTCTTGCGCTTTGTGTATGTCACTCAAAAAATTAAAAGATGTGTTACGTATCCCTGACAAATCAACATGCATAAGTTGTTCTTCGGTAACGCGGAAGTGTTCTGCTAACTTCTTTCTCACCTCGGGCTTTGGATTTCGGATACCCTTTTCATAATTTGATATTGCGCTTGGAGAATCCAATCCTATTGCAAAGGCAAGATCCATCTGTGATTCACCATATGCCATACGTAGGCTCTTAATATTTTGAGGCAAATAGTTTTTAATTCCTGCCATTTTACTCATCTCCAGTTCACTGATATTATATCTAAGCTGGTGCGACTTTCACCTTGCACCCATACCTGTGAAATGCACCCCCCTAAAATGGATTTGCACCCCTCGAATTTCAGGCGGCAAGGTTATCGCTGAATTGTATCAAACTCTGCACTTTGCTTTCCAATACATGCTCGTCAACTTGTGGATTTACCATCTCAACTACCATTTTCATAACATTACGAGACGTGAAAAACTCACCGCGGAGATTAGCCCCTACGATTTCCTCGTAGGCTTTGCCCTTGATGTCAATTTTGGTATTGAGCAGGCTGTATCGCTGCAACTCGCTGACGATATATGCGAGGCTCCTCGGGCTGAGTTTAATTTCGTCATTGGCATCGAAAATTTTTCCATGACGTTTCTTAACTCGCTGAAAGATTTTTCCGATTCTCTTTTGAACGGTCAACTGTCCGTCGGGGTTAGAACGCTCCTCCGATGTCGTATAAAACTCAAGCGGATTCGGAATATTACGCTCATCCTCAATTTTGCAGAAAATAACCTTGAGCAGTTCAAAGAACGCAGGTTGCTTTTGCATGCCATCATTCACATAAATGTGATTATGGCAAGTCTTGAAAACGAATAAAAGATTGTCGTCATAAGCGTTTTTTAAGCTCGTTCTGCTGGGACGGTTGACCTCATCCAAATTACCGTCTGCGGCGGGAATATCGTTGTACTCCATGAATGTAATATTTCCGGCGGCATCAACAGCTTTGCGGAAAACATACTTTTGGACACTGTTGGTCCACATGCCCCACTCACAGTTTGGGCAAACAGACATATATGATTTTAGCTGCGCAATGCCATCCTTGGCATTACGAGCGTCAACCGTCTCTTTTTTGCATTCGATTATCAGCTTGATTGTACCCTGCGTTTGGTCTGCACCTTTTTCCCAGATTACAATGTCTGCGCGAGGTTTGTTTGAACCAACCTGCAAGGTATGTTCGATTCTAATTTGCTCCGGCAGATACTTATGCTCGTTCACGAGTCGTTTCTCGATAGTTTGCCGAACATACTCTTCCGGGGTATCGTTACGGAATTTGCCGTCAATATAGTCACATATTTTCCGTCCGGGATTACGATTATCTTCTGTTCACTTGGCATCGTTACTTCTCCTTTGCTTATTGGCATGATGCCAATTTCATTTTTTCCCGAATGCTTTTGAGCGCATCCGGATTTTCATCAATGTACCTTGCTATATCTGCCGGCAACTCATTTCTGCCTTTTGCCGCCAAGTCAAAAAACCTCTCTCTGGTTTCATTGCTTGCTTGCAGTATTTCCATTGCCTTTAACTGAAGCGGATATGGTGGTGGGTTAGTTCTCCCGGCGAGAATATCATAAAAGTATGGCTTCAGGATACCCAGTTCTGTGTAGAATTTATGCTGCGTTATCCCGGAGTCTCTTATCAGCTGGCGAAGATACTCTCCAAAGCTCTGCTCGTTTTCAACCATTCTTTTTGCCTCCCAATAGGTATGCTTGTATACATACTAACATACTTTTTTGCGTCGGTCAACAAGATATTGCAAAGACCATAGCTCGCGCCGAGGGATTTATTATATTTTGGGGGCGGGCGGCGGCAGTCAATGGCGCGAAGCGTTCATCTTGACCATTGACGGCCGGCGGCTGCTGCGCTACGACCCTTTCCAATCTGCAGGCCACAGAACAATTTCGGTAGCCGCTGCCCAAATTACGCTGTCAGCCGCTCCGTCCCGTGGTATTGACGTGCAGCCTTTCCGCTGTTACAATAAAAGCACAATTTCAGATACAAGACATCATGCAGACGCAGACGGGCTGAAAGGTTTGACAGGCGGCTGCATTTTCAATTTTGGATAGGAAAGGAAGGATGCGAAGGGAAAGGAAGCACAGACGACAAAAGACGCTCAAGACGCCATTCCTCCGCCGCACGGGAGAAAGCTGCGGCAAATACTTTTTCGGAGGTGCAACTTGGGCAGGCGGAAAAAACTCACCAACAACAGCGGAATCCCGCAGCATGAGATCGAGAACATCGCCCGAATCCTGCTGCCGGATATCCTCGCCTACTACGAAAGCGAGGAAGGTCAGCGTGAATTTGCGGAATGGAAGGCGGCGCGGGACGCGGCAAAAACGGACAAGGACAGCAACGACGAGAACGCCGCCTGACGATAGATATAAGACAAATCCAAGGGATATATACTCCTAAAACAGCATGGCAAAGGGGATGGCCGACCGCCATCCCCTTTTGTGCGTTTGTTCAGTTTTCGTAGGGCTTGTACTCCGTGACGGCGCTCAGATATGCCTCAACATCGCCGTTCAGAATAAGGTCTGCATAAGCCAGCGGGTCGTTGTAGATGAGGTAGTCCAGCTCCGACCGCTGGAAGCGGTTGTCCGCCACCTCGTTCTCCACGGCGGTGCAGTCGATGGAGATCATGCTGCCGTCCTGAAACCGCAGCTCCACACAGCCAGTGTCCATGTTGAATTCACAGCTTTTGATGGTTTTCATAATTGTCCTCCTTATCCTTTGCCAGCTTTGGTTTTCTCGGCCCTCTGGGCTTGGATTCGGGACGCTTTACCACGCCGTTTCTGAAATGCGCATCCTCGAACTTCTCGAAGAAAACAAATAATCCGAACCCATCTCCGATTAAGAAGATTTGGTTCGGATTATATTGGTTTGGTGCGGTTGATGGGACTTGAACCCATACGGTCTCCCATACGCCCCTCAAACGTACGCGTCTGCCTGTTCCGCCACAACCGCATTTTTCACTGCGAGAGATATTATAACGCTTTCCGATGCATTTGTCAACACAAATTATGTCCGAAAGTCAATATATTTTTAAAGCTGTGCAAATTTCCGCCTTTTGCCCTTTTGCAGGGTGCAAAACGTGCTGCGTTTATGTTATAATATAGGCACAGCAAACCCTTGTTTCAGGGTCGTTTTACGAATAATATCGGGAGGTTGGGGCGATTTTCGGCTTTTACTGCGCAATTCCGTCCGAACCGGAAAGGGAACAGAACATGCAAAAAGATAAAGCACTTGAAATGGCACTCGGTCAAATCGAAAAGCAATACGGCAAGGGTGCAATTATGCTGATGGGAGATGCCGCCTCAAGGATTCAGGTTTCCGTCATTCCGACGGGCTGCATTGAGCTTGACGCAGCTCTCGGCGTCGGCGGCATTCCGCGCGGAAGAATAGTTGAAATATACGGGCCGGAATCCTCCGGCAAAACCACCATTGCGCTGCATATCATTGCCGAAGCGCAAAAAATGGGAGGTATGTGCGTTTTTATCGATGCCGAACATGCGCTTGACCCCGTTTATGCCGAAAAGCTTGGCATCAGCATGGACAAGCTCTATGTTTCCCAGCCGGACAACGGCGAACAGGCACTTGACATTGCGGATGCACTCGTTCGCAGCGGCGCGATCGACGTTATCGTTGTTGACTCCGTTGCGGCTCTCGTTCCCAAAGCCGAGCTTGAAGGCGACATGGGTGATTCTCACGTCGGCTTGCAGGCAAGGCTCATGAGCCAGGCATTGCGCAAGCTTGCCGGCGTTGTCGGAAAATCCCGCACCTGTGTTATTTTTATCAATCAGCTCCGCGAAAAAGTCGGTGTTATGTTCGGCAATCCCGAAACCACCACAGGCGGCAAGGCGCTGAAGTTCTTTGCCTCCATTCGTTTGGACGTCCGCAAAATCGACACGCTGAAACAGGGCAATTCGCCCGTCGGCAACCGCACGCGCATCAAAGTCGTTAAAAACAAGGTTGCGCCGCCTTTCCGCGTTGCCGAGTTCGACATTATCTACGGTGAAGGTGTTTCTAAGGAAGGTTCCATTCTCGATATGGGTGTTGCAAACAAAATCATCACAAAGACCGGCGCATGGTTCTCCTACGGCGATATCCGCATCGGACAGGGCAGGGAAAACGCACGCAATTTCCTGCGCGACAACCCCGAGCTTTGCAAAGAAATCGAAAAGAAGCTCCGCGACCTTATCGAAACAGCCCATGACGAAACCGCTCCCGTCAGCGAGGACGAGCCCTATTCCGAGGATGAATAATTCAAAAGCAACCCGCGCTTTATGCCGTGCATACCGAAAACATGCCGGCTGACGCTCCGGTTAAAGTCCCGCAGTTAAATTTTCAATTACAAAAGCTCCGCAGCAGATACTTCGGCCGTGCGGAGCTTTTTCGGGTTTATCCGTTTTGTTCAAATTCGAATTCTCAGCCCAATCCGAGCGCGGCACGGAGTATCAGCACGGCGTCCGAAAGTGTGACGTTTCCGTCCCCGTCCGCATCGCAGAGCGCGGCAGTTTCGGGCGAAAGCTCTGCCGTTCCGAGTGCGCACCGCATCACGAGCAGCGCATCCGCCGCCGTCACAACGCCGTCCCCGTCCGCATCCCCGGGAACACCGGGTTCGCCGCCGTTAACAAAGATCCATCCGCTTTGCGTCTGCGTCGGCACGGGATATTGATCGTCGTTGGTCATCATATAATTAAATTTCTTAACTTCAACGCGAATTTCGGAATCCTCCGCAGCGCCTGCAAGCACGGTAAAATTCATTGTGTGAATAATGCCGTTGTTTGCCTGCGTCATGCCTTCATTGCCCGGGTACAGCACGCCGAGGCTGATCCTGCCGGGTATGGATGTGTCCAAATGGTTAAGCGTGTTTTCCCAATCTATCGCGCTGCCGCGGGTCACGGAATTCAACTCCAACGCCTCCGGATCATACCAAACCGTGACTGCAAGCGCATGTGCAAGATAGTCTTCGCCTTCAATGCAAAGATTGATGTCTGCCGATTCGCCCGCCGCCGCCGCTGCCGTGTCCGCATAAAAAAGCACCGTCTCCGTGTTTATCCTGAGTGCCTCGGCACTCGCCACCGCAGGCCGAACAAAGCCGCACAGAACCGCTGCGGCAAGAATGATTGCAGCAGCAAGAAGTCCTGCAAATCCGCATTTTGCTTTCTGTATTTTTCCGTTTGTCATCTGATTTTGAACCCTCCCCGTGATTCTGCACTTATTCTATCTTTTTTCTGCATGATTTGCAACACCCTTCAACAAAAACCTCGCCCCCGCGGTTGCCCGCAGGGACGAGGTCAGGAAGAAATCCCGCTGTTCTGTTAATGGGGGAGGGGAATCATACATCAGGGTGATCGACCCTCCCCGTCGAAGTTGTTATTGCTCGATATGCATTGCGAAACGAAGTGCCAGCAGCGCATCCATGGAGGTTATGAATCCATCGCCGTCAACATCTGCAATCTGCTGATTTTCAACGGGCAAAATGTCCATTGCCATGCGCAGGATCGTCAGCGCATCCGCCATGGAAACATTGCCGTCACCGTCAACATCGCCAAGCATTTCATACTGTGCCGTGACAACAAGGTCTGCCGTGATGTTTGTGAATGCCTTGTCCCAGCCGGTGAAGGTGTACCCAACGCGAGTCGGGTCGGCGGGTGCTTCTGCGTCGCCGCCGAACTGCACTTCCTGAGTCTTAAGCACTGTTCCGTCCCAGTCCTTGAAAGTTACAGTGTAGGTATTGATTTCATACTGTGCCGTAACAACGAGGTCTGCGGTAACATTGGTGAACACCTTGTCCCAGCCGGTGAAGGTGTACCCAACGCGAGTCGGGTCGGCGGGTGCTTCTGCGTCGCCGCCGTACTGCACTTCCTGAGTCTTAAGCACCGTTCCGTCCCAGTCCTTGAAAGTTACGGTGTAGGTATTGATTTCATACTGTGCCGTGACAACAAGGTCTGCCGTGATGTTTGTGAATTCCTTGTCCCAGCCGGTGAAGGTGTAGCCCGTGCGAGTTGGGTCGGCGGGTGCTTCTGCGTCGCCGCCGTGCTGCACTTCCTGAGTCTTAAGCACTGTTCCGTCCCAATCCTTGAAAGTTACGGTGTAGGTATTGATTTCATACTGTGCCGTGACAACAAGGTCTGCCGTGATGTTTGTGAATTCCTTGTCCCAGCCGGTGAAGGTGTACCCAACGCGAGTCGGGTCGGCGGGTGCTTCTGCGTCGCCGCCGTGCTGCACTTCCTGAGTCTTAAGCACTGTTCCGTCCCAGTCCTTGAAGGTTACGGTGTGCATTTCGGGCTGTGCGGCCGCAACAGTGACAGCGCCATTTTGGACAGCAAACTCTACGGGTTCAAAGTCTATATTAATTATATCACCCTCCGCATTATCGTAAGACAAGCAAATATGATACTCTCCGGGTTCTGCCTCCTCCGAAAGAGTGAAGGTTAGAGTCGCTATAACCCCGTTGCCGGTGAAATTTTGTGAAGACGTTCCATAGTCCCAGAACAGAACATCTGTCACGTCCCCATGAACCCTACCGGGGAACAGCCCTGTATCACCAATGTTAATGAGCGTCAACGCATCATCATATGAAAGATGCAGCATCATTGATATAACTCCGGGGTTATTTGCCAGGCTGACATTCACAGTAAATGTTTCTCCGGGTTCAGCAGATGCACTGTCAACGATTATCTGCGGAGCTTCTCCGGTTCTTTGAACACCACTTATCGCAAATTGAGAATCGCCCTTTGTGGTATAGGGCAGCTCTTCATAACCCGGCCAATGTGTTAAGTAACGACCAAGAATTACTCTGTCTAAAGCATTAACCTTACCGTCTCCGTTCACATCCGCTGCAAGTACGCTGCAAGTTGTATCATCAAACCCCGGCCAATGTGTCAAATAGCGGCCAAGAACAACCCTATCCTTTGCATTCACGCTGCCGCTCATATCAACATCACCGATAATAACATTGCTAACCTTGATTTTACCGTTAACTACTGCAAAGTCAACCGGTTCAAAGTCTGCGTTAATTATGTCGCTTTCGTCGTTATTGTATGTGAATCTGATACCATATTCACCGGGTTCGGCGTTTTCGTCAACCTTAAAAGTCAATGTTGCAATAACACCATTAACAGTAAGGTTTTCAGTTGATGTTCCGCTATCCCAGAAAAGAGTATCAGTTACGTCTCCATGAACCCTACCAGGCATCAAACCTGTGTCGCCAATGCTCACAAGAGTCAACGCATCATCATATGAAAGATGAAGCATCATTGATATTATGCCAGGATTATTTTTGAGGCTAACATCAACCGTGACAGTGTTTCCAGCCATCGTCGTCTTGCTGCCTACAACGATCTGCGGAGCATCGGACGGCACGGGTGTTGAAACCGGTTCGTTCTGCACATACTGTGCCGTAACAACGAGGTTTGCGGTAACATTTGTGAATGCCTTGTCCCAGCCGGTGAAGGTATAGCCCGTGCGGGTCGGGTTTGCGGGGGCTGTTGCCGCGCCGCCGTACTGTACCTGCTGAGTCTTAAGCACCGTTCCGTTCCAGTCCTTGAAGGTTACGGTGTAGGTGTTTGCGCTGTACTGTGCCGTAACAACGAGGTCAGCGGTAACATTGGTGAATGCCTTGTCCCAACCGGTGAAGGCATAGCCCGTGCGGGTCGGGTTTGCGGGAGCTGTTGCCGCTTTACCATGTTCAACCTGCTGCGTCTTAAGCACCGTTCCGTTCCAATCCTTGAATGTGACTGTATGATAAGTTAACTCAAGTTCAAGAACAACGCACAAGTTATAGCTGCCGGTAGTCATTGCAACATCATTCCACTGTCCATTGTAGTCCCCAACAACCATTCCATAACCTTCATCATTGCTACTATTGTTAGGTTCACCTGTTCTCCAATTGGTGTAGTCAAAGGCTTCGCCTGTAACCCACATCCAACTGCCATCGTTCATAAGTTTGCAGCCCAACCAGCAACTCGCATCTGAACTGTACTGCTGCAACAGAGATTGAACCGTCTGTTGCTCTGCTGCACTTGTGATTGTAACAAGATGTCCTCCTTGGCGCTCGCAAAATTCTTTTGCTTCCTGCCAACTGCCCATTCTGTCAGGATAGAGAACATAGCGATGACCGCCGGACGTTACCGTTGCCGCCGGTTGATAACTGGAATCAGTAATATTTGTTACGGTAAATACTGATGTGCTGTCGCTAAACGTGTAAACAGATCCGTTTTGATTACATGAAGCAACATTCGCATAGTATTTTCCCGCAGGAAGTTCGAACGCCATATAGCTGTTTGTAACGCCATACTCGCAAATTATCTCAGTTTGAGAACCTTCCGGATAAATACGAACATCGTAATGGTGCGTATTAGCAGTCGGTGCCCATTTAATCCACACGCGTTGTGCAACACAAACCGCATTAATTGAAGGTTTGCCCGGGCGATCTATTGTAACCTGTGTTGATTTAACACCACTGTTAAACCTGCAATTCTGCATTGCAACCGCCTTCACTGTTGCAGAACCGTACAAAGTGAATGCTCCGGTGTATTTAGTGCTACTTTCAGTCGGATTTGAACCATTCGTTGTATAGAAAATCGTTGCTCCGTTGCCGCTTGTTATTGTTACTTTCTTCCCGTTTTCAACATTCGCAACAGATATGTTCGGCGTTGCCACCGTAAGTACAGCGATAATCTTTGTTCTGCATTCGGGACCGAAACCACCGTCAACGGTAAGACCGTATTTACGTTGAAAACTCTTAAGTGCTTCGGCCGTGCCGTATCCGAACTGTCCGTCAACATCGCAGCTGTAGCCGCACTGATTCAGACAGGCCTGAAGCCAGCGTACATAAGTGCCGCTGTCACCGACGTTGAGATAAGTGCCGGAAGGAGGAGTTGAATACTTGTTAGGATTCTTCGGGTTTGTCAAATCCTGAACGGAACCGCTCGGAGTAGGAGTAGGAGTGGGAGTTGAGCCGGATGTATATTTCGGCACACCATAACCCCTAATGTACGAATTGCTTAAGTTCCAGCTTCTCTTTTTAACATTATTCGTACTTGTATTGCCGCCGAGGGTAGTAACATTACTGCTGTCTACGCCAATAACAATTTCAACATGATCCCAGCAGCTGCTGTTTCCTTCCCAGCAGAAGAACACAAGATCGCCAACCTTGGGAGTATAGCTGCCGCGGGCATAATAATCAAGGTTCTTGAAATCGCCGTTGTCGCTGCCCGCACATGCATAGGAGCGTTGCTGATGATGCTTGTGGGGATGCCCGCCTGTCTTGCGCACCAGCTGATAAAATATGCGCACCATGCGTAATACGATCCTCCGGAATGTCCCTGAACCTGCGTGCCGTACCAATAGCCGTATTCGGTATAGTTGCTTGAGCCGCTTGATTCACCGTGAAGTTGGCTTGTGTTGTCCCCCTCATGATACCCAAGCTGGCTGCGCGCAACATTCACAAGGTCGGTGCGCTGGTTGCCCGTAAGCGAAACATTGCAGAGCTGAGTATAATACTTGCCGCTGCGATAGGACGCCGACGGAGTGTAAGAAGGGGTAAGCATGGGCTTTACCGAAAGTGCGGCTTCGGCAGTGTTTTCCGCCTCCGCACGGGTCGCAGTCCCGCTCTGTCCGATTTCGGCAGCAGCCTGCAAGGGCAGCACCGAAACAAGCACCATAAGTGCAAGCAGCAAAGCGGTAAACACTCTGAACTTTGTCTTCATTTGTCATGTTCCTCCTGACTGATATGGACTTGGTAGTTTTTGCTCCTTCTCAAGAGCATATAACACCCGAGCGGACATTTGCCGCGGGCGGTTATATCGAAAAAATGTTAAGGAAGTAGGTTGCCAACAAATCAGCTTGCTTTCCGCAAGCAAACGAATAAATAAACTCCTAAGTGTTGCTCGCAAGAAGCAACGATTCCTTTAATTGTGTTCGATGGTGGGCTTCTCTACAAAATCAAAATTCAACTGAAATTGT
>ENA-OQCO01000742-OQCO01000742.1-human-gut-metagenome-genome-assembly--contig:-NODE-742-length-16198-cov-1.539979_pt1 | contig 16198 bp, 18 predicted proteins | sample MGYA00242500_ERZ504582 | MGnify/ENA primary metagenome ERZ504582 (study PRJEB26092, sample SAMD00036346) | human gut metagenome | host: Homo sapiens | study: EMG produced TPA metagenomics assembly of...
CCGGAAGGAAAGCAAGGCAGAGGAGAACACTCCGGATTTTTTTATCCGAAGGGATATGGAGTATTTCGACAAGGCTTTTGAGCAGGCGGCTGACGGCAAAGAAGAGGTTTCCCTTTCACTGATCGGCGGTGCATTGAAAAAAATGATGCCCAAATTCAAGGTCAGGAGATATGGATGCAAGACATTGGGCAAACTCTATGAAAAGTTGGACCGGTATGAGCTGGTCATGACGGAAAAGGGAGTGGCAAATGCCGTACGGCTGAAATATTAAACCGCATAGCAGGAGTGTTCCAAAACGTCAGTTTCTCCTATACATCGTTTTATGTATCAGGAGAAACTGACGTTTGTGTTCTATACCGGGATGGGGTTTACCCGTAATGTGTCAAGATTGAGATAGGCTCCCCGGTAGAACGTTCTTCCTTCCCTGAGCATGCGCCACAGGACGTCGCATCCGATTTGTGCCAACATGGAATTGATGAAGAGATCCTGTTTTTGCAATGCCTCAGTCAGCGAGCAGCTCGGTCCTGAATCCTTCTCCCTGATGGTGGAATAAGGGACTTCCTCCGTTATGACGTCATCTTGGGTATAGGCAGGTATTCAGTGGAGGAGGGCTGCGGTATCTTGCTTTTGACATTACCTATCAGTACTTGTCCGGTGGTCTGGGCATTGCCGAAATCCATCCAGTATATCGGTGATTTCTCGTCATCGTATGAACGTTCCCTATGCTTTTCAAAAACGCCACAGACCGGTCCGTGAACGGGTGGTGTCCGTGCAGGTGATGATGATATTCGCCAAAACGGAATCTGATGTTCCTGACGGATAGCATTGCCCTTTTGCTTCCCATGAAAAGCCGAAAAAGCGGTTGATACGGGTTACAAGTGCCACCGCCTTGTTCAGTCCGAGCTCGGATTCGCTGAACAACTGGCGTCCGATGTTCGCTTCCGTGACAGTATCGGGGTCAAAAACCGTCAAGTGCAGGCCCGGATGTCCGAGTGCCTGCAATGCGATACTCATTCTTGCCAGATTGGTGGCCACCTGCGATCCGGTTCCGCCCGCACCGATTACGAAAACGGTTACGGGATGGTGGGGATTGAGCAGGTATCTGTCTGTATAATGAATCTTTTTCATATCAATAAGTCTTTAAGTTGTCTGTCCATAGGTTTCAATTCGTTATAGTCAAACGGATTGGTCCGTGCCTTTTCCGTCACCGAAACCAGATTGCTTTCGGTGGGATTCCTGCTTCCTCCCAAATGGGAAAATTCACTGAGCCAGAAGCGTTTTTCCCAATGCTCAAGGAGTTTTGAGAAAGTCATGTTTTCCGGAGGAGTCAACGAGGCATTTCCCAGGCAGACACTGCTTCCCGTTACATTGAAAAACGGGGCAAGGAAAAGCGGGCTGTCTTCTGCCGGTGCTTCTCCCTTATAGGCAAAAATTTCCAGTCTGTCACCGGAAGCCCTGTAAATGACACCGGGTACATGGAATGTCCCGTCCGGAATATTCAGCCTTTCGGAAAAGAACATCTGCCGTTTTCCCGGAGGATTGTACCAGATGTACCTCTCGTGTCCCTTGCGTGTATCGCACCACAGCATATTGGTGGGGATTTTCCCATGCGGTACATCCTGCCGGTTATCCGTATAGTATTCCACAAGGGAGTCCATAAATTCATACGTAACGGGGACGGCAGCCTCCATCCGGCCTCTGTCGTTGATCGGATGCAGTTCGAGATAATATGTCCCGTGTCCATAGCGGCCATCACTGTATTCGTAAGCAATCAGTGCCGCTTGGGAACCATCACCTGTTGAAGTTTCTTAGTCAGTTCATTCATGTCATTCGTTTTAAAAGTTGTCATCAATATAGCCTGTAAAACACACCAACCATCTGGAAAGCCTTTCCGGATAGTCATCCATCTGAAAAAGACTGTCCGTTTCCGGTGTCAGTAGCTTGTAAGTGACCGGAGTAAGGGCATAGGTTTCCTGATAATCCGAATTCATATACCCCTTGACACACTCCGCCAATGTATCATCAGCAGAATAGACCAGTATGACCTGGCTTTCCATTCCCACCGGGGGAAAATCGCATTCCTCTTCATAAGCCCAATCGTACTGGTAGCCTGTCAATACCGGGCTTTCCGGAGTAATCAATGCCATGCCGTCCTCAATCAGTTCCAACAGCTTCAGCTCTTTTTCCTTTTTTGTCCGATAATTCCGCACAGCCTCCTCCAAAGACTTGCAGAACGGTTTGCCCGACATCCGTCTGAGTGCTTTCATCCGTTTCCAGACTGATAGGAATCTGCCAGCCGTTTGTTCGCCCTGATTTCCTTCGGGGAAGCATCGGAATCCCGGTTTCCCCCAGTCTTCCAGTTCTTCTATGGCAAAGTCATAACAAAATGTCTCAGTAATATCGTACAGTCTGTGGTGTCGGACAAATAGCCGGATGAACTCCCTGACAATGTTCTTCAATGATGCCGAAAGCCGTTCGGTAAAATCCAACCGGAATCCAAAACAAAGCAGGTTCCGGCCAGTCATGATGGCGGAACAGACAGAAATGCAGCCTTCCGCTTTTCTTTTCCAGATTGATACACTCCGGTACACACTCTTCCATAACTCTGTACAACTCGGTAATATTCAGGCGGGGGCAACCCCCTTTCCTGTATCGGAAAGGGAGTTTTATGCCCATAAGTTCCGCATATCTTGATGCCGACCGGTAGAGATAGTCAAAATTTTCCGGAGTCGTGAGATTGACCGGAGAATCATTATCCATATCCTGATGCCAATAATCCGGTGCAAGGGGTGTGATTCGTAAGTATTCGATAAACTCCCTCGTATATTGGGTAACGTATGTTCATAATGTCGTTTATTCATTTTATCGTTCTATGATTTATTGTTACATCAATTCAACCCAAAGATGTGCGGGTTCTATAGTAATTGATATTATCCCTACTAATGGAGCGGATAAAAGGAAGTTTTTCCCCTTTGCCCCTTATTTTCCTGTGACAAATGTGATAAAGCGATATTTTTATCCCTACTTTCCCGCCATAATTGGTATAAAAGGGTATTCTTTCCCTTATTTTCCCTATTTATCGGGGATAATGAAGATAAAAACGGCACTTTATTCCCTATTTTCCCGTCTTGATTGGCATAAAACGGTAGTTTTCCCGTGTTTAGGCGAGATTTACGAAGGTATCAGGAGTCTTTCTTGGGAGATTCCGGTGACGTAACGGATAATATCTTGCCCTTGGATAACAGATTGTCAGGTAACAATTCGGCCAGATCCATCGAGTAGTCATCGTCATAATCATGTATATGTTCAAGGAAGTAGATCAGCCACGTGCGGAAGTCAGCCCCGGCAGCCTTGCAGCAGCCGAAGAACGAGTAGAGCACCGCCGCATCTTCAGCGGCATCATTATTGCCACAGAACAGGTAATTACGTCTGCCGCACGCGACAGGCCGCACTTTATTTTCTATCTCGTTATTATCCGGTCTGTAACGACCGTCCAAATGGTACCTGGAGAGTTTGTCGAACCTTCCGTATGTATATTTTATGGCTTTTCCGATCGGACTGTCTTTCATTACTTTGGGATATTCATTGACCAGCCATTTCTCGAAGCGCACAAGTATGGGATATGCAAGACGTGCCCTAAGTTCAGCCCTCTGTTCGTAAGTCAGGCGTTCATCGTCAGCCTTACGCTCCACGTCATAAAGCAACTGTATCTGTGCGAGCGCATAGTCGGCACGCTGCATGTCATTCTTTCTTGCCTCCCAAAAATGTCTGCGTGCATGGGCCCAACAGCCAAGAAGGATAATACCTTTCTTGGCGTCCAGCATCTCGTACCTTTCGTATCCGTCCGTCTGTATGGCTCCCCGGAACTTGCCGAAGAGTTTCAGCACCACCTTTCCACTTCGGGAACCCTTGTCATAGTAAAAGAACTGACGTCCGGTCATGACACTGCGCACAAGCCAGATATAACCTTTGACCGTCTTGTGTCTCTCGTCATTCATCACGGGGATTGTCGTTTCATCCGACTGTATGTAGTCAGTCTGCATCACCAGCTCCCATAATCGGAAGTAAAGGGGCCTTAGCAAATCCGCCACATCCTTGAACCAGTCGTTGACCGTTGACGCGGGGAGATGTACCCCCACACGTTTGAACTGTTCCAGTTGCCTGTGGAACGGTATGTGATCCACATATTTCCCTATCATCATGTCTGCCAGCAATGAGGCAGAGGCATAGCTCTTTGCTATTGGCATGACGGGAAGCGGGCCGGTCTTGAACTCGTTTGTACCCTTCCGTTTGGCTGTATGGCGCACTATCCTGCGGATATAGAACTTCTCGGGCTCGTGCATAAGGATCTCGGTCACTTCCTCTCCGGGAAGGAGCGTCCACTCTTCCGGATTATACCCTTCGGGATATATATGGACCACCTCACGCTCAAGATTCTCCGGAAGGGATTTTCTCGCAGGATGCTGCTTCCCCGCTTTTTTACGGGCGATGATCGCTTCTCTGGTAGCCTTCAACTCCTTTTCTGCTTCTTCTGCGGCTTCAGCCTCCTGGGGAAGCATGTCAAAGCCTTCAAAATCCAGCCAGCGGTCCTGGGCGTCAGGCTTTATGAACTTTTCCGCCTTCTTACCGTACAACTGCCGTTCAAGATAGGATACACGTTGCTCCAGACTGTTGATTTTTGCTTCCTTTTGGGCGATTATGGCATCCTTGTCAGACAATAAAGCCTCATACACCTCTTTGTCCGCAGCTTTAAGGGGCTGCGTGGACACCATCTCCTTCAACCGGCTGTTTTCTCTATACAGACAGTCGCATTTGTGCATGAGATCCTTTATCAGTAATTCCTTATCGGTTGGCATAATCGTTTAAATATGATGCTAAGATACTAAAAAACAGCCGGAATACGGCATTGTATATGTTATAATTTGTTACAACTACAACCCATGGAAACCACTCCTTTTATAACGCCTGACCTTGCTGCCGTCCATTCCTTGAACCATCATCACAAGGTCATTCCAGAAGGTTTCAATCGCTTTAATCCGACCTTCCTCCGTATTTATGACCGGCAGATGGAAGTGCCCATGTTCCAGCCTCATATGGTATATCACCAGACCACCATATTCCATATGGAGGATTTTCATACAGGTACAATTCGCATTGATAAAAATGAAAGCGTCACCGTCCCGTACATTCTTTCCCATCTGGTTGGTCACGATGCCGCTAAGCGTATAAAAACTCTTACGCATGTCTGTCGGATACGGGTAAAGATAATATCTGTTGGATTCATTCAAAGAAAACATAGGCTAACGGTTTGAATTCAAAAATATCAGGGTTTGCAATACTCCGGTGACAAAGGGCTGTTCAAGCGGACTGTGACGCCATTGGGATAGGAGATCTCACATAGCGGCTGGGGAATTGGCGACGGGCTGACCGGAGGGGCAGACAGCAGGGATTTCTCCTTATGGGGAAGACTGACCTGGCCCTTACTGTTTACCTTTACCGGGATAAAGCCGCCTTTGCGCAACAGCTTGGAACGCCACTCGTAGAAACGTTTGGGACGAATACATTCATTCGAACAAAAATCCATAACTGACAGTCCGCTCGACTTGAAACGGGAATAAATAGATTCAAAATCTTCCATGGTCCATTGATGTGACATAACAATTGAGCTTTTTTACTTTGATTACAAAAGTAATATCACATTTTTAGAATGAAAGGGGGAGTTTATCGAATGCTTACTGTGATTCTACCGGTCAGAAAAGCATTGTGCTTCCCGGTGGCAGAAGTATCCTTCTTTTCCGTTCCGAGGTTCCCCTTCGGATGTGGGACGAACTTACTGAGAGAATAATCAGCCGTGCCAGTCCATCCTTGGCTTGTTCTGAAAGCTGTCTGCATGTTTCCTTATCCTTTTTTTCTTGTTCATACCGCTTACCCTTTCACTCCGATGGTTGTCTTGAAGCGGTAAACCGCCTTGTCGTCCTCCCACTCAGGACCATGTACCGTTGCCGTAGTCAGTTCAGGGTAGGTCATGGAATAGAAGTCCATCACCTCGTTTACGGACAGTTCGCTGTTCGGATCATCCAACACGAGCTCCACGGAGTCCTTCTTGAATTTGAATACTCTCTGCAATCCTTTGATTTCAAGTGCCATATTATTTTTCTTTTATAGGGTTTAACAATATACATATCCATTTGTGCCATATCCGTCATGCGGCATTCCTTCGGAAAGTCCGGATATTCCGCATAAGGGTCCTCCCTGAGCAGCTCCCGGTCATCCTCGTAATCCTTGTCGAAGTTATACATTGCAGCCTCCTGCACCGTTGCATACTGTGACGGAGCCGGTTGTTGCATCCAGCGATTGTCCGCCAATTGCGGTTGCGGCACCTGTACCGGTTGATGGAACTGGATTTCTTGCGGTTGTGGAGCAGCCTGCTGAGGAACCGGTTGCGGTGCAGGTTGCCTATATTGTACGGGCTGTACTTGCGGCTGTGCAACGGGTTGCGGAGCCGGGGCAGGCTGTTCGGGCATGAACATCGGAACTTGCTCTCCGCTCCCGGTATTGTGGCGTCGGGGCTGCCATCGGTTGTGGAGCCGATTGCTGCAAGGATGGCTGTGGAGCAGTTACCGGCGGCTGTACCATGTCGAACAGACTTCCCTCGGATGCCTTCTTCTGCACTTCCGCCATTTTTTTGTCAATGTCCGCCTGTTTGTCCGGCTGTGCCAGTACCTTAGCCTGCCTGAGCCAGGTCAATGCTTCGGAATAATGCTTTCCTGCCGTGGCATCCTCAGCTTTCTTCAGCAGTTTTTCCATCTTTTCCCGTTTTTCACGGGCTTCCTTGGACTCCTTTTCCACCGTAGGCTTGGAGGTTTTGCTTTGTGAAACCGCCTGCTCTGCCTGCTTCTCGAACGATTCCAGGTTGGTAAGGATACCTTGCGCTTTCTGTACGGGTGCACCGACAGCCTGCAGGAATCCTGCATCCAGTTCTTCCGGCGTACCGTTCAGGATGAGCGGGACAATGCGTTCGCCGGCCTTTACTCCCGACCGTCTGGGAACGACGGCAACCGTCAGATTGTCGTTTACCCGTCTGATGTTGATACTCAGGTCTGTGCCTGCCGTAATCATTTGGTTGATTGCTTGAAAAAACATAATGGTAAAATTTAAAATGTTATACATAAGTTTCCTTGAAAAAATCCTTCAGGATTCTCTGCCTGTCCGGATTCGAGGCGATGCCTTTCAACGGTTCCAGATAGTAGCCGATACGTCTGGGCCCGTCTGTCGTACAGGGAGGCTGTCTTTTGACAGGTGTTGTCCGGTTTGTGGCAGGCCATGCAGCCGGCATGACCGGAGCCGAGGATGTAAATGTGTAAGTTCTCATATCTTCTGCATTTGATGGTTATACAAGCATGCCCATGACAATCAGGACAAGGATTGTTTTCAAGACAAAGGTGAATGTCCTGAAGGCGAGACGGACCAGTGTTCCGGACATAAGGAACAGGACAGACAGGTACACGGGAATGACGCCCTTGCAGTAAAGCAGGCATATTCCCGTAAGCAGAACCAGTGCGACCACTTGCCTGCAGATGTTTTCGATGAGTTTCAGTTTCATGTCTTTAAATTTTTAAGAATGAATAATCCCATCGGGATATGTTTTCCCGATTTTATAGCCTCCGGCCCTTGGATTGCCTTTTTGCGCAAGGCTTGGCAAAAGAAAATACCGCAGCGAAGCGAGGATGATTTTCTTTTAGCCGACCAGCCCCTGAAAGGGGCCGCCTTGCGGCAAAAACGAGGCAATCCAAGACCTTTGCCGCTTAAAAGCGGAAAAAACGTATCTTGTACATATATAAAAAAGAGGCACAGACCCCAGTCTGCACCTCTTCTGTTCCGTACCTTCCGCCCGGCCGTCTATATGGAACCATGCGGCTGTCCATCTTCCGAAAGTTTCCGGAAAATCTCACCGGTAACCTCATTTACCGTTTCCAATACGCCATCCAGAAATTCTTTCTGTGTGAGTTCTCCCTGTTCAATCCGTGCCAGCTCCGCTTCCCAGCCGGAGGTGAGGGAGGCGTCAGCCACTTTCATTCCGCGTACCGTTTCATATAAAAGAAGACCTTTTGGGGTCGGGATAATGTATTTGCCCGAATACCGGATATATTTACGCTCCAGAAGCGTACGGATGATATTCGTGCGCGTGGATGCGGTTCCCAGACCGGTCTTGTCCATATAGTCCGCCAGTTCCTCATCCGTATAAGGGGCAGCGGGCAGCGATTTCCTGTGTATAAGGCTGCATCCCGTTACCGGCAGCTTCTCCTCCCGAAAAAGTTCAGGGGGTACGGGACAGAGGTCGTTGTCTTCCGCGACAAGCCGTTCCCTCTGAAAGATACCGAGCCACCCCGCTTCCAGAATACGGTATGTACGGATTCGGAACTTGCGTGCGGCACAGACCGCTTCAACCGTCGTATATTCCACCTTGCAGGGCGGCATGAACGTTTCAAGCATCCTGCCGACAACAAGGGTGTAAACCAGCCTTTCCTCCCTGTCCAGTTCCCCCGGCTGTATGCCGGTGATGACAATGGCATGATGCTCCGCCGTGTCCTGATTTCCGGTTACGCCTTTCCTTGCAGCAAGGTCGATCATACCGGCATATTGACGGAATTCCTTGCCGGACAGCAGCTTTTCCATAACCGGAGGCAACATGTCATACACGTCTCCGGGCAGCAGACGGCTGGAAGTGCGCGGGCAGGAGATCAGTTTTTTCTCATACAGGCTTTGGGTAATTTCCTGCACCCGTATGGCTGTCAGGTTATGGTAACGGTTCGCATCCTTCTGAAGCCCGGTCAGGTTATAAAGGGCAGGTGCGGTGATTTCCTCAGTCCGGCTGTTGACCGCCGTGATACGGGCATATCCTGCCGCCTTGCAGTCCTCGTAAAGTTCCAGGGCATCCCGGCGGTTGCAGAAATCTTCCACATGCCGCATCTTTATTATCTTCCCGTTCTTGCAGAGGCTGACGAATACGGGCCAGCTGTCTGCGGGAATGTGATTTTCCCTTTCCCTGTACCGTCCGCTTATCGCTGCCAATACAGGGGTCTGTACCCTTCCAAGCGAGTTGTTCCCGAAACCGACCGCCTTGCAGACGGCATAGCTCGAATTGACTCCAAGAAGCCAGTCGGCCTTGTTGCGGCTGTCTGCCGCCAAAAACAAGTTGTCGAACAGGCTGCAGGGACGAAGGTTTTCCATTCCTTTGGCAATGGCTTCGTCCGTCAAGGAGGAGATCCACAGGCGGAGGCAAGGTTTCCTGCATCCCAAAAAACGATAAAGATACCGGAACAGCATTTCCCCCTCGCGGGAAGCGTCGGTTGCCGTAACAATGGTGTCACACGCATCGAACACCCCGGCTATCACCTTCAACTGGAGCACCGCATTGATGTCGGGATTCCATCCCGTGTCCGTCTTTACATGCCGTACCGTCAGAAAAGGAGGCGGCAGCAGGGGGAAGTTCTCCCGCTCCACCCATGCCGTACCGGTATCTTTCGGCATCGCCAGGGAAAGCATGTTGCCGTATGTCCATGTTACCATGTATCCGTTTCCGCTCATATATCCGTTCTCTTTTCTGTCAGCTCCCAAAACCCTTGCTATCTCTCTGCCCACATTGGGCTTGTCAGTCACTATCGCTATCATATTCTTTTTCCTTTTGATGTTCCGTACCGTCAGGAACGGCACGGAACGTGAGTTATACTTATTGTTTCCCGGTCAAACTGCCGCCTCCTCCTTCTGACGGAGACCGTTTATTTCCATAACCGGTCTGCCGTTGCCGTCGGGTACCAGCTTCAGCGTGGCATCCATTGTCAGGCTGAGGACCGAAATATGGAGTTTCAGCGGAACGATGCCCGTTTCCTTTCCTTGCAGCAACAGTTCCATGTTGCCTTCCGCTTCCAGTTGTTTCTTACTGATACCTGCGGCCTTCAGACCGTCCCAGTCGATATCTTCCGTCTTATAAATATGACGGGTATTCTGATCCGTATTCATACGATTCGTTTTTTTAGGTTTGTATGATTGATTCTGTTTCTCTCCGGGCAGGTCTATACTGCCTGCGATGCACCCTTCTTCTGCTCCTGCTGCTGTCCCTGTGCGGTCTCCGTCTGTGCGGCACGGCGGGAAGTGTCCCTGCGGATGTCCGGATTTTCCTGAAAATACTGCAACTGCCCGGAATAGGGATTGACTTTCAGGTAGGAACTGAAGGTCTGCCCGTTGTTTTTCAGCCCTTCGACAAGCAAAGTCTTGCCATCCTGGAGGTTCGCTTTTTCCTGTGCCGTGAACACGTGCCCGTAAACCTCCGCCGGAATACGCGGTGCCTGCTGCTCGTTGAATCCGTTCGGCGTGCGTGAATACATCGTCCTGCCGGTATTCATATCCAGCTTGACGAACGAGGAGAATTCCTCCCCGTTGCGCCCGATCATGTTTTCCAGATAGACCGGCTGTCCCTTGCGCAGGGTTTCCCTGTCTTCGGCAGTCAGCTGCACGTTGCAGATTTCCTTTGGAATATAAATCTCTCCGGTTTCCGGATTGTGCCGCGTGTAGTTCGGGCGCCCCGTAACCTTGTCTATCGTTACAAAGGACGAGAAGGTGTCATTCCTGTTCCTGAACTTCATGTCCTCCACCAGGATGGTATGTCCTTCGCTGAGCATTTTTATCTGGGTGGGCGAGAGAGGCACGCCTCCGATGGAACGTTCGTTGAAAATCTGGTTTTCGGAAAGATGAATTCCAGTCCCCTGCGCTCGGCACTGTACTGGAGTGTGGCATCGAATTCCTTGCCTGCTTTGGAAGTCATACCCTCCACTTTGACAGGCTGTCCCTCCTTCAGCAGCCTGATCTCCTCTGCGGTAAGTTTGACCCCGCTCACTTCCTGCGGGATGTAAACGTGCTCCTGACGGACGGCAACCAGCTCGTTGGTGCTCTTGTCGATGGAAATCAGACAGGGGGTATATTCACTGCCGCGCAGGTTGAGTTCCGCCACACGCCCCATGTTGCCGGTCTCACGCAGGTTTTTCTTGTCCTCCTCGTTAAAGTTAAACCCGAAATAAGGACGCTCCAACTGCGGTTCCTTGCGTATGCCGTGAATGGCCAGTCCCACCTGTCCGTCCTGTTGCGGGATGAGTGAGAGCCTTGCATCCAGTTTGGCTGTCAGCAAACCGGAAAGATGGATGGTCAGGGGCACCAGTTTGTTGGTCTTGTAGCCCTTCAGCATGGAATCAAGGAGTCCCTGCTGTTCCAGCGAAGCCTTTGAGATTCCGACCTTTTCCAACTCCTCCCAGTTGACCATGTTCTCATTATACCGGTAACGCGGTCCTTGCGACTCCTGCGCTGCCTGTTGAGCCTGGGGCTGCTGCTGTTGCTGTGCCGCCTGCTGTACTTCGCTCTGTTGCAGGGGTTCCTGCGGTTGTGTCTCTTTGTCTGCCATAGCTGTTTTTTCTTTTTGGTTTACACTTTGTTCCTTCTTGTTTTCTCTCGGACGGATTTCGTAGCGTTTGAGGAACTCTTTCACCGCATCCGTCTGCTTTCCCTCCGACAAATCCCTGATGGCCTGCTTGTTCACCTTGTAGTCGTGGTAGGTCATGCGGAGCAGGCGGAAATGGGTAGGTTCCTTGAGCTGGCTCCAAAAATTCTTGATGAAGTTTTCGAGAATACTCGAATTCTTGTCGAATTTCAGGAATGAGTTTTCATTCTTCTCGTCCGCCGGAACCGTCTTCGCTTTTCCGTCCTTGTCAATTTCACTGACAGCCTGTACACCGAATTTCGGATCGTTCTTGTTATGAACAAGCATCAATTCCGTAATCTGTTCCACCGGAAGAGCATCACTTCCGGCCTTCGGTTTCCGGGTCCGTTTGGGCTTTTCGTTCGGGATCTTTTCTTGTGCCATACCTTTTCTTTTAGGGGTTAATGAATTGCTTTGACGCTTCAAAGGTATGGGGTATTTCCAAATAATATGCTGATTTTCAAAAAGGTGTCATCAGATGTCATCAAATGTCGTCAGATGTCATAAACATGACTGTTCCCAACGGCTAAACCGTGAACGGAGAAGAAGGGAAGTGAATAAACGGAAAGAGAGAAGATACGTGAGGCAGAAGGGAAAAAGCCTGCGCATCCGACACCAGAAAAGAGCAGGCGGGCAGGCAAGACAAAACCATGCAGAACAGAGGGAGCTGAAGCCCCCTGTCTTCTCATGCCTTCCGCTTTTTTACAGCAAGACTTTCATAAGACCTGTATTCCGGCTGGATATGTGGAATTTCATGGATTATGAAATACGGCCTCTTCAAGCAGCCATATCCTTTATCCATGCGTCACATCGGTCGCAGTTTGCCCCTGTAATCGTTTTTCAAATCGAATCTGGATTGCCGCCGCATTCTTTTTCGTGAAAATTTTCCACGGCGAAGCCGCAAGGAAAATTTCCACGAAAAGATTCGGCAAATGCGGCCGGCAAGACAAATTCGATTTTCCTTTGATGAGGGGGAAAACTGTATCGCAAACAAACCTATCTGGAAATTCCGTGCAGGCTCATTTTCTTGTAAAGGGTCGGGCGGCTGATTCCCAACAAGGCCGCTGCCTGTGTCAGGTTCCCTTTAGAGATGGAAAGAGCCGTCTTGATCTGTTCTATGTTTCTTCTTTCATCTTTCTGCAAACACTTGTCTATCTTCTCTTTCCCCATGGGGTCAGAAACGGGCTCTCCCGCATATTGGAGCCGTAAGGAATTGGGGGTAATCAGTTTTCCTTTGCATATCAATACCGCCGCATGAATGACCTGCTTCAGTTCCCGTACATTTCCCGGCCAACTGTATCCCAGCAGCATCTTCTTTGCCGGTTCGTCAAAATCCAAGACCTCTTTCCGGAGCAATCCGCAAGATTGCTCCCGGAAAAAATCCGCCAAAGGCAGTATATCCTCCAGGCAATTATGCAATGCAGGTACGGTGATGGTAAAATCCTGAAAGCGATAAAGCAGGTCCTTCCGGAAACGCTTTTCCGCAACAGCCTCCTGCAAATCCTCATTGGTGGCCGCATGATGCGCACATCCATCAGCCTGTCCCGTTGTCCGCCTACCGGACGATACCGCCGTTCCTCCATGGCACGCAACAGCATCCGCTGCGTTTCTATCGAAAGGTTCTCCACCTCATCCATGAACAGGGTGCCTCCCTGCGCTTCCTGAAAATATCCTGCCTTTTCCTCTGTGGCTCCGGTAAACGCCCCCTTGACATGGCCGAAAAAGGCGGAAGGTGCCAGCTCTTTGGACAAACTGCCGCAATCGACCGTTACATACGGCTTGCCGGATCTGAGGCTCTGCCTGTGAATCTTTTTTGCCAGGTGTTCCTTTCCCGTTCCGGTGCTTCCCAATATCAGTACCGTCATATCCGTCGGCGCTACCATGTGAATGTACCGGTTCAACTCGCAAAAAGGGGTGCTTTTGCGTTCATAGATTACCTTGGTGAAAGCCTCGTTCACCGTCCTTATTTTTTTGATTACGGGCAGCAGCCTGGTTTCAACCAGCGGTTTGAGGATATAATCTTCCGCACCCAGCTTCATGGTATGAACCGCAGAATGTATCTCTTCATAATTAGTCATCATGATGAACGGGTGCATATAGCCGTTCTCCCTCATCCACTGCAACAGCGTGGTACTTTCCCCGTCAGGCAATCTTAAATCCGCCAATACGATGTCATCCTCACGGACGGATGTCCCAATGACCTTCTTAGCCTGTGCCAGCCTGTAAGTCCTTACAGTATCCAAATCCGCCTTCTGCAAAAAATTGCAGATATAATTACAGAACAAGACATTGTCCTCAACAACAATTACTCTCATAAGCTTTCTTAGCCTGTTGTGCCAAACATATTATTTCTTTTCCTTTTTCCAATACCTGCTGTACAGTCCGCCCGAACTCGTCCACAGAAAACTCTCCCGAATCCTGAAGCAGTGCGAACAACTCATGCAGCGGCTTGCCGGCATGAATGATCTCCCATGAGCCTGTCAGATGATGTATCCATTCTTTCAGTGCCTCATGATCATTCTTTTCTGCACATTCAGCCATAGCCTCCATATCCTTCCTGGTCTCCCGAATCAGGGTATCCAGCATCTTCCGCCTGTTCCCATATTTCAGCAGGGCATCGAGGTCTATCTGTTCAGACTGCCTTTCACTTCCCAGACATTCCGTACATACCTGCAAAAGTTCTTCGGCGGAAAACGGCTTTTTCAAACAGCCCGAAAACCCTGCCGCATACAAATCCCCCGTATCGCAGTTTCCCGATGCGGTACTCGCGATAACCGGAATGCTCCGTGAATTTCCCACATTGGCCATGCGCAGGAGCTTCAACACCTCGAATCCGTTTGTCCGGGGCATTTTCAAATCCGTAATCAAAAGGTCATAACTACGGCTGCGGACATGCTCCATCAGATCACGCGTGTTCTCACATACCGTGCAAGCCACCCCGTGATACGCAAACATTTCCCTGATTGCCGCCAGCAAAACGGTGTCATTGTCCAATACCAGTACCGTATAGGACCGTACGGAAATCCGGCTCCTGCCGCTCTCCGCCATCGCTTCCTCTGCCACAGCCAAAGGAAGACAGACAGTGAACCGGCTGCCCACCCTTTCCGGCTTGCCACTTCAATCCTGCCGTCCAACAATCCGACCAGACCTTTTACTATTGAAAGTCCCAGTCCGACCCCTTCTTCCGCAATCGCATTGGGAAGCCTCTCGAATGCAGTGAAAATGCGTGTCTGCTCCTCATCGTCCATTCCGGTGCCGGTATCTTCCACGATAAGCGTCAATACGCCCTGGTCAAATTGTGTGCGAACCGTTACACTTCCCCGCTCCGTAAACTTGATTGCATTGGACAACAAGTTGCTTCCTATCTGTATTATCCTGTCCCTATCTCCTATAACAACCGCATCTCCGGCACTCAGCACGTTCAGCAAAAGGTTTTTTCCTGCCGCCAGCGGCATAAAATCCGTTTCCAAAATCTCGGTGACGGAACATAACCTGAACGGGACAGGAACGGCCTTTTCCCCGCCACTCTCCAACCGGAAAAATCCCAACAGGGAATTCAGCATGGAAGACATGTGTCCCGCCACCTGCCGTATGTTCCGGCTGTATTCCCTGCACTTCGACACTTCTCTTTCCGTGGAAAGCAATTCCGCATAGCTGCTGATAGAAGCAAGCGGCGCACGCAAGTCATGGGTTACGGCCAGCATGATTTTCTTTCTTGCCTCAATCAGTTCCTCGTTTTCAAGAACGGTCTGCTCCAACTGACGGACTGTGCCTTCCAGCCTTTTTTTATAACGGTTTATACGCATCATATCCCGGTGTATCACCATATAGGACCATATCAGCAGCAAAACCATGAATGCCGTCAGACCGATGACCGTGGCAAATGACCGTTTCCCGGCTTCCGCAACTTCTTCTTCCTGTCTCTTCAAGTCCGCTTGTACCGTTCCATCCATATTCTCAATCATCTGCCGCAACTGCACATTCAGCCTTCTGTTCATCCCATCCAAGCTGTCCGTCCGTTCTGCCAGCTTCCGGGCATACGCCTGCTGTCTGCCAACCACGCTCCGATTAAGCTCATGAAGCATGGAGGCGGCAGAAGGAGAATCCGCCCTGTGGCGTTTTGCGAACAACCTCTTCAGGAATCCCCCTTTTGGGGCATTTTCCCGTTCACTCTGTCTGGCAATGGCCGGAATCTTCGCTGCAATTTCCCGGTCGGCTTCCTCCTGCCTGTGTACCCAATATATGATTTCCCGCATATACCGCTCCTTGGCTCTCCACAAATTACGGATGCTGTCTGTATGTGAGCCGGAAGAGGAGTACCTCAAGCTACACAACAGGCTGTCAATGTGCCGTCTCCGTTTCTGAAATGATAAAAATCCTGCTCACTCCACTCCATAAAGGTTTCACAGAAGAAAGAAAGCCTGAGCATTTTCACGTATATATCATTTATCTCATGCTTTTCCGGTTAATCATCCGTACTTCCATTTCCCTAGCCTTAGTCTCTTTCCATTCGCAGATGCCAACGTAAGCAATACCACTTATGACTACAATTCTTGGCCATATAATCCTACCGCTATTTTGGCAAGAAGCGGTTGCAGGCTGCAAAGATTTTCAACAATTTATTCCTACTTTACCAATTATTCACTTTTTAATTCATTATATTCTATTAAA
>ENA-OQCO01000743-OQCO01000743.1-human-gut-metagenome-genome-assembly--contig:-NODE-743-length-16179-cov-2.094568_pt1 | contig 16179 bp, 17 predicted proteins | sample MGYA00242500_ERZ504582 | MGnify/ENA primary metagenome ERZ504582 (study PRJEB26092, sample SAMD00036346) | human gut metagenome | host: Homo sapiens | study: EMG produced TPA metagenomics assembly of...
CGGCGAGCATGGCCATATCGGCTGCGGTCACGCCGCCGCCCACGACCACCGGGAATTCGCTGGCAACGCAGATGGTGTTGATCTGGGCGGCGTCCAGCGTCTTGCCGGAGCCGTCGTTGCCGCCCACGGAAGCCTCGGGCTTGGTGGTGGAGACGTGCAGAGGACCGGCGCCAATGTAGTCGATGCAGCCGTCGGGCAGCTCGTTGATGAGCCGAACGAGGCTTTCGGTCTCAGCCGACAGACCACGATGGCCTCGTCGCCGAGCAGGGCGCGGGCTTCGCGCGGCTCCATGTCGGTCTGGCCGATGTGCACACCGTCCACCTTGATGCCCTTGCGGCGGGCCTGCCACACCACGTCGGCACGGTCGTCGATCACAAAGGCCACGGAATCGGACTTCTCATTGTCCTCGATGATCTGCGCGATGTCGCGAGCCATGTCGGTCAGCTCAGAGGCATCGGCCTCCTTGGCGCGCAGTTGGATGAAGGTTGCGCCGCCGTGCAGAGCCTGATCCACCACGTCGGTCAGCGGACGGCCTTTGCAGTCCTCCGGCCCCACCACGAAGTACGCGGACAGGTCGAAGCTGTCGCGCATGGAGGCGTATGGGTATTCATTACTCATTATTATTCCTGCTTTTGTTGTTTCTTGTGGAAGTCTTATTGGAAAAAACTGTTATGAGCTCCCTCATCAGAGGGAACTGAAACTACTGCACCAAAATCTCGGATTCCGCCACCTGTTCGGCGGTCACATTCCACAGCGCGTCAAGGAACGCAACTTGGAACGAGCCCGGTCCGTGCGAAGTTGTATCGGCCACCTCTCCCGCGCGGTTGTACAGCAGAGACGCGGACAGGGCGGCGGTCAACGGATCGGAGACCGCCAAATACGTGGCAGCCACGCCGCCCAGCGAGCAGCCGGCACCGGTGATCTTGGTCATCATCGCGCTGCCGCCCGGCAGTCGGTACACGGTTTCGCCATCGGTCACCAGATCGGCGATGCCGGACACGGCCACGGCGCAGCGGGTGGAAGCGTCATGGGAGGAATGCTTGGCGTGCTGTTCGGTCAGATACTGTGCCAGCGCCACCGCCGCGCCGGTTGCGGACTCCACGTCGTCGACGGATTCCACTCCGGCGGGGCGGTGCTCGGAAGCGTCCCCCACGGTTTCGGTATTGAGCCCCCACATGTTCGCCAGCGCGTTTACCTCGGATGCATTCGCGCGAATCATGGTCGGGGGAGCGGCCTTGAAGGCTGAAGAATGGCGGTACGGGTGCGGCCGATGCCGGCGGCCACCGGGTCGAGCACCCACGGCTTGTCCAAGTAGTTGAGTCGCTGGGCGATTTCGGGCAGTGCGTCCTTATAGAACGGCAGCAGCGTGCCCACGTTGATGTAGTTCGCGCCCGCGATTTTCGCGGTTTCGATCACGTCGTCCGGCAGGAAACTCATGGCCGCAGTGCCGCCGGCCGCCAGTTGCGCGTTGGCAACCAAATTGATGGTCACAAAATTGGTGAATGACTGGGCCAACGGAGTCGTCTCGCGTACGCGGCGAACGGCATCGGCGATATTGTCACGGATGGGTGAATCGGCTGGAACCGGAGTCCCGGCGGTATAACCGCTGGACACGCCGGTAAACGATGATGCACTATTGCTCATTTACTGCTCCCTACGATGGTCTTAACCAACAGGTTCTAAGGGTCAGGCTCAGGCCTTTCTCAACTCGCGAACCACATGCGAGTTCCCCTGCATTACAGTGCCGACGCTATGCGCCAACATGGACATTATCGTGACGGATTTGTTCGATACGTGTCGTCAGGTCTGGCGCGTCCCCGTCCATTCGTGATACATAGACGCCTCCGCCGAGCAACATCTCCCGAATTTGTGACGCTGACGCGATGTCAGTGGCACAAATTCGGGAAGGGTAAAACAACAGGAACAATATGGAGGTGTTGCGATATAGGAATCGCTGCGAACGGCCGCTCGTGAGACGCGGAACATATACCGGACAATGCCGCCTGACCTGTCACCATATACGGCTATCCTGAAGCGGTTGTTATTAGACCCCAAACCGTTCAAACCAGAAGGTGCATTGTGGCTCAGTCCAAACTCGATGAAGTCGTATCCCTTGCGAAGCGTCGCGGCTTCGTGTTCCCCGCCGGCGAAATTTACGGCGGCACCCGTTCCGCTTGGGATTACGGCCCTCTCGGCGTCGCTCTCAAGGACAATATCAAGCGTGAATGGTGGCGCTCCATGGTCGTCACCCGTCCTGATGTCGTCGGTGTCGACACTTCCATCATTCTGCCGCCCGAAGTGTGGGTGGCGTCCGGCCACGTGAGCGTGTTCAACGATCCGCTCGTCGAGTGTCTCAACTGCCACAAGCGCAACCGCGCCGACAAGCTCGAGGAATCCTACGCCGAGAAGCACGGCGACAAGATGCCGGAAAACGGCATGAAGGACATCGTCTGCCCGAACTGCGGCACCCGTGGCCAGTGGACCGAACCGCGCGACTTCAACATGATGCTGCGCACCCACCTCGGCCCGGTCGAGGACGAGAACAGCCTGCACTACCTGCGTCCGGAGACTGCACAGGGCATCTTCGTGGACTTCAAGAACGTGATGACCTCTTCCCGTTCCAGGCCGCCGTTCGGCATCGCCAACATGGGTAAGTCCTTCCGTAACGAGATCACCCCGGGTAACTTCATCTTCCGCACCCGTGAGTTCGAGCAGATGGAGATGGAGTTCTTCGTCACGCCCGGCACCGATGAGGAATGGCACCAGTACTGGATCGACGCCCGCACCCGCTGGTACATCGACCTCGGCGTCAAGCCGGAGAACCTGCGCCACTACGAGCATCCGAAGGAGAAGCTCTCCCACTACTCCAAGCGCACCGTGGACATCGAATACAAGTTCGGCTTCCAGGGTTCCGACTGGGGCGAGCTCGAAGGCATCGCCAACCGTACCGATTACGATTTGAGCGCGCACTCCAAGCACTCCGGCGAAGACCTGAGCTACTTCAACCAGGCCACCGGCGAGAAGTACGTGCCGTACGTCATCGAACCGGCCGCCGGCCTGACCCGCTCCCTGATGTGCTTCCTCGTGGACGCCTACGATGTGGACGAGGCCCCGAACACCAAGGGCGGCGTTGACAAGCGCACCGTGCTGCGTCTCGACCCGCGTCTGGCCCCGGTCAAGGCCGCCGTGCTGCCGCTGAGCAAGAAGCCTGAACTGCAGACCGTGGCCCAGAACCTGGCCGACGACCTGCGCTTCAACGAGTGGATGATCGACTACGACGAGTCCGGTGCCATCGGTCGTCGTTACCGTCGTCAGGACGAGATCGGCACCCCGCTGTGCATCACCGTGGACTTCGACACCCTCGAGGACCACGCTGTGACCATCCGTGAGCGTGACACCATGGCCCAGGAGCGCGTCGCTCTTGACAAGGTGGCCGATTACGTGGCCGCCCGCATCGGCGAGAAGCGCACCCGCGTGCCCCTGAAGCCTGTGGAAATGGGCGGTGAGCCTTGGCCTGAGTCCGGCGTTCAGGAAGCCGGCGGCCTGTACTAAGCCGGAGTCGCACAACTTGGGCTCCCCTCTGTGGGCTGAGCCGTAAGGAAGATATCCCAGTGGGCTGTTTGTAGGCGAAGTGGCGGCGATAGACGCCGGGGCTCCTCTCTCAGGGGAGCCCCTACTTATTTTCTTAGGAATCACATGGCACAATCCGAATCCGAAACAGTGCTCACCGAGCATCACGAGACCGACAACCTCGACCCACGTACGGACGCGCCGCGCGCCCCGGGACCCCGGTGCATATCGCCCCGGTCCAACTCGGCAACATCACCGTGCCGACCCCGGTGGTGCTCTCGCCGATGGCGGGAGTGACCAACTGGCCCTTCCGCGTGATTTGCGAGGAATATGGTCCCGATGGACTCTACGTGGCCGAGATGATCACCGCTCGAGCCCTCGTGGCGCATAACCCGAAAGCACTGCGCCTCTGTCATTTCGCCAAAAGCGAAAAAATCCGTTCACTGCAGTTGTACGGCGTGAACCCCTCCATCACCGAACAGGCGGCGAAAATCGTGGTCGACGGCAACATGGCCGACCATGTGGATCTGAACTTCGGTTGCCCGGTGCCCAAGGTCACTCGTCGAGGCGGTGGTTCGGCCTTGCCTTGGAAAACCGACATTTTCACTGAGCTATTACAGCGCGTGGTCGCCGTATGCGAGCCGGCGGGCATCCCCGTCACCGCGAAGATCCGCGTCGGCATCGACCATAACCATGAGACCTTCCTCGAAGCCGGACACATCGCGCAGGAGGAGGGCTGCAAGGCCGTAACCCTGCATGCCCGTACCACCGCCGAATACTATGGCGGTCATTCCGACTGGTCCCGCATCGGCGAGCTCAAGGAACACCTCAACATTCCGGTATTCGGCAATGGCGATATCTGGGGTGCCGAGGATGCGCTCGAAATGGTGCGCGAGACCGGCTGCGACGGTGTGGCCATCGGCCGCGGATGCCAGGGCCGGCCGTGGCTGTTCGCCAACATCAAAAACGCCTTCGAGGGCAATCCCGAACGGCTCAACCCGAATCTGGGCGAGGTCTGCCGCGTGATTCACCGTCATGCCGAGCTGCTTACCGAGTTTTATGAGGGCGATGAGATGATGGCCGTCCACGATCTGCGCAAGCACATCGCCTGGTATCTGAAAGGATTCCCGGTGGGCGGCTCCACCCGCAAGGCCTTTATGGAATGCGAGAGCCTGGCCGATGTGGACCGCGAGATCGGCAAGCTCGACCCGACTATCGAATACCCGCCACGCGTGGTCGACAAACCGCGCGGCCGCGTGCGTTTCGCCAAGAAGGTGCACTTGCCGTATGGCTGGTTGGAATCGCGTACCACCACCCACGAAGAGCGTGAGGCGCTCTTCGGTGACGACCCAATGGACGCCAGTTACTGAGAAAATACTGAAAATACACGCAACACGCGCCATTCTGCGCGTGAATTTCCCTCCAAGAGTAGCCTGTTTGCGCTACTCTTGGGTGTAACCGTGAAGTGACAGGAGCCAAACGTGAGCGAGATCGCGCAGAATGAGTTCAACGACAAGACCAACATCAAGGTTGTTGGCGTCGGCGGTGCCGGCGGTAATGCCGTCAATCGCATGATTGCCGAGGGATTACAGAATGTTGAATTTGTGGCGGTAAATACCGATGCGAAGGATCTTCTGCGCTCTGATGCGGATGTCAAGATTTCCCTTTCCGATAAGTCCAGTCGTGGTCTCGGTGCTGGTGCCGACCCGGAGCGTGGAGCCAAGGCGGCCCAGGACCACCAGTCGGATATCGAAGAGGCGCTTAGGGGTGCCGACATGGTGTTCGTCACCTGCGGCGAGGGCGGTGGCACCGGTACTGGCGCCAGCCCGATCGTCGCTCGTGCGGCTCATCAACAGGGTGCTCTCACCATCGCGGTTGTTACTCGTCCGTTCAGCTTCGAAGGCCCTCAGCGTTCCGCTTCCGCCGAATACGGCATCGACAACCTGCGCAAGGAAGTCGACGCGCTGATCGTCATTCCGAACGATCGCCTGCTCGAGCTTTCCGACCGTTCCATCGGCATCATTGAGGCCTTCAAGACCGCTGATACCGCACTGCTTGCCGGTGTTCAGGGCATCACTGACCTGATTTCGATGAACTCCTATATTCACGTCGACTTCAACGATGTGAACTCCATTCTTCGTGGTGCTGGTACTGCGCTGTTTGGTATCGGTTCCGCACGGGGAGAGGATCGTGCCACGCAGGCCGCCGAAATCGCCATCAGCTCTCCGCTGCTTGAGGAAAGCATCGAAGGCGCACACGGTGCGCTGATCAACATCGCCGGTCCGACCGACCTGAAGTTGCAGGAGGCCTCTGCTGCCACCGAACTGGTGCGCAAGGCCATTCACCCTGAAGCCCAGATTATTTGGGGTCTTGCTCTGGACGATGCTTATGGCGATGAAGTGCGTGTCACTGTTATTGCTGCTGGTTTTGACCCCGTCGCCGCTCAAGATGACGACACTCAGAGCACGGTGACGCCGGTTGTGCCAACCGCCGCCGATCCTGCGACTCCCGTGGCACAGCCAGCTCCAGCACCGGCACCGGCTGCACAGCCCGCTGCCACTGCCCAACCGGCATTCACACCGGCTACCGGTGACTCCGCATCGTTGCCTTTTGATGATCCGACTTCCGCTCATCCGAATATCGCCGTGAACGATCCGGCTGGCGATCTCGACATCCCTGACTTCCTGCGCTGAAAGGATTGATCCATGGCTGGGTTCATGAAAAACGCGATGTCCTATCTGGGCATGAGTGACGTTGTGGACGATGAGGACGACTACATCGAGGAGGACGAGGAGCAGAAGCCGGCTTCGAAGTCCGCATTTGATTCCGACCATACGGTCACGCCGCTGGCGTCAACCACCGCGCCTGCCGCATCGTCGACTACCAAGCCGTTCCCCGGTGGTCGTGTGAACAGAATCACCACCATCCATCCGAAGTCATATGAGGATGCTCAACTGGTCGGCCGTGCATTGCGTGACGGTGTTCCGGTCGTACTGAATCTCACCGGTGTGGCCGAAGCCGTGGCATATCGCATCGTGGACTTCTCCGCCGGCGTGGTGTTCGGCGTGCGTGGTTCCCTCGAGCGTGTCACTCCGCGCGTGTTCCTGTTGAGCCCGGCGCAGGTGAACATCAAGGTCGAAGAGCCGACAAAACCAGCCTCGGCACACGATTTGTTCGCTGACTGACCGGTTCAGTAGTTTTCGCATTCGACGTTATATCGGTATTCGGCCGACTCCCAGCAAGGAGTCGGCCGATTCTTATTGTGCTCCGAGCAAACTTTTCATGCGCGGTTGTTAGTCTGTCAGCATGCTTTCCTTAGTGTTCTCTTTGATCGGCCGCATTCTTGCATGGCTCATCAACGCGTATATCACGGTTCTGTTCGTGCGCATGATTCTGGACTGGGTCTCCGTTCTCGCACGAAACTGGTATCCACGTGGTGTGGTGGCCCAGCTGATCAATATTGTGTATTCCATTACCGAACCCCCTCTGCGCTGGCTACGTCGCTATATTCGCCCATTGCCGCTCGGTTCGATTTATCTTGATGTCAGCTTCATTGTGCTGTATTTTGCGCTGGTGGTACTGGAAAGTGTTGTTCTGATAGTGTTCTGAGGCCGTTTTTGACCCGCCGGAGGCATATATCTGGCATAAAAACCCACGTCGAATGTTCTGAAACGATGGGGTCGTGATAGCATTCTGACTTGAGACCAACGTAAGTGCGGGCGATGCCCCAAAGCGAGGTGCAAGATTTATGGCTCTGTTGACGCCGAAGGATATTAGGGAGCACACCTTCCAGACTGTTCGATTCAAGGAAGGTTATGATGTCGACGAGGTCGATGACTTCCTTGATCAGGTCACGGAAACCGTCGAGGCTCTTGGACGTCAGGCGGTAGCCGGCGGTCAGGCCACCCAGACTCTGGGTCCTGACGTGACCAACCTTAATGCGAAGATCTCCGATCTTACCGGTCAGGTGCAGCAACTCGAGTCGGAGAATGCTGGTTTGAAGAACGCTGTGGCTCAGGCCCAGCAGGCCGCTCAGGCTGGCAATGATCAGGCAGCACAGCTTGTCTCTGCCAAGCTCAGCGAAGCCGAGGAATCCAACCGCGCGCTGTCCTCCCAGAATGAGCAGCTCAAGGGGCAGGTCGATCAGCTGAACGCTCAAATCGATCAGCTCACCGCTCAGGCTGCTCAGGCCTCCGGTGACCAGGAGGCTGTCGGTCAGCAGATCGCCGCCATTCAGCAGGAACGTGATCAGTTCCGCGCGGCCAACGAGGAGCTGTCCCGTCAGCTCGCCGCCGCTCAGCAGCAGGGTTCCGCCGCTCAGCAGCAGTCCGCTCAGATCGCTGAGCTGTCCCGTCAGCTCGAAGAAGCCAAGCAGCGTGAAAACCAGCTTCGTGCTCAGGTTTCTAAGGTCGAGCCGAGCACCGAGACCGGTTCTCTGCAGAAGATCGCTGGCGCCGCTCCATGCCGGGCACCGAGCCCGAGCGCGCCACCGCCATGCTGACCCTGGCTATGCAGCTGCACGATCAGTACGTGGAGAAGGGCAAGAACAAGGCCAAGGAAATCACCGAGGCCAGCCAGAACAAGTACAACGATCTGGTCACCAAGGCCAACAACTACTCCGAGCGTACCCGTTCCGAGGCCGACGACTACTCCACTCGTACTCGTTCCGACGCCGACACCTATTCGGATCGTACCCGCTCCGAGGCCGACGCTTACCGTGACCAGACTCACGCGGATGCCGAGACCTACTCCCAGAACACCCGTTCTGAGGCCGACGCATACTCCGTCAAGACTCGTCAGGATGCGGACAACTACTCCAAGTCTCAGCACGATGACGCTGACAACTACGAGAAGGAAGTGCAGCAGCGTGCCGCCGAGTATGACAAGAACACTCGTTCCGCGGCTGATGCGTACGACAAGAACACCCGCTCTGCAGCCGATACGTATGCCGAGCAGGTGCGCGACAACCTTCAGGCTCAGTCCAAGGTCGTCGAGGGCAACATCCAGAGCCTCAAGCAGTTCGAGACTGAATACCGCGCCCGCCTCACCGAGTACCTCGGCCAGCTGGCATCGCAGGTTTCCGAGTCGAACAACTACGTCGACCAGACCTCGTCCAAGACCAACTGAGCGTAGGCAGGTACAGGTCGTATGACGAACCAACAGGGACGGCTGCGCACCCGCGTGGCCGTCTTTGCATGTGTGGCCGCGGCTGCGCTGATTGTCGATCAGCTCACCAAGGCTTGGGCGATGGCCGCGTTATCCAACGGTCAGACCATTCGCGTGATTCCCGGACTGCTGTCCTTCACCTTGGTGCGTAATCCGGGCGCGTCCTTGGGCATGGGATCAGGCGCTACTTGGGTAATCAGTCTGTTGGCCGTTGTGGCTTGCGTGGCCCTTGCTGTGGCTGGGGTGCGCACTGTCTCCATGAAATGGTCGGTGGCGATTTCTTTCGCGTTTGCAGGCGCTCTGGGCACCTGATTGACCGTGTTATGTACGCTGACGGCTTCCTCGACGGCAAAGTGGTGGATTTCCTTAACTATGGCTGGTCCGTTGGCAATGTGGCGGATATCTATCTGGTAGTCGCCGGTGTGGTCCTGATGATTCTGATTCTTATGGGGGAGCCGTTCTCACACAAGGATCTCATCGAGCAATCCGACGAATCCCTACAGTCTGAGCCGGAGGCGGACGCCAAGTAATGAGTCGAATAGTCCCTGCTCCCGATGCATTGGTGGGTAAGCGTTTCGACGTAGCCGTGGCCAAAATGCTGGGTATTTCACGATCTAAAGCCGCCGATCTGGTTGACTCCGGGCAGGCGCGCGTTTTAGGACGTGAAGTTGCGCGGTCCAGCACATTGCAGGCGGGGGAGACCGTCGAATTTGATTTGGCGGAGGAACAGGCCGAGCCTGAGCCTATCGCAACTGATATGGCCGTTGTCTACGAAGACGATGATGTCGTTGTAGTCGATAAGCCTGTAGGCGTGGCGGCGCATGCCTCGGTTGGCTGGACCGGTCCAACCGTGCTCGGATCACTGCGTGACCGCGGCGTGCATATCACTTCCTATGGTGCGGCCGGGCGTGAGGGCATTGTTTCTCGCCTTGATGTAGGCACTTCCGGCTTGATGTTGGTGTGCAAGTCCGACCTTGCGTACACCGAGATGCGTCGGCAGTTCGCCGAGCATGAGGTAAAGAAAACCTATCATGCGCTCGTGCAGGGTGGTCTTAAAGAGAACAAAGCAACCATTGAGGCGCCGATCGGGCGCGCCAAAGTGTCCGATTTCCGCTTCTGCGTGACTCCGGCCGGCAAACCGGCCGTTACGCACTGGGATGTGCTGGAGCGTTTCGGCCATGAGGCCACTCTGGTATCCGTGAATCTGGAGACCGGACGTACTCATCAGATTCGCGTGCATTTCTCCTCGATTGGGCATCCCCTGTGCGGCGACCCCATGTATGGTGCCAATCCGGTGCTGTCTGAGGCCTTGGGACTTGACCGGCAGTGGCTGCACGCCATGAAGCTCGAATTCCGTCATCCCCGCACCCGCGTCTGGACCACGGTCCGGTCCCAGTACCCGGCCGACTTGGCTGCCGCACTCGATGCCATGCGTGCCCGACACATCGAACCCGCTGAACCTGCCGAATATGCCGAAGTTCTGGTGGACTAATTCCGCGACGTGTGCATCATGCGTTTTAATATTTAGATTCAGTTCCGGCTTCGCCGGATTCATCCCAGAATAACGAGAGATCGGTCATGATGGCTCTCCGTCATGACCATACCCCAAGTGACTGCTGATGCTGAGTACCATTCAGGCCAATGGTCGGTAACCGTACGTGAATTACCGGTATTTCCGCTCAACGTGTCTCGGTACTCCAGCGTGAAGTGAACAGAAATGAGCCAAAGCAGTAATGAAGCCGGGCGGTATATGCCATCCGGATTGCAGAATCTCCTGCTGATAAAAACCGTTTCCTAGTCGTTGACCGTGCCCGTTCCGACGACGATCGCGGCCTACGACGCGTTCATCCTCTACCCGGCCCACCGATACGACATCAAGGGCAAGAGGATTCTCAAGCAGGAGAAGAAGTACTATGCCGTGGACTTGGGGATGCGACGTATCCTGTGCTCCAACAACGTGCGGGACACCGGACGCCTCCTCGAGAACGTGGTGTTCCTCGAACTGATGCGCCGCGAGGGCGACGTGTATGTCGGACAGAGCTCCGGCAGCGAGATCGACTTCGTCACGAACGGGCCAGGCGGGCGTCGGTACTACCAGGTCAGCGAATCGGTGCACGACTCGGCGACGCTGGATCGGGAGCTGTCCTCGCTGCGCGCCGTGCGTGACAACTATCCCAAGACACTGATTACGCTGGATGACGAACGGCCCTACTCCCACGAGGCATCCGACAGGTATACGCGCTTGACTGGCTGTTGAACGAAGACCACAAGAAACAGTAGATACTAGGGCGGCCAGCGGGTTAGCAAGACATCAGTTGGTGAGGACTGCTGACATTGCACTCCGACGGATGAATTGAATACTCATATGGTATCCGATTCTGAACAATTGAGTGGGGGCGTTGATGGTTGCCATCGTTTGAGCTGGCTAAATGCGATTTCGCGCCATGCTGTTTCAACAACGGTGACAACGGCTACAGTTGAACTATGCATGGGTTGAAGAGTGCGATTGACAGGGGAGCGGACGCGTGGGCACGTTCGCTGCCTGGGCGCGTGCTCGACCGGTATGTGTCGCGGAGCGGCCCCCTGCTGGCGAATGGTCTGGCATATGGTCTGCTATTCGCCTTTTTTGCCGGCGTCTGGATTGCGGTGAGCGTGTTCGGCCTTATCATGGTCGGCAACATTGATTGGCAGCAGATGCTGATCGACGCGGTGCGTGAAGTCATTCCCGGTGTGGCCGACTCGTTTCTGACGTCTTCCGCGCTAGGCACCATGTCAAGCGCATTGACATGGACCGGTCTGGCCACGTTGGCCATATTCTGGTGGACGGTGACCGGCTGGATGAACTCGCTGCGCCACGCCGTACGGGCCATGTTCGACGACTGCGGCGACGAGCTCAATATCGTCGTCGCAAGGTTACGCGATACGCTTGCCGCCATCGCCATCGCAATACTGTTCATTCTTTCGACCGCGGCCGGTACGGTGTCCGGCGGCATCGTACGCCGACTGCTGCAATGGGGCGGCATCCCCAGCAGTTCGTTGCCCGGCACCGTGCTTTTGGAGATGACCGGTTTCGGTACCGGCGTCGCACTGAATTTTGCGTTGTTCATGTTGCTGCTGCGCGTGGTCTCCCACATCAAAGCCGGACGATTCACGATACTCGGCGCGTTACTGGGATCTCTGACGGTTTCCGCAATGCAGCTTCTCGGTGCGCGACTATTAGCCGGAGCCTCCCGGAATCCGATGCTTGCCCCGTTCGCCGCGTTGATCGGTGTGCTCATTTGGTTCAACCTCGTCGCCCAGGTCATTTTGCTCTGTGCCGCCCTCATTGCCGAGTGCCGACAAAAGAGCTGAGCGTCTGAACTGACTAATATGACGATTAGCGATGAAGCCTCTCTCGCCGAGATGATTCGCGAACTCAGCTGGCACTACAGTTATTGCCGTGGTCTCTCCATCTTGGCATATCGCAAACGAGTAGCTTCACCCGTGATACCGAGCTTGCGACCAATTGTTTCCCATGATTGTCCACGTTCATGCATGAGCAGTACCATCTGCGCAATGCGGGCATCAATGTATTCCAGTTCGGCTTTGCGTCGATTGATTAGACGGCTGAGCTCCAGTTCGGGAGAGAAGTTTGGGCTGTCCTCGGGAATGCCTTCTGCTGGTGATTCCTGAGACTCCGACGCATCTGAGCCGAGGCCGTTGCCGATTTTCCATGAGTTTGGCCTGTATCTCGGGAGAGTAGTCTTCAAATTTCATCGTTATCGCTGCCTTAGTGTCGCTGTTGCTGATACTCCACTTTATAGGCATGTGGCCTCACCGGTAAATATTTACCGCCGCCCAGACCACACGGTATGGTGGAGCGCATGGCTGATTACGGGAACAACTTTGTGCAACTGCATAACCATACGCACTATTCGCTGCTCGATGGTGCGTCGAAGATTCCTGATTTGGCCAAGCGTGCGGCCGAACTTGGCATGCCTGCGGTCGGTATCACCGACCATGGCAACATGCATGGCGCCTACGAGATGTACACCAACTGCGTGGCCAATGGCGTCAAGCCCATCATCGGCATCGAAGCTTACGTGACCCCGGAAACCGCGCGTCAAGACAAGTCCCGTGTGCACTGGGGCACCGAAGCCCAGCGCCGCGACGACGTCTCCGGTGGTGGTCTTATCACCCACTTGACCATGTGGGCCGAAAACGACGAGGCCTGGTCAACCTCATCAAAGCCTCGTCCGTGGCCAACCTCGAGGTCGCGTCATGCGCTACCCGCGTATGGATAAGGAGGTGCTCGCCACCTATTCCAAAGGTGTGATCGCCTCCTCCGGATGCCCTTCGGGCATCATCCAGACTCGTCTGCGCCTCGGTCAATTCGAGGAGGCCCTGCGCGCCGCCGGCGAATTCCAGGACATCTTCGGCAAAGACAACTTCTTCATCGAACTCATGGATCACGGTCTGACAATCGAGACCCAGGTCACCAACGACCTGCTGACCATTGCCAAGAAGCTGGACGCCCCGCTGCTGGCCACCAACGATTCCCACTACGTACACGCCGAAGATGCACAGGCGCAGGACGCCATGCTCTGCATCAACTCCGGTTCCCGTCTTGACGATCCGGACCGATTCAAGTTCGACGGCACCGGCTACTACATCAAAACCGCCGAAGAGATGCGCGAACTGTTCAAGGACCACCCGGACGCCTGCGACAATACGCTCGTTATCGCCGAACGCTGCAACGTGATGTTCGACGACCACGAAGACGGCGCGTTCATGCCGAAATTCCCTTGCCCCGAAGGCTGGGATGAGACCTCCCTGTTCCTCAAAAAAGTCGAGGAAGGTCTGGAGAAGCGTTACGACGGCAACCCGCCGCTCGACGTATTGAAGCAGGCCGACTACGAATGTGGTGTGATCTGCCAGATGCAGTTCTGCGGATACTTCCTCGTGGTCGCCGACTACATTCAGTGGGCCAAGGACCACGGCATTATGGTGGGTCCGGGCCGTGGTTCGGCCGCAGGCGCCATGGTCGCCTATTCCATGGGCATTACCGAGCTCGATCCGCTCAAGCATGGCCTGATTTTCGAGAGGTTCCTGAACCCTGAGCGAGTGAGCCTTCCTGATATCGATGTCGACTTCGACCCTGAAGGTCGTGCGCGAGTCATCGAATACTGCGGCGAAAAATACGGCACCGATAAGGTCGCCCAGTGCGTGATCTATGGCACCATCAAAACCAAGCAGGCCCTGAAAGACTCCGCCCGCATCATGGGTTATGAATTCTCAGTCGGTGAAAAAATCACCAAGGCGCTGCCTCCGGCGGCCACCGGCGGCAAAGACATCAGCCTGCATGACATCTTCGACCCGGCCGCCAAACGTTATGCCGAGGCAGGGAATTCCGAGAACTCTACGATTCCGACCCGGACACCAAGCGCATCACCGAGGAAGCCAAGGGTATCGAAGGCCTGATTCGACAGACCGGTGTACATGCCTGCGCCACCATCATGGGTAGCGCACCCATCACCGACACCTCGCCGTTGCTGGAACGCACCGATGGCACCATCACCACCGCCTTCGAATACCACACGTGCGAAACGTTGGGGCTGGTCAAGATGGACTTCCTTGGCCTGTCCAACTTGACGATCATCCACGACACCCTGAAGAACATCGAGGCCAACGGCAAACCCGCCATCGACTACACCAAGATTCCGCTCGATGACGCCGAAACCTACAAACTCATGTCCCGAGGAGACACGCTCGGCGTGTTCCAGCTCGATTCCGACGGCATGCGTTCACTGCTGAAAACCCTGAAGCCCGATAACTTCAACGATATTTCCGCACTTATCGCCCTGTACCGACCGGGCCCGATGAGTATGGATTCGCACACCAACTACGCCAAGCGCAAGAACGGCCTGCAGAAGATCACGCCAATTCACCCTGAGCTTGAGGAGCCTCTGAAGCAGGTGCTTGACGAGACCTATGGTCTGATCATCTACCAGGAGCAGGTGCAGTCCGCCGCCCGAATCCTCGCCGGTTATTCACTGGGCAAGGCAGACGTGCTGCGTCGAGCCATGGGTAAGAAGAAGCCCGAAGTGCTGGCCAAGGAGAAGGTGCCGTTCTTCGCCGGTATGAAGGAGCACGGATATTCCGAAGAGGCATCCCAGGCCGTGTGGGATATTCTGGTGCCGTTCTCCGGCTACGCTTTCAACAAAGCGCACTCCGCCGCATACGGTCTGATCTCCTACTGGACCGCATATCTGAAGACGCACTACCCGGTCGAGTTCATGGCCGCCTTGTTGCAAGGTGCCGCCACCAACAAAGACAAGACCGCACTGTACTTGGGCGAGGCCCGCCGCATGGGCATCCAGGTGCTCTCGCCGGACGTCAACGAATCGGTGTACGAGTACTCGGCAGTCGGCGACGTCGTCCGATTCGGTCTTGGTGCCATCCGTAACGTGGGTGACAAGGCCGTGGCCGATATCATCGCCGAACGCGAAGGCCCGCGCGGCAAGTTCGTGAACTTCATGGACTTCATCCGCCGCGTGCCCCTGACCGCGCTGAACCGGCGATTGGTCGAATCGTTGATCAAGGCCGGTGCCTTCGACTCGATTGACCCGAACCGTCGCGCGCTGCTCACCGTGCACGAGGCCGCCATCGATTCGGTGGTGAGTCTGAAGCGCAAACAGGCGGAGGGCCAGTTCGATTTGTTCTCCGATGCCGAGGATGGGGGAGCGGAGGCCATGGGCGACGCTTCCGTGACCGTACCCGATCTTGAGGAATGGGACAAGAAGACCAAACTTAACTTCGAACGCGAAATGTTGGGCCTGTATGTGTCTGACCATCCGCTCTCCGGTATGCAGTCGATTCTCGCGTCCTTGCGTGAAATGTCCATCGCGCATCTGGTTGATCGAGCCAAAACGATGGGTGAAGGACAGCAGGTCACGTTGGCTGGTTTGGTCACCAATGTGGACCGGCGCGTATCCAAGAAGGGCAACCCCTGGGCCATCGTGACCATCGAAGACATGGAAAGCTCCATCCAATGCATGTTCTTCGGCAAGGTCTATGAAGCGGCCGCCGCCGAACTTGCCGTGGACGCCATCGTACAGATTCGTGGCCAAGTGGAGTTGCGCGACGAAACCGTTTCTCTGAGAGCCACGGAAATGCAGATTCCGACCTTGGAAGCCGAGGATGAACGTCCGTTGGTCATCACGCTGCCGCCGGTGGCGTTGGAGCGCCAACGCATGATGCAACTCGGTCAGGTGCTCGCTAATCATCCTGGTTACTGCGAAGTACATCTTGCGGTGCTGGATGAGAAGGGTAACGCTCAGGTGCTCACGTTTGGCGATCGTTTCCGCGTCAAGCGAGATACTTCGTTGTTTGCTGAGATCAAGATTCTGTTTGGCCCCAGTTGCTTGCCTGCCGCCTGATTGGCGGGTTTCGCCCCTGGCCTCT
>ENA-OQCO01000745-OQCO01000745.1-human-gut-metagenome-genome-assembly--contig:-NODE-745-length-16149-cov-2.044127_pt1 | contig 16149 bp, 13 predicted proteins | sample MGYA00242500_ERZ504582 | MGnify/ENA primary metagenome ERZ504582 (study PRJEB26092, sample SAMD00036346) | human gut metagenome | host: Homo sapiens | study: EMG produced TPA metagenomics assembly of...
AGGTCACAGAAAACCCGAGACATACCGCGCGAATTTATGCAATCAGCATAAATTCTGTGCATCGCGAAGCGTGTTACTGAGAACGGAGTGAACAGTAACATGCCGAAAAAGCTTCCACAAATTTTACTTAAACTTTAATTGCACATTAAATAGAATAGTGATATAGTAAAGTTGGTTCCGACAAACGAAGAGCTTTAAGATTTCAGCAGATGACCGGGCGGAACCGCTTTTGCTGATGTATTCGGTCATAACCTGGAACAGAAAGAAGGAAGAGGGAAAACATTGCGTAAAAAATCACATGTACTGTTAGGCAGATACCTGGCTGATCAGATGTCCGAGGTCTACAGTCTTCAGCAGCACAGAAAAGCATTTTGCCTTGGTAATATCATGCCGGATCTGAGACCGTCATTTCTTACTACCAGACATGAGTTTTTTGGAACGTTCAATCAGCTTCAGAGCAAGATGAGAGACTGGTAGAGAAAAATCCGGAAGAAGAAAATGCCAGAGTATACTGGCGGAGATTCGGTGAAGTCATGCATTATATGGCAGATTATTTTACTTTTCCTCATAACAGAACATATAAAGGAAGTCTTGCGGAACATAATTCCTACGAAGCTGAACTGAAAAACCGTCTGAAAGAGTGCATCTTAAGCGGCAGAGCAGACAGCCAGCTGGAAGAAGCGAAGCATTTCGACAGTTTTGAGGAACTTGTGGAGTATATCCGTGAACGACATGCATATTATCTGGAAAGCCCCAGATGTATCGCCGATGACATCCGCTTTATTCTGAGAGTATGTTATCAGGTGATACAGGGAATCTTTCAGTTATGCGTCAGAAGACAATTCCATATGGAAAACCGACTGGTAACAGTATAAGGCAGATACTGCAGTGTGTACACACTGCAGTTTTTGTGTTTTTGTATTCGGAAAATGCTTTTTGCGAAAATGTGAATAAAAAGTGAAAAATAAATAAACTGGAAAGGTTATGCAGTCAGAACGGTTGATTTCATAAAATTCCTATGATAAAATAAACGGAGTTGAACTTTAAGTTATCAAAAATGGTTTAAAGCAGACCTTTATTATAGGGGAAGTAAAGGGATGTTCAAGGAAAGAAGGGAGCATCTTAATAAATATGAAGAACAAGTACCTGAATAAGTTTTTATGCATCACGACGATATCAGCTATGGTACTGGCATCTCCGGCGGGAATTATGGCTGCTGAGGAGACCGAAGTAGTTTTCAGCGATGAGAGCAGTGAGGAAGTGACGTCTGAGCCAGTTGAAGAGACACCGGCACCGGAGCCTATTGAGACACCGGCGCCAGAACCAACGGAAGCACCGGCACCGGAGCCGACTGCGACACCAGAGCCGCAGCCAACAGAGACACCGAAACCGACTGCGACACCAGCACCGACAGAAACACCGGAGCCTACTGCAACACCGGCACCAACTGCGACACCGGCGCCGACATCTACTCCGGTTCCGGATAATTCAGAAGCAGTTCAGAATGTTATCGATAAGATCAGTGCTTTGCCGGATGATATCACTGCGAAGGCAAAATCACAGATTGAAGAAGCACGTGCAGCGTATGAGGCACTGTCGGATTCAGAGAAAGCCAGAGTTACCAATTATTCAACGCTGGTAGCTGCTGAGAAGAAGCTGGCATCTGTTGTGAAGGATGGAAAAACTGACAATAATAAGAAGGACAATAAAGGTACAGATAACAATACCGGTGATATTACAGATGGTAAAGGAAATAATGCTACTGCAACACAGATAGGAATACCTGTATATGCAACCAATATGGTTCCAATCTTCATGCAGGTAAGGATTTTTATCTGGACAGTCTGAAGAATAATTATAATCTCACATTTTCAGATGATTTTGCATCTGTGATGGAACAGATAGAGGGAGAGTATAAAGAGAAGAACAAGCTTACGGACAGTACTATTCTGGTACGAAACTGGCAGGATGTTCTGGCTGTTTATGTTTATGAACAGAGCCAGAAAGGAGAGACATCCTTTACTATGGATTCCTCCTGTAAAGAAGCTCTTACGAAGATTTTTGCTGAGATGAACCCTGTTGTCAGAGATAAACAGGATATTACCAAAGTATCTTACGGAAATCGTAAGATCAATTACTATATTAAGAAGAATAATATTTCCAAGAAGGACAGAACTGTTCTGAAGAAATACGTGGAAACGGACTGTAAACTTCTCTGTGCAGTTGTCACAGCATCCAAGGGATTTGTCCGTGAAAGTGTAGGAGACAGTGTTTCCGAGGATCGTGTAGATGTAATTACTGCTGCATATTCCCTGGTAGGTAAAGTCGGATATTTCTGGGGCGGTAAATCTACTGCTATCGGTAATGATCCAAGCTGGGGAGCTGTTGAGAAGGTTTCGGCAGAAGGCAGCAAGAGTTCAGGTACATTACGGGCGTATGGTCTGGATTGCAGCGGCTTTGTAACATGGGCCGTGATCAATGGCTATCAGGATCAGGGAATGCAGGCAGCGGTTGGTGATGGAACATCCGATCAGTGGGAGAAAGCGAATGTTGTCAGCGAGGCAGATGCACAGCCGGGAGATCTTGTATTTCAGAGAGGTCCGGAGTCGGGCAGCAACAATCATGTTGGCATTCTCTGCGGAAAGACGGATTCAGGAGACTGGATTGCGGTACATTGTTCTTCCAGTAAGAATGGTGTAACGGTAGGTGAGGCTTACAGTGCAAGCTTTCGTTACATCAGACAGCCATCTTTCTATGATGATACAGCAGTTGAAGAAGTAAACAACGAGGGAACAGCGACTGAGACAGATGAGAATGCAGAGAAGGTTCTCACAGATATTGTGAAGTCCAGCGCTCTGAAAGATGCACTGGCATCTGGAGGATATATCTCTTCTGATAATCTTCTTGAGGATTTCAAGAATACATCTCTTCAGGAGGATGAGGATGAAGAAATTGTTGAGAATCTGATTCTGGAACAGGAAGATATTGATGATACAGTGGATACATATGATGACGTAGAAACACTGGAATTAGAAAATTAAGAGACAGCGACTGATGAGAGGGCAGTCTCCTGCGGGAGGCTGCCCTTTCTTACAACTGAAAGTAAAGGAATGTAGATGAAGAAAAGATTTTTTTGCCAGCTGGCGGCAGTGATAATGATATTGTCCCTGATATGTCAGCCCGTTTATGTTCGGGCTGGGACGCTGGAACAGATTTATTCTGCTGCTGAGAGTATTTTTTCCGGAGAGCCGAAAGAAATTCAGGCACTGCGACAGATGGATGTGGCTCAGACAGATGAAGGACATCAGGAATATTATTTCCGGCAGTTGACAGAGGAAGAGCAGCGCGTATACAGGGAGATTTTAACAGGGCTTCGAAGCAGAGATGAGCAGTTTTATCTGACACTTTCGGATGATGACAGCATTGACAGGACGTATCATGCGGTTCTGAAAGACCATCCGGAGATTTTTTGGGTGCACAAATCGGGAAAAATCTATAAACCACATATTCCGGAAAAGATTACTGTATGTTTACTCCTGGCTACTCTTATTCTGAAAGTGAGACAGAAGAGATAAAGGCAGCGATGGAAACGAGCTTTCAGGAAGTCAGCAGCCTGATTCCGGATGAAACCAGTGATTATGAGAAAGTACGGATCGTCTATACTTATGTGATCGATAATACGCAGTACAAGACCGGAGCAGATGATCAGAGCATAGCAGGCGTCTTCTGGAAAAAATCAGCAGTCTGTGCAGGATATGCAGGTGCTGTTCAGTATCTTCTGGAACGGCTTGGGATTCCCTGCATTTATGTAGATGGCAGCACAGAGGAAAGTACAGAAGGACATGCCTGGGATATTGTAAAAATTGGCGAGTCGTATTATTATGTAGATGCCACTAATGGGGATCAGCCGGATTTTCTTAATGGCGATGCAGCTCAGCTGGAAGAACATAAAACTACAATTTATGATTATCTTTGTCCGTTTCCGGAAGAATATGAGAAGACATATAAAGCATCGAAAGAACTGACTGTTCCGAAATGTACGGCAAAAGATCTGAATTTTTATGTTCTGAACCAGGGATGTTTTGAAGAATATGACTGGCTGGCTATTTATGATTACTGTAAAATGCGGCTGGATAACGGAGCGGCAGTTGTGAGGTTCAAATTCAGCAATCAGGAGGCTTTTGATGCGGCACGCAAAGACTGGCTGGATGAAGGAGAAGTGCAGAATGTGGCGCAATATTATATGAAACTTAACGGCTACAGCCAGGTAGAATATCATTATGGCGTGCTGGATAATTTTTATACTATATATTTTATTTTCTGAGAGGAGTGAAGTTATGAATATGGATGTGTTATCAAGGGTATTTAACATCCTTCAGCGTGTAGGAGGGATGGAACAGATTGGACAATTTATGACTATTGTTTATGGCATAGTCTGTGTTTTTGGTATCCTGAACTGCCTTCTGGGATACCGTATCCTGCGGTTCTGGATGATGATCTTCGGATTTCTCATCGGCGCGGGAGCCGGTTTTGGAGTAACGTATCTTTCCGGCGTTGAAGATAAAATGGTGATCGCAGGTGCAATGGCGGGGCTTGGAATTGTCCTGGCTATCGTTTCATTTCTTGTATACAGAGCCGGAATTTTTGTACTGGGATTTGGCATCGGAATTTCTTTAAGCATTTATCTGGTGCATCCGACCAGTTCTTTTTCCTTCTTCCTGTGTATCCTTGTGGGAGTGGGACTTGGTATCCTGGCGATGCGCTATGCAAAAGGAGTTATCATTATCGGAACCAGTATCCTTGGCGGAGTGCTGGCAGGGGTTTCTATTGCGAAGATCGGTGGCCTTGAACAGTTTCCGTATGGCGTTGGTATGGCAGTTGGGATTGCCCTTCTTGGTATGCTGATCCAGTTTGCCATCAACAAGGATCACTATGATGATGACGATGAAGAAGATGAAGAAGACGATGAACCGGAAGAAGAGATGCGCAGATTCGGAAAAAAGAAAAAATTTGCACAGGATCGAGAAAATGTTTCTGAATATAATGGGGCAAACAGACGCAGAAATTCTTCTGACAGATATTCTGATGCCAGAAATGATACCGGAGAAATAAAAGGAAACCGTTCCCGCAGCAGAAATGGCGATTCAGACCGAAGAAATTCTTCCGGTAACCGTTCAGAAAGCCGCCGCAATGGAAGAAATACCGGAAGCTCAGATAGAAACAGCTCGTCAGATAACCGCCGCAGAACATCAGCAGCAGGTTCTTCAGGAAGAAGCAGAAATGGAAGAAACAGTCCTTCTGAAGGCAGCAGAAGAAGTCAGAGCCGCAGCGGTTCAGAGAACAGTTACAGTCAGAACAGAAGAAATACAAGCTCTGCAGGCAGGTCATATTATGACGATGGGGATGACTATGATGCAAGCAGGGAACGTTTTGATCCTGATTATCGGGAAACACCGGATACATATGAAGATTTTGAAAAAAGCCAGCAGAGGAAACGACAGCTGGATATTGAAAATATGGCTGACTTTGAAGACGATGAGTTTGAACAGCTTCGAAATCACGAAGACTCGAAGAATAACCGGGATCTTCTGAGAAATCTTGAACCTGATGATTATGATGAATGGGAAGATAACTGAAAAAAGCATGAGGAGTGACAGAAATGGGAAAAGAAGCGAAGACGAATGCAATGAGAATGCTTGACAGAAAAAAGGTGAAATATGAGGCAATCGCATATGACTGCGGTGAATTTATTGATGGGATCCACTGCGCAGATATTACAGGTGCACCATATGACCAGTCATTCAAAACTCTGGTTATGGAAGGAAAAAGCGGCGGATATTATGTGTTTGTGGTTCCGATTGAGAAGGAAGTGGACCGTAAGGCAGCAGCGAAATCCGTGGGAGAGAAGACTGTGGATATGATTCATGTAAAAGATCTCACAAGGATTACCGGATATATCCGGGGAGGCTGCAGCCTCTTGGAATGAAGAAGAACTACCCGGTTGTTTTTGATCAGTCAGCTGGGAATTTTGATGAGATCTATGTGAGCGGAGGAAGAGTAGGTTTGACTCTTAAAGTTCCGCTTAAAGATATTCTGGATGTAACAAAGGGAAAGCTTGCACCGATCACAATGGAATAAAATAAAGGCAGAGAAGCCTGAAAGCAGGAATCTTTCCTGGTAAAAAATCCCCTGCCTGGCTAAAAAAAGCAAGGCAGGGGATGATATCTCAGATAAAGAAATCTTAGTTATCCTGAGCGTCTTCCTCGTTAACCTGGAATACATGACGTTTCTTGGCCATCTCATCGCTGGCAAGATATTCATCATAGGTTGTGATCTTGTCAACAAGCTTACCGTTTGGAAGAATCTCCATAATACGGTTGGCTGTAGTCTGTACAAACTGATGATCGTGGGAAGTGAAAAGGATCACGCCCGGGAATTTGATCAGTCCGTTGTTCAACGCAGTGATAGATTCCATATCCAGATGGTTGGTTGGCTCATCCAGGATCAGGATGTTGGCACCGGAGATCATCATCTTGGAAAGAAGGCAGCGGACCTTCTCACCACCGGAAAGTACGCGGACACGTTTTACACCGTCTTCACCAGGGAAGAGCATACGTCCCAGGAAACCACGCACATAAGTGGCATCCTTGATTTCGGAGTACTGTGTCAGCCAGTCTGTGATTGTAAGATCATTATCGAATTCCTGAGTATTATCTTTCGGGAAATATGCCTGGGAAGTAGTGACACCCCATTTATAATTTCCCTCGTCCGGCTCCATCTCACCTGTAAGGATCTTGAAAAATGTAGTAATAGCCTGCTCATTGGCACCTACGAATGCGACTTTATCTTCCCGGCCAAGTGTAAAGGAGATATTGTCAAGGACTTTCACGCCATCAATAGTCTTGGAAAGGTTTTCAACCATAAGAACTTCGTTTCCAATCTCGCGGTTCGGACGGAAGTCAATGTACGGATATTTACGGCTGGACGGACGCATATCGTCAAGCTGGATCTTTTCCAGGGCACGCTTTCTGGATGTAGCCTGTTTGGATTTGGAAGCGTTGGCACTGAATCTTGAGATAAATTCCTGGAGCTCTTTGATCTTCTCCTCCTTCTTCTTATTGGCTTCTTTCATCTGTTTGATGAGAAGCTGGCTGGACTCGAACCAGAAGTCATAGTTTCCGGCATAGAGCTGGATCTTGCCATAGTCGATATCTGCTGTATGTGTGCAGACCTTATTTAAGAAGTAACGGTCATGGGATACAACGATAACGGTGTTGTCAAAATTGATCAGGAATTCTTCAAGCCACTCGATAGCAGGAAGATCCAGATGGTTGGTCGGCTCGTCGAGAAGCAGGATGTCAGGATTTCCGAAAAGTGCCTGAGCAAGAAGAACCTTGACCTTCATACTTCCTGTGAGGTCAGCCATCTGTGTGTAATGGAACTCCGTGTCAACACCAAGACCATTGAGAAGAGTAGCAGCATCAGACTCTGCTTCCCATCCGTTCATCTCTGCGAACTCACCCTCAAGTTCACTGGCACGGATACCATCTTCGTCAGTGAAATCTTCCTTGGCATAGATGGCTTCTTTTTCTTTCATGATCTGGTAAAGTCTCTCATTACCCATGATAACAGTGTCAAGTACAGGATAAGCATCATACTTGAAGTGATCCTGCTGCAGGAAGGAAAGCCTCTGTCCCGGTGTGATCACGATATCGCCCTTTGTCGGCTCCAGTTGTCCGGAAAGAATCTTAAGAAATGTAGACTTTCCTGCACCGTTGGCACCGATTAATCCATAACAGTTTCCTTCTGTAAACTTGATGTTTACATCTTCAAACAGCGCTTTCTTACCGACACGCAGTGTGATGTTGTTTGCTGAAATCATATCATACCTCTTTTTTCAAAAATAATAAATATCGCTTCAATTACAATCGTCCTTTATTGTACCGTAAACTGGAAAATTTGCAAGGTGTATTTTAGTTTTTTACATTAAATAAAGTAAAAACAGGAAAATAAAATGAAATACAGGAAAATAATAACCTTTTATTATTGAAAAAAATGCGTTATACTGACCAGTATGATAATAGGAACGCACGGAATGTGTTTACCGGTATATAGCAGAATGGGATGAAGAGATCTGCTGTACTGAGAAAATTATCAAATTCTATTAGCAGCTTAGTTGAACAGAAGAGAGGTCAAAGATGTTTATCACCAGAGAAAGCGATTATGCGATGCGGGTTGTCCGCGCATTAATGGGAGAGACGCGTTTGAGCGTCAGTGATATCTGCGAGAGGGAAGCGATCACAGCACCTTTTGCCTATAAGATACTGAAAAAGCTTCAGAACGCAGGGATCGTTCAGGGATACCGGGGAGTTCACGGCGGATATGCCCTGAAGAAAGATCCGGCGGAGCTGACATTATATGATATATATTCAGCAATCGATTCAGATATGTCTATTATTGAATGCCTGAACGGGCGGTGTGAATGTGCCAGAAACGGACAGAACGGCGTTCCGTGTTACGCCCATGATGAACTGAAAGATATTCAGGATGAACTGTGGACTATGCTCCGCCGTAAATCCATAAAGGAGCTTTTTGAGAAGGACAGTCAGTGATTTCAGTTCACAGGATGAGAGAGTGAAATCAGCTGAAAACCGGGCAGACGTATGAAATATGAGGAGAGAGTATCTGGATGGAGAGATAATTCCGGATGTCTCTCTTTTTTTGAATATTTTGTGGAAAAGATAACAACGTTTGTACCTGATAATATACAAAAATTGCTGAAAGAAAATGGACATAATTGGGAATCTATGATATAATAACCAATGGAATTTTAGGCTTTTCAGAGCCTAAATAATATATTTTTAACAAACCTTTAAGGAGGAATAAACAATGGCAAGAAAGATGAAAACCATGGATGGTAACCATGCAGCCGCTCATGCATCATACGCTTTTTCTGATGTAGCTGCTATTTACCCGATTACCCCTTCATCTGTAATGGCTGAGGCAACAGACGAGTGGGCAACTCAGGGAAGAAAGAACATCTTTGGACAGGAAGTACAGGTTACAGAGATGCAGTCTGAGGCTGGTGCAGCAGGTGCCGTTCACGGTTCTCTGGCAGCAGGTGCCCTGACTACAACCTATACAGCTTCCCAGGGTCTTCTGCTTATGATCCCGAACCTTTACAAGATCGCTGGTGAGCAGCTTCCGGGAGTTATCAACGTATCTGCCCGTGCACTTGCTTCTCACGCACTTTGTATCTTCGGAGATCATTCCGACGTTATGGCCTGTCGTCAGACCGGATGCGCAATGCTTTGCGAATCTTCTGTACAGGAGGTTATGGATCTTACACCGGTTGCTCATCTTGCAGCAATCAAAGGTAAGGTTCCGTTCATCAACTTCTTCGATGGATTCCGTACATCCCACGAGATCCAGAAGATCGAGACATGGGACTATGAAGATCTGAAAGATATGGCAGATATGGACGCTATCGCAGAGTTCCGTAACCGTGCTCTGAACCCGAACCATCCATGTCAGAGAGGTTCCGCTCAGAACCCAGATATCTTCTTCCAGGCAAGAGAGGCATGTAACCCATATTATGACGCTCTTCCGGCAGTTGTTCAGGAATACATGGACAAAGTTAACGAGAAGATCGGAACAGACTATAAACTGTTCAACTACTACGGAGCTGAGGACGCTGAGCACATCATCGTAGCTATGGGTTCCGTAAACGACACAATCGAGGAGACAATCGATTATCTTATGGCAGCCGGCAAGAAGGTTGGTGTTGTTAAAGTTCGTCTTTACAGACCATTCTGCGCTCAGGCTCTTATCGATGCAATCCCGGATACAGTTAAGCAGATTTCTGTTCTTGACAGAACAAAAGAGCCGGGAGCACTTGGCGAGCCTCTGTATCTTGATGTTGTTGCAGCTCTTCGCGACAGCAAGTTCAGTGATGTTAAGATCTTTACAGGACGTTACGGACTTGGTTCCAAAGATACAACACCTGCACAGATCGTAGCAGTATATGAGAACACTGAGAAAGAGAAATTCACCATCGGTATCGTTGATGATGTTACAAACCTTTCTCTTGAGACAGGCGCACCACTTGTTACAACACCAGAGGGAACAACAAACTGCAAGTTCTGGGGACTTGGAGCTGATGGTACTGTAGGTGCTAACAAGAACTCCATCAAGATCATCGGTGATAACACAGACATGTACGCTCAGGCTTACTTCGATTATGACTCCAAGAAGTCCGGCGGTGTTACAATGTCTCACCTTCGTTTCGGTAAGAAACCGATCAAATCCACATACCTGATCCACAAGGCAAACTTCGTTGCATGTCATAATCCGTCCTATGTTAATAAATATAACATGGTACAGGAGCTTGTTGACGGAGGTACATTCCTTCTGAACTGTGCCTGGGATATGGAAGGACTTGAGAAACATCTTCCAGGACAGGTTAAAGCTTTCATCGCTAACCACAATATCAAATTCTACACCATCGATGGTGTTAAGATTGGTATTGAGACTGGCATGGGACCAACACGTATCAACACAATCCTTCAGTCCGCATTCTTCAAACTTACAGGAATCATTCCTGAGGAGCAGGCTATCGAGCTTATGAAAGCTGCTGCTAAAGCTACTTACGGACGTAAAGGTGATGACGTTGTTAAGAAGAACTGGGCAGCTATCGATGCTGGTGCTAAACAGATCGTAGAGGTTCAGGTTCCGGAGAGCTGGAAGAACGCTGAGGACGAGGGACTCTTCATGTCTCACGCATCCCACGGTGCTCAGGAAGCTCAGGACTTCGTAAACAACATCCAGTGCAAGATCAATGCTCAGGAAGGTAACAGCCTCCCAGTATCTGCATTCAAGGATTATGTAGATGGTACAACACCATCCGGAACAGCTGCATATGAGAAACGTGGTATCGCAGTTAACGTTCCTGTATGGGTTCCGGACAACTGTATCCAGTGTAACCGCTGTGCATACGTCTGCCCACATGCTGCAATCCGTCCGGTTGCTATGACAGCAGATGAGACAGCTAACGCTCCAGAGGGAATCAAGACACTTCCACTTACAGGAATGAAAGACTATACATTCACAATGACTGTATCAGCTCTTGACTGTACAGGATGCGGTTCCTGTGCTAATGTCTGCCCAGGAAAGAAAGGCAACAAAGCTCTTGAGATGGCTCCGCTTGAAGCTAACACAGAAGAGCAGAAATTCTTTGATTACGGTGTAACACTTCCTCAGAAGGAAGACGTTATCGCTAAATATAAAGAGACAACTGTAAAAGGCAGCCAGTTCAAACAGCCGCTCCTCGAGTTCTCAGGTGCTTGTGCAGGTTGTGGTGAGACACCATACGCTAAGCTGATCACACAGCTCTTTGGTGACAGAATGTACATTGCAAATGCTACAGGATGTTCCTCTATCTGGGGTAACTCTTCACCATCTACACCATACACAACAAACGCTAAGGGACAGGGTCCTGCATGGTCCAACTCTCTGTTCGAGGATAACGCAGAGTTTGGTTATGGTATGCTTCTTGCACAGCGTGCGATCCGTGGCGGTCTGAAAGAGAAGATCGAAGACCTTGTAGCTAACGGAACAAACGAGGATGTTAAGGCAGCTGGTCAGGAATGGCTGGATACTTACGCTGTAGGCGCAACAAACGGTGCAGCTACAGAGAAACTCGTTGCAGCTCTTGAGGCTTGCGGATGTGACAAGGCTAATGAGATCCTTGCACAGAAAGACTTCCTCTCCAAGAAATCCCAGTGGATCTTCGGTGGTGACGGATGGGCTTACGATATCGGATTCGGTGGTGTTGACCATGTTCTCGCAAGCGGACGCGACATCAACGTTATGGTATTCGATACAGAGGTTTACTCCAACACAGGCGGACAGTCTTCCAAGTCTACACCGACAGGTGCGATCGCTCAGTTCGCAGCAGGCGGAAAAGAGACTAAGAAGAAAGATATGGCATCTATCGCAATGAGCTATGGCTATGTATACGTAGCACAGATCTCCATGGGTGCTGACTTCAACCAGACTGTAAAAGCAATTGCAGAGGCAGAGGCATATCCGGGACCATCCCTGATCATCGCTTATGCTCCATGTATCAACCATGGTATCAAGAAAGGTATGAGCAAAGCTCAGACAGAGGAAGAGCTGGCAGTTAAGTGCGGATACTGGCACAACTTCAGATTCAACCCGGCTGCTGACAATAAGTTCAGCCTCGATTCCAAGACACCGGATATGGAGAACTATATGGACTTCCTGAACGGTGAGGTTCGTTACAATTCTCTGCAGCGTCAGAATCCTGAGAAAGCTGCAAGACTGTTCGCTAAGAACGAGTCTGAGGCTCAGGCTAGATATGAGTATCTGCAGAAACTTATCACTCTTTACGGAGCAGATAAGAAAGAAGACTAATTACTGATCAATAGTTACTGTTTACACAGTGTGCTTGCTGATTAAGCATTAGGTGAAAGGCCTGCGGTGTTTAGCGCACCGCGGGTCTTTTTTCATATACGGGAGAAGACATACATGAAAAAAAGAAAAGCAGATTTTTACATTCTGTATACCATTGTCTTTGCAGCGATCTCGCTGTTTATTTACTGCTGTTTTTACTTAAATGGAAAATCACTGATCTGGAGTCACGATGGCGTTCCGCAGCATATCAATGCACTCGCCTACTATGGCAAATATCTGCGAAATGTGCTGAAGACCCTGGTGATCGATCATAAATTGTCCTTCCCTATGTGGGATGTGCATATCGGATATGGTTCCGATATCCTTACTACACTTCACTATTATGTGATTGGTGATCCTCTGACTTTACTCTCTGTTTTTGTACCGGAAAAAAATACAGAAGTTTTATACGAGTGCCTGATTTTTCTCAGGATTTATCTTGCGGGGATCACGTTCAGTATTTACTGTTTTTATCGCAAAAATCCGAAACAGGCGACTTTTATTGGAAGTCTTGTATACATTTTTGCGGGATGGACTATCTATGCGTCCATGAAACATCCTTATTTTTCCAATCCGATGATCTATCTGCCGCTGGTACTCATGGGCATTGAGAAAGTTTACAAAAAAGAAAAACCGTACCTTTTTATATGGTCTGTGGCAATAGCGGCAATGTCAAATTTTTATTTCTTTTATATGATCAGTGTCTTTATGGTACTGTATGCAGCTTTCCGGTATTTTGGAATATTCCGGAAACGTTCTGTGAAAGATGTATTTCGATGGTTCCTGAAATTTACTGGTTTCTATCTGGTATCCCTGATGATCGCGGCGTTGATCTTTTTCCCGGTGGTTATGACTTTGTTTGGAACCGAACGTTTTCAGGCGCAGAACTATGTGCCATTGCTGTATGATCATATTTACTATGAAAAATATCTCGGCTGTCTGATCGGCGAGAATATGATCCAGTGGGGTGTTGCTGGATATTCTGCAGTTGCCATGGCAGGCGTGTTTGTAATATTTTCCAAAAAGAAAAAATATACAGGTCTGAAACTGGGATTCCTGCTTCTGAATCTGTTTCTTCTGATCCCGTTTGCAGGACATGTGCTGAATGGATTTTCCTATGTGTCAAACAGATGGATCTGGCTTATGGAATGTTGATCGCCTATATCCTGGTGCAGGCATATCCTGAGCTTTTTACTTTGCAGATCAGGGAAAAAAGAAAGATCTTTATTATGCTGCTTGTGTACTGTGTGCTCGCATTATTTTCAGATGCTGCCCGGACAGAACGAAATATCATGGCTATAATGATGCTGGTTCTGGCTGTGTTTACAGTAGTTTCCTATGGGAATATTTTTGTCCAGGGGAAATATCTCTGCGAAATGATCGTTACAGTACTGATAGTCAGTATCCTTCTCAACGTGTTCTATCAGTATTCATATGAGAAAGATTATCTTTCTGAATTTGAGAACAGGAACCAGGCACTGGAAGCACTGGAATCAGGATCGGATAAAGAAATAAAGGATCTGGAGGATTCTTCCAGCAGCAGATATGATCAGTACAAAACAGGCTCATATGTGAATTCAGCCATGTATATGGGAACCAACAGCACATCCTATTATTTCAGTGTTGCCAATGGGAGCATCAGCCGCTTTTTTGATGAGATGTATCTGAATACTCCATGGGATTACCATTACAGTAGTCTTGATGGAAGGACCATTCTGGACCGCCTTGCATCTGTGAAGTACTTTGCCATCAGGAAAAACGGTTATGGATATATTCCCTATGGTTACGATACTGAAACTGTTTTTTCCGGAAAATACAGGATCTATGAGAATGAGAATGCTCTTCCTCTGGGTTATACTTATAATTCCTGGATCTCCAGGGAAAAATATGAAAAGCTTTCTGTGACACAGAAACAGCAGGCACTTCTGCAGGGGGCAGTCGTGGAAGAAAGCAGTCTCCCGGAAACAGAGCTTTCATTTGATGATAAGAAAGCGGATTTTACACTGGAGGCAGGGAAAGGCTGTAAGATCAAAGATGGAAAAATCATTGTTACAAAGAAAAATGCAACAGTTTCCATCGGATATCAGGGTGAACCTGCATCTGAGGTCTATCTTGTAGCAGAAAATCTGGATTTTGATGCTTATTCTCCAAGGGAGCAGGTTAGTGATAAAAAATGGAATTCCCTTACAGAATATGAAAAGAACACTATTCTCTATGAGGATGACAACTGGCGTTACTGGAAAGAGAGCAAAGAAGCAGCTGTAGAAGTTTCACTGGGTTCTGTTGATAAAACGATTCGGATCTTTACGGATAAATACAATGGCTACAGCGGCCGTCACAATTTCCTTCTTAATATGGGATATAAAAATTACAGTGCAGGAACGATGAAGCTTACTTTTTCCACACCTGGAGAGTATACTTTTGATAATCTGTATCTGGTGTGTCAGCCCATGGATTCTGTGGAACAGGAGACAGAGAAGCTTGGAAATGAAAGCCTTCAGAATGTGAAAGTCGGAACAAACAGGATAACAGGAGAGATAGAAGTATCCTCAGATAAATTTCTGGTATTTTCTATTCCGTACAGTGCCGGTTTTACGGCTTATGTAGATGGTAAGGAAACGGAACTGGTTCAGGCCAACAGCATGTACATGGGAGTTGAGCTGAAAAAAGGAAAACACACGACGCGCCATTCCCAGATGATCCCGATCGACCATGAGACGTATCTGTGCGATACGCCGGGGTTCAGCTCGCTTTATACAACCGATATGGAAAAAGAGGAGCTGAAAAACTTTTTCCCGGAATTTCATCCGTACGAAGGAAAATGCCGTTTCCTCGGCTGTATCCACGGAAAAGAGCCGGGCTGTGCCGTCAAAGAGGCACTGGAACAGGGAAATATCAGCAAAGAAAGATTTGAAAACTATACCATGTTCTATGAAGAACTGAAAGAACAGGAAAAGAGGAGATACTAGCATGAGCCGAGTATATCAGTTGGCACCTTCTATTTTATCCGCAGACTTCAACCGTCTCGGAGAACAGATCCAAAGGGTAGAGAAAGCAGAGTGCCGGTGGCTTCATATCGATATTATGGATGGAATGTTTGTACCATCCATTTCGTTTGGAATGCCGGTGGTAAAGTCGATCCGAAAAGAAAGCAGTCTGTATTTTGATGTTCATATGATGGTAAAGGACCCGGAGCGGTACGTAGAAGAATTTCAAAGCTGCGGGGCGGATATGATCACGGTTCACGCGGAGGCATGCCGCGATCTGGCAGAAACCGTGAAAAAGATTCATGAAACAGGCGCAGATGCCGGAGTTGCCGTAAATCCGGATACGCCGCTTTCTGCGGTTACGGACGTGATGGATCAGGTAGAAATGATTCTGATTATGAGCGTTTATCCTGGCTTCGGCGGCCAGAAGTATATCCCGGAGTCGACGGAGAGGATCCGTACGCTCCGCAGAATGCTGGATGAAAAGGGACTGGAGCATGTGCACATTCAGGTCGATGGCGGCATCAACCGCGCGACCATCGATGAAGTCCTTGCGGCAGGTGCCAACATCATCGTGGCAGGCTCTGCTGTATTTGGCAGCAACATCGAGCAGAACGTGCGCGAGCTGCAGGAAAAAATTCTTCATACAGCAAAAAGGCAGAATAAGATACAAAAAGACAGAAAAAAG
>ENA-OQCO01000746-OQCO01000746.1-human-gut-metagenome-genome-assembly--contig:-NODE-746-length-16116-cov-3.816561_pt1 | contig 16116 bp, 20 predicted proteins | sample MGYA00242500_ERZ504582 | MGnify/ENA primary metagenome ERZ504582 (study PRJEB26092, sample SAMD00036346) | human gut metagenome | host: Homo sapiens | study: EMG produced TPA metagenomics assembly of...
ATATGCTCACCTCAGCAGCGATTTAGCCGCTGTTGAGGTTGGATTCTTGGGGCAAACTGCTGTCAACCTCGGGCTCACTCGCGTCCACACTCGGAAAGAATAATCCCTTCCGTTACCGTGGGTATGTGTATACCGGCAATCTGACGATTGACGGACGAGGAGACAGGTTTCTACTACCTCCAAAGCAGGTACTATAACCCCGAAGTCGGCAGGTTTATTTCCTCCGATGTCCTCCTCTCCACAGGCCAGGGCGTTCTCGGGCATAACGCGTATGCGTATTGCGGGAATAACCCCATTGTTCGGGAAGATACTCAGGGCAATCTTTGGGGATTGATTGCGGCGGCAGTCGGTGCGGTAACCGGAGCTGTAGTTGGTGCGGTGACCGGAGCCGTAACCGGAGCAATCACAGCTCTTGCCAGCGGAAGCGATTTTGGAGAAACTGTTGTTGCCGGGATTGCCAGCGGCGCGGCTGCAGGTGCAATTACGGGAGCAGCCGTTGGAATTGCCTCCGATGTCGTATCGGTCGGTATTGCTGCAACCATTGTCATTCGATGTGGAGTTCTTTCAGGCGTTGCAAGCGAATTGATAGATGCGAAAATCAGCAAAAGGCATTCGGCGGTTGCTGATTTCGTGATTTCGGGTCTTATTGGCGGTGTCGGCAGCTTAATCGGTTATGGTGCCGGCGGTGGTCACGAAGGATTAGTTGCGGTGAAAGAAGGCGTGAAAGAATTGGTCGGTTCATTCAAAAAAACGGTTTTTAAAAAAGTTGCCAGGAATTTCTTTAATGATAAGCTGGAGGAAATTGCAACGGGAAGCGTATTTGGAGTTATCGAAATGGCGTTTAACGAAGCATTGCATCGCAGGGCAAAACTGTTTTTTCCGGACTTGGGGGAATAAAACGTGAAACACAATGCATTCCCGATATGGCAGGATAATTTGTTTTTGTTCGTTCTCATTGTTTTTCCTTGGTGCTTAGTTTTCTTCTTCGGCAACACAGACGCAGAACGTTTCGCCGGTTTGATTTGTATAGGGTGTGTGTTTACCATGTTCATTGTTTTGATAAGGCCGTTTGCATACTCTTTTCTGCGTATTCAAATAACCTCTGAGGGATTGCGGCTCACTGCCCCATTTTTTAGGAAGGAGTTGAAATGGAGTAACTTCGATCGAATCGAACTCGACTATTATGACGCAAAGGATATAACACGCAGTTATTTTGTGGTTCATTTTATACCGACAGGAAGCACATTCAAACCATTAAAATCGGTTTCAAAACTGCCGTCGATTGCATCCGAATATGTATATCTGACATATACGGATTCAGTCAAAAGGGATTTGGTGCAATTTGTCCCTGAAAAACTGCTTAAGAAAATACGGAATGCTCCGTTTAAATGCATCAGTTTTGAGACTGCACAAAAAATCGACAACATGCTAAAAAAAAGTGACCCGATGTGCGAATTAAAGCTCAGCGGCAATCGATTTGTCATGCAGCGGGCTGCCGTGTTTGAGTTTATTGAGGTTTGCATAATTATAACAGCATTGATTGTTTTGCTGGCTTTTCTTAAGAAAATTTTAGTTGTTACTGCAATGGCTGCTATAATTGCTTTGATGTTGTTCCTGTTCTTCAAGGGGCGCGGTCTAAAACAGAATTCGGCAGGGAAGAGATAGTTGTTCAAAAAGTGCGCGCAAAATCTGAGAGGTATTCTGTGCAGGCATTGCAGTTTGTTCCGCGATTTCACGATTCGCTTACGGTTGTGAAAGTAAACGGAAAACGAACAGCAAGCTTTTCAAGCTGGATGATACCCCTTCTGAGATTAATTGAGTTCTATGGTGAAAGAACCAATGACCGTCAAATACTGTCTCCGCAATGCCCAGAGTGATATCGTAAAACTCATTGACAAAACCGGAGCAACCATTGTAGAATATGCTCACCTTAACAGCGATTGAGTCGCTGTTAAGGTTTGACAGTTGGGGCAAACTGCTGTCAACCTCGGGCTCACTTGCGTCCACACTCGGAAAAGATAATTCGTTCCGCTATCGCGGAGGCAATTTGCCATACTGTTCGTAAAATTTCAGGTCCGGATGCGAAGGTGTATGACAATGAGTTTAAGATCGCATTACGAGTAGGCACCCGACCATATAAATATAATTTGGCTACCGGTCAGGTGTATTATGACTATCATTTTATGCGGCAGACTGATACCGGACAATGGGCGGAAAAACGTGGGTATGGCGGGGCGTCGATCCTTTGGGGTGCAGGAATGACTCCGGATACGATTCCTTGGACTCTATGTGGCGTACCATACTATGACAGCGCAATAATCTACTATGCATTAGGAAATTGAGGTGTACTATGAGGTCAGCAAAATATTGTTTCGCAGCAATTGTTTTAATGATGCTGCTTGTAATCTGTTCTTGCACCGCAGGAGGAACTGATTTGAACATTGCGATATCCCAGCCGGATAAAAGTTTGGTTGATTTGGCATCTAAAACCTATGATGAAGCAGACTTATCGGAACTCGCCGAGTTCAATGGTTTGTTGAATGAGCTAAACACCAAATATCCCATTGAATGCTTGCGGAAAGATAACGGAGTGTACCGAGTATCATATCTTGGTGATGAGCGTATTGCCGTACTCTTGTTTGATAGTTCGGGCAACAAAATTCTTGGTAATACCTATAGAACGCAGCTGTTAAAGTCTGATTTTAACGGACTGGCGAAAGGTCAATCGTTAGACGCGGTAAGAGCGATTGATCCTAACGGTGAGTATTTATTTCTTTATACCGGCAGAAATGATACACCGAAAGAATCCTTGCATTATACCAAGGATGGGTATTTAATCACCATCCAATATGACGCTTCATGCTCAATTATAAGCATAAATGAAGAGTTGATTTAAGGAATATCCGCAAGCACCTTATTTCGGCAAGCAACCGTATGAATAAACACAGCCCCGGAGGGAAACTCCCTCCGGGTACAAAAAACAGCCAAAACCGGGTTCTACTATCTCCAAAGCAGGTACTATAACCCCGAAGTCGGCAGGTTTATTTCCTCCGATGTCCTCCTTTCCACAGGCCAGGGCGTTCTCGGGCATAACGCATATGCGTATTGTCTGAATAATCCGGTGAATATGAGCGATAGCTGCGGCACAGCTCCGCTTAAGCAGGAGTGTTTACCGGATCGTACAAAAGAAGTGTTGTGTTTACTTTTAGACAATTTTGTAACAGCAAAGAAATGGTCAGCTATACCGGGTTACGCACAAATCCAATTCTATCAGCATGTGCGTTCGCGCGGAGACTGGGACTACAAATACCATTTGCCTGATTGGACGAAAGACGTTTCCGGTTTTTCTGCATTTGGGTTAAACATGACCGCAGCAGATCTTGGAAACCTGAATTATGGCTTTATCGGATCAACATTAGGATTTTCAAGAAAAACTCTCCTTGTTGCGGCTGGATTTGTCGCATTAAGAGAAAATGGAGACAACGATGGCTGTGAGTATTACTATGACGGAAAAGACGACAACTTTTTTATCAACCTTGGGGTTGGTATACATTACTTCATGGAACCTGCATCTTTTGCAAGCGGAGAATTTTTCGATTGGATGGTAAATGCAGGAATAAACGGACGGTTGCTGTTAACAATTTATAAAACAACGAAAGAACTGTGGGGGTCACTATGAAAAGAAAAAAGCATTTGATAATTATTGTTGCGATCACTATGGTTGCCGCAGTTGTTTCGGTACAATTGTGCGGGTGTTTTAGCATAGCTGAGTTTAAAAAGCTCTTTGAGGATTCGGGGCCGCGCGGGTTGTATTCTGCCGGAGTTGCGCAAGACTACTTCAAGCTTCACACCGAGGCACTCGATGTTGCCGCCGACTGGTTCAAGGCGAATCCAAACGTTGTTTATGTGGTAAAAGGCGCGGACAGTTCATACAATAACCGAACCTATACAAAAATCGGTGAACTCGGAGTCTTTTCATCCGAAGAACTATCGCAGGACGAGATCAACGGAATCCAAACTTTTGTACAGCCTCTTTTCGATGATCCGCTTATGACATCGGTCAGAAGGATACCTTCACGTTTCGCTGAGTACGTAATGTTTTTCTTCTATTCAAGATTTGGGGACAGTGATTATTTGCTCTGCAAAGAGATTGAACGAACCGGAGAAGGCCGGCTTGTTGACGAATGGTCATATATAGTAGACCAGGTTGATCTCGGGAATGATTGGTATACAGTAAAGTCTACGTGGTAGTTGTAAAAAGCTCTTTGATGCACGCGCCGTGCGGCAAGCACCGAAAAGAGCTTCACCGGAGGTTCATCCGGCAGTCCCGAATAAACGCTCGTTAAGTCCTATCGCAACGGTTCGGACGCAAAGTACAACTATGATTATGACGCCAACGGCAACATAACCAAGATCTGGCGCGGCGATTCAACATTCGAAAATGCAGATGAAAAATTCTCCTACGAGTATGATTCCATGAATCAGCTTGTGCGCGAAAATCTGTACTACGGAGAAAACAATTCCGCGAACTCAACTTACACTTATGCATACGATTCCTACGGCAACATGCTCGGAAAGAATCGCTATGCATACACAACGGGTTCAATTGCGAACAAGTTGATCCCAACCATCCGGGGAGGTAGTTTCAATGTTTAAAAGAAAGATGTTTTTTATGTTTCTGTTTGTTCTTTTCATGGCATTCATTGCAGGGACATTTGTTGTGATTGGCAAAAACAAGCTTCCGGAAACTAAGGCGTTTGATGTGGGCGATTATCAATATTATATTGATAAATTTCCGTCAGAAGATAATTTAGGGTTCATATCCGATTCAATAGATCTTCTCAAAAAAGTTGAAGTAATTTGGATTAACCAGTATGGAGAACGTATAAAAAAGCAGAAACCCTATCAAGTATTCTATGATAAGGCAAACGGTATTTGGCTTGTTCAGGGAACATTGCGTTCCAATATGACGGGCGGTGTTGCAAACATCTTGGTAGATAATGATACGGGCATGGTTTTAGCACTCTGGCATGATAAGTGATTTATGCCGATAAGCATCTTGCTGTTCCAATATGTATCCGTTCAAAAACAGTACCGACGTTGCTGTTGCTTTCGTGTATAACCGATTTTTTAAAGCAAAGAAACAGATGTACGGTTCTGATTGGCAGGATACATAGGTTTTAATTATTAATAAAACTACGCGAGGAAGGAAAAAGCATATGAATTTCAGAATAACGGATGATGTAAGCGAGCACGATGTCAATGAGATACATAGGATGCTGAATGAATATAATCTTGTTCATCGCGAAAAATCAAAAAATCCCGATAGGGCTCTTTTTTGAAGACGAAAACAGCAGAAAGCTGGCCGGATTGACAGGAGAGATATTCGGAAATTGGCTTTGCATTCAATTCCTTTTTGTCAGCGAATAACTCCGAGGGCAAGGTATCGGAAGCAAGTTACTGTAGGCCGCGGAAAGCGAAGCTAAGCAGCGCGGCTGCAAATATGCTTTTGTGGATACTTTTTCTTTTCAAGCTCCGATATTCTACAAGAAGCATGGATATCAGGAGGTTTTCACCCTTGAGGAATCTCCGTACACCGAAAAAAGATATTACTACACAAAAAATTTGTTTTGACCTGTATTCATCCCCGGCGTAGAGCGGCAATGTATGCCGTCTGCTGCGCCGTCTCCCTTGCGACGCTGCAGATTCGGGTCATAGTTGGAGTTGCCGCACTCAGCACGACCCTCGCTGTTCGTTTTTTTCCGTTGAGAATAAGATGCCAATATTTAAGCGGCGTAATCGCATTTTTTAACGAAGCTGCGGCATCGTCAGCTGCAAAAAACCCTGGCAACTCAAAAAAAGTTGGCCGAGCTGTTTTTGAAATCAATGCTCTTTTTTTATTTCATTACCTTTTCCAGCAGAGTTTGGTAACTATCCACCACATCATAAACCACATTTCCGTTGCTGATCGCCTTGAAATGCTCTCTTGCGCAGTGAATTTTCGATTCCTCAATGAGCCGGAGCTGCATGGAGGACATAGAGCCTTTCGTCTCAGCAACAAAGTAGATATGCTTGACGGTACCTTCATAGAAAGCTATCGCCCAGTCCGGATTATAGTGTCCTACCGGTGTTGCGATATAGAAGCTGTCCGGCAGCTTCACATAAACCGCAACATCTATGTTGGTGTCCAGATCGGCAGCAAAATCACGCTCGTTTGTGGAATCATACACGATATGATCGTATAGATGCCGCTGCGCTTTCATCGCATTTGTGCCGAGCTTGCCCTTGATGGTCGGTTCGGTAAAAATGTCCGTGTCGTAATGTTCATCCAGCACATTGTAGGTGATGTGCTGAATGATTGCAGTTGCCTTTTCATCATTGATTAGGGCGGCTGCTTTGATAATGAACTCTTCCGGATTGAACTTGAACTGCTCAAAAACGGATTTCTCAATGCCGGTCAGAATTGCAACGACTGCCTTTCGCGTCAAGCCTGTCTCTCCGACCAGCTTGCCGATCAGATCATATTTCACGCTGCTGCCCACACGGATTTGCTTGCTGCTGTCATAAGTAGATGACTTTGACTTTGAGAATGCACTTCCGTCAAGAAGCGAATCCTTCGACTTGATCTCGTCCATTGCGCCGGTTTCAACCTTGAAGAATATCTTCGGCACATGAAGATTCTGGTTGAGCGATGCGATGGCTTTCTTCACAAGCTCATCCGTATCAAAGTCCACCACATATACGGATTTCGGACTGATGCGCTTCCAAAGCGCTTTGAACTCCGGCATGGCAAGCTTGTCGGGATCAACTTGCAGCTCGACGTTCTTGTCGCGGGCATTCTCCGGCTGCATAGCGCGGCTGTCATAGACGGAATCAAGAATATTGATCACAGAATCGTGGCTGTCCGCCACTTCCTCCGCAATCTGAATCGCGCCGTTTGCTTTGTCGGCATAATATTTATCGGTCAGTACACCCTTCTTGTCGATATAGCCGTTGACAATCAAATCAAAATAAATCGCCTGAGCTGTATCGCCATCCACAACCTGTTCGTTGCCTCCGGCATCCACAATGACCTTGCCCTTGAAGAGGTCGGCAGTAACCGCCACAGGGCGTCCTGCAACCGCATCAGCAAGCTCAGTCTGCAAGCCCTTTGCGAAGCTGTCATAGCTCTCACTGGCGATAACGGTCAGCACATTGATGGACTGCACATCATTTCCAAGCACGTTGGCGTCCATGCGTTCGCCGTCCTGATTGACACACAGGCGCAGACCGCGACCGACCTCTTGCCGCTTGCGAACCTCGCTGCTGCTCTGTTTCAGTGTGCAAATCTGGAACACGTTCGGGTTATCCCAACCTTCACGCAGCGCAGAAGTAGGAGAAATGAACGCACCGGGGACTTTTTCGGATCACGATCCAGAAGCAGTTCCTTGTTCTTCATGATCAGGTCATAGGCGTCAATATCGTCAGATGTGCCCGCCTTTTTGTCGGAGAGCTTACTGTCGGTCATCTTGCCCTTTTTATCAACGGAGAAGTAACCGGCATGGGTATCGTGGGCGGAAATTGCGTCCAGATAACGAATGTAATCATCGTCACCGGCTCTCAACTGCATAGAGTCTATGATGTCGTTGTATTCTTCCTCGAACATATCCGCATAGATGCCGTTGAACGGATGCCCAGCCTCGTCGTACTGCTTGTACTTTGCAACCTCGTCGATGAAGAACAGCGACAGAACCTTGATGCCCTTATGGAAAAGCTGACGCTCCCGCTCCAAGTGAGAAAGAATCGTTTCGCGGATCTGAATGCGTCGGAGCTGGTCTTCGCTGACCTTGCCGATCACATCTCCGGCAAAGATTTTGATGCCGTTCAGAAACTCCACGGAATTGTCGCGTCCGTCGATAGACTTGACCACAAAGCCTCCTTTATATTCGTCGAGCTTGCCAGACTCGCCGGAGTTGTCATAGAGGTTGTAGCCAATACCGACCGTGGCGGTTTTCTTGCGAAGTCCCTTTGCTCCAATGTAGTCAAACTGAATGGTCGCTGTCGGGTCAGCTTTGGAAAGGTTGATGCTTTCCAGATAGACGAATCCCTCGGTTGCCGTGCTGCCGGACTCTGTGATGCCCTTGACGGCAATTTTCTTGACTAACCGCTTGTTGTACGCTTCCATTGCATCAAGGCGATAAACCATGTTATAGATGCTGTCCGACTTGTGAGTCGCGGAGTAGCGGAGTGTCAGCAGCGGACAAAACTCTTTCAGCCGTTCCTTCGTCTGTTTTCCTTCGACCGACTGCGGCTCGTCAATGATCAAAATCGGGTTTGTCTTTGCGATAATGTCGATTGGGCGGCGGGAACGGAACTCGTCCAGCTTCATGTAAATACGCCGTGCGTCCTTACCCTTGGCATTGAACGCCTGAGAGTTGATAATCATGACATTGATGGCACTGTCCGACGCAAAGCGGTCAATTTCCGTGAGTTGGGCAGAATTGTAGATGAAGAACCGGATCTTCTTGCCGTATTCCTCTGCAAAATGCTCCTGCGTCACCTGAAAGGACTTATAAACACCCTCGCGGATGGCAATGCTCGGCACGACCACGATGAACTTGCTCCAGCCGTAGTGTTTGTTCAGCTCATACATGGTCTTGATGTAGGTATAGGTCTTGCCGACGCCGGTTTCCATTTCAATCGTCAGATTATAACGACCTTCCAGCTTATCCGACGGCTTGATTTGATTAGCACGCTGCACCTTTTGCAGATGCTCTAAAATCATCTTGTCGGAAAGCTCCGGCACGATGCGTTCGTTGCGCCAGCCGGTAGATTCCTCTTCTTCTTTTATGGCTATCTGCGAAGATTTCTCACCGTCCGCCTCTATTTTCTCGTAGCCTCTGTCTATCATATAGGCAGGCGTGAGGTACGGCTGCCCGGCAAAGACGTCAACGACCGCTTTTGCCGCATCCGCTTGAAATTTTTGATGTTTGAATTGTAACTTCATAATTTCGTTATTTCCTCCGTGTGGTGTTGGTGAAGTGTGGAGTGTGAAGAGTTGTGAGTTAAGTTACTTTTGCTGTGCGGAAGAAATTGTTTTCGTTGTAGCAGACAGCATTCTTCTCAACTCGTCACAATCGGCGTTGAGCGACTTAAACTCCTGTTCGGACAAATAATCCGTTTCAGTCAGTAATTCCAACCAATACAATGTCTCTGAGCATTCCTTCAATGCGATATAAATCTTCGAAAGGAAGTCCTTTTTACTAATTGCGCACTCCGCTTCCGCAAGATTTGCTCCAATGCTTGTACCGCTTCGTAAAATCTGTTTTGAAAGCACGAACTCTCTTTTTTCTTCGCATAAGTATTGATATAGCCGAACGATCCGAACGGCAAATCTCTTGCTCTTATACCTCGCAGTGTTTTCTGCTTCCATAACTCCACTCTCCACTCTCAACTCTCATAACTTCACTCTCAACTCTCATAACTCCACTCTCAACTCTCATAACTTCACTCTCAACTCTCATAACTACACTCTCCACTCTCAAAACTTCACTCTTATATCACCCTCACGCGCTTGGTGATGTCGCCCGCGTCCTCCGGCATATAGAGCTTGAAAATCTCGAACATGTTAATCTTCTCCGGGCTGGATGTAAAGCCGGAATCGCGGAAGACAGCGCGGAGCGGTTTACGCTGTGCGATCTCCTTGACCACGCTTTCGGGGACATTAGCGTCAAAACAGGCGATCAGGTCGCCGTCGTTGTAGGTGTGGACGGTGCAGCCGTCGATCTGCTCGGACTTGTACGGCAGGGACAGCGGCAGCCCCCAGTCGATCAGGCAGCCGAACAGCAGGTCGAGGTCGGTGCGGTCATCCTTGATGTTGGATTTCAGCTGATGGAGAAAGTCCTGATCGTAATCACAGGGCGCGTAATAAACGTCCTTCATGTTGGTTGAATCCAGCTTGAGAACGCGGAAACCGATGTCGAGTTTGGAGTTTGGAGAGTTAAGAGTGGAGTTGTTATTTGCCAACTGCTCTTTCAGAATTTTTTCTCCTGCTCTTCTGATTCTCTCTTTTCCGATTTCACAGATATTTTTGTAGCCCGCTTTGTAGGCTTCGGATTTTTCGTCGCACTTCTCCGGAAGCTGTACCATGATGAACTTGCGGTGTCCGCCGTCCTCGGCGTTGAGCTGCATGACTGCGTGAGCGGTGGTGGCAGAGCCGGAGAAGAAATCCATAACAATATCATCAGCCGCAGAGGAATATTGCGCAAGTGTTTTCAAAAGTGCAGTGGGCTTAGAATAGTCGAAAACGCTACTCTCAAAAAGCGACGTTAGATTCTTTTTGGAATTGTCATTAGAGTATTCATTCTCGACAAACTCCAATGTAGAAATTGCCTTTGTTCGTTGAATGTACTCTATGGTAAAACCAGATGCGGTTTTAGCTATTTTGCAATTTTGGTATGTTTTAGTGTAAATTCGAGAATAGCCGTCATACTTCTTGATAACGATAAACCCATTTTTATAGCCAAAATCAAATAGATCTTTGCTCCATCTCCATGCCCAGTCAGCTCTTGCATGATTTCCATTCTTGCGATCAAGATATTTCTCATAAGATTGTCCAGGATAGAAAGTTTCACCCTCTACAGTAATTGGATAATCAAGACTTGCACTATACTGCAAACTATCATAATCCAGTGTCTGATTTAGCTTATATTTTCCGCGTTGTGCCTCATATTCATCAGAAAAGCGGAACCCTTCATCTGTATGCGATGGAAGGAACAAAGTAGGCAACGCACTCTTGCTATACGCAAGAATATAATCGTGATTTTTGGCTATCGCATCAGTCGTTTTGCCTGCCTTTTTGGTAACTCGCGGAAAACACGCAAGGAAGTTATCTTTTCCGAATGCATCGTTTGCTATTTTCATAAGGTCATCCACTTCGTTGTCATCAATGCTGATGAAAATAACGCCATCAGGAGTCAGGAGGTTTCTCGAAAGCAGCAGCCGTGAGTAAATCATGCTGCACCAGTCTGAATGAAACCGTCCGTTGGTGTCGGTATTCTTGAACAGACGGTCTCCTTCCTCACTCCACTCTCCGCTCTCAACCTTCCACTCTTCGCTCTCCATCTTAAAATCATCGGCATAGATAAAATCGTTGCCGGTGTTGTACGGCGGGTCGATATAGATCATTTTGACCTTGCCGAGATAGCTTTCCTGCAAAAGCTTGAGACTTCCAGATTGTCGCCCTCGATGTAGAGGTTTTCGGTGGTGTCCCAGTCCTTGCTCTCCGCCACGCAGGGGCGCAGGGTCTTGCGGATCGGCTTGTTGGCTTCCACGATTGCCGCCTTCTTGACGACCCATGTGAACTCGTATGCCTCGTCGCCGTCCACCACATCCGGCGAAAGCATCTGTTTCAGCAGCTCAAAGTTGATTGCCCGCTTGTACACCTTCTTCTCCAGCGTGCTGCGTTCCTCGTCCAGCATCTCCGTGATGCAGTTGGGAAACAGGGCGGCAATTTTTTCTATGTTTTCCGATGTTAAATCGGGGGTTTCAAATTTCATCTTGTTCATTTGTTTTCCTCCATTATGATAGTAATGGGAGAACCATATTATATACAGTTGTCGCCCAGCCTACAATTTTTATCATCGATTCTACGCTATCAACAGTGCCGTTGATTTTGCTCATGATTTTCTTGAACAGAGTATCTGCTTCTTCTTTGCTTTTTGCTTTCGCAAGGGAAAGCACCTCTGCCATCAAAGAAATCAGTTCGTCCTGCTTATCATTACTCTGTTTAATCAACTCAACCATTATATAAAGATTCGCAGTGTTTTCATTGATGGATTGTAGCACTTCCAGGCTCTTTTGCTGATATTCCAGTGTCTTCTCAAAATATCCATCGGGGAGAAAAGGTTCTATTTCAGTATCTTCAAAATGTATCTGCCGGTTCACATCCTTGTGTTCGAATGTGGGATAATAAACCGGTATCATTTTGGAAGCATCGAAACATTTCATCTTTTCCAACATCTGTTTGACCTGGCTGTTCAGCGAAATAGGCGTATATTTATCGTCCATCACAAAACCTCCAATTCTTTTTTCAACTTCTTCAGCTCCGCATTTATTTCCATGCGCCGATTCAGCTGTTTTTCGCTTTTCATTTTCTTTTCCAGCGCGGCGATCTGCTTTTTGAGCTTTTCGCGCGCCAAGCTTTGCGCAACGTTTTCGGCGGCACCGCAATTTGCGTTCCACTCCTCCCCTTGCAGCTCGGCAACCTGTTTAACAAAGTTATCATAAGCGTTGTTGCCGCGCTCACAGCCAAGATCGACGGTAGTAAAACCACTGATGGGCGCATAAGTACTCTCATCGACCGTCATAAAGCCCATCATCTGCTCCTGTGTGACGTTCGACTTGCTTTTTTAAAAGATTGCTCTTCATATGGCATTTGCCCTCGATAATAGAGATTCCCAATCAAAGCATAAATGTAAGGCCTCAAATAAGTATTGTTTTCTTCCGCTCTTTGGAACCATTTTGCAGCTTCAGAATAATTTGTTTTCCCGTTACAATCATTTTTGTTAGCAAAACCATGATAATACATGCATCCAATCTCAAACATTGCTTCCGTATCGCCAGCTTCAGCTTTTTTTAATGTTTCAATAAAATCTTTATGTAAATCATATTCTTTGTTGCTATTTGCAATATCTCTATATATTTCTTTTGATGGTTTTGACACAAATTTAGAGAGCAAATCCGATATCGGTGATATTTCAAACCGTTCCGGTAAATAAACTGATTGCAAAGAAAATAAAAATCGAATTTCATTCGGGTAGTCCTTCCACACATCAGAGTTAGGAACGTCAGCTTTTCCAATATATACCGGTGTTATTCTTTTTCCGATTTTATACGCATAAAGAACTTCTGTCCTAACCCAATCCGTCTCTCGTCTAGTTTTCAATCCATCCAAGCACCCATGCGATACAATTAATACAAAATCTATACATTTTTCTATAGCTTCTTTTAGTCTGTCTGGAAAGCTGCCGCTATGCTGTTCATTTGAATTAAAGTATACACTATAGTTTTTTGAACTCAGCGTTTCAAATAATCTCGCAGCAAAGTTGTTCCTCTCTCCGTCATTGCGGTATGATATAAAGATGTCATTGCATTTTTTTGACTTACCGTTTGTGTTATCGAATTCATTCTTACTCTTTTTATACATTTCATTTAATCCTGCCATGTCATTTTCTCCAGTACCATTCATATATCAATTGTTTGTATTTTTTAATTATACTACATGCAATTCGAGTTAGACTTCGCAACTGCATCAGCGACGCATTACTAGCACCATCAAGTATTAAGTTCAAAGATGAACTTATTGATAATAGTATCAACTCATATTACTCTCATTGTGCAATTCTAACGTTTTTCCTTTCAGCATATTGTATCTTTTAATGTCTGTACCATGCTTTGTTCATTTCAAGTATAATGTTTGTAAGCGTGCACTATTTTGACGCATACTGCGCTATGACGTCCAAATCGCCGAAGGTTGATGCTTGCTTTGTACGACACACTGCTCGGAAACATCATTGTTTTTTCAAAGTACTCTCATCAGCGTCTAACCCTCCCTGCTGAGTAAAACATCAATTGCAACACAAGAGAATTCTTTGAATTCACGCGTTGTCGCTCATTGTCTTAGTTATTATATCACAGTAATAGCTAAATGTACATGCCTATCACTTAGTGCCAACGCTTTCGAAGCGTTATGCATTAAACAAGAGGCCTGAGCGGCTCAATCATTTTGAACATAAAAATCCGTCAAAAACGCTTCTGCGAAGCAACACAGCCTCCGACGCCAAGACCTCCCGCAAGGGAGCGAGTGACCTCCGGAGAGCTATAACAGCCGGATTTGCTGTGCAAATCATGTAGTGGCGACTGCTTGCGACGATGCAGGAGCAGGGTACAATGATACTCCCGTCTTTCTTCGGAAAGGCGGCTCGGAGCGATCCTCGGAGGGGTGAGAGTCCCATGATACCGATTGACCATTGGTAGTCCGCAGCATTCCCGGAACTGCAAAGTTCTTCTGGCAGGGGCGCGAGCTGCAAATATGCCGGACAATGAAACAAACCCAAAAGAAACTTACTATATAGTTTCAGGATTAAAACTATGTGGCAGGGTATCTTCACAAGATGCTCTGCCATATCCTTTTGTCCTGAATATTTCACGAAACAGGAGGTGCTTAGAATATGATGGGCATTGAAACAATGAAAAGCGTCAGTCCGAAAACGGTTGACCGAAGCACACTCGTTCAGAGAAGCAGCATCCGGCTTGATCCTGCGGCACCGCGAGAGGACAGGCTGAGGGAGTTCATCAAGCAGATCAGAAATCCCTATTGTTATCTGGACGGGAAAACTGTGGTGAAGATCAGCTTCGCCGCGACGGACACGACAATGGAAGATTGTCTGGAACACTATCTGAGAGGTCTCTGATTTATGAACAGTCTGAATCTTTTCACCCGGTTCTATGGACAAGCGATTGAGCCTGTGGTATAATGAAATCGGTCAAAAAAGAAGAATACGGATTAAGCCGCTTGCCCTGATGGTCATGTGGCGTTTTTGTGTTCCTCTTCATAAGAGTTGAAGCAAGCCTTCGTCTTTCTGATTTGATGTACCACACCAAACAGAAAAACGGAGGTTATTTTTATGCCAGACAAGGTTTACCGCACGGCGATCTACTGCCGTCTGTCCCGTGAAGATGGAGACAAAGTAGAAAGCAACTCCATCGCCAGCCAGAGAGCCATCTGCGAGGACTATATCGCAAGGCATGAGGATTTGGAGCTTGTCTGTGAGCCGTTTGTGGATGACGGTTACAGCGGCGTTTCCTTCAATCGTCCTCAGTTCAAAAAGCTGGAAGAGGCAATCCGCAAGGGTGCGCTTGACTGCATTGTAGTCAAGGATCTCAGCCGCTTCTCAAGAAACTACATCGACGGCGGACGTTACATTGAGAAGATATTCCCGCAGCTCGGCATACGCTTCATCGCAATCAATGATGCGTATGACAGTCTGACCGGTGATCCGCAGTCCGACTCCTTTGTTATCCCGTTCAAAAACTTGATTAACGATTCTTACTGCAAGGACATCTCCATGAAAATCCGAAGCAGTCTGGAAGTCAAGCAGAAGAGCGGTGAGTTCGTCGGTTCGTTCGCCCCTTACGGCTACATGAAATCGCCGGAGAACAAAAACCAGCTCATCGTGGATGAAGCGGTCAGCGAATATGTGCAGATGATCTTTTCCATGTACAAGGACGGCTTCTCCATTGGACGCATTGCAAAGCGTCTGAACCAGATGGGCGTCCTGTCCCCAATGGAATACAAGCATTCCGCCGGTGTGAGGTTCGATACCGTCTTCAAGACCAGCGATACCGCAAAATGGACATACAAAGCCGTCCAGCGTATTCTCACCAACGAGGTTTATATCGGCGTTCTGGCTCAGGGCAAGCGCGGCACTCCCAACTACAAAGTCCGCGTCGTGAAAAACAAGGATGAATCCGAGTGGGTCAAGGTTGAAAATGCGCATGAAGCTCTTGTGTCCTACGAGGACTTCATGGCAGTCAAGGTCATGATGCAAAGGGATATGCGCTGCTCACCCGATCAGGACGAGGCGCATCTGTTTTCCGGATTCCTGTTCTGCGGAGACTGTCAGCAGCCAATGATCCGCAAGACCGTCCCGTCGAAGACGAAAAAGTATATCTACTACGTCTGCTCCACCAATAAGCACAGCCGGACGTGCAGCCCGCACAGCATCGCCGCAAAAGAGGTTGAAGAGAAGGTCTTCCGTGCCATTCATGACCAGATCGAGCTTGTCATCAATCTGGAACACGCGCTTGCGATGATAGAGCGGCTTCCGTCTCAGAGCCGTAAGGCTTTCAATTACGAAGCTCAGATCGCCAAAATCGAGGAAGAGATTGAACGGTACCAAAAGCTCAAGCTGGGGCTTTACGAGAACTTCATCGGAGGCGTCATTGATAAATCGGAATACTTTGAGTTCCGCAACAGCTACACCAAAATCATTGAGGACAAGCAGGAGGCACTTCTGCGGGTCAAAAAAGAAATGAAACAAACGGTGACAACCGGCACGACTGAACGGAACTGGG
>ENA-OQCO01000749-OQCO01000749.1-human-gut-metagenome-genome-assembly--contig:-NODE-749-length-16020-cov-1.343736_pt1 | contig 16020 bp, 20 predicted proteins | sample MGYA00242500_ERZ504582 | MGnify/ENA primary metagenome ERZ504582 (study PRJEB26092, sample SAMD00036346) | human gut metagenome | host: Homo sapiens | study: EMG produced TPA metagenomics assembly of...
CGAGATCCCGTGCTCTGCGCGGTGCGCTCGAACAGGACCGGCAGCGAGCCGTCCTGCTGCGCCTGCTTGAGCCGCTGCTCGTATTGATCGGGCGCAATGCTCTGCAGCCGCAGCTCAACGTTCGGGTACAGCGTTTGGAACGCGCTTGCTGCGGCGTTCAGTGCGGCGATCTTGTTCTGCCCGCTTGCGCGGAGCGGGTCTGCGGTGAACCAGACGTCGATCGCCGCGTCCGGCAGCGTTTCCTGAGCCGTGCGGCTGATCCAGAGGTAGCCGACCGTACCGCCGACGATGGCGAGTACCAGAAACACGCTCAGAAGACTGATCCATTTTCTGCGCTGCTTTTCCTTCCGTGTTTTTTCAAGGCTCTTTGTCTGCTGGTATTGGAGCAGCGCGCGGGAAAACTCCTCCGCGCTGGAGAACCGCAGCTCCGGCTCCAGCGCCAGCGCCTGCATGACGGCGTTGCTGACCGGCTCCGGGATCTCAGGCTTCAGTGTATGCGGGGCCTTGAGATGGTCCGTCGGCCAGCGGTTGAGCGCGCTTTCGGGCTTCTTGCCGAGCATTGCGGTATAGAGCGTAGCGCCCAGCGCGTAAATATCCGTCTGCGGCCCCTGATGCGCGGAGCGGGAATACTGCTCCGGCGGGGTAAAGCAGTCCTTGAATACGACGGTCAGCGGCGTCTGCTGCATGGAGACTCTGGCTGCGCCGAAGTCGATCAGCTTGATCCTGCCGTCGTCGCACAGGAAGATGTTGTCCGGGCTGACGTCCCGGTGGACGATCCCCTTCCGGTGCAGCGCCGTCAGCGCGCCGCAGATGACCGCGCCGATGGTGACCGCGCGCTCCCACGTCAGCGGGGCGCGCTCGATCTCCGTTTTCAGCGTGTGGCCGCGCAGATATTCCATGACGATATAGGCCGTGCCATTTTCCTCAAAGTATTCCCGTACCTGCACGACGTTTGGAACGGACTGGAACTGGATCATGTTCCGCGCCTCGTTCAGAAAGCGCGTATAGCCCTGTCGGAATTCCTCCGTCCGTTTTCCCGCGTAGAGAATGACCTCCTTGCTGCCGGGAATGCGGTTGGCGACGCCGGAGGGGAAATACTCCTTCAGCGCGACTGTGCACGCGAGCTTCTGGTCATAGGCGCAGTATGTAATGCCAAAGCCGCCGAGGCCGATCACGGACTCGATACGGTAACGCCCGGCGATCTCCCAGCCCGGCTGCAGGGCGTTCGGCAGCTCTGCGGCCTGCGAATAGCCGCAGTACGGGCAGGCGGCGGCAGTGTCCGCGATCGGTCTGCCGCATTTTTCACAGCTTTTCATCTGGGCTCCTTATGGCATCTAAAAGTAGGTATTCCAGTGGAACGATTCTCCGCACAGCGGGACGAACAGAAGCGTCGTCGCGCCGACGCGGATCAGATCGTGCGGCTTCAGCTGCATCGGGGTCAGCAGCAGCGTGCCGTTCAGATATGTCAGCCCGCGCCCGTCTCCGGCCTGCAGATAAAACGCCTCCGAGGCCGGGTCAAACGTGAGGATGCAGTGCATATTCCGGGAAACCTCAGGATCCGAGCTGAGGCATACGTCCATGTCCGCAGAGCGTCCGATGCGGTTCCTGCCGCCGGAAAGCGGGAACGACAGTCCCTGCTGGCTGCCCAGCACGCAGACCAGCCAGCCGACCACAGGCTCGATCTGACTCGTCTCTCCGGTATACAGAATGTGCGTGCGCCCGTCGCCCGGCGCAGAGGACGGGAAAAACGCCGGTCTTGGCGGCTGAGCAGATGCGGGAGCGGGGACGGGCACAGAGTCCCGCTCCGGCTCAATGACCGGAGCGGGGGGCGTTTCCGGGAGAGGCCCGGAGTCTGTCTCCGGCCCCGAAGCCGGAACAGGCGGCTGCTCGGCTCCGGGCGCGGGTCCCGGCTCAGAAACCGGCTGCTCAGGTTCGGGTTCAGGAACCGGGACGCTCGGCTGTTCAGGCTCTGGGGCCGGTTCGGGAATCGGGGATAAACGGCTGCTCAGGCGCGGACATCGGTTCCGGCTCAGGCTGCTGCGCCTGCACAGGCGCAGGCGGGACCGCTTCGTCTATCCGCACGCCGCAGAACGGGCAAAACGGCTGCTGTTTGCGCAATTGCGCACCGCAGCTCGGACAATGCGGCTGGTCCTGCACAGGCGGAACCGGCAGCGGCATCTCGTCCGGCTGGAACAGCGGCGTGGTGTGCATGATATTCAGGCCGGACGGCTCCTGCGGCAGGGGAGCGGAGAAGCCGGGGGCTGGGGTGTCCGGCAGGGAGGTTTTCCCGCGCAGATCATCGAGACTCCAGTATCCGTCCCTTGCAGGCGCGCCCTGCGCGGGCGGCTCGGAGCGCTGGGCCGCCGGTGCGGACCGCTCCAAAAATGCCTTTGCCCGCGCGCAATGCGGGCAAGTCGAGAACTTGTCCGCATCGTAGTAGTGATTCATGTTACAAAGCACTTTTTTCATTCTGTCTCGTCTCCCTTTATCGGTGTCGTTTGATCAGGACCAGCGTGGTATTGTCCTGCATATTGCCGCTGTGGGCCAGCAGCACGGTCTGGAGCCTTTTTGTCAGCTGCTGCGCGGTGCCGGGCTGGGAAAGCAGCGCCTCCAGCGCCTGCGTGCCGAGCGCCTGCAGCAGTCCGTCGGAGCACAGCAGGATCACCGTCGCCCCGTTCGAGCGTCAGCGGGTACTGGTTCTGCGCATAAAGGCTGATGCCGTTCATTCCCAGATAGCTTGTCAGCGCCCGGCCGCGCCCGATCTCCCGGTCGTAGAGCAGCTGGCTGATCTCGCCCCGTTCCAGCCGCTGCTTTAAGAGCGCGGCGTAATTATGCTCCGGAACGAGCCGCTGCAGGCTGCCGCCGCGCAGGAGGAACAGGCCGCTGTCGCCGATGGACAGCCAGTACAGCCCGCCGCTGCGCACCCAGACGCTTACAATGGTCGAGCCGCCTCCGGCGGTCTGCTCTGCGACGGCCCGGTCCATCCAGCCGATCGCCTGCCGGTAGAGGTAGGAGGGCGCAGGCCTGCGGGTTTTTGTGGAAACGCGGTCAGCAGGGCCTGCACGGCGCTCCGGCTGGCCTCCGCCGCCGCCGGCAGACCGCCGATCCCGTCGCAGACCGCCGCGAAGATCTCTCCCCGCCGCCGCTCCAGACAATACGCATCCTGCTGCTCCTCCCGCTCGCCAAGAAGGCTCTGCGCGCTTGCCGTATAGCACAGTGATGTAATCATAAAGCCTCACAAACCGTAAATATCCGCTTCGTCATTGCTCTTTTTCCTCACCTAATCGTTTTGAGACTCCAACCGTTGCGGTCGATCGTCAGCTGACCATTTTCCAGAAGTTCCTGCAATGTCTTTACTGTGCTGTCTGCCGGGTCTGCAACCAGAAAATCCGCATAAGTCAGATTTGAAGGATCTGCGCCGTTCCGGATGCCGATCGCCGTCACTGTATGGGGCGAGGTTCGGCTTCCTGTCGGATCACAGCTGACAATCACCGGCTCTCCCGCGCGAAGGAACTCATAGATTTTGCTGAGCTTCTGCTCTGCCGACCAGTACTCCGTTTCTTCATACTTTATACATTCTGTCCAGGCCGCACCTTCTCCCGGCGTCCACTCCATGTCAAACTGGCTGGTCCAGCGGTCATATTTGATTGAGGTTGCAATTGCTCCGAGGTCGTCGTGCAGTTGTAGTCCAATTCCTGTTTCTGAACATATTCCGGTTTGAAATTCTTCAGCACATGGAAGTTGGAATAGGCGCTGTTATCAAACCTTTAAGGTATTCCGAAACGGCGACCCGTCCGGAATCGCGCTGGTTCGACGCGCCATCGTCTCCCCTGGGGATGTCAGTGGTATCGTCGTGAGCGCTCTCGTCGCCGTTTAGAATCAGAATGACCGGATCCTCGTTGGGCAGCCTCGCGCGCGCTTCTTCAAATGCCTTGCGCTTCATGTCCCAGCTCCCATCGTCCTCTGCGCCGAGCTGCCGGGCTGCCTCCTGATCAGCGTAGTACATCAGATTCTCGACCCAGACGAGCCCATCTTTCAGATTCTTCAGGTCGCTGCTGAGCTTCTGCGAGCGTTCGTCCTGCTCATGGAGCGCGTTTCTGATCTGGACGGCGCGCCGCCCATCCTGTCCCCGCAATTTTTTCTGAACCTTTTTGATGATCTGCGTGGTTTTTTCCGCATATTCATAGGCATTCTGCATCTTTTGAATCTGCTCCTCGAGCATGGTAAGATCAGCCTTTTGTAACAAACCACTCATTGTTTTCCTGCCCCCTGTCTGTTGCTGTATCTGTGTCCGCGTCGGCGAATGCCCGGAGCATCTGCTCGATCAGCCAATCGTCTGCCCGCTCGTTGCCTGGCAGCCGAAAGCTCGACGTACACGGATATTGACGAATCCAGTCTTCCATGGATACGCGCTTTATGTGGGTATACTGCTGTTGCTGTGCCGCGGCTATTTGCGGTGCGGCTGTTCGTCCTGCTGTGCGCGGCGGCACTTCTCCCACCGGAAGCGCGAGGACTGCCGCTCTGACTGCCGTCTCCGTTTCCTCGTAGCGCTCGGACACGGCGCGAAGCGTCCGGTACAGCCAGAGTGTTTCGGCACGCATATCGGCAAGCGAGCTTTCCATCCGACGCAGCGCGTCAATCGTCTCCGGACAGGTCTGGTCTTCTAACTGCCGCAGCGTCTCAACTATCCGCTCATGCGCCCTGCTGAGCGCTTCCAGTGTCTGGCGGATGCGTTCGGCCTGTTCGGCACACTGCGGATATTCATGTAGCAATTCATCGCCGCGTCCTTTCCGGCGAGAGCGGCCTTTTACAAAACCGCTCCCGCCAGGTGTGATTCAACCGAAAATTCCGGTCGAGTCCAGGCTGCCTGCCGTGCTGGCCTGCGTGCTTTCCAGCTCCGCGTAGCGGTTTGCCGCATGAGAGAGGTTGTTTGCATACTGCTGAACGGTATCCATGGAGCGGATCACCTGATTGTAAAGCAGTACGAACTGATTGCCGTAGGTGCTTCCCGCGTCGCCGATCCAGTCCTCTGTGTTCATCGTCTTGATGCGTCCGTCGAGTTCCGTTAAAAGATCTTCCATACGCGCTTTGACTGCGGTGATTGCCTTTGCCTTTTCATTGACCTCCTGCGGAGTGACTCTTAATACGTTTGCCATAATGATTGATTCCTTTCTTTCCGTTCAAAGTAACTTGTTTTGTGTGATGTCAGCCGTTTCTCATGTGCGGGCGGAAACGATACCCTTGACTTCCGCTTCACCGTCTTCATACTGTGCGGCGGCGTTTTCGATTGCCTGCCGGTAGGTTTCCATCATCCTGCCAAACGATCAAAGCGCGGGCGGTCGGCGTCGACCATCTCATTAAACGAAATATTTGCGTCGCCTTCCCACATACCGTTGAGTTCTTCGGTCAGCGACCAGAGTTGGTTCACAAGCCCCTTCCACTCGTCGATCTTGTCCTGAAATGCGTTTGCCGTGGTCCTCATGTTTTCCGTATTTACCTTGATTTCCGTCATGTTTTTCATGCTCCTTTTCAAATTTTTTTAATTGATGTTTAAATATTCTTACCCGGAAACAGGAAGCCGAATTTTTTCTGTATCTCGCGTTCGACGTCCTCGGCATCATCTGCCGTTCGTCTCAGCTCTTTGCGAATGTCTTCCAGACTGTTGCAGTTTCGCCGTGCACTCTGAAGCACCCGCTCCAGTTTTTCCATATATCGCTGCGTGTTCGGGCTTTCCCAGCAGCCCGGAAGCGCTGTCTGCACCTGCTCCAATGCCTCGATCAGATACATCAGCTCATCCTTTGCTACAGCAAGACCCTGTGCGGATTTTCGCAGAACCTCTGGCGATACCAGAATCTGTTTCCCCATGTTCCGTTCCTCCTTCAGAAAATATCAGCCGCGTCAAGCGCCCTGTTCTGCCGGTCCAGCTGCGTTTCCAGCCCATAGTACAGGTTCAGCGAGCGCACCATTGCGTTGACAGAGCCTCTGAGGCGGGCGCCGCAAGCCTCCGCACAGTGCTTGAGCTGATCCTCCAGCGTGTCATAGGCATCTCTGCCGCTTCCCTCCCAGGTTTTTTCGGTCTTCTGGTGTTTGTCCAGCACCTTTGCCAGCTCGTCGAGCAGCTTTGCGCTGCCGTCAAGTCCGTACCAGACCTGCTCGAGCTCCTGCATTTCCAGTTCCAGTTTCATAGCCTCTCACCTCACACATTCAGATGCACAGGTTCAGCAGAGCGTGCTGCATATCGTCTTCTGCCTGCGCGTAGCTGGCGCGCGCCTGCTGCAAACGGTTGACCGCAGAGGAGAACAGGTCAACGCTCTGCCGGATTTCTGCAAGATCCCCTTCGATCCGTTCGGCGTAGATGCGCCCGGCTTCGCTGTTCCAGCCGTCCTGTGTTTGTGCCTGGAGTTTTTCCAGATGCGCCTGCTGCACTTGCAGCAATTTCAGGCACTCGTTGATGTTGTTTGTAATGGTTTGCAGCTCGTCTCCGTTCCACGCGATGTTCGCCATGATTTCACCTCTCTCGTTTTTTTCTCTGTTCCCTTGCTGTGGCTACAGTCTATCATGCTGCGCCACGATGCGGACAAATTTCCGACGAACGGCAGACTTCCGCCGACGAACGGTCATTTTCTCTCTGTTCAGACCAGGTGCAGCGTGTCGCCGCTGTCGATATCGGCGTCGTCGAGCGTCTGCTCCGGCGAAAGAATGCGGCCCGTGCGATCCGACATCAGAAGCGCCTGCCGGTAAGCGCCGAACGGGATGCCCATGCTCTGCTCGACCAGCTCCAGAAAGCCGCGGCACAGAAGCTTCGCTGGCAGCGTCCGCGGTACGATGCAGTCAAACGACCGGTTCACACCGGCGACATTGATCTCGATCAGAATTTTCTCGCTGTTCATGTCCCTTCCTCCCACTGCGTCCAAAGCGTTTTTTCCGTTTCGTTCTGAATGCTGCCGTCTGCCTGCCGGGTGGACGGCTGAAGCGCCTCGCGTGCATAGCCGCTTTCGCGCAGATAGGCGAAGCAGTCCTGCGGCGTCTGGAATGGCAGCAGGCGCACGCCCGCGCCGCTCTGCTCCGCAGCCAGCGTCAGCTGCGGGCAGAAATAGCAGAAGATCCGGTCCGTCCCGCCGAAGAAGGCGCACGCCTGCGCAAGCTGCGAAAACAGGTACTCGATCACCGGATGCGGCGTGTTCTTCCCGCCGTTTTTCAGCAGCATCCCCTTGCGCTCCAGCGTCCGCAGCGCCTTTTCCGGGTCGATCTGCTCCGGCTCACAGAGGAACCACGCCGGAACGGTCATGCATTGATAGAAATATGCCAGAAAGACGAATTCGTCCTCCGTAAAGCGGTAGCCGGTCACCATGCCAAAGCCTCCTTCAGTCTTGCTTTTCCCGCGCGGGAAAGATAAACGACGCTTTCATCGTCCAGCGTCACGGTCATCGTGCCCGCGTCATAGGACAGGATATGGCGCTGATTGACCAGATAGCTGCGGTGTGTACGGACGAATCGGCTGCCAAGCTGCTCCTCAAGCGCATCCAGCGACGCGGAAAGCTCATATTCCTGCGCTGCCGTGACCAGAAACGTCTTTTTGCTGCGGCTTTCAAAATATAAAATCGCGTCCTGCGCGATGGAATAGCGCCGGGCCTTGACTGTCCAGACATAGGTTGCCTGCGTCTGCGAGACGGACGGCTGCTCCACTGCGCGCAGCAGCCGGAACAGCTCCTCCGCGCCGACCGGCTTTAAGAGCAGCCCGGTCGGCAGCGTTTCGGCGGTCACGGCCTGAATGAGCTGCTGGAAGGTCGGCGCGGTCAGCACGATGTGGTGCTGCGTCTGCCCGGCGCGCACCTGCGCGATGACCGGCTGCGCGCGGCCATCGGCGGCGTCGAGCAGATACATGACTGTCACGGTCTGCGGCGTCAGCGGATCTGCGAACGTGCAGCCGGTGATCCGTGCCTCAACGCCGTTCTGGATCTGGTACTGCACCAGAAGGTTCCGCAGGTGCTTCCGGTCGGCCTGCCGGTCGTCAATAATATAGGCATCATACATTTTGGATCACAGCTCCTCCGCAGGCGCGGCAGCGCGCGGCAGATAGACCTCGGACAACCGCGTACCCTCGAGCGCGAAGCCCGTCTCCGGCGGGCGCACCCGCGCCTGCTCGGTGATGGACAGGCCGGTTTCGATCGCCCGCTGCGCATCCAGCTTGCCGCCCAGATGCACGCCGGTCTGATACGACAAAAACAGCTGGACGGCCTGCTTCTGGAAGCTCTGCTGATACAGCGCCCGGTTCCACACAGCGAGGAAGGTCACGCCGTAGCCCCTGCCGTTTTTCAGCAGCGTCTCCCAGACGTCTGTGTAGGAGACGCGCGTGCCGGGCGAATAGCTCATGGCGCAGAAGGCGTTGTAGTCCTCAAACAGGACGATGACCGGCGGGAATGCCGTGCGCAGATAGGCCTCGCATTCCGCCTCCGTGTGAGATGCGGCGTATTCCCGCTTCGCCGCTGCGCGCGTCTTGAACAGATCGCGCAGATAGGTCATAAGCGAAAGCACGTCCTCGTAGCTGCAATACTGCCGGAGCGCCGTGTCATACGGCGCGGTGCTGCCGCGGCAGACGATATGGCATTCCAGCCGCTTCTGCGTGATGGTCAGCAGAAGGTTTTCCACCGCCGCCTGCGCGCCCGCGCCCTGCACGTCGCTGATAAAATAGCAGAACGTATCCTGCAGGCGCAGACTGTACGGGCGGATGCTGCGTGTGTACCAGCCGAGCGGAAGCGCGTCCTCCGGCAGCGCCTGAATGGCGTCCTCCCGCAAAAATTCGGCATACAGCTGCTGCTTGTCAATATACCGCAGCGCCGGGGCGCGATAGCCGGACGCAGCGCGCAGCGCGAGCGTGCTGCACGCCTTCGGGTCGGCGACATAGGCGCACTGGAACTGTACGACACTGCCGCTGAAGATGGTAAGGCCGCTTCCAGGCTCACCCGTCGGCATCATTTGCGGCGTCAGGCCGAGATAGCTGTAATAATCCGCGCGCTCGTTCAGCTGCAGCGGAATGGTCGTCGTAAAGTTCTGGCTCCAGCGGCTGCGCATATCCATAGGTGCATTCATGGTCACGATAAACTGAATGCCGCAGGCCATACCTTCGCGCAGCAGCTTCAAAAGCGGCTCCGCGAAGCGCTCATAGTTTTCCATAAATCCGGCATAGTTGTCGATTACAACCAGCGTCAGCGGCATCACGCCCTTGCCGGCCGCGCGGTAATCCTCCGCATTCGCAGCACCAGCATCCGCCAGCGTCCGCTTGCGCTCCTGCATGAGCTCTGTGAGCTGCGAGAACAGCCGCTTGACCTTTTCCTCCTCCTCGGGGTATACGATCCCGCCGCAGTGCGGTGTGCTGCGCAGAACGTCGAGCCGGTGGTTCGAGCAGTCGAGCGCGTACCAGTTCAGAAGCTCCGGCGTCTGCCGGATGCAGAGCGTATAGAGGATCGTCTGCACGAGCGTGCTCTTGCCGGAGCCTGCGCTGCCGATGATCAGCACATTGCCGCAGCGCGGGAAGCTGAGCGTATAAAGCGGCTGCGCCTGCTGCTCCGGATAGTCGATCCTGCCGAGAATGGCGGAATACGGCCTGTCGGGAAGCTGGTCCAGCAGCGGCTCAAGCGTGATCTCGCTGCGGAGCATCGGCAGCCAGAGCTTTCTGGCCGGATGGACCCCGGCGCTCTGCGCCGTTTCCGAGATATAGGCGACGCAGGCGTCAAGCTGGGAGATGCTCTGCGAACCGGCCGGGCGCCGCGTGCGCCTATGCGTGCGCGTGCCGTCCAGCGCAAGCAGCTCGATCTGGTTCAGCTGCAGCTCCTCCGGCTCCTGCTCCGGCTGGTATTCCGCGCCGGAATATCCGGACTGGAACAGCTCGAACAGCTCGTCGTTGCCGATCTGCAGATAGCCGCGCCCGATGCGCGTCAGATCGGCAGCCTCCGGCCGCTTGAGCATTTCCATGCTGTCCTGCCGGTCCTGCACCTTCAGGCAGAGCTTGAAGCGCGCGTTGCTCCAGATCTCGTCGTCGACGACGCCGGAGGGCTTCTGCGTGGCAAGGATCAGGTGGATGCCGAGACTCCGGCCCACGCGGGCGGTGCTGACCAGCTCCTTGATGAACTCCGGCTGCTCCTTTTTCAGCTCGGCAAATTCATCGCTGATGATGATCAGGTGCGGCAGCGGCTCCGCTGCCGTGCCCTGCCGGTAGAGCTTGCTGTATTGGTCAATGTGATTGACGCCGAACTCGCTGAAGATCTTCTGCCGCCGCTTGATCTCACTTTTCAGCGAAAGCAGCGCGCGCTGCGTCTGGTTGACGCTGGCGGCGGAGCTTTTTTCCTCGCCGCGCCCGGATTCGGAGATATTCGTAATGACGCCGGCGACGTGCGGCGTGCCGCCGAACAGATTCGCCATGCCGCCGCCTTTGTAGTCGATCAGGATAAATGCGACCTCGTCCGGGTGATAGTTCAGCATCAGGGAGAGAATGAACGTCTGGATCAGCTCGCTCTTGCCGGAGCCGGTCGTACCGGCGACAAGCCCGTGCGGGCCGTGCTGCTTTTCATGGATATCCAGATATACCGGCTGCGCGCCGTAGCTGACGCCGATCTGCGCGCGGATGCTTTCATACGCCCGGTGCGTTTTCCATTGTTTGAGCAGGTCCCAGCTGCGGATGTCGGCCAGATGGTACATTTCCAAAAAGCCGATCTGGTTCGGGATCTCGCCGTCGGCGATCTCGTTGACCCAGTAGCGGCTGATCTGCCGGGCGGTCTGCTCGGCCATGGACGCAGCCGCGGGATCAAACGACACAAGATCCGTCTCGCTGCGGTTCTGGTCCATCCGGAACGCGCCGGAGAAGCGGCCATCCGCCTGGACGAGGTATTTGCATTCGTTCGGCAGAAATTCCATATGCCCATAGGCCAGCAGGAAAAAGACGTTATAGCTGCCGCCGTCGGTCAGATAGCGGTAGACGGCGTGGTTGTAAAGAATTTTCGGGTCTGTGCAGAGCACGACATAGACCGGAAGCGGCGCCTCGCCGCTCTGGAGCGCGTCGCGGGAGTCCCTTGCGCGCAGTACGTCGAGCAGATAAGACAAAACAGCCTGATAGTCTGCCTCTGAGCAGGCCAGCAGCCGGTGCGATTTGTCCGGCGAGAACACGTGCGGCAGCCAGCGGAGCCAGCTGAACAGCTCCTGCTCGCCCTCCCGGAACAGGCCAATCAGGCGCACATCCGTGTAGCTGTGCAGCATGGCCAGCTGCAGGACGATATTGCGGACGACCTCCTGCACGCGTGCCTGCTCACCGATGATGCCGGTCAGCTTGTGCTGCCCGATGCACAATAGGGACGGGATCTGCAGGATCGTCTGGTAGTCCTCCTTCAGCTTTGCCGGCTGCTCCTCCAGCTCGTCGCTCCGGATGCTGAACCGGACGGCGGGCGTGCGGATCATGGAGGAAATGTCCATCCGGCCGAGGCCGAGGCGCACGGTCGTGAAATCCTCGGCCCGCGCGTTGCGGTTCCAGAGCACCTCTGCGGCCTGTCCGCCGGTCAGCTTCTGGACCAGCTCCGGCGTGGACGGATACGCCGCAGCAGCCGTTCCCGGCAGATCGCCTGCCGCTGCTGCAGCAGCGCTTCGTTCTTCTGCAGATAGGACCGGTATGCGCTCTGCCGCTCGGATTCCTCTGCGGTTTCCTCCTTCGCGTCGTATTTCCGCCGCGCCAGCGACCAGCCGAGGCCGATCAGCGCGCTCATTACGACCGACACGCCCATGATCCAGTAGGAACCCATGCCGTTTCCGACGCCCATACGCAGAACCATCGTCGCCAGCATCGGCATCGGCATGGTCAGCGCGGGGCCGAGCACGAACAGCAGCGGCTGCTTTTCCGGTTCTGCTTCTGCGGCGGCGCTTCAATGTCGATCACGTCCTGCGGCAGCGGCTCAAAAAAGCGCGGGCTGCGCAGGAACGCCTCATGCACGCGCGGCTGCTGCCGGTTCTCCTGCGCAGGCGGCGCGTAGCGCGCAAGCGCTGTGGAGATCTGGTCGGCGCAGTTGATCGCAAGCAGCTCGCCCAGAAAGATCAGATGGAAGCCGCCCGTATAGATGTGGCTGAACGGGCGCAGCTGCAGGCTTTTTTTCGGCGGGATGCGCTGGTTGTCGAGATAGACGCCGTTGCGGCTCATGTCCTCAATGACCCAGCCGTCGCGGTTTTTTGTCAGGATAAAATGCGTATGGCTGATATATGGGCTGTCGAGCCGGATATCAGCCTGCTCCGCTTTTCCGACCACGACGCGCGTCAGCCCATGGATGCTGAATTTTTCAAATTGTAATTCACGGGCCGAGGTTTCCCGGATCCACGCCGAGAACTTTTCTCTCTCAGCCCCAAGAAGGCCGTAGACCGGCGTCTGGTCGGACAGCTGCATGGAATCCGGCCCTTTCCCATCTGCAGAAAAGTAGATCTGTGCATTCCGGAGCATCCACCAGTGCCCATCGAGCAGTTCCAGTTCCATCTTGCAGGCCGGAATGGGCAGCTGCGCGGAAAGATCAAGTTCATATTTCCGGTTGTTTTCCGTCGGCAGAAAGATCTGACAGTAGGAATCCGGAAGATTCAGGTACAGAATATACTGCTTCATGTTGCGTCATCCTTTTCAGCGCTGATGGTTTCTCTGGCCCGGATACGGCTGAGCGTCACGGGCGTGATGCCGAGGAAGGTCGCCACATCCTTGAGCTGCATGATGTTCTGCAGCTTCGGGTAGGTCCTCTGGAACCACGCGTAGCGCGCCTGCGCGGACTCGCGCATGATCTCGCGGACCTCCCACATCTGCGCGTAGGACTCCTCCAGCTTCTTGACATAGACCCGCAGAAACTCGATGGAGTTCGGCAGCTCCTTTATGATCGGCCGGACATCAAAATAGATCAGATCCGCCTCCGTAAGCGCCTCCAGATTCTTGTTGAGCTTGAATTCCTGACGGTTATCCATACCGATCATGCCGATGTGCGCATGGCCGTATTTGTGCAGAATACACTCGGTATATTCCTTTCCGCCCGCGCTGACCGTAAAGCCGCGCAGGATGCCGGAAATGAGAAAATACAGATTGGTCGAGTCTTCTCCGCCGTAGTACAGGCATTCTCCCTTTTTCAGGTGCCGCCGCTGCGCCAGCCGTGCGTAGGTCTGGATCGTGCTCTGAGACTGGATTCCGAGATAGTCCAGCAATTGAAAAATCTCATCTATATGAATTCTCCATTTCTGCCTTAAATTTTCTTTCTGCTTGTGCTCTTATTTTATTACAAAAAAACGAGCCATGTAATTAACAAATGATAAGCGGCAGAAGCGTTTTAATAAGATCTTCCTATTCTGGAAACGCCAAGCGAATGACCGCTGCCTCCGGCTGTCAGGCGCGGCGCAAAGGGCGCCCGCAGCTGCGCAGGAACCGGGTGCTGATAAAATAGCGGCAAAATGCTTCGGATTTGCGGAGAAAATGACAAGAACCGCACGCACAAACTGTACGTGCCGGTTCTTGATGGTTGCAGGATGGTTCATGAGATCGGTCAGGGCCGGTGGGGGAGGCTTCAGTCTGCGTCCTCCGGGTCCGGCAGGTCGACGATGATCGGTTCGTGGTGGACGGCGGGCAGGAATTCTGTCAGAATATCCTGCGTGGAGACGGCCAGCGTCGAGGTGTTGATGCACGGGTGGCAGCCGATGCGGGTGGACTCGGCGATCGGCTTGTCCAGCACGAGCTGGACGGCGTTTTCCGTATCGTTCATCAGGCCGAGCACGCTGACGGAGCCGGGCGTGATGTCCAGATATTTCTCCATATCCGCCGGGTCCGCAAACGACAGCCGTGCCACGCCCAGCTGCCTGGAAAGATCCTTCGTCTTGAATACCTTTTCGCCCTCCAGCATCAGCAGATAAAACTGCGTCTTCTGCCGGTTGCAGAGGAATAGATTTTTACAGATCTTCTCGCCGAGTACCTGCTCGACGGCTCGCAGGCCTCGATGGTGTCCGCGTGCTCGTGATCGACGCGGGCATAGGGAATTTGCAGCTCGTCCAGCAGCGCATAGCAGCGCTGCTCCTTTTCCAGCCGCTCCGGGACATTGCCCGGACGGCCCTCGTACCGTACTGGATCGATATACATATCTGTCAGCCGTTGCGGATGTAGAGTTCCGCGGCCTGCACCTCTTTCTCATAGGGATTTAAGTATCGGTTCACAATGTCCGCGACGCCTCCCGCGTCGAGCACATAGTAAGACCCGCTTGTGAAGTTCGCGGCATAGCCGGGCAGCGTCGCGGAGGCGATGTCGCTGCGGCCGCAGAGCAGGAAGCTCTCTGCCAGCCACAGAAGGTTGGCCTTCGTCAGATTTGTGTTGGTGTGCTCCAGCACCAGCTTGACGGCCTTCGACAGATGGAGCATCCCCTTCGGCGATACCCACTGCCGGAGCGCAGCTGAGACGAGTGAACGCTGCACCTCGATGCGCCCAAGGTCGGCTGTTGCGTAGCCGGAGCGGAAGCGCGCGACCTGCATGGCCTGCTCGCCGTTCAAATGCTGCGTCCCGGCCTGCAGATCGATATTCAGCCCCTGCGTGGGGTCCGAGTAGTGCATATCGACCGGCACATCGAATGTGATGCCGCCCATCAGATCGACCAGCTGCTCAAACACGCTCAGATCGACCACGGCGTAGCGTCCGGCTCAAAGCCGATGATCTCCGACACGCGCAGCAGCAGCTCCTGCATCCCGGCCTCTCCGCCGCCGGCCCAGCCGTAGGCGGAGTTGATCTTCGGGACCGAATACTCGCAGTAGATCAGCGTGTCGCGCGGGATGGAGACGAGATGAATGGCCTTTTCCGTGCGGTCAATGTTCAGCAGCAGCATGGAGTCGGTACGGTAGCCTCCCTCGTCCGTGCCTGCGACGAGGATGGTCGCGCAGCCTTTTTTGCGGGCGGAAAGCGCGGCCTCGCTCTGCGGTGCGCGGGCGATCAGAAAATGAAACACCGCCGCGCCGATCGTCAGCAGCAGAACCAGCACCAGCGCAATGCGCAGTCCGTGCCGCCGCTTCGGCTTTTCCGGCCTTCTGCGCCGCCGTGATTCCGGCTGCGCAGCTTTTCCTCCTGTTCGGCGCGTGCGCTGCGCTCGTCGTCGCTCAGCCCCTGCGTGTAGAGCCATTCGGCGTATTCCGCTGTGCTCCTGTGCGCGTTCGCGTGCTTCTGTGCGGCCTTTTTCTGCTTCATATGCGCGGCACGCTCCTGTTCAAATGCCTGCTGGCGCTCGGCTCTTGCAAGCCGCTCCTGCTCCCGGATGCGCTCGTATTCCGCGCGCCGTGCATGCTGGTACGCGGGCTTGGACTGCTCGTAGAACGTCAGCGGAGCCTCCGGCTCCTTCTGCTCCTCCGGGCCGTAGAATTTGCCGTAGTCGATGTGCACGTCCTCCGCATTCAGCGGCTCACTGCCGGGGCCTTCCGGCACGGGCTCGTCTTCGGGGGGAGGCTGCTCCGCAGTCTCGCCGTCCGATTCGCCGAGCAGGCTTTTTACATCCTGCAAAAGCGCGTCGACGTCGTCCGCGTCCGGTGTTTTCGGCGCAATTTCCTGTTCGGGCTGCGCTGCATACTTGTCTTCCATACTATGTTCTCCTTCCATTTTCCGCGCAGCCGGGGCGGCTGGTGGAAAGAAAGTCCCATAAATATTGTATCATTGTAACATAAATTCACCAAAAAGTAAATACTGTGCGGATTTCCCGCATTGCAATCGCGTCCGTTTAGTGGTAGACTGTTTTACAAAAGAAAAGTCTGCGTAGGGGCGGACGACTCTGTCCGCCCGCAGAATGCACCGGTTTTGCGAAAAGCTGGGGCGCATACGTATGCACCTGCCTGTTTTGATGTAGGGGCCGATGCCTACATCGGCCCGTTGGGAAGCTGCAAATTCGCCGCAGATTATCGTAAAAACGGTGCACACTGCGCGGGCCGATGTGTACCGGCAAGCGGCAGACCCACATCCGTAACGCTCCTTCGTCGCGAACGGCTGTGACCGGCATC
>ENA-OQCO01000750-OQCO01000750.1-human-gut-metagenome-genome-assembly--contig:-NODE-750-length-15990-cov-6.179159_pt1 | contig 15990 bp, 9 predicted proteins | sample MGYA00242500_ERZ504582 | MGnify/ENA primary metagenome ERZ504582 (study PRJEB26092, sample SAMD00036346) | human gut metagenome | host: Homo sapiens | study: EMG produced TPA metagenomics assembly of...
TCTGGATACGTCCTGCGATCGGTGACGGGGATGCGCTGCACGCGGTGCACGCCGACCTTCGTACTTGAGGGAAGCCCACACGCCGTCCTCCGGTCGCCGGAGTGCCTTTGGCGCGGATGCCAGCTGCACGTCCTTGACGCCACCGAGCTCGGTGGTGTTCTCGCTTTGCACGGTGACCGACCAGCCGCGCTTTTCCGCGTATCGCATGTACATACGCAGCAGGTCGCCGGCGAACAGCGCCGCTTCCTCGCCACCGGTGCCGGCCTTGATCTCCATGATCGTGTCACGCGCGTCATCGGGGTCACGCGGAATCAGCGCGGTGCGCAGCTTCTCTTCGGCTGCGGGCAGCTCGCCTTCCAACCGCTTGGCCTCTTCGGCGAAATCGGGATCTTCGGACGCCATCTCGCGGGCCGCCTCCAGATCGTCCTTCACCTGCTTGTATGCGGTGTAGGCGGAGACGATGGCACCCAGTTCGGCGTGGCGCCGACCCAGCTTGCGCATCTTGTCGGGATTGGATGCGACCTCCGGCTCGGCCATCTGCTGTTCGATATTGTGGTATTCCTCAAGCGCGGTGACGGCCGCGGGGAATTGTTCGTCTGCCAATGTACGCCTTTTCTTCGTATCTGCGCTTCAGCGGAATCACTCGTCGCTGAGCCTTACTCAACCTGTCCATCATATAAGGTGGCGCGGAAGTGCGGTCGTCGGAGGTAGGCGACGGCACGTCGGTAACGAAAAACGCCAGCCCACGAATGGACTGGCGTTTTCATTGCCTAAGCAATAAGACTCACTTGGCCTTCTTGCCGTAACGCTTCTCGAAGCGAGCCACGCGGCCACCGGTGTCGAGGATCTTCTGCTTGCCGGTGTAGAACGGGTGGCAGTTGGAGCACACGTCGACGGTCATGTGATCGCCGTTGTAGGTGGAACGGGTGACGAAGGTGTTGCCGCAAGAGCAGGTGACCTGCACTGCGTGGTAATCAGGATGGATACCCTGCTTCATAGTTTGTCTCCTAGAGATTCGGGGGACCCGGGTCGCATTGCCCCGATGGCAAGGCGTGAACCGGATAACCTTATGGAGTGTAGGCGATGGCCGGGACACGGTATGCGCCGTCGCACGCAGGGCGTACGGACTGCAATCCGCGGATATGCAAAGGACCCGCCGCTTCCGGCAGGTCCGCATGTGCCCTCGCTGGGACTTGAACCCAGGACAAACACCTTATAAGGGTGCTGCTCTAACCAACTGAGCTACGAGGGCAACGGGAGGAAGTATACCCCGACCTCTGCCCGATTGCGGCAGCGTCGACAGATGACCATTGGAAGACCGACGGCAACACGCCAGCAAATCGTTATTTATAAGTTTATAAATAACGTACTAACCTATTAATTAAATCAATGGACGATATACCCATACAGTACACCTCGTCACAGCCATTTCACCGACGAAAGGACACCCATGCGCTACGGTCATTTCGATGATGCCGCAAAGGAATACGTGATTGAAACCCCGGCGACCCCCCTGCCGTGGATCAACTACCTTGGCAACAAGGACTTCTTCTCGCTGATTTCCAACACCGGCGGCGGCTACAGCTTCTACAAGGACGCCAAACTACGCCGCGTCACCCGCTACCGGTATAACAACGTGCCGGCAGACAACGGCTCCCGCTGCTATTACCTGAGCCTGATGGACTCCGATTCCGCCGATGCCAAGCCGGTCGAAACCTGGTCGCCGACCTTCCTTCCGTGCAAGACCCCGCTTGATTCCTACAAGTGCCGTCAAGGCATCGGCTACACCGTGTTCGAAGCTTCCAAGCGAGGCATCGAATCCAAGCTCACCGCCTTCGTGCCGCTGCACACCAATGCGGAAATCAATCGGCTCGACGTGACGAACACCACCGACGAGCGGCCGTCATCGACGTGACCGGCTCCGTGGAATGGTGCCTGTGGAATGCCGTGGACGACTCGTCCAACTTCCAGCGCAACCTGTCCACCGGCGAGGTGGAGATCGAACGCGAAACCGATGCCACGCTGCTGTACCACAAGACCGAATTCAAGGAGCGCCGCAACCATTACGCGTTCTACGGCGTCAACGCGCCCGTCGTCGGTTTCGACACCAGCCGCGACGAGTTCCTCGGCCAGTTCAACGGCTGGGACACCCCGCAGGTCATCGCCGAAGGCAAGGCTCACGATTCCGTGGCGCACGGCTGGTTCCCGATCGCCGCCAACCGCGTGCGTCTGGAACTCCAGCCGGGCGAAACCGCATCGCTCGTGTTCATGCTGGGCTATATCGAAGTGGCCAAGGACCAGAAATGGGAGGATCCGAACGATCCGGCCAAGGTCGGCATCATAAACAAGAAGCCGGCCCATGAGCTGTTCCGCCGTTTCGCCACCGTCGAACAGGTCGAAGCCGCCTTGAAGGAGCTCAACTCCTACTGGTCCGAACTGCTGACCACCTACAGCGTCGATTCCGGCGACGAAAAGCTCGACCGTATGGTCAACATCTGGCACCAGTACCAGTGCATGGTCACGTTCAATATGTCCCGTTCCGCCTCCTACTACGAGTCGGGCATGGGACGCGGCATGGGCTTCCGCGATTCCAACCAGGACCTGCTTGGCTTCGTGCATCTCATTCCGGAACGCGCACGCGAGCGCATCATCGACATCGCCTCCACCCAAATGGAGGACGGTTCCGCATGGCACCAGTACCAGCCGCTCACCAAGAAGGGCAATGCGGACATCGGTGGCGGCTTCAATGATGATCCGCTGTGGCTCGTGGCCGGCGTGTACGCGTATCTCGCCGAAACCGGCGACGTGAGCATTCTGACCGAACCGGTGCCGTTCAACAACGTCGAGGGCTCCGAACAGCCGCTACTTGAGCACTTGCGCCGTTCAGTGAACTTCACCATTACGCATAAGGGCCCCCATGGCATTCCGCTCATCGGCCGCGCCGACTGGAATGATTGTCTGAACCTCAACTGTTTCTCCGATACTCCGGGCGAAAGCTTCCAGACCGTGGAGAACAACGACACCGGCGTCGCCGAATCCGTGTTCATCGGCGGCATGTTCGTGCTGTACGGCAGCCAATATGCCGACATCCTCGAGCATTATGGACGTCTGGCCGGCATGTCCGACGCCGAAATCGCGTCCGAGGCGGCCAGCGTGCGCGCCGAAATCGGCCAGGTTTCCAAGGCCGTCAAAACCGCCGGCTGGGACGGCGAATGGTTCGTGCGCGCCTACGACGCCTACTCGCGCAAGGTCGGCACGCATGAGGACACCGAGGCCAGATCTACATCGAACCGCAGGGCATGTGCGTGATGGCCGGCATCGGCCTCGATGACGGTAAGGCGCAGCAGGCGCTGAAGTCCGTCAAGGAACGCCTGACCTGCGATTGGGGCACCGCCATCCTCGCACCCGCCTACTCCACCTACCGCATCGAATTGGGCGAAATCTCCTCCTATCCGCGCGGATACAAGGAAAACGGCGGCATCTTCTGCCACAACAACCCGTGGATCTCCATCGCCAACGCCATCGCCGGCAATGACGACGAGGCATTCGCCGTCTACCAGCGCAACTGCCCGGCGTATGTCGAGGACAAGTCCGACGTGCGCAAGGTGGAACCGTACGTCTACTGCCAGATGGTGGCCGGTCCCGAGGCAGCGACCCCGGGCGAGGGCAAGAACTCCTGGCTGACCGGCACCGCCGCGTGGACGTTCGTGGACGTGTCGCAGTATCTGCTGGGCGTGCGACCGACGCTCGACGGCCTGGCCATCGAACCGCATCTGCCGGAACGGTTCGACCAGCTGACCGTGACGCGCGTGTTCCGCGGCGTGACCTACCGCATCGCCATGAAGCGCACCGGCGAGCGCACGGTGAGCGTCGACGGAGCGAAGATTGGCGGTAATGTGGTTCCCGCTTTGAGCGATGCCAAATCCGTCGATGTCGAGGTCACGTTCTGATGTGAGCATCAGAACGTGCTCACAAACGGGGCGGGCCTACACTCTCCTCAACATGAACATGGATTGCCGGAGCATCTTGCATATAGGTTGTTCCGGCGATCCTCCATCGGTTTCCTGCAACCTTGTGGAAGGCAGGAACCGATCAGAACAGTGCGAATCCGTGTGCCGCATAGAAGGCCGCATGGATTCGCACACACAATCCGTCTAAGGTAGCGATATGCAGTATTGTGAAGACATCATCACCGGCATCGATGGCAGTGAGGCCACGTTCGTCCGGTACGTTCTCGACAACAGCGAGGAGATCGATCCCAAACGTCAACGCCCCAGCGTTCTGGTGATTCCGGGCGGCGGCTATGCCATGACCTCCGACCGCGAGGCCGAACCGATCGCCATGCAGTTCCTCGCGGCCGGATGCAACGCGTTTGTGCTGCGCTATTCCGTCGCGCCATCCGTCTTCCCCACGGCTTTGCTGGAAGCCGCGGAAGCAGTGCAGCGCATACGCGCGCATGCGGACGACTGGCATTGCGACCCCAGTAAGATCGCGGTAATCGGATTTTCCGCAGGCGGTCATCTTGCGGCCAATCTTGCGACCACGGCGGGTGACGACACCATGCGGGCACATGGCTATGACCCTGACGCGGTGCGCCCGAACGCATTGATGCTCGGCTACCCGGTGATCACTTCAGGCCCGCTCGCGCATCGTGGCAGCTTCGACTGTCTGCTTGGCGACAACAGCGATAATCAGGTGGCGTTGGACGCGGTGTCCATCGAACGGCATATCGACGCGAAGACGCCGCCCGTATTCGTATGGCATACCATCACCGACGATTGCGTACCGGTCGAGAACACGCTGATGTTGGTCGATGCCTGCAAGAAGGCCGGCGTGCCGGTCGAGGCGCATCTGTTCCCCCAAGGCGGGCATGGTCTGGCGCTTGGCACTGCGGAAACGGCGTGGCAGGGGGTTAATGGCATCGAGCCATGCGTCCAGCAATGGCCGGTGTTGGCCAACGCGTGGCTACGGCGACTCTTCGCCTAGAGGCCAGAGGGCGTAATAGTATTGGATGGTTTTATGAGGGACACGATGAGCAGGGGTGTAAGGAGCTGGCTATGAGCGTCGCGGCATGGGATGGATTCCTGAATGACCAGAGCAACTGGCCGGCCGCCTCACGCATCGGCAACGCTACGGGGGCCACTACCGCCAGGGACACGCTGGGCGACAAGACCTTCGTCAAACGCAAGCGTATGAGTCAGGAGGAACGCCACCTGCAAATCCTGCAGGCCGCCGTCAAAATCATCGCCACCAAGGGGTTCTGGGGCATGTCGTTGCAGAACATCTCCGACGAGCTGGGCATCACCGAGGCGGCGTTGTACCATTACATCTCCTCGAAGGACGATCTGCTCAACATGGTGCTGTCGGAATGCTACGACACCATCGATGCCGACGAATACAACGCGGTGACGGCCGCCATCGTCGACGCCGACGGGCACCGCGTCTACTACTACCCGCGCTATTGCCTGAACATCGTGCTGTACAATCTGCAGCGCCCCGAGCTCGTGCAGCTGTATTCGGTGCTGAACGGCGAGGCGCTGAACCCCTCGCACCCGGCCCACGATTTCTTCATCGGCCGCCATTTGCGCCAATGGGAGATGATTTGCTCGATGAACTGGCTGCTGCCGCCGGACGTGGACGAGGAACGGTTCTACGACCTGTACACCCTGGCGATGAGCGCCATGGACGGTCTGCAGTACCGTTGGCTGGGTGACAATTCGATGAATCTGCTGGAGCAATGGATGAGCATCTCCGACATCATCTTCCCCGATAGCGAATGGCAGGGCTTCCGCGACCCCTCGGAGCACGACCCGAAGAACGAATCCTGCCTGCTGCCGCTTACCTTGTCGGCACGGCAGTAGCTCTGACCCCGAAGATCAGCAGAGCATTACAGCGGAAGATCGATATCGACCGCCCACCGCTCTTGTGCATATTCGCCATCGGCGGGGCCGTTCACGGGAAGCGGACCCGCCGATTTTCGTATCGGAAGCATCCGCGACTAGCGGATCGGCACCTTCTCCATGCCTTCGACCTCGGTTTCGAAGGCGTAGTAGGCTCCGATCAGACCGGCGTTGTTGGTGTGCCGGCAGCGCTTGACAACCGTGTGGAAATCGCTCCACTGCGGGATCTTGTCGAGCGCCGCATTGACCAGCGGCAGCAATTGCTGTTCACGGCAGATGCCACCGCCCAGCAGCACGCATTCGGGGTCGGCCACGGCGACGATGTTGAAAATGCCGATGGCAAGATAGTCGATCCACCGGTCCACGATCTTGCGCACACGCGGCTCATCGAGACGATGGAACAGGGTGGCCGGCACGATGGAGCCTGTCGGCACGTCGAATTCCTTGGCGTACTCCTCCGCCAGCACGATGGTCGACAGGTAATCCTGCATGGTGTGGAATCCACCGGTCTCATAGTTCGGGATCATCATGCCCAGCTCGCCTGCACGCCAATCCTTGCCTCGGCGGATCCTGCCGTCCAGGAACAACGCACCGCCCACACCGCTGTCGATGGTGATCAGCGCAAAATCGTCGAGTTTGACGGCGTTGCCGCTCAGCTTCTCCGCCATTGCCGCGCAGTTGGCGTCGTTCTCCATCCATGTGGGGATCGGGTCGTCAAGATAGCCCTGCAGTTTTCTGCCGATTTCATGGCCGTACAGTATGCTTAGCGCGCCGGCGGTAACGGCGACCTGCTTCTCCGTGTCGATGAAGCCGGGCACGCTTATGGCGATGCCGTCAAGAGGGGCACGCTGCTTGGAAACAATATGCGCGAGCGCCTGGTAGAAGGGCTCCTCGCCGTCGACCGGAGTCGCGATAGTACCCGGAATGCCCATGCGCCCGTCCTCGAACACCACGTATCGGGTGAAGAACGTTCCGATTTCGAACGCAAGGATGCGCTTCTTTGCAGTCATATCGTTATCTAACCCATCTTTAATAAAAATCCTGCCTTGGTACAGTATAGCGTTCCCGCCCATACTTAAGCGCTTCCGCCCCATCCCCCGATACGCTCAGCCAACACCCCTTTGCGTACCACCAATGCAATGGCGGAATCGAAGTGCGTCATAGCATATTCGTCTGCCATTGTGCAACATATGCCATAACAACTTGTCAATATTTATCGATACGGTTGCCTATTGGAGGCTCTTGCAATACACGCTTTTATGACTCCCGCCGCTTACGGCGGGCAGCCCCCTAGATGCCCCCATCAATGACGTTTTCCACGTCGCGCGAAGACAGGAGAAATAGATGAGAAACAAGGCAATCGCATGCCTTGGCGCAATCGTCGCTTGCGCAACGGCTCTCGCCGGAATCCCGGCCACCGCCATGGCGGACGACTCCGCCGGCCTGACTCCCCAATACACCTACAATTCCCAGAACGATAACGGCATGACCTTCGAAAAGGTCAGCCACGCCGATCAGGGCCTGAGCCAGGCCGATGGCGTGGTCGATTACACCGGCGACGGCACCATCGCCCCCTATACCGCCGGCCTGAGCACCACCGGCAACGGCGACCGCGGCCAGTCCTACAGCTATGCGGCAGCATCCTCCGGCGACTGGGTCTACATCGGCACCATGTACGGCGGCCTCGGCGTGCAGGCCATTCTGAACCGCGATATGACAAGCCTCGGCCTGACCTCCAAGCAGGCCACCGCACTCATCCAGACCATGTACGCGGGCAACATGTACCTTGGCGAACCCGACGGCAAGAGCGCCGGCGGCATGCTGTTCAAGTTCAATGTGAAGACCGGCAAGACCAAGATCCTCATGTCCAAGAGCACCGGCATCGACGGAGGCAAGGGCGTGATCCCGACCTTCCGCAGCGCCTTCAAGATGAACGGCAAGCTGTACTTCGAGGGCATGGTCATGGACACCAACAACAAGGATCTCACCCAGCAGGAGATCCAGACCGCCATGGCCTATCAAAACGGATTCCCGTGCATCTACGAAGTCGACCCGGCCAACAACGACAAGCTCACCAAGGTGTATGACAGCGTCGACGTGGATGGCTTCCGTTCCCTGGTCAAGGGCAACGTGTTCACCTCCACCCGTGCCATCGGCTCCTTCGGCAATACGCTGATCGCCGGCGACCTCAAGCCGACCGCGGACGGCAAGGGCAAGGCGCTGCTTGTGGCATCCAAGACCCCGTCCGATCCGAACTCCTACAAAGTGATCGCCGACATGGCGAGCTTCGACAACCTGCCCGCCATCCACCGACAGGATGTCAACGGCGGCGGCGGTATCTATCAGGTGCAGGAGTTCAACGGCAAGCTGTACGTCGTGGTCTGCACCGGCGACACCAGCACCCTGAACGAAGAGACCGGAACCATGCGCTCCTTCGCCATTTACGTGGGCGAGAACAAGGGCGATTCCACCAACAAGGCCGATTGGACCTGGCGTCCGCTCGTAGGCGACACCGCCAAGGGCGCCAAGTACTACTACGGTCTTGACAAAAGCCGTGTGAGCGCCGGCGCCTGCACCCTGCAGGTCTACGGCGACCACTTGTACATCGGCGACTACAACGACGTGTCCAGCGCACTGCAGGGCTTCGTCACCAAAAGCAACTTCGTAACCCAAGCCACCAACCTCGAACAGTCCGTCAACCTATACCGCATGGACAAGAACGAGAACGTCGAGATGCTCGTGGGCGACAAGAACGACACCTTCCCGAAGGGCGGTTCCACCGGTCTGGGCAGCGGCTACGACAACCACATGAACCAATACACCTGGCAGACCACCGTTCACGAGGGCAAGATGTACCTGTCCACCATGAACACCACCACCTTGCTGGAACCGATCGCACAGTTCACCAACGGTGACATTCTCAACATGAACGAGAAGGATTGGAACAACACCGTCCACTACCTGCGCGTGTTCCTGCGCCTGCTGTGGGGCATGGGCCCGACCGACCCGGCTTCCGCCATCGCCACGCAGAGCAACGATCAGAACGCCAAGGTGACCACCCAGACCATGCCGTCCACCGACAATCCGGAGGCGCTGGTCGACTGGGCCCGCATCCAGGCCGGCAAGGACGCCTCCGCCGCGCAGCCGCAGACCACCGACGCCAAGTCCGTCTCGTCCGCCAAGCCGATCAGCCTGACCGCCGCCCAGACCAAGGAACTGGTCGACGGCATCAAGGACGGCAGCATCGTTCCGGGCAGCCTGGCAGCCTCCGGCTCCTCCGATGAGGCCTCGCAGCTCTTCGACATCAACAACGAGCTGGACAACCTCGGCTCCCAGCTGTCCGACAAGGGCTCCGCCGATTTCGCCAACAACTACGGCGAAGTCACGGACGCGTTCTTCAGCATCGCCGACATCATTCCCGACAAGTTCAAGGGCCTGTACGAGATGCTGGTCAAGCTGACCAGCAAGGCCAACCTCAAGGCCTACGCCAAGTCCCTGCCGTACCTGGCCAAGTCCAAGCGCGGCTTCAACCTGTTCGAGATCACCGACCGTTCCGCCGCGAATGAGGGCGTGACCGTCGGCACCGTTACCGACAACGGCTTCGGCGACCCGTTCAACCACGGTCTGCGCATCTTCTGCGACACCGACGACTACATGGTGGTCGGCACCGCGAACCCGTTCTACGGTACCCAACTGTGGCGCGTGCGCAATACGCAGTACGCCGTGAACGTCTCCGCGACCGAAGGCGGCTCCGCCTCCGCGGATGTCGAGCGCGCGGCCAAGGGCAGCAAGGTCACGCTGACGGCCACCGCGAACAAGGGCTACCACTTCAAAGAGTGGAACGTGCTGAAGGGCAACGTCTCCATCGAGAACAACGCCTTCGAGATGCCTGACGGCAGCGTCTCCATCCAGGCTGTGTTCGAAAAGGACGCTGTTGAACCGACGACGCCAACGACCCCGGCAAAGCCTGCCACAGACACGAAGCCATCCACAACACCGACCGGTGTCACGTCCACCCCTTCGACCGGCTCCTCCGTGCTCGGCATGGCGGTCGCCGCGGCTGTGGCACTGATTGCAGGCGCCGCGATTCTGCTGAAGAAGAAGCAGGCGTGATGATGACCGGCGGTGTGATCGCAGCCACCCGATGAACGCGGAACGGCGCCATACCACCGGTTCCTGACGAAGAAGGCCGATGTCCATCAAGGGCATCGGCCTTCTTCATATTCGGCTTCGTCGAGTGGAGTCGTTCCGCTCCGTCTAACGTGGTCTACAGCATTGCGATCACCGCAACGCAATCACATCCACGCCATACGGCTTAAGCTCGATCAGATCGTTGATGACGGTGCCGGTCAGCAGCTCCGTGCCACCGTTGAGTTCGCTGAGGCACAGACGCTTGTCGGCGGCGCTGTTGTTGATGAGGAACGCGTAGCGGGTGCCGCCATCGCCATAGCGCACGGACAGGCTGACATCCTCCGGGGTATCAAGCGACTTCAGATCCAGCTCCTTGATGATCGGAGCCATGAACGCGCTCATGCCGGTCTCGTCCAACGGAGTGCCCACAAAATAGGCTTTGCCCTTGCCATACGCATTGACGGTGAGCGCGGAATGCCCAGCATAGAATTCGTCGCCGCCGTACGTAGCAAGACGCTCGGCACCTTCGCGATGAATAATGCTCGCCACGATCTCGCCCTTGGCATCAACCGTGCCGCCATGCACTTCGATGGTTTCGCCCGGCGCAAGCGCATCGATCTCTTCGACCCATACGCCCATAAGCCTGCGCAGCTTGCCCGGGTAGCCGCCTGGCACCACCAGATCATGCTCATCATGGATGCCGGCCATATAGCCGGTGATGAAGGTGCCACCATCCGCCACATAGGCTTCCAACGTTTCAGCCACACCAGGCAACACGGTGATCAGCGCCGGGGCGATGGCCAGATCATACTGGCTGAGCCGCGCAAGAGGCGTGGTGCTGGCGATCATATCCACCGGCACATTGCGACGCCACAACGCACGGTAGAAGCGATGAACCTCATTGGGATAGTTGAAGCCGGTGGTCGGGCCGACACAGCCTTCAAGCGACCAGTAGCTCTGCCAGTCGAACATGATGGCTACACGGGATTCGATGCGCGAGCCCATGATCCGCCTGCCGATGCGGTCCAGTTCCTCACCCAAGGCCGCGGTCTCCTTGAACACGCGGGACTCCTCGGTGCCGTCATGCGCGATGACCGCGCCATGGAATCGCTCGCAGCCGCCAAGGGACTGCTTCATCTGGAAGAACCGCACGGTGTCGGCGCCATGGGCCACGGCCTGCCAGCTGAGCTTACGCACTTCCCCCGGCTGCTTGACCTTGCAGAACGGGAACCAGTTCTGCTGGTTCGGGGTCTGCTCCATCAGCATGAACGGCTTGTTGCCGCCGATGCCGCGCATCAGGTCGTGGCACATGGCGGTGAAGCTCGGCGGAGTGTCCATGTCCGGATAGTTGTCCCAGCTGACCACGTCCATTTCCTTGGCCCATTCGAAATAGTCGAGGTCTTTGAACGTGCCCATGAGGTTGGTGGTGATCGGCGTGGCCGCGTCGTAAGCACGGATCGCGTCGCGCTCGTTCGTATAGCAGGCCAGCTGCGCCTGGTTTTGGAAACGACGGTAGTCCATCTGCAGGCCGGAGACCACGCATTTGGCGTCGCTGATGCCGTCGCCGTAGCTGACGGGCGGCACCACGTCGCCCCAATCGTAGATGGTGTGGCTCCAGAAATTGGCGCAACACGGAGCGCTGGACAAATATCATCTCTATTTATATACTTATAAATAGCTGTTCAAGGAGGATCATGAAATTCAACACCAACGTCCCGTTCTGGCAGTTCATGAACACGTTGGCGCGCTTCACCGCGCTGAATCTCGTCTACCTGGTCACCCTGATTCCGATCATCACCATCGGCCCGGCCCGCGCCGCCCTGTACAGCACGATGTTCGCCTATGACGAGCATGACGACGTCAATCTGGTACGCGAGTATCTCAAACGGTTCAAACGCGAGTTCAAACAGGGACTTGCGGCCTGGGTGCTCGTCGCCATCCTCGCCGCCGCCATCCTCTTCGGCCTGTCGTTCTGGAAGGCGTGGGATACCAACACCTCCTACATACCGCTGATTCTTCTGGTCATCGCCGCCGTGGTCGTGGCGCTATTCGCCGAATACGTCGCACCGTTGCAGGCACGCTTCGCCAACACCACCGGCAGGCTCTTCTCGCTATCGGCGATGTTCCCCTGGCGAGCCTTCCCCTGCTCGCTCGTCCTCGTCGTCATCGACGCACTCGCGGCCGGCCTGTCATATTTCGTACCGTTCATACGCGTTCTCGCCATCCTCTTCGGCATCGCCTGGGTGGCGTATGCGAAATCCCTCATTCTGCTGTGGGGCTTCAAACGGTATGGCGGAACGGGCAAAGTGGAGAATCCGCAATATGTCAATGCGCACGAGTGACGTTGCGGCGGCGCTCAGGAATCATGCTTTGTCGGTGATGAACGTCAGCGGATTGTCGATGAATTTGCGCAAGCCGACTTCCGCGGCACCGTACAACGCCGGATGGTCGGCCACCAACGGGATGGACACGCTCACCTGCATGTCCGACGCCCCCAAGACCTGCGATTCCAAACGGTTTTCGAGCGTTTCGTAGAAGAACGGCCCGAAATCGGTCCACCAACCGCCCAGCAGCACGGTATCGACATCGGCCAGATTCAGTGCGGAGCCGATGGCCGAGGCCAGCGCGTCGATGGCCCGTCCGACGGCCTCCACGGTCCGCACATCATGGGAATGCCATGCGTCCAACAGACGCTCCAGTGCCTCACCGCTCGAAGCCGCATTCTTTTCGGCCACTCCGGAAGCCTCGACCAGCGCGCGACGGCCAGCATACGTTTCCAAACATCCGCGTCGTCCGCATCCGCACAGCGGACCGTCCAAAGACACCGACACGTGACCGATCTCACCGGCGAAACCGTGGCTTCCCGACACGATCTCACCGTCACGGACGATCGCGCCGCCGATGCCGATATCGCACGACAGATACAGGAAAGAGTCGGCGCAATCCACGCCATCGAACACGTCCGCACGCGCACAGGCATATCCCGGAATCTGCGCGATGGCGGCCAGCTTCGCCTCATTGCACGGGGTAACGTCATACCCTCGCATAACGTCGAACGTGGTCAGATCGACATTCTCCCAACCGAGATTGCGGGCCATGAGCAGCCTCTTGTCGGAGGTGACCAAGCCCGGCAGCGCACACGAGACGCCCGCGATGATGCATCGTTTCGATTCCAGATCCTCAGCCATCGCCTTGGCCATGGCGTCAAGCTTGCCGAATACGACGTCCGGCTCGACGCCGCTCATGTCGGCATCCACCCATTCGTGCCTGAGTATGTCGTGGTTGATGTCCAAAGCCATGCATCCATAGCCGTCGGTGTTGACCTGCATGCCGACGCCGCACACCTTGCCGCCTCCCAGCATCAACGGCGTGGACGGGCGCCCATAGCTGGCCGAGTTCTGCGGCTCACCCTCCTTGACGACGCCCGCATCGATCAGCAGCGACACCAGCAACGACATCGTCGCCTTGGTCAGCCCGGTCTCCTTGGCAAGATCCGCTCGGCTCATCGGCCCGGAGGCACGCAGTAGCGTGTCGATCACCACCGAAAGATTGTGATTGCGCAGATCGTCCTGATTGATCCTGCGAAGAGATGCCATAGCCGTTCCCGTCCCTGCCCTGTTTGCCGTGTTGCCGCATCAGCATGAATTCCCCGAACCGATGTTCCAGAGCCTTTCCTGATGCTACACTACTATAGTATAGTTTATTCATCTAACTATTAACCGTGCGCCACCGGCGAACGGCACATGCAAGGAGGCAACACAAACTATGGCAAGGACTCTGGTTGCAGGCGTCGACACATCGACGCAGTCCTGCAAGGTACGCGTGACGGACGCCGAAACCGGCGAGCTTGTACGATTCGGGCAGGCCAAACACCCGAACGGCACATCCGTCGACCCCTCATACTGGTGGAGCGCATTCCAAGAGGCCGCCGAGCAGGCCGGCGGCCTGGACGACGTATCCGCGCTGGCCGTCGGCGGCCAGCAGCACGGCATGGTGATCCTCGACAACCAAGGCAATGTGATCCGCGATGCGATGCTGTGGAACGACACCAGTTCGGCGCCCCAGGCTGCGGCTCTGATCGAAAAGCTCGGCGCAGCGCCCGCACAAGACGGCGAGCCGGAAGACCCAATCGCCCGAGGCAAGCAGCGTTGGGTCAAGGCCGTAGGCTCCTCCCCCGTCGCCTCCTACACGCTGACCAAGGTGGCATGGGTGGCCGAGAACGAGCCCGAAAACGCCAAGAAAATCGCCGCCATCTGCCTACCTCACGACTGGCTGAGCTGGCGCATCGCCGGTTACGGCCCGGTCACCGAAGGCGAGGACGCCCATCTTGAAGCCCTGTTCACCGACCGCTCCGACGCCTCCGGCACCATCTACTACGATGCCGCGTCGAACGAATACCGCCGCGACCTGATCGCCATGGTGCTCGAGGCCGCGGAAGGCGCCGAAGCCGCGCAATCGCACGCCGAGGCCATCGTGCTGCCCACCGTGCTGGGGCCGCGCGACGCCGCCCCCGTCAAGGCCGATCCGGCCATCGCCGGCAAGAACGTCGAAGGCGGCTGCCTGCTCGCCCCCGGCGGCGGCGACAACGCCATGGCATCGCTGGGACTGGGCATGGCCGTCGGCGACGTGTCCATTTCCCTGGGCACCTCCGGCGTGGCCGCAGCCATCTCCGAGAACCCAACCTACGACCTGACCGGCGCCGTATCCGGCTTCGCCGACTGCACCGGGCACTACCTGCCGCTGGCCTGCACCATCAACGGTTCGCGCATCCTCGACGCCGGCCGCGCCGCCCTCGGCGTGGATTACGACGAACTGGCCAAGCTGGCCTTCGCCTCGAAGCCGGGAGCCGGCGGCATCACCCTGGTGCCGTATTTCGACGGCGAACGCACGCCGAACCGCCCGAATGCCACCGCCACCTTCTCCGGCATGACTCTGGCCAACACCACACGCGAGAACCTGGCCCGCGCCTTCGTCGAAGGACTGCTGTGCTCCCAGCGCGACTGCCTGGAGCTCATCCGATCCCTGGGCGCAAGCATCACGCGCATTCTGCTCATCGGCGGCGGCGCGAAGTCCGAAGCTATCCGCACGCTGGCACCAAGCATTCTGGGCATGGACGTGACCCGACCCGCCACCGACGAATACGTGGCCATCGGCGCGGCCCGCCAGGCCGCCTGGGTGCTGTCCGGCGAAACCGAGCCTCCGGCATGGCAACTCACCATCGACGGCGTGGAGACCGGCGAACCGACCGAAGCCGTATACGAAGCCTACGCCAAGGCCCGCGGCTGATCCATCACCGCAGGAATTCAGGCATAGGGCCGGGAAGCTTCCCAACAATGGGGCTTCCCGGCCCTATGCTGATTCATGAACCATACTCATAGAAACGACAATATGAACGACAGCTTCCGTATAAGGCTTTACGCGCTCACCTGCATCGCATGGCTGGAGAAATCGATTTGCCGTCAACACACCCTATGAAACGTTTGCAAAACTACAGCAAACCTTCCACATCGGCGAAGGCAGGGTCATGTTCGGGAATCTCACGAATCACATGCGCTGGATTGCCCACGGCTATGACGTTCTCCGGAATGTCACGTGTCACCACGGACCCGGCGCCGATGATGGAATTCGACCCGATGGTCACCCCCGGCGTGACCGTCACATTGGCGCCGAACCACACGTTATCACCGATGGTCACGGCACTGGCATGCTCCCAGCCCGCCAGGCGGGTGGCGGCGTCCTTGGCATGGTTGGGTGTGGCGATGGTGCAGCGCGGACCGATCAGGCAATCCTCACCGAGCGTCACATATCCGCCGCCGCACACCATGAAATCCTTGTTGAGGAACGTGCCGCGGCCAATGGTCAATCCGATGCCGTAGTCGACGTTGAACGGCGGCGTGAACTGCACGCCCTCCCCCCGCGTCCGGGACCAGCTCATGGAACAGCCGATACGCCTCGTCCG
>ENA-OQCO01000751-OQCO01000751.1-human-gut-metagenome-genome-assembly--contig:-NODE-751-length-15970-cov-1.578236_pt1 | contig 15970 bp, 15 predicted proteins | sample MGYA00242500_ERZ504582 | MGnify/ENA primary metagenome ERZ504582 (study PRJEB26092, sample SAMD00036346) | human gut metagenome | host: Homo sapiens | study: EMG produced TPA metagenomics assembly of...
TCGGCCCTGCTGGCCGATTTCCGGGCCGTAGCCGCCGCCGGGCTGCGGGGCAGCTCTCATCCCCGGTGGAGGGTGAGACCGCCCGGAAGGCCCTCGGAGCCGCCGATGCCCGGCGATGCAGCAGATCGGCGCGCAGGTCAACCCCAAGATCGTGCTGTCGGTGCTGGCGGCGAAGTTCCGGACGTTCTGAAAAACAAAAGCAGCCGCGTTGCGGCTGCTTTTGCATCGTTCTCATTTTCGATTGGCTCTCCGCTTGCGGTTCCGGTTCAGGGAGCTGCCGCCGGAGACGAGGGTGACACAGCTCAGAACGGCGAGGAGGAGCACGAGTGCGGCCATCAGGAGCAGGGTGCTCTTGAGGTCGGTGCGGAAGTCCGACACGTATTCCTGATGGGTCACAAGGTCTACGGTGCCGACCTCGTAACCGTCCAGATAGACGGTGGCCTGGCCGAGGACTGCATCGGCCTTGACGGTGGCGGAGACGCGCTCCGGCAGCGCAAAGCTGTAGGTGACTTTGTCATCGGCGTGGCCATAGCCGCTGACCGGTTCGGCGGCGTAGAGCTCGACGGCCTCCGCACTGCGGCACTTGGTCAGGGGCACGGTGGTCAGCGGGGTGGTGGTGTCCACCAGTCTCCGGTCTGCAAAGCTGGCGAAGGCCCAGTCCAGCAGCTCGGAGGCTTCTTTGTAAATGTTGTCCAGGTCGGAGCCGAGGATGACCAGACCGTAGGTGTGGCCGTTCTTCTGGGCAAAGGTGACATAGCAGCGGCCTGCCAGCGTGGTGAATCCGGTCTTCATGCCCCGGATGTAGTCGCGGTAGTAGGGATATTCGGGGTTCAGCATCAGGTTGGTGGAGGTGATGCTCCGCTCGTTCTGGTGCAGGTTGGTGGCCGGGAGGGTGTAGCTCAGGGTGTTGGCGACCTTCATATAGGTCTCGTTGGCGGCGCAGGCCGAGGCGATGAGCGCGAGGTCACGAGCCGAGGAGACGTTGCCGTAATCGTACAGGCCGTGCACACAGGTGAAGCTGGTGCTGGTGCAGCCCAGTTCCTGGGCCTTCTGGTTCATCATCGCGACAAAATTGGGCAGACTGCCCGCCACATCGTTGGCGATGACGCTGGCGGCATCGTTGGCGCTGGCCACCAGCAGGCCGTACAGCAGGTCGATGCGGCGCACGGTCTCGCCGATGCGCAGATTCATGGTGCTGCCGTTGGCGTTCTGGATGTCCTTGAACTCCTGTGTCAGGCTGGTGGGAATGGTGATCTCTTCGTTCAGGTCTTTGCCGCTTTCGAGAAAGAGCAGGGCCGTCATCATCTTGGTCAGGCTGGCGATATACCGCTGCTGCCCGGCGTTCTGGTCCAGGATGGGCTTGTCGATGTCTGCGTTGAACAGATAGACCGACTCGCCCTCGTTGGCGGTCTGGATGGGCATCTCGTACACGGCCAGACCGGGCAGCGCGGCCGAGACGGCCAGCACGACCGTCAGCAGCAGAGCCGCCATCCGGCGGAAGAGCGTAGTGTTTTGCATGAGCGTATCCTCCCAAAATTTCAAATCAGCTGAACAGGATCTGCCAGAAGGTCAGCGGCTTTTCGGGCTGGGCCGGGGCGGCGGCTTCCGGCTGCGTGGTGGTCTGCACGGGGTGCAGCTCCGGGCTGGTGAAGGCCCAGTCCAGCAGCTCGGAGGCTTCCCGGAAAATATTCTGGCTGTTCGAGCCGAGGATGACCAGACCGTAGGTGTGGCCGTCCTGCTGGGCAAAGGTGACGAAGCAGCGCCCGGCCTTGGTCGTGAAACCGGTCTTCATGCCGTGGGCGTAGCTGCGGTAGGCCGCGCTGCCCGGCTGCAGCAGCTTGTTCGTGGTGGTGATGGTCCGGGTTTCATGTACATTGGTGGCGGGCAGCTGGTAGAGCACCGTGTCGGCCACCTGCCGGTAGGTCGGGTTCGCGTAACAGGCCAGCGCGATCTTCGCCAGGTCCCGCGCGGTGGAATAGTTGTTGGCATCGTACAGGCCGTGCGGGCAGGAGAAATGGGTGGTCGTGCAGCCCAGCTGGCTGGCGCGGGCATTCATCCGGGCCGCAAAGGCGGCCAGGTCTCCCCCGGCGGCATCGCTGGCCAGCACACTGGCCGCGTCGTTGGCGCTGGGCAGGAGCATGGCATACAGCATGTCGATGCGGCGCACGCTCTCCCCTGCCTGCAGGCCGATGGTGTGGCCCCGGTTGGCTTGATGGACTGGAACTCCGGTGTCAGACGGTCCGGGATGGTGATGCTGGCGTTGAGATCTGACCCGTTCTCGATCACGAGCAGGGCCGTCATCATCTTGGTCAGGCTGGCCACATGCCGGACCATATCCGGGTTCTGTTCCACGAGGGCCTCGCCGGTGTCGGCATCGAAGAGGTAGATCGACTCCTGCGGATAGGCGGTCTGGATGGGCATGGCGTAAACGGCAAAGCCGGGAAGCGCTGCGGCCACCGCCACGGCGGCAGTCAGCACCAGCGCAAGCACCCGGCGTACAAAAGCTGGATGGTTCATGAAAGAATGCTCCTTTGGAAGTTTCGGGCTTCCCTGATCCCCACAATCAAAACGAACTATTAAAAGAATACCATAAATGAGCGAAAAGAGAAAGGTGGTTTTTCAACAATGATGATCCCATTTGGTGGAAAAACGCCCCAGGACTGCGGTGCGGCCTTTGTGGCCCCCAATGCAACGGTGCTGGGCGACGTGGTGCTGGAGAAAGGCTCCAGCGTCTGGTACGGAGCCGTGCTGCGGGGCGACGACGGCACCCTGACCCTTGGTGAGAACACCAACGTGCAGGACAACGCAGTCCTGCACTGCGACCCCGGCGGCGCGGTGACGCTGGGCAAAAACGTGACGGTGGGCCACAGTGCGCTCGTTCACGGCTGCACCGTGGGCGACGGAAGCCTCATCGGGATGCACGCGACCCTGCTCAACCACTGTGTCATCGGCCGGAACTGCATCATCGGCGCGGGGGCGCTGGTGCCGGAAGGAATGGTCATCCCGGACGGCTCGGTGGCGGTAGGCGTCCCGGCGAAGATCATCAAGACCATCCGCCCCGACCAGGCCGCGCACAACATCGAAAATGCCGTCCACTATGTCGGCGATGCCGAGGCCCATGCCGAGGCGGTGAAACAATGCGAAATCATCGAAACGGAAGCGAAAACGAAATGAACTTTCATCGAACCGGCTCATACCGGATGATTTTTCGGAAAAGCGACGAAATTTCAGGGCCGGATGCTTAACAAAATTTTCACAAGATTTCACAAGAATGTAATGACTTTTGTTCGGAAATCGGGTATACTATGAATTACAAGGGAGCGGGGCCGCAACCGTCTCCCTTGCACATGATTCCTCCTCACACCAAAGCAATACCCCAAAACAGGAACCCCCTCCGGTGTACCGCAAGCGCCGGAGGGGGTTCCTGTTTGTTTTCAAAAAGATATTCTTAAGACACTCCCGCCTTTTGGGAGAGGGTCATACAGCGCCGTAGATGCCATGCACCGAGACTTCACCGGTGAAGACATGTTCTTCGCCGCTGTCGGTGCGGACGACCAACCGGCCGTCCTCGTCCACGTCGACGGCCTCACCGGCACCCTGCCCGCCGCCCGGCAGGTCAAAGGTCACGCGGCGGCCGATGTTGATGCAGGCGGCCCTGTATTCGTCCCGGAAGGGTGCAAAGCCGTCCCGCGCAAAGACGTACATCGGGCGGTCGAAGCCGAAATCGGTCAACCCCTCGGCCAGCCATTCGGGGTCGGTGGAAAGGTCCACCTTGGCCCCCTGCAGCTCCAGCGAGGTGCCGTGGGGCAGGTCGGCTGCGTCAAAATAGCTCTGCGGCTGGGCCAGGTTGATGCCGATGCCGCACAGGATGCCCCGGCCCTGCTGCTCGTAGCCGTAGGACACGCTCTCGCAGAGGATGCCCACGATCTTTTTGCCGTTCAGCAGCAGGTCGTTGGGCCACTTGATCTGGCAGTCTACGCCGTAGCGCAGCTCAGCTGGTCGCGCACGGCCAGACTGGCCAGCAGCGGCAGGGTGGCGGGCTGCGCCAGCGGCTCCCGGATGGCGACGGTGTAATAGAGCGCCTGGCCCTCTGCATTGACCCAGGTGCGGCCCAGACGGCCCCGCCCGGCGGTCTGGTTGGTGGTGTAGACCGCGCCCACCGGGCCGAATTCTTCAAAATGCTCTTTCACATAGGCGTTGGTGCTGCCGCATTCGGTCAGATAGCGCACTTCATTGATGCTCATTGATGCGGTACCTCTTTGTGTTCATGGTGGACGATCCTGCCCTTGTCCAGCGTCAGGATGCCGTAGGTGTTGGGTCCGGTGTAGCACCGGCCGCAGGAGCCGGGGTTGAACAGGAACACCGATCCGTGCTGTTCGGCCACCGGGACGTGGGTGTGGCCGAACAGGGCCACCTCCGCGCCGCGGGCCTCGGCGGCATCGGTCAGCGTGTCCAAATCGTATTTTACACCGTACATATGGCCGTGCGTATAGAAAATGACGACCTGATCGAAGGCGCCAGGCCGTCCAGCGGCTCCAGCGCACCAAAATCGCAGTTTCCGGCCACGGCGTAGACCTTCATCTTCGGGTAGAACGTCAGCGCTTCTTCCAGGTCGCGCAGGCCGTCGCCCAGAAAGATGACGGCGGTCGCATCGCTCTCCGCGTGAAGGATGCGCTCGACTGCGCCGGTGCTGTTGTGGCTGTCACTCAGGATCAAAAGTTTCGTCACGGGACCAAGTCCTCCTCAAAATTTATTCTTCCGTTTCGCCAGCCTGCAACGCCAGCATCTGTTTGTAGACTTCGCTCTTGGAGTAGGGGGTGCCCTGCGCGGCGGCCTTGGCGGCAGCCGTGGGGCCGTAGCCCTCCCCGGTCAGCTCCAGTGCCCGCTGTGCGGCCTGTTCCAGCGTCAGGCTCTCTTCGGCCTCGGCAGCGGGCGCTCCGGCCATGACCAGAACGTATTCGCCGCGTGGCTCGTTCCCGGCGTAGTGGGCCTGTGCCTCGCCGAGGGTGGTCTTCCAGATCTCCTCATGCAGCTTGGTCAGTTCCCGGCAGAGGGTGATGCTCCGCTCGGTGCCAAAAGCCGTCGTGAGGTCGTCCAGTGTGGTGCGCAGCTTGTGGGGCGCTTCGTAGAAGATGACCGTCCGCTTCTCGCCCTGCAGCTCGGCCAGCCGCTCCCGCTTCTGCTTTTTGTTCACGGGCAGGAACCCCTCGAACACCCAGCGGGAGGTATCCTGGCCGGAGACCGCCAGCGCCGTGACGCAGGCCGATGCGGCCGGCACCGGCACCACCCGGATGCCACGTGCCAGTGCATCCCGCACGATGACCTCGCCGGGGTCGGAGACGCAGGGCATCCCGGCGTCTGAGCAGAGGGCGCAGTTCTCGCCCGCCTCGATGCGGCGGAGGATGCCCTCGCCCTTTTGCAGGGCATGCTCGTAGTAGCTGACCATCGGTTTTTCAGGCCGAGGAAGTTGAGCAGCTTCATGGTCACGCGGGTGTCCTCGGCGGCGATGAAGTCCGCCGCACCGAAGGTCGCCGCCACGCGGGGCGGCATGTCATCGAGATTGCCGATGGGGGTCGCGACGATGTATAAGGTTCCTGCCATGGGGAGTACCTCCAAAATTTATTGTTTCCCGTACAGGGCCGCTCCGGTCGAAAGGAGCACGTCCGGCTCGATGCGCAGGCCGGTCTTCCGGTTCTTCTGCGCCTCCACCAGAAAGAGCCAGGGCGCGGCATCCGGCTGATTTTTCACAAAGGCCAGCCGCTTTGGCTCCAGGCGGTGGGCCCGCAGCACAGCCAGCACCTCGGCCAGCCGTTCCGGCCGGTGGCACAGTGAGAGCCGCCCGCCGTCTTTGAGCAGGCGGAACGCGCAGCGGCAGACGTCTTCCAGTGTGCATTCCGTTTCGTGGCGGGCTGTGGCGCGAGCGGGGTCGCTGCTCTGGAAGCCCGCCGTGAAATAGGGCGGGTTGCAGGCGCACAGATCAAAGCTGCCCTCCCCTTCGCGGAAGGTGCGCAGGTCGGTGCAGCAGGGGTTGATGTGGTCGATGTTCTGGGCCGTCAGCGCCTCGGGAGAGCAGGGCGCTGGCTTCCGGCTGCAGCTCGATGGCTGCACAGGGGCCGCGGTGGCCCCGGTCGTGCCATTCCAGGCTGACGATGCCGCAGCCGGAACACAGGTCTGCCGCGCGCTGGAGCCGCTTTGGCTCGGCAAAGCGGGCCAGCAGCAACGCGTCTGAGCCGAACCGGTGGACCGCAGAACAGAAGACTTCTGTTTTATTATACAAAATCTCGGTGGAATGTTCCATATCTGCAAGCTGCATCCTTTACCAAAATATCGGGGCCGAAAAGCCGGGAAAATTGTGCATGAAAGAAAAGCAGCAGACCCGCTTTTGACAGGTCTGCTGCTTTTGATGCGTTTTTACGGATCTCGCCGCGAAACTTATTCAGCGGTGATTGCACCGGTGGGGCAAGCGCCCTCGCAAGCGCCGCAATCGATGCAAGCGTCTGCGTTCACAACTGCAACGCCGTTCTCAACAGCGACTGCACCAACGGGGCAAGCGCCCTCGCAAGCGCCGCAGCCAACACATGCGTCAGAAACCTTGTGTGCCATAATAAAACTCTCCTTTATTTCCCGTGCCAATGTTTAGGAGACGCCTGCCCTCGCACGGTACCAGCATGCCTCTCCGGAATTCTTCCTTGTCTGCATTCTAGCAAAGTGGAAAAGAAAAGGCAAGACTAACCGTGTGCCATAAAAGCCCAAAGTTTTATTTTTGTGGGGTTGCACAAAAGCAAGGCCTAACTTTGCGGGAAAATTAAGAGAGTTTTTTGGCGAAAATCACGAAAGAATGGTTAGTTTTGTGATACTAACCGCCGTGATATCCCACTATTTTTCTGGGAATTATTTCTCTTTTTTGGGGCATTTGCCGCAGCCCACATTGCCCTTTTCATCGGCGGCTGCCACCACCGGGGCGGGGTTGCGCACACCGGAATAATCGTCATCCGGGTCGGGGCGGCGGGGTGCGCGCTTGCCGCCGGAGATATACTCGCAGACGCTCACCTTATAGTACCGGGGCGCGAAGGCCTCGGTGCCGCAGCGCACCCGCAGGTAGCCGGACACCGGGTTCACTTCCAGAACGGTGCCCAGGCCGTCCGGGGTGCGCACGGTGCTGCCCACCATGGGCATGATGCTGTTCAGATACTCGTAGGCGCTCTCCTCATAGGCCAGGCAGCACATCAGGCGGCCGCAGGCACCGCTGATCTTGGTGGGGTTCAGCGAGAGGCCCTGCTCCTTGGCCATCTTGATGGAGACGGGCTGGAAGTCCTTGAGGAAGCGGGAGCAGCAGAACGGCTGGCCGCAGATGCCCAGACCGCCGATCATCTTGCTCTCGTCGCGCACGCCGATCTGGCGCAGCTCGATGCGGGTGTGGAAGATGCCGGCCAGGTCCTTGACCAGCTCGCGGAAGTCCACGCGGCCGTCGGCGGTGAAGTAGAACATGATCTTGGAGCGGTCGAGGGTATATTCGGCCTCCACCAGCTTCATTTCCAGGCCGTGGCGCGCGATGCACTCCTGGCAGGTGTGGTAGGCGCGCTTCTCGTCCTCGCGGTTCTGGCGCATCCGGCGCACATCCACGCTGTCGGCCATCCGGGTGATGGGCTTGAGCGCCTTGGGCACGGCGGCGTCGGTCAGTTCCCGGACGCCCTGCACCACCTCGCCGCACTCGATGCCGCGGGCGGTCTCTACGATGACGTAGTCGCCGGTCCTGATCTCGGCCCCGGCAGGGTCGAAATAGTAGCTTTTTCCGTTTTCCTTGAAACGGACAGAGATCACTTGTTTCATAGTTGTCCTCGTTCTATTTTCTGAAACGCTCAGAGATCTGAGCCTGAAGAACCATTCTTGAAACAGTATAACATACTTGAGTGCGATTTTCTATGAAAAATCAAATTCCTCTGCAACAATCCCGGCGGCTGAGCCGTATCTCTAGCGAAAACTGACTAAATTTTGCAAAAGATTCACCCTGCACCCTTGCAACCCCTCAGACCTTGTGTATAATAGGAATCATGTAAGATTGCCCTTTTGAGGGCGCTGGCCGTGGAGCGCACGGCGCAAGCAAAGAAACGGTAGGATAAAATGGAAAAATTCAGTGTCAAAAAACCGTTCACGGTGCTGGTGGCGGTCATCATGGTGCTGATGCTGGGCTTTGTGTCCATCAGCAACATGCAGACCAACCTTCTGCCCGACGTGAATACACCGTACCTGATGGTGGTCACGGTCTACCCCGGTGCAAGCCCGGAGCGTGTGGAGAGCGAAGTCTCCGACGTGATGCAGAACGCATTGGGCACCGTGGCGGGTGTGGAAAGTGTTACCGCCACCTCAGCGGAGAACTACAGTCTTCTGCTGATGCAATTCTCCGATGATACGGATATGAACAGCGCCATGGTCAAGGTGTCGAACAAGGTGGATCAGACCACGGCCAGCCTGCCGAGCAGCTGTCTGACCCCTTCGATCATCGAGTACAGCCTGAACATGAATGCCTTTATGACTGCGGCCGTCAGCCGCGAGGGCAGCGATGTGTATGACCTGTCAGAGTTCGTCAGCGACACCCTCGTGCCCTACGTGGAGCGCAAGGGCGGCGTTTCCAGCGTGTCCGCCAACGGCCTGATCGAAAAGATGGTGCAGGTCCAGCTCAGCCAGGAGAAGATCGACGCCATCAACGAAAAGCTGCTGGAAGTGATCGACGTCCAGCTGGCCGATGCGCGCAAGCAGCTGGAGAGCGCCGAGGCTCAGATCGAAGCGGGCCGCAAGGAATACGACCGCCAGTTCAAAAATTACAATAAGACCGTTTCGGATACGGTGATGCAGCAGTTCAGCGGCCAGGTCGGCGAGGCGGTCGAGACCGTCCGCAAGCAGGCACAGGCCCTGCTGGACAGCGTGAACCAGCTCATAGCCGTGGTGCAGGAGCCGGAGATCCAGCAGGCCCTGATCGACGTCCGCGACGGCCTGCAGCGGGTCATGGACAAGTTCAACGAGACGGGCATGAAGGACATCGACTCCCTCATTGAGATCGTGGCCGAGCTGCGCGATATCACCGATAAACTGACCGGCGCACTGCAGCAGCTGCAGCAGCGCCTGAACACCGAGGCTGGTACCGAGGGCAGCACGGCGGCAGACCTCGCCGATGATCTGCAGGTGCAGCAGAGCCTGAACACGATCTACAATACCCTGAACGACGTCATCAAGGCCATGGACGATGTCCCCGGCCTGATGAGCACCTTCTCGGATGCACTGGGCACCTACTCGCAGCAGCAGATGCAGGCTTATATGAAGTTCACCGAAGCCCGCGAGATGCTGAACGAGTACGAAAAGCAGCTCGCCGAGGCAAAGCAGACCTACGCGGACGCTGAAGAAAAGGCGATGGCCAGCTCCGACGTCTCCAAGCTGCTGGACATCGACACGCTGGCACAGCTCATCTATGCCCAGAACTTCTCGATGCCCGCCGGTTACGTCAAGGATTCCAGCGGCAAGAGCTGGCTGCTGAAGGTCGGCGAGGAATACGACAGCATTGAGGATATCTCCGGTGCCCTGCTGCTCCATGTGGACGGCTTCGGGGATGTCCGCCTGTCGGACGTGGCGGACGTTGAGGTCATCGACAACGCCGAGGCCAGCTACACCCGCCTGAACGGTGAGCGCGCAGCCGTGCTGAAGATCTACAAGGGCGCCACCTCCAGCGCCAGCGAGGTGTCGGACAACTGCCTGTCCGCCTTCCAGGAGCTGGAAGCCCAGTACGACGGCCTGCATGTGGTCGTTCTGTCCAACCAGGGCAACTATATCACCATCATCGTCAAGAGCATCCTGAGCAGCATGGTCATCGGTGCGGCACTGGCCATCATCGTGCTGGCCATCTTCCTGCGGGATGTCAAGCCCACCCTCGTCGTCGGCTTCAGCATCCCGCTGTCGGTCCTGTTCGCTGTGGTGCTGATGTATTTCACCGGCATGGACCTGAATGTCATGACGCTGGCCGGCCTGTCGCTGGGCATTGGTATGCTGGTGGATAACTCCATCGTCGTCATCGAGAACATCTACCGTCTGCGCGGCCGGGGCGTCCCGGCGGCCCGCGCCGCCGTGCAGGGCGCAAAGCAGGTGGGCATGTCGGTCGTGGCGTCTACCCTGACGTCCGTCTGCGTCTTCCTGCCCGTCGTCTTCTCGTCGAGCATCGTCAAGAGCCTGATGCAGCCCATGTCCCTCTGCATCGGCTACTGCCTCATGGCCTCGCTCATCGTGGCCCTCACCGTCGTCCCGGCGGCTGCTTCCACCGTCCTGAAAAAGGCCGAGCCCAAGCAGCTGAAGTGGTTCGACAAGATCCAGGACAAGTACGCCAAGAGTCTGGAGTGGTGCTTCCGGCACCGCGCCCTGCCCCTGCTGGCGGCGGTGGTGCTGCTGGCCTTCTGCGGCTGGCGGGTCTTCTCCATGGGTGTGGAGCTGCTGCCCACCATCACCAGCAACGAGGCCATCGTGACCCTGAGCACCACCAAGGATCTCAGCAAGGAGGATTCCTACGCCATTGCTGGCAAGGCCGTGGAGGCCATGCTGGAGGTGGACCATGTGGAGGAAGTGGGCATCACCACCGACACCCGCGTGGCCGGGATGGACATCGGCCAGCTGGGCCTGCCCACCACCATCACCGACCTGCTGAACGCCGCCAACAGCTATGGCACCTATCAGGTCAACGTCATGCTGGATGAATCCCTCTCCTCTTCCGAGATCGAGACGGCCCGGCAGGCGCTCGAAGATGCCCTTTCCGGCATCGAGGACTGCACCGCCAAGGTCGAGATCAGCGGGATGCAGGAGCTGACCAGTCAGCTGGCCAGCGGCCTGAGCGTGAAGATCTACGGTGCCGATGCCGAGACCCTTTCCCAGCTGTCGGAGAAGGTCGTGGACATCGTCAACGATACCGAGGGCTTTGCCAATGCGACCAACGGTCTGGGCAGCGGCGACGCCACCATCAACCTGCAGATCGACCGCGACAAGGTCCGCTCCTACGGCCTGACCGTGGCCCAGGTCTACCAGCAGATCGCTGCCAAGCTGACCACCACCACCACGGCCCAGACCCCCGTGACCGTGGACGGCAGCACCATGAGCGTCCAGATCAGCAACAATCTGGACCCCGTCACCAAGGAAAACATGATGGACATCACCTTTGAGACCACCGTCATGTCTGCCGACGGCACCACCAGCACCGGCACCTGCACCCTGGCCGATATGGCCACCTGGGAGACCGGCAGTGCGCCGGACTCCATCACCAGCGAGGATCAGACCCAGTACGTCAGCGTCACGGCCGACACGCTGGATGGCTACAACACCACCGTGCAGGCCCGTGTTCTGGAAAAGAAGCTGAACGAGTTCGCCCTCTCCGATGAGATGCCGGAGGGCTGCTCCTTCTCGATGGGCGGCGAGTCCGACTCCGTCAACTTCATGGTCAACGAGATGGTGCAGTGGCTGGCCCTGGCTCTGCCCTTCGTCTATCTGGTCATGGTGGCCCAGTTCCAGAGCCTGCTTTCCCCCTTCATCGTCCTGTTCACCATCCCGCTGGCCTTCACCGGCGGCCTGCTGGGCATGCTCTTCACCGGCCAGCAGCTGACCATGATCTCCCTGATGGGCTTCATCGTCCTGATGGGCACCGTCGTCAACAACGGCATCGTCTTCGTGGACTACACCAACCAGCTGCGTCTGGGCGGCATGGAGCGCCGTGCGGCCCTGATCGCTACCGGCAAGACCCGTATGCGCCCCATCCTGATGACCACCCTGACCACTGTGCTGGCTATGCTCCAGCTGGTGTTCAGCAACGATATGGCGAGCCAGCTCATGAGCGGCATGGCCATCGTCATCATCTGCGGCCTGAGCTATGCCACCCTGATGACCCTGTATATCGTGCCCATCCTGTACGATATCCTCTTCAGGAAGCCGCCGCTGAACGTCGATGTCGGCAGCGACGATGAGCTTGACGACATCCCCGACGATGCCGCCGAGTATATCGCCCAGGCCTCCTCCGCACAGCCGGAGGGCTGAACCTGAAGTTCCCCAGAGCCGTCCGCCGTTCCAGGCGGGCGGCTCTTTTGCTGCCTGCGGCCCGGCCGACCGGGGCATTCCCCCTTCGGATCCGCCGGAGCGGGTCATTTTCACCAAAAAATATCTCGAAATATTGGCTGATAAACCTAAAAAGATGTCCACACAGAAGATGCAAATTGTGATATAATCATAATAATAAAGGATATAACCGAGAGTGTGGTATCCAAACATTTCGAAAAAGGAGGCGAAGCCTATGGCACAGTTTCGCTCCAGGCCCTTTGGTGTGACCAGAGACGGCGAGAAAGTCAATGAATACATCATGTCGAATCCCGGCGGGCTGGCGGTCAGTGTGCTGAATTACGGCTGCGTGATCAAAAACATCTTTGTCCCCACAAAACAGGGTCCGGTGGATGTCGTGGTGGGCCACGATACCTTTGCCGACTACGAACAGGATTTCAATTCTTCCAGCAGCACCTGCTGCGGCGCCTTTGTGGGGCGGTACGCCAACCGCATCGAGAACGCGGAGTTCAGCGTGGGCGGCAGGAAATACCAGCTGGAGCCCAACAACGGCAGGAATCATCTGCACGGCACCTTCCCCAAAAAGATCTACGACGTCAAGGCCTTCGGCGATACCCTGCTGCTGGAGACCGAGAGCCCGGCGGGCGAGGACGGCTTCCCCGGCAACCTGAAAGTTTCGGTGCGGTACATCCTCACCGAGGACAACGCCCTGCGGATGGACTACCGCGTCTCGTCCGATGCCGACACCATCCTGAACCTGACCAACCATACCTATTTCAACCTCGATGGAGGCGGGGACGTGCTGAACCAGAAGCTGCGCCTCTATGCGTCCCGCTATCTGGAGGGCAACAACGAGACCTGCCCCACCGGCAACATCCTGCCGGTGGACAATACGCCCATGGATTTCCGGGCGGGCAAGATCATCGGCCGGGACATCGACACCGGCTTTTCTCAGACTACCATGGCGGGCGGCGGCTACGACCACTGCTTCGTCATCGACCGGGGCCGCGGGGCCAGCCAGAGCCTCTGCGCCTGGGCTTCCAGCGATCAGACCGGCATCAGCATGAAGGTCTACACCACCCAGCCCGGCGTCCAGCTCTACACAGCCAACTTCCTGCAGGACTGCCCTGCCCCCGGCAAGGGCGGCATCCCGATGCAGAAATACGGCGGCTTTGCGCTGGAGACCCAGCACTTCCCCTGCAGCCCCTCTCACCCGGAGTTCCCCTCCACGGTCCTGCGGGCCGGAAAAGTGTTCCGCGCCAACACGACCCTGCGGTTCTTCACCGGCAAACAGTGCGGGAAGCTGTAACCAGCAGAGCGTCCGGCCTGCATAGAAGGCCCGACGCTTTGTTTTTGCTTTTCTCCTATTTGCACAAAGTGCGGCGTCTCTCCATGGGCAACATGCGAAAAATCATGCGTCATCAAAAAGTCAAAAACTGTCAGGCAACAAAAATCCAGAGGAATAGAAAGATGGATACTTGATTCTGCCCGCAAAACGCGGTATGCTTTAGGCAGATGGAGACGGGGAAACGCCCCGCTCACAATACGGTGAGAAGTGAGGTATTTTGCTATGGCAATTCTGGTTTCCGGCGGTGCCGGTTATATTGGCAGCCATACCTGCATCGAGCTGCTGAACGCAGGCTACGATGTGGTGGTGGCAGACAACTACTACAATGCTTCCCCTGTGGTGCTCGACCGCGTCAAGCAGATCACCGGGAAGGACTTCCGCTTCTACAATGCGGATATGACCAGACACGAGGACGTGGAGAAGATCTTCACCGAGTGCCCGGACATCGACGCCGTCATCCAGTTCGCCGCCTACAAGGCCGTCGGCGAGAGCGTCTCCAAGCCCATCGAATACTACTACAACAACCTGAACTGCACGCTGGTCATTCTGGACGTGATGCGCCGCCACAACTGCCACAACTTCGTGTTCAGCTCTTCGGCCACCGTCTACGGCGACCCCGCCTCTGTGCCCATCACCGAGGATTTCCCCGTTGGTGCCACCACCAACCCCTACGGCACCACCAAGGCCTTCACCGAGCGCATCCTGACCGATGTCTGCAAGGCTGACCCGGAGCTGAACGTGGCCCTGCTGCGGTACTTCAACCCCATCGGTGCCCACAAGTCCGGCCTCATCGGCGAGGACCCCAACGGCATCCCCAATAACCTGATGCCCTACATCGCCAAGGTCGCCATTGGCAAGCTGGAAAAAGTCCACGTCTTCGGCAACGACTACCCCACCCCCGACGGCACCGGCGTGCGCGACTACATCCACGTCGTGGACCTGGCCCGCGGCCATGTCTGCGCCATCAAGAAGCTGGAGACCAAGTGCGGCCTCTTCATCTGCAACCTGGGCACCGGCCACGGCTACAGCGTGCTGGATGTCATCCATGCCTCGAGAAGGCCTGCGGCAAAAAGATCCCCTATGTCATCGACCCGCGCCGCCCCGGCGACATCGCCGAGTGCTACGCCGACCCCTCCAAGGCCAAGCGTGAGCTGGGCTGGGAGGCCGAGTACGGCATCGAGGAGATGTGCGCCGACAGCTGGAACTGGCAGCAGAAGAACCCCGACGGCTACCACACCGTGAAGTAAAAAACCAACGAAAACGCAAGGCCCGCTTCGTCCGCTCCATACCGGATGAGGCGGGCTTTTTTTCGCTGTCTGCCTTGACAATGCCGGGCAGTTAGCATATATTAAAACTGTTTCTACGAGCTAACAAGCTGTCGAAACAGAAAGGCATTGGCCATGACATTAAAAGAACTGAAGATCGGCGAAAGTGCCGTTATTGACGCAGTGGGCGGGGCGGGAGCCCTGCGGCAGCATTTTCTGGACATGGGGCTGATCCCCGGCGAGAAGGTCACGCTGGTGAAGTTTGCACCCATGGGCGACCCCATGGAGCTGCAGATCCACGGCTATGAACTGACCCTGCGCCTGGACGACGCAGCGCAGATCGAGATCACCCCGGCCGCGGCCGCGCCCACCGCTGCACCCGCCCGGCGGGAGAACAAGATGGTGGAGCATCCGGGTCTGGGCGAAGGCGGACGCTACCACACCAAACAGGGCGAGCATCCCCTGCCAGAGGGCAAGACCCTGACCTTTGCGCTGGCGGGCAACCAGAACTGCGGCAAGACGACCCTGTTCAACCAGCTCACTGGCTCCAACCAGCATGTGGGCAACTTCCCCGGCGTCACGGTGGACCGGAAGAGCGGTGCCATCAAGGAGCACCCGGAAACGGAAGTCACCGACCTGCCCGGCATCTACTCGATGTCGCCCTATTCCAGCGAGGAGATCGTCACCCGCCAGTTCATCATCGGCGAAAAGCCGACCGGCATCATCAACATCGTGGACGCGACCAACATCGAGCGCAACCTGTATCTGACGATGCAGCTCATGGAGCTGGATACCCCCATGGTGCTGGCCCTGAACATGATGGATGAGGTCACCGCCGGCGGCGGCACCATCGACGTGCTCGGCTACCGTTCCGACGGCACGCCCCTTACCTCGCCCTTCGACGGCTTCGACAGCCTGTCCCCGCGCCATCCCTACGCCATCGTCGGCGCGGAGACCGTCAAAAAAGCGCTGTCCTGCTTCCTCGAGTTCTGCGACGAGGGCGGCTGCCCTACCTCTGCAACAACGAACAAAACACCCGCGTGGTGACGGCCCTCGGCACGACCAAGCCGAGCTATCTTGTGCCCCATACCATGTCGATGCACGGCGTGGCCGAAGCGGCCAACATTTTCATCGCCGGGGTCGAGGGGCTCAAGGACTTCTCCCCGGCGCTGGTGGCGCAGTGCCTTGCGACGCGCAAGGGGTACATCGGGAAGAACATCGTCCCGGTCATCCTGCCGAGCCCGTTCCCGCTCCAGCGCGACCTCTCCACCCTCGATCTGGC
>ENA-OQCO01000753-OQCO01000753.1-human-gut-metagenome-genome-assembly--contig:-NODE-753-length-15938-cov-1.309911_pt1 | contig 15938 bp, 17 predicted proteins | sample MGYA00242500_ERZ504582 | MGnify/ENA primary metagenome ERZ504582 (study PRJEB26092, sample SAMD00036346) | human gut metagenome | host: Homo sapiens | study: EMG produced TPA metagenomics assembly of...
AAAAAAAATGCAAATAGCAATAGCTATCTGCATTTTTTTATCAAAAACAACATTATTTTACAGTTGTTATATCGCTTCCAAACCATTTGGTTGAAATTTCTCCCAACTTTCCATCTGCTTTCATTTCACTGAGAATTTTCTGTACCTCGTCGCGAAGCTTTTGATCATTTTTTCTGAAACCTATGGCATATTCTTCTTCCTCAAGACCGTCCGGAAGAGACACATAATCCTTACCGCTGGACTTTATCTCAAAATCAGCTACTACTGAATCAAGAAATACAGCGTCGACTATTCCAAGATCAAGCTGCTGAAGAGCTTCTACATTTGTAGACATAGCCTGAACCGTTATGCTGTCAGATATATCGCACTTTTCAAGAATTTCCTGCGCAGTAGAACCATTTTGAACCGCTATGGTTTTTCCCTTTAAATCCTCCATGCCTTTAGCTTCGCTTGAAGGACCTACTACAAATATCATTGAATTTTTCATATAAGGCTCTGAGAGATTCATAGCTTCTTCGCGTCCCGAATTGACAGACATTCCGTTCCAAATGCAATCTATCTTGCCGACGTTCAAATCCTGCTCCTTAGTTTTCCAGTTTATAGGCTCTTTCACCAGCTCGACTCCAAGCCTGCTGCAAACCTCTTCGGCAACGTCAATATCAAAGCCTACAATTTCGTCGTTTTCATCTGTATATCCCATAGGCTTGAAAGTCGCGTCAAGACCAAGAATAAACTTGCCGCTATCCAGAACCTTCTGAAGAGATTCGTCGGCGTCGGCAGAATATGAAGATTCCTTATTTTCATTTGATTTTTCGGAATTACATGCGGCAAACGTCATCATAATAAAAGACGCAATTGAAATTCCAAGGATTCGTTTAATCGCGGATTTTTTCATATAATTCTTTCCTTTCATAATACGCTTTTACTATGATACCATGTTAAAGCCGCATTGTAAAGAAATTATAAGAAAATTGTAGAAATATATAAAATCAAAACTCTCCGACCGCATGTTTTCGGCATTTTGATTTTTTTCTATCGGCTGAATTAGAAAGCAGCTCAGAGGGATTTTTTCTGAATATCTTACGGTAAATAATTCCTGTCAGCTTTACTGCTAATTTTGCAGCTTTTTTATAGGAAATTTCAAATTCTCCCGCATACGTCATTACATCGCCGTTAAATCCCTTTTTAAATCTGTAAACGCCGTAATTAGGGTGTGTTTCATCTTTGTAAAACGGTATTCCTTGAAAATCATACAGCCAACAGCCGTTTTCAATTGCCCAGCATATCATATTCCATTGCATCAGATAATTAGGCATGACATTTCTGTATTTAGCCGTAGAAGCCCCATATACATAGCAGGTCTTTCCGGCATATTGAGTGGTAATCGCTCCGGAAACGGGTGTCCCTTCATAATAGCACATATAAAGCCGACAGTGTTCACCGAGATTTTCAATCATCCGTTCAAAGTACTCTCGGCTTCTAATACAGAAGCCGTCTCGTTCTCCGGTTTCTTTCATAAGACCATAAAAATCGTCAAGACTTTCCCTTCCGCAGATACGGCACTCAACTCCCTTTCTTTCGGCAACTCTTATATTATACCTCCACTTTTTATGGAATGAACTAAATATTTCCTCTTTGGTCCTTCCGTTTATTTTCAGCATATAATTATTTCTTGCCTGAATAGTTGAAAGCTCCGGAGCGTCTTTTTTAAAACTAAATCCGGTTTTTTTGAAAGCATTAATCTCTTCCTCGTCGTTTTCCATAATGCAGGGATCGAAAATTATCTGGTATGCTTTATACTTTTTTCTTATTATTTCCACTCCTTCCATAATCTGTGAAATTTGGCTGATGTCTTTATAATCGCAGACCGGTCCGTGAGGCGAATATAAAAACGCCCTGTTCAACACCGGTATTTTCCGTATAAGTATCAACGCCGACGCGATTATGACGTTTTCTTCATTCCTTACAATAACGGCCTCATAACCCCAATCATGCTTAACACCTGTCCACCGAATAGACTGCATAAAATTTCCGTTCGTATGGTTTTCCACAAAATCTTCATACTCTTTTATTTTGCTCGTATCGTTTTTATTTAATATTTCCGTCATTACTATCATCCTTTTAAACAAAGAAATAATAATGATGCATCATTTAAATTGAGAACTCACTTAATAAACGATTTTAAAAGTCAAAATACTGCATAAAATAAAAAAAGACCGATTTATCGGTCTTTTTTATAATATTAATATTATCTTGCACATTCCGATATAACCGAAGCGCATTTTTCAATACCCAAAACACTGCTGTCAAGTACCAAATCATATCCGGAATAATCCTTCCAGTCATTTCCGAAGTTTGATTTGTAATATGCAGCGCGCCGCTTATCATACCGTTTTATTACATTTTTCAGTTCGTCGTCACTGATCCCATATAAATTCCTTGCTCTTTTTTCACGAAATTCATATGAAGCGTGAATAAATACTTTCAATACATCGCTTCTGTCTTTAAGCGCAAAGGCTGCTGTTCTTCCTACAAAAACCGCCGGACCGTTTCCGGATAGTTCTCTGATGATATTCATTTCATCTAAGCTAAGGGATTCGGAAACAGTAGGAGCATTATCGGATCCCTTTGTTATACTCGACATTTTATAGAGCGAATACAAAAAGCTTCCGGCAGTATTTTCTTCAAGCTCTTCAATGTATTCCACGGAAACTCCCCTGTTCTTAGCGGCTCTTTCAAGTATTTCCCTGCCGTAACAGGGAATATTTAGGATATCTGATACCTTTTTGCCTATTTCGCTTCCGCCGCTTGCATACTCTCTTTCTATCGCAATATAGTTATATTTCATTTCCGCTCCTCCTTACGACGCCTTTTCAAACTGACTGTTATAAGCTCCGCATAAAATCCGCCCTTTTCAAGCAGCTCCTGATGATTTCCGCTTTCAATTATATCTCCGTCCTTCATAACGAGTATAAGATCTGCATTTTTAATAGTTGAAAGCCTATGGGCGATAACAAACGAAGTTCTGCCCTCGGTCAGCTTATCCATTGCTTCCTGAATCTGAATTTCTGTTCTGGTATCGACAGAGCTTGTAGCCTCGTCAAGAATAAGAAGCGGAGCATTTTCAATCATAGCTCTGGCAATAGTAATAAGCTGCTTTTGTCCCGCGGATAAATTAGCCTTATCATTTAATACTGTGTCATATCCGTCAGGCAAAGTCTTGATGAAATGATCTATGCCAACAGCTTTGCATGCTCTGGTGATCTCTTCGTCAGTAACCCCCTCCTTGCTGTAGACAATATTTTCACGTATTGTTCCCTCAAACAGCCATGTGTCCTGAAGCACCATACAGAAAAGATCATGGACATTTTCTCTTGTAAGCTCATTTGTAGGAATTCCGTCGATTAAAATCTTTCCGGAATTAAGCTCATAAAATCTCATCAGCAGATTTACCATTGTCGTCTTTCCTGCTCCCGTCGGACCAACTATTGCTATTTTCTGTCCGGCTTTGGCATGAGCTGAAAAGTTATTTATTATAATTTTATCCTTAACATAACCGAATCTGACATTTTTGAATTCAACATCTCCGCGTGCATTTTCAAGCCGTTTGGTTTTCTCAGATTCGTCAGACATTTCTTCTTCCGCAAGAAATTCAAATACACGCTCCGAAGCGGCCGCCGTTGTCTGAAGGTTTGTAACGGCCTGAGCATCTGCGATAATGGATTGGTAAACAATCTTATATAAATCATAAAAGCGACAATAACGCCGAAGCTGATTTTATCGTTAATTACAAGAGCCGCGCCTACAACGCATACAGCGACATATCCGAAATTTCCTATAAAATTCATAAGAGGCATCATCAGCCTGAAAGAAACTGGGATTTCCACGAGCTGTCATAAAGCTTGCCATTTATTTCTTCAAAATCGTTCACCGCTTTTTTTGTTCCGTTATAAACCTTTACTACGTTATGACCGGTATAAATTTCTTCAATATGACCGTTGATTCTTCCAAGCTCGGTCTGCTGACGTATAAAGTGCTTCTGTGATACAGCCATGATGAACATCATTATTCCGAAGCCTATTACTGTTGCCGCTACAGCGGTCAAAGCCATAATCCAGTTAGTTACTATCATCATAATAAGAGAGCCTATAAGCATAGTGACTGCCGTAACAAGCGTTCCTATACTCATATTAAGCGTCTGACCTATCATATCTATATCATTTGTAACGCGGCTTAACACGTCGCCGAAGCTGGTCTTATTAAAATAATTCAGCGGAACCTTATTTATTTTTAAGGATATTGCAGTTCTTAGTCCTTTTGTTATCTTCTGCGTTACCGTTGTCATTATAAAGCCCTGTATATAAGTAAATACAAAGCTTAACGCATAAAGCGTTACCAAAAGATAGCCTATATCCGCTATGGCGTCTATATCTATTCCTTGCATAAATCCTTCGGTAATAATATCAGTCATATCCTGTAGCTTGTTAGGGCCGATCAATGAAAAAATTGTGCCTATAACAGCCAAAGCAAGCGCTATTATTACTGCAGGAATATATTTTCTGGAATATAAAACAAGACTTTTAGCCGCCTTTTTGATGTCCTTCGGCTTTTCGCCTGCTCCCATTCCGCCGCCGGGACCATGCCCCCTGTGCTGAGGACGGCTGTTTTTAATCTCACTGCTCATTTTCCAGTTCCTCCTTTGAAAGCTGCGACAGCGCAATCTGCCGGTAAATATCACATGTTTTCATAAGCTCCTCGTGGGTTCCTCTGCCCGCTATTTTTCCCTCGTCAAGAACTATTATCATATCGGCGTCCTTGATAGTTCCTATTCTTTGAGCAACTATTATCGACGTAGTGTCAGCAGTCTCTTTTTTCAGTACAGACCTTAACACACGGTCGGTTTTATAGTCAAGAGCTGAGAAAGAATCGTCAAATATATATATTTCAGGTTTGCGGCATACGGCTCTTGCTATAGAAAGCCTCTGCTTCTGACCTCCCGACAGGTTTGCGCCGCCCTGTGCGACTGCCGCTTCGTACTGGTTTTCCATACCCTCCACAAAATCTGACGCCTGAGCTATTGAAACAGCCCTTTTCACCGCTTCTTCAGAATATTCTCCAAGAACGTTTTCTCCGTAAGCAACGTTAGATGAAACAGTACCGCTGAACATAACTGTTTTCTGCGAAACATATCCCAGCTTATTATAAAGCGATTCTAAATTATATTCTTTTACATTTACACCGTCTATGAGAACTTCGCCTTCAGTGGCGTCATAAAATCTTGGAATTAGGTTTACAAGAGTGCTTTTTCCGCTTCCGGTAGAGCCGATAAACGCTACTGTCTGCCCCCTTTTCGCCTTAAAGGAAATATTTTTCAGTATATAATCAGCAGCGTCCGGGTATTTAAAGCTTACATTCTTAAATTCAACCTCGCCCTTTATGTCCTTAGAAGCGCTCTTTAAATTTCCGTTTACAATATTAGGCTTGGTTTCCAGAACCTCGTTAATTCTCTTAGCTGCAACGCTTGCTCTCGGCGCCATAATAAATATCATAACCATCATGGTGAAAGCCATTACAACCTGAATTGCATAGGATGAAAAAACGACCATATCAGAAAACAAGTCAATTTTATCATTCATTGCCGCCGCATTGATCAAATGAGCTCCTATCCAGTAAATAGCAAGAGAAAGTCCACTCATAATCAATTGCATACCCGGCGACATTATTGACATTACACGTCCTGTAAACAGATGGGTATAAGTAAGGTCCTCGTTTGCTTTTTCAAACTTTTTCTGCTGATATCCTTCAGCGTTATAAGCCCTTACTACCCTTATTCCCATAAGGTTTTCCCTTGTTACTCTATTGAGATTATCGGTATATGTCTGTATAACCTTAAACTTCGGAAATGCAAAAATCAAAGCGATGCCGATAATAATAAACAAAACTAAAACTGCTCCGCCGGTTACAGCGGTCCATTGCCAGCTCTTTCCCAATATCTTACAGACTGCCCAGACCGCAAGTATAGGTCCCTTTATCATTACCTGAGGCCCATTGCAATAAGCATCTGAACCTGCGTTACGTCGTTAGTTGAACGCGTTATAAGACTTGAAGTAGAAAATCCGTTGATTTCCTCCATTGAAAAATCAGAAACCTTTTTAAACAGCATAGAACGCAGTCTTTTGGAAAATCCCGCCGCTATTTTTGCAGCAAAAAAACCTACGATTACGGACATAGCAACACTGCCGAGCGCACAAAAAAGCATTTTTGCTCCTTCGGTAAGAACGTCGGATATATGACTGCCTTCCGTCGTAACAAGCTTGGTTATCTCCGACATATAATCAGGCAGCTTCAAATCAAGCCATACTTGACCGACTATAAATAATATACTTGCCGCTACCATTATAAGCTCTTTTTTCTTTAAATATTTAAAAATCTTCAGCATCTTTTCTCTCCCTCGCCAATATTATTCAAAGTTTTTGCGTATTTTTGTTATTATACATGAAAATTGCTCAACCTCCTCGTCAGTAAGATTATCGGCAAATTTTTCCCCCATTGTTCTCATATCATTTTCAATAAGTTCATTGATTTCCATTGCTTTTTCAGTCAGCACAATTTTTTTAAGACGCGCGTCATAATCTACAGATTCTCTTTTTATCAATCCCTTTTTTCCATTAACTTTATCGTTCTTGATACCGTTGAACGTCTTATTGAAAAAGCGTCTTCTATATCCTTCTGAAAGATTTCACGATCCCTGTTATGAAATAAAAAGCCGAGAACCCAGCAATTACTTCCGGTATATTTTTCAGCATATTTTATACCGTTACTATTATCTACATAACGTCTTAAAATGTTTCCCAGTGACAAAAATTCAAAGCAAAGCTTTTGTTTATTGTCCATTTTTTTCACCCCCGTTACTCAACCGCAACTTTGTTGAGCAGCTAACTGTTAGCTTGCTAACATTATATCACTATTTTCATCTTTTGTCAATAGTCACAAATAAATCCTTAACATATTGTAATAAATAAACAAAAGCAGCGGAACAATCCGCTGCTTTTTATATATTTATTGAGTCAATCCAATATTTTTTTATATTTTTATCAGTCGAAAAGGTTGAAGCATTATATAAAAACAAAGTCTGATCATAATCATCAGGATTTATAAAATCCGTTACAGCGGTTTTCAAATAACGCAGGTCTATAACGGTTATCTGAGAGTAATTCTGTATAAAAAACGGTACTATACTATTGGCATAGGAATCCTTAATTAAAAGCAATCTTTTATCAGTATCCGTATTTGTTTTTATATCGGTCAGCGCTCTGTTATGACCTAAAAAGAAACAATATTTATCGTTTGTATCAAGAAAATCAGGAAAATAAATATCGTTTGTATGTTGTTCATTTATTCCGTCGTTCATCAAAACGTCAACCGCCGTTTTGTCGTTATTAGACTTATATAAATTAATAATATCAGGTTTTAATCCGTCATAAAGACATTTTGAATAAAATGTTCCTCTAAAATCGCTGCTTACATGAATTATATCATAATCTTCAAAACTGGTTATACCCATTTTTTTAGCGGCATATTTATAAGCTGTAAACGCTCCCTCCGACGTCCAATGATGATCCGTTCTATAATAAAGATACTTATCACGCTCAGTATACATAGAGTCCCAAATATCTATAACTCCTATATCTTCATTGAGCTTATTATAAATATCAGCAATCAGACTTTTCTGATTAATCTGCGGAAAATAGTCTTTTAGCTCATCCCCGTAAATACCGGCTGAGGTTGGAGCAATCAAGGCATAATACTTCCGTATCGTAAGTATCCGAAAATTTATTCACTGCATTGACCGACAAATTAATTTCACGGTAATCCGGCTCAGGCAGCTTTTCAAGCATACGGTCACTGCATATATAAATATTGTTTATTGCACTTTTTCCGCTTAATCTTTCAGCCGTCATCTTTGCTTTTACCCAGTTAATTCTGAATGGAAAATGATCTGACAAATAGGCCTCTATTCCGTTCATATACGACTTATCTATTATATTTTGCGCTGATATTTCCGGGAAATTTTTTAATGGTCTGTTCTCGGTTTCAGAGTAATCGTCCTTTTCAATATCATAAAGACTATGGGAAAAATAAATATTAAAATCATAAATAAAATGGCTGATTTAATATACTGTTTGTTTTTCATTTACGCCCTCCTAAAACCTGAAATACAAAAACGGATTATAGCTTGCGTCCACAAGAAACGCCGTGCAAATCAACATCATTGCAGTCTGAACCAAGGGCATAACGTTTGAAAGAACCTTTGACATCGAAAACTGCGTTTTAATTTGTCATATAAATTCTTCATAAAATTGCCTGAACCGATAATGCAGAGAAGAAAATCAAAGCATAATTTTTAATCTCATAAAATGCTATACTGTCAAACAGCTTACCGTTTCCTCCGAACATAGCTTTATAAAATTCACCGGCCGAAGAAAGATTTGCCGTATCAAATAGCACCCATCCGATTACTACAATAAAAAATGTATAAAAAATACTTAGCAGCGAAGGAAGTCTTTCAAGCTTTTTGCCAAGCCAGATTTTTTCTAATATAATAAAGCCTCCAAAATAAAGCCCCCATATAATAAAATTCCAGCTTGCACCATGCCAGAATCCGGTAAGTCCCCATACAATTAACGTATTCCTAAGAGTTTAGCTTTCCGCAGCGATTGCCTCCAAGCGGAATATAAACATAAGATTTAAACCATGAACCAAGAGTTATGTGCCATCTTCTCCAAAATTCAGAAACACTTCGGGAAATATACGGATGATCAAAGTTTTCAGGAAAATTAAAACCCAGCATTTTTCCAAGTCCGACAGCCATATCTGAATAACCGGAAAAATCATAATAAATCTGAAACGTAAATGCGAGTATACCTATCCATGCAGTTGCGGCGGAAAGCTCCGAATATTCCATTCCCTTGATTTCCGTCCATAAAAGCCCGATATTATTTGCAAGCAATACCTTTTTGGAAAGTCCGCGAACAAAAATTCCTGCTCCTTCTCCCAGAAGAAAAATATTTGTTTTTCTCGAATCAATTTCATTCTGAACATCCTCATATCTTACAATTGGACCTGCAACTATCTGCGGAAATAATGAAACATAAGTAGCGAAATTTAAAAAGCTTCTCTGAACCTTTATTTTTCTCATGTACATATCTATAGTATAGGACATACTCTGGAAAGTGTAAAACGATATTCCTATAGGTAAAGGTAGCTGCTTTATTTCTATTCCAAATATACCGGCAAAAAATCCGCTGTATTTGAAAACTCCAAGAAGCCCCAGATTTATTATCAAAGAAACCAGCAAAGCCGCCGTTCGCTTTTTTTGATTATCGTCGTATTTATCAATAATCAGACCGGCCGCATAGTCGATAAATGATGAAAATATCATTATAACAACGTAAACCGGTTCGCCCCATGCATAAAAAAACAAACCCGACAAAAGCAAAACTATGTTTTTAATTTTCTTCGGCGATATATAGTATATAAGAAGTACTGCCGGAAGAAAAAAATAAAGGAATGTTATACTCGAAAAAACCATTTATTTCTCCTGTTATTTTTCTTTTATTCTACATAAAATATTTTCTAATTCTTTACGGTCCATCATTGTATTGAGCACTTCAAGCATGCTGTTCGGAGTAAGAAGAGAAGGAAGTCTGAGAAATTTTAAAAGCTTTTTCTTTTTCAGAACTGTTTTTACCGCCTGAAAGACCAAGCTCAAACAGATCTGTTTTTGTAAGTCTTACCCTGCTTTCAGCAGCAGACGACATAACGCCCGCCTTATCAAATGCGTCAAGGATAATTTTACAGTCGATTCCCTCAACTCCAAGCTTTCCCTCTGCCGACGGTTTTATCTTTCTTTTTTCCTTGCCCATAATATCGGGAACATAAACGTTTATAATTTTACCGTTTTTTATTGCTCCTCTTATATGATTTCTGATTAGAAAGCCCGCGCTGTCTGAATCCGTCATTATAATTATTCCGGTTTTCTCGGCGTAATATTTTATAAGCTCAAGCTTCTCCTTATCTTTGAAAATATTGAATCCGTCAGTTGTAATAATAACTGCGTCGATAATTGAAGACAGCTTTATTTTATCATACTTTCCCTCAACAATAATCGCTTGTTCGATTTTTATCATTTCAACCTCTTATTTTTTTCTTACGGCAATCAGCATTTCAGTTACAGTCTTTTCAAGAATAATTCTCGGAACGGCGCCTGTTTGTTTAAGGCTTCTGTCAGCATTCCTCAAGATACCGACACACTCCTTAAGACTTTCCTGGGAAATCCTCCGGCTATCCTTGAAAGCATTATCAACTGCAAAGGATCTTCCTTTATATCCAAAATCACTTATAACATCAGAAGCTCGCTTTCCGGACGACATCGCAACACGCGCCCTGTAAAGATCCAAAAATGAAAGGGTTAAAGCGGCTACAACGGCAATCGGTTCAGCCTTCTTATCAATAAGCGAATCCAGAATTGAAATTGCAAGAGCAGGATTTATTAAAACTATCGCTTTTGAAAGCTTAAAAGCGTCCGTTTCAATTCTGCCGGAAACTATCTCGTCTATGTCCTCAGGTCTTATTTCCTCGTTTTCACAATATGCGCAAAGCTTTTCAAGCTCATTTTCTATCATCATAGAATCAGACAGACAATATTCTGCAAGCATTTCAGCAGTTTTTTTAGAAATAGTGCATCCAAGCCTTTCAGCTTTATCAATTATATATTTAATAGTCGAAGCTATCGTTTTTATTCCGCATTCGCATACTATACCCTTTTTAGAAATGCAGTCTATCAGCTTTTTGTTTTTGCCTGTAACCGATCTTCTTCCATTCTTAACATCAAATCCGGTTACATTTATCAGCAGCAGAGTAACGCCCGATATGCTTTTTATATTATTTATAAGAATATCAAGATTATCAGCCGTAAGCTCTTCGGCATTCAAATCGTTTACCATGATAGCGTTCCACTGCGCAAGCATAGGACAAATTTCCATCATATCCGAAAGAGCGCTTATATCAATATTTTTGCCGCTTATCTTGGTTACTTCATTATTCCAGTTTTTCCCTAAATGCTTCTTAAGTATAGCTCTGGAAATGTTTTCAACAGCCAATATATCTTTTCCGTATATATAATATACGCTGCATAAGTTCCCAGATTTTAAGTCTTTGATAAGCTCCGCTGAACTTAGCTCAGCCATTTTCCAGCCTCCTGTAATTCATAGTTCCGTCGCTTCTTGCCGTAAGTAAAATATTTGTTTTATACACCTTGTTTCCGGATTTTCCGTCGGTAAATTCAAACAAAAAATCCATGAATTTAACTTTAACCCTCATATTTACAATACTTACAGAATAGGCTTCATAATAGGCGTTCCAACTTGAATAATCCGAATATTTAGGAGTTTTACGGCATATTTTTGAACCATTTCTCATATACGTATCCGACGGAATAACAACATTTTTTACATTGCAAAGACTCAGCTTATCATTATATGCTGAAACAGCATGATAAGCATTATCCGTAATAATAAGATTATTTATTTCGGTGATTCCGCAGTTCTCAAGATATTTCTCTGCATATCGCTATTTGACGCCTTTCCTGTAATATCAATTATATCCGCGGCATACCCCTTTGAAACAATTATAACGCCAACATCATTTTTTCCGAGCAGGGCAATTTTAATAACCGTCGCACTATAATAATTATAAAAAACACATGTAAAAAATAAAAGCGCCGCTGAAACTACCGCGGTAATGGCGCTGTATTTACGGCTCTTAAAAATAAGATAAGCAGAGATGCAGAAAATAAGTATAATTATCATAACAGCAGGTATAAAATCACCTATAAGCTTAGTATGAGTAAACTTATTTTTACCTATAAGTCTTGAAAGATTCAAAACAATTCGGCATATAGCTCCCGATATTTTAAAAAGCAGTATAGGATTTATAAAAATCAGCATTGACGCAATCATTGCAATAAGCAGTGACAGCATGCAAAGAGGAGTTATAATCAGATTGCTAAGCGGTGCTATTGCTGAAAATTCACCGAAGCAAATTACCGACATCGGAGTAACCGCCGCAGAAACGCACAGCATATATAGAATATTATTACGCGTCTTATTTAACCTTCCGAAGGAGTTTAAGTTCCCGGTCATATAAGGACCAAATACGCCGGCTCCCAGCGCTCCGGAAACTGATAATAAAAATGACTGATTTATAATCATGAACGGATTAAAAAGAGTAAGCAGAATTACGGCGATACATACCGAATTTAGTGAATCAGTATAGCGGAAAAACAACGGCGCAGAATTTACCAAAGTCATCATTACAAACGCTCTCATAATAGACGGGGACATTCCGCAGCACAGAGCGAAAAGAATCATAAATATTTCAGAAATAGCAAATTCCAAAAGCTTACTAGTGCCGAATTTACGAAGCAGGAACGTTATTAACGTGCAGAAAAGAACAATATGCAGACCGGAAACAGCAGTAACATGACCTATGCCTGTCCGGTAGAGCATGGTTTTATCATTCTGGTCAATTCCGGATTTATCACCGAAAAGCATTCCCTTGAGCATGCCGCTTTCATCTGACGGAACAGACGAGTCTATGGCTACGCTCACATTTTCTCGAAATTTATACAGCATTTTCCGCAAAGAAAATCCTGATGTTTTCTTAATCTCCATTAAAGAAACATCGTCAGACTGGAGGTAAATTCCGTCGGACTTGTAATAATCAAGTCCGCTGAATAAATAACTATTTTCAGGCAATTCAGGAATACATTTTAAACTTATTTTATCTCCTACATCACAGTCTGAAGCGTCGGTATAAATTATAATCTGTGCTTGCTGTAAACCGTTGATTTTCCCTTTTAAAAAATATCTGGATTTGTTTTCGGCATAATCCTTATAGTCAGTTACAACTCCGCTAAAATTTATTTCTTGTCCGGCAAAATCAATAATATTTTTATAGACCGTGCTATTATAAGCGCCGTAATAGCAGAAAGCCATAAAATATACGACAAGCATAAAAATAATGGCTTTTAGATTAAAACGGAACAATACTTTAAAAAGTAACGCGGAAATTAATGCCGCAGGAACTGCAATATACAAATGCCCGGAAAAAGCGGCTGCAATAAGTCCGGCAGCCCAAGCAGTCCCTGCATACACCATTTTACGTTTCAAGCTTATTTGAAAAACAGCGGAAGTTTTTCAAGGAAAATTATATCGTTTCTGTCCGCCGCGTCTCCTTCGGCAAGCACCGCCGATTTACATACTATATTTCCGCCTGCTCTTTCCGCAAGCTCGACAAGCGAATGCAGGGATTCTCCTGTACTGATTACATCGTCCGCAATAAGCACTCTTTTTCCCTTAAGCTCTCGCATATCATTTTCATCAAGATAAAGAGTCTGCCTTCCGTCCGTCGTAATCGACTTAACCTCGACAGCCACCGGATTTTTCATATAAAGCTTAACTGATTTTCTCGCGACTATGTACTTTTTTCCGCTCTGTCTTGAAAGCTCATAACCCAAAGGAATACCTTTGCTTTCAGCGGTAACAATTATATCGAAATCCGGTACTCTTTTTAATAGTTCCTCAGCGCACGCAATGGTCAGCTCCACATCGGAAAACATAATAAACGCGGCAATATTAAGCTTATCGTTAATCGGACAGAGCGGCAGCTCTCTTTTCAATCCGGCGATGTTAAGTGTATAATATTCCATATTTTTCCTCCATCAGTTTATACGGCGCTGTCAGCGCTCCAGCCCATTTTCTTTCCTGCCAATACATGAAAATGAAGATGATGAACGCTTTGTCCGGCGTCATCTCCGCAGTTAGTTATAACCCTGTATCCATCTGAAAAGCCTTCCTTTTCAGCTATCTGCGCAGCGACCTCAAATATGTGAGCTACATATTCAGAATCTGAGAGTTTATTTCAGACGCTCCTGAAATATGACCTCGGCACAATAAGATAGTGAACCGGGGCTACCGGTTCTATATCCTTAAACGCATACACCATGTCGTCCTCAAAAACCTTATCGCTGGGAATTTCCCCTGCAATTATCCTGCAAAATAAACAATCCATCATAAAATACCTCTGATCTATTTTAAAAATTCGTTAGTAATGCTTTCAAGAGAATTAAGCGCCTCATCAATCATATAATTTTTTCCTATGCCTGCCATTGCGCTGTCTGGACGTCCGCCGCCCTTTCCTCCTGTAATGGCTGCTATTCTCTGAATAATTTTTCCTGCATGAGCGCCTTTTTCAACTGCGCTTTTGCCGCAGACGCAGTAAAGAGTACCTTTTTCATCGGTTACACCGGCAAACACGGCTACAACGTCCTGAGTCTGCTCCCTAACCTTATCTCCAAGCTGTCTGAGCATATCCGGCTTCGTTCCATTGAGCATTGCAGATATAATCTTTATACCGTTAATTTCCTTAGCGTCCTTGAACATATCTCCGAGCTGATTACCGGCAAGCTGCTGACTAAGCTTCTGTATCTGCTTATCCTTTTCCTTCAGCTCTTCCGTTAAGGTTCTACAGCGTTCGGCAAGCTTAGCCGGATTGGCAATTTTAAGTACCGCTGAAACCTCGGATAAGGTACTCCTGAATCCATTCATAAGCTCAAGCACTCCGTTGCCTGTAACAGCTTCGATTCGTCTGATTCCGGACGCTACTGAATTTTCAGAAACAATCTTAAAAAAGACCTATATTTGATGTATTCTTAACATGCGTTCCGCCGCAAATTCAATAGATTCTCCTCCTATATTCACAACTCTTACAATATCCCCGTATTTCTCGCCGAAAAGAGCCATTGCTCCGAGCTTTTTGCCTCGTCTATCGGCATTTCCTTTGTAACCACTTCAATACTGTGGAGAATTTCATCGTTGACTATATTTTCAATCCTAAACAGTTCTTCAGCAGTAACGGCGCTGAAATGCGAAAAGTCAAATCTGCATCTTTCAGCGTTTACAAGCTGTCCCGCCTGATGTACGTGTTCTCCAAGCACCTTTCGTAAGGCTGCCTGCAAAAGATGTGCAGCAGTATGATTTCTTGCCGCAGACATTCTTTTTTCAACGTCAATTTCCGCAAAGATCATATCATTTTTATTAAGATTTCCCTGCTCAACCGTACCGAAATGAAGAAAATGTCCGCTTTCAGTTTTAGTTGTATTGTAAACTGAAAACGACGCTCCTTCAGCGCTCAGCTCTCCGGTGTCGGCAGCCTGTCCACCGCTTTCAGCATAAAACGGCGTGCTGTCTAAAATAACTACAGCTTCCTGTCCCTCAGAGACGCTTTCAGACGGCTTGCCGTCGACAAAAATCTCAAGTATTCTTGCGTCCTGCTTAAATCTAGTATAACCGGTAAACTCAGTAGCCGGAACTTCTATGAACGCGGCGTTGTCATCGTTCCACGAGGTTTTAATCTTTGAAGCACGGTCGCTTCTTGCCTTCCGCTTCTGCTCTTCCATGCATTCCCTGAAACGTTCCTCATCTACAGAAATACCCTTTTCGGCTGCAATTTCCTTAGTAAGATCAAGAGGAAAACCGTAGGTATCACTTAACTTAAAGGCGTCGTCCCCTGACAATACGTTCTTAATTTCATTCGCGGAAATTTTATCAATAAAATGATTCAAAAGCTCCGTTCCCTTATCAATTGTCTTTGCAAAGCTTTCCTCTTCATGCTTTATAATAGTTTTTATAGCTCGCGCTTTTCTTCAAGCTCCGGATAAGCCGTTTTATTTTCATCAATTACAGTATCGCATACCTTATACAAAAAAGGATCGCTGACGCCGAGCATTTTTCCATGCCTTGCCGCTCTTCTAAGAAGCCTTTTTAATACATAGCCTCTTCCCTCGTTAGCCGGAGTAATTCCGTCTCCCACCATAA
>ENA-OQCO01000754-OQCO01000754.1-human-gut-metagenome-genome-assembly--contig:-NODE-754-length-15923-cov-1.409218_pt1 | contig 15923 bp, 18 predicted proteins | sample MGYA00242500_ERZ504582 | MGnify/ENA primary metagenome ERZ504582 (study PRJEB26092, sample SAMD00036346) | human gut metagenome | host: Homo sapiens | study: EMG produced TPA metagenomics assembly of...
CGCCTGTTGGCCGAGCGGTCTGGCGGCGCTGGTGCAGGCGGGCTGTGCCTTTGATGATGCCGCCGAGAAGATTCTGGCCTATCACCGACACACGCACCTGTTGTTCTCACTGGAATCGCTGGCCAACCTCGCCCGCAACGGCCGCGTAAAACCGGCGGTAGCTGCCGTGGCGCGGATGCTGGGCATCCGGGTCATCGGGCAGGCCAGTGAGGCTGGTGAGCTGGACGTGATCTGCAAAACGCGCGGCGAGCATGGCGCATTGGAGCGCATCGTGCTGGAGCTCAAGGAGCACGGCTACACCAACGGCAAGGTGAACATCTCCCACTGCGGCAACCCTGCCGCTGCCGAGCGCCTGAAGCACATGATCGAGGCTGTCTTTGAGGGGGCCAGAGTCGTGGTGACGGAGTGCGGCGGCCTGTGCAGCTACTACGCCGAGCTGGGCGGCCTTCTGATCGGATACGAGGACGGAGAGGCTTGAAAAATCACCCGGACCGCGCTATACTAACTCCATCTTAAAGGGCCGCGCAGCGGCGGGGGAGGTACAGCGTGTTCAGACTGCCGATCGTTAAATTTTCAGCCGCATCCTCAACCGTGCCACCATCACCATCGTGCTGGTGGCATTGCAGGTGCTGTGGCTGCTCTGGGCGTTCTGGGCCTTTACGACGGGCCGGGTCTGGCTGAACGGCCTGCTCAAGGCGCTGAGCATCGTCATCGTGCTCTACCTCGTCCGGAAAGACGAGAACAGTGCCTATAAGATCGGCTGGATCGTCCTCATCGGCCTGCTGCCGCTGCTGGGCGGGGCGCTGTATCTGCCTTGGCAACAAGGCTCCGGCCAAGGGGCTCCGCACCCGGATGCGGAAGGTGGAGCAGGCCCACACGGCCGATCTTGCGCCCCGGCCGGACCAGACCGACACGCTGGACCGCGTGGAGAAAAACCTGAGCCATTACGTGGAGACCTACGGCCCCTACCCGGCGTGGAAGCACACCGCCGCTCACTATTTCTCCTGCGGCGAGGCCATGTACCCCAGGCTTCTGGAAGACCTGGAACGGGCAGAAAAATTTATCTTTCTCGAATTCTTCATTGTAAAGTCGGGCACGATGTGGGACGGCATCGAGGCCATCCTCAAGCGGAAAGCCGCCAAGGGCGTGGATGTGCGGCTGATCTACGATGATTTCGGAAGTCTGCTGGGCCTGCCCAGCGACTTCGTCATCCGGATGGAGCGCAGCCATATCCGCTGCATCCCGTTCAACCCTGTGGTGCCGCTGGTGTCGCTGGTGATGAACCACCGCGACCACCGGAAGATCGTGGTCATCGACGGCAATGTGGCCTACACCGGCGGCGTGAACCTCGCGGACGAATATATCAACGCCGAGCAGCGCTTCGGCTACTGGAAGGACGCCGCCATCCGGCTGGAAGGGGCGGCGGTCTGGAATTTTACCGTCATCTTCCTCAACTGCTGGAACGCCTTCCGCCCGCAGGAGACGGACTACGCACCCTTTGCGCCGACCCACCTGCCGGAAAGTTCGGACGGCGTCGTTCAGCCCTACACCGACAGCCCGCTGGACGAAGAGCCGCTGGCCGAGACGGTCTACCTGAACATCCTGGCCCAGGCGCAGCGGTATGTGTATCTCTACACGCCCTATCTTGCTGTAGGTGAGGAGATGCTCGACGCCCTGAAGACCGCCGCCAAACGTGGCGTGGACGTCCGGCTGGTCCTGCCGGGCATCCCGGATAAGAAGCTGGTGTTCCGGCTGAGCCGGTCCTACTATGTGCCGCTCCTCCGGGCGGGCGTCCGCATCTACGAGTACACCCCCGGCTTCCTCCATGCAAAATGCTACGTCAGTGACGACCATCTGGCCGTGGTGGGCAGCATCAACATGGATTACCGCAGTTTGTTTTTGCACTTTGAGTGCGGGGCGCTGCTTTACAGCAACAGTCAGGTCATCGCCCTGCGGGAGGATGTGCTGGCCACGCTGCCGCAGTGCCGGGAGGTGCAGCTTTCCGACTGCCGGACTTCTCTGCCGGGCACCCTGCTGGACAGCGTCCTGCGGCTGCTGAGCCCGCTGCTGTAAAACCCTCTCCGTCAACGCCTGATGGCGTTGACCGCTCCCCCGAGGGCGAGCTGGCGAGCGAAGCGAGACTGAGAGGGCAAAACCGCTGACGAATAAGAAGGACCCTGCCGGATATACTACTCCAAACCCATCGGGAAAGGGAGCGTATCTATGAGAAAAAGCAAGGCTCATTGGGGCTGTGTGCTGGCAGCAGCCCTGCTGCTGGCTGCCTGCGGGAAACCGAACGCCGGGTCGTCCGGCTCTGGAAGCGGGAGCGGCGCGGCCTCGCAGACGACTGCCGCTTGGAAGACCGGCCTCGGTGTCGTCGTGGAAACGGAAGATGAAGACCGCACTGGGAGCATCCGGCTGGCGGCCGCGGCGGTGCTGCTGGACGGCGACGGCAAGATCGCAGACGTGGAATTGGATGAGCTGGAAACGACCATCGGGGCCGACGGCACCGGCGCGGTGCACCTGCCCACGGATTACCGGACCAAGCGGCAGAAAGGGGCGGACTACCCGCTGGCAGAGGCCTCTTCGCTGAAAAAAGGCTGGGCGGAACAGGCGGACGCCTTCGCGGACTACCTGACCGGCAGGACGCCGGAGCAGGTGTCCCTGCTGAAGCTGGACAACGACGGCAAGCCCACAGACGCTGACCTGCTGGCCGGCTGTACCATCGCGGTGGACCGTTACCGCGACGCGGTGGTCAAGGCCTGCTCCAATTCCAGGGGGCTGGGCGCGGCCAAAGGCGACCGGGTGTCGCTGGGCGTGGAGGCGGTGAATGGCTCTTCGGAGTGACTGCCACCGATGACCGGGACGTCAACGCAGAGATCGACATCAGCCTTGTGGCCCTGACGCTGGACGCCGAGGGCCGTGTGACCAGCGCCGTGGCAGATATGGCCGAACCGGCCCTGACGGTGGCGTCCGATGGCGGCATCACTGCGCCGGACAAGGTGGAGACCAAGCTGGAACAGGGCGACCGCTACGGGATGCGGGGGGCTTCCTCCTTAAATAAGGAGTGGTACGAGCACAGTGAGGGCTTCTGCGGCTACCTCAAAGGAAAGACCCGTGCGGAGGTGGCAGCTATCCCGGCAGACGGCTCGGACGCTGACCTGATGGCGCTGTGCACCATCTCGGTGACCGACCTCCAAAAGGCTGCGCTGGACGCGATGCGAACCAAATAACGCTGCAAAGCACTTCACAAGAGCTTTTTCCGAAAGGGAAAGGCTCTTTTTGTTTGCGCGATTCGCACAGAAAGCACACCGGAAAGAGAACGCATTCCGGCATTGTGCGAAAAATCGGCCTTCCCCCTTGCAAAATCGTGCCAAATGCGGTATCCTAGATGCACAGTTTAGCTCTTTATCACGGTAAAGTGATAAAACAAGGGCGTTCGAGGAGGACTTTGGGATGAGAATGAAACGATTCCTTTCGATGTTTGTGGCGGGTGCGATGGCACTCAGTCTGGCAGCCTGCGGCGGGGCCGCATCCACGTCTACGGCTGCTTCGGCTTCCGGCTCTGCGGCAGGCTCTGCCGCATCCGCTTCGGCCGATAGCGACCTGGCCTACATTCAGGGCAAGGGCAAGATGGTCATCGGCTACACGGTGTATGCACCGATGAACTACACCGATGACGAGGGCAACTTCACCGGTTTTGATACCGAGCTGGCCACCGCCGTCTGCGAGAAGCTGGGCGTGGAGCCGGAGTTCGTGGAGATCAACTGGGACACCAAGGTGGTCGAGCTGGACGCCAAGAGCATCGACTGCATCTGGAACGGCCTGACTCTGACCGATGAGATCAAGGAGAACACCGCCACCACCAAGCCCTACGCCAAAAACGCACAGGTCGTGGTCGTGAAGGACGGCACGGAGTACACCTCTACGGCGGATCTCGTGGGCAAGACTGTGGTCGCAGAAGCCGGTTCCGCCGGTGAATCGGCCATTGCAGACGATGCAAGCCTGTCGCAGGCCGATTACATCTCCAAGAGCGTCCAGACCGACTGCCTGATGGAGGTGGCCGCCGGTACCGCAGATGCCGCTGTGCTGGACCTGACCCTGGCCAACGCGATGATCGGTGAGGGCACCGACTACGCAGACCTGAAGATCGTCGATGAGCTGAACGCCGAGGAGTACGGCGTGGCCTTCCGCAAGGGCAGCGATGCCGCAGCGGCCGTCGATGAAGCTTTTGATGCGCTGAAGGCCGACGGTACCCTGAGCGCCCTGGCCGAAAAGTACGAGCTGACGCTGGCCGACTGATCGTAGACCGCAATGCAGAAAGCCGCTCTGTTCCGGGGCGGTTTCCTGTTGGAAGTACAAAAAATTGATGGGTGTGTTTTTGTGTCTGTGATTCTTGGGCGCTATCCGGCGCATTCCTGATCAACTGTGAGCTGTTTGCCCTGACGCTGCTGTTCGCGCTGCCGCTGGGCCTTGTGGTGTCGTTTGGCTCCATGAGCCGCTGCAAGCCGCTGAGCGCCGCGGTCAAGACCTTCGTCTGGATCATCCGCGGCACTCCGCTGATGCTGCAGATCATCGTCATCTACCTTGGCCCCGGTCTGCTGGGGATGAGCAACCCCTGGCCCTCCGGTTCCGGCGGGCGGATGGTGGCAGCCGTGGTGGCGTTTGCCATCAACTATGCCTGCTACTTCTCGGAGATCTACCGCGGCGGCATCGAGGCAGTGCCCAAAGGCCAGACCGAGGCCGGGGAGGTGCTGGGCATGACGAAGACGCAGATTTTCTTCAAAGTCACGCTGCTGCAGGTCATCAAGCGTATCCTGCCCCCGATGGGCAACGAGATCATCACGCTGGTCAAGGATACCTCGCTGGCGAATACCATCGCCAACAAGGAGATCATCATGATGGCCAAGGAATACAGCGCAAAGGGCCTGATCTGGCCGCTGTTCTCCACGGCCATCTTCTTCCTGGTCTTCGTCGGTGTGCTGACCGTTCTGTTCAACTGGCTTGAGAAAAAGCTCGATTATTTCCGCTGCTAAGGGAGGGGTTCAATTATGGCATTGCTCGAAGCCTCCGGCATCGGGAAAAATTTCGGGGACACCCACGTCCTCAAGGACATTTCGCTCACTCTGGAGCAGGGCGAGGCGCTGGCCATCATCGGTTCGTCGGGTTCCGGCAAGACGACCCTGCTGCGCTGCCTGAATTTTCTGGAACGGCCGGACACCGGCGTCATCAAGGTGAACGGCGAGACCATGTGGGACGCCGCCGACCCCGCCACCCAGCGGGAGAGTGAAGTGCGCAAGAAGCGTCTCCACTTTGGTCTGGTGTTCCAGAACTTCAACCTTTTTCCGCAGTACACCGCGCTGCAGAACGTCATGCTGGCGGGTGAGCTGCTGGCCAAAGAACGCCCGGACTACAAGGCCCGCAAAAAGGCCATCCACGCCGAGCTGGAGCAGCAGGCAAAGGAGCTTCTGGCCCAGATGGGTCTGTCGGAGCGGGCCGGACACTATCCGCACCAGCTGTCCGGCGGCCAGCAGCAGCGCGTGGCCATTGCCCGTGCGCTGGCCCTGCACCCGGACATCCTCTGCTTCGATGAGCCGACCTCGGCCCTCGACCCGGAGCTGACCGGTGAAGTGCTGCGTGTCCTGCGCGACCTTGCCGACCGCAAGACGACCATGATCATCGTCACCCACGAGATGCACTTTGCCCGCGATGTGGCGGACCGCATCCTCTTCATGGATGGCGGCGTGGTCGTGGAGGAAGGCCCCGCCAAAGAGCTCATCGACCACCCCCAGGAGGAGCGCACGAAGCAGTTCCTCGCTCACTATTCCGAATGACCACATCTGCCCCCGGAGAGGTTGCCTTTCCGGGGGCAGTTTTGCGCTCCATGCAGGAAAACCGCCCGGACGACCGTTTTATGGAGTGAAAGGATGTGGAACTTGATGAAACGGAAGCGTTCTGTGCGGAACCGCCGGGCACGGCAGTGTCTGTTTTTGATCTTGCTGGCTCTGCTGGCGCTGTTGCTGATATGGCCCCGGACGGTCCATCTGGAGGGGCTGGTCAGCCCGTATGCCATTCTGGTGGATGCCGACAGCGGAGAGGCAGTGGCAGAAAAAGAGGCGGATGTGAGCATCTACCCGGCCTCGATGACCAAAGTGATGACGGCCCTTCTGACCCTTGAGGCAAACCCAGACCTGGAACAGCCGGTGACGCTGCCGGAGGACATCTTCCCGGAATTGCGGGCCGAGGGCGCATCGATGGCGGGGTTTCGGCCCGGTGAGACGGCTACCGTGCGGGACTTGTTATACGGTGCGCTCCTGCCCTCCGGCGCGGAGTGCTGCGAGGCGCTGGCGCGGGAAGTGAGCGGTTCGGAGGAAGCCTTTGTGGAGTTGATGAACCGGAAGGCGGTAGAGCTGGGAATGCGTTCCACCCACTTCTGCAACCCCACCGGCCTGCACGACCCGGAGCATATCTCCACCGTGCGGGATATGGCCCGGCTGCTGCGGGCTGCGATGCAGAACGAGACCTTCCGTGCCATCCTGAGCGCCGGGCGCTATGCCGTCCCGGCGACGGACCTGCATCCGGAGGGCTTTACAATGACGAGCACCTTCTGGGAAGAGCTGGGCGATGTCTCCCTGCGGAGGGGGCAGTTCCTGGGCGGCAAAACCGGCTACACCAGCGCGGCGGGGCTTTGTCTGGCCAGTGCCGCACAGGTGAAGGGGAAACGGTACATCCTCGTCACGGCGGGTGCGCAGGGGAACCACGGCACCGAGCCTTACCATATCGAAGATGCTGTCCGGGTCTACCGCCAGCTGACTCGCTGAGATATGAGCAGAATCACTAATTTTTACGAGAAATCCTTGTTGAAGCTTATCAAAAGGAGACTCTTGAAAAATTACCGCAATCTGATATAATCACATTCGTGAGAAACACAACGTCCTGCCCCTTTTCCGGCAGGGCGTTTTTGTCGGCAAAAAATCGGTTTTGTTGCTTTTGATGACCCCCAAAGGAGGGCACTGACATGACAAAAGATATGACACAGGGCAGCCCGCTCAGGCTGATCCTCGCCTTTGCGGTCCCGCTGATGCTGGGCAGCCTGTTTCAGCAGTTCTACAATCTGGCCGATACCATCATCGTGGGCCGGTTCGTCGGTGTGGAAGCGCTGGCGGCGGTCGGCAGCGTGGGCGGCCTGAACTATCTGGTGCTGGGCTTCGTCAACGGCATCGCCTGCGGCTTCTCCATCCCCATTTCGTGGACGTTCGGCGCGAAGGACTACCGTGAGATGCGCCGTTACACAGCCAACGCCGTCTGGCTGTCGATCTTCTTTGCGGCGGTGCTCACCGTGGTCACGGTTGCCATGACCCGTTCTATCCTGGTCTGGACCAACACCCCGGACAACATCATCGACCTGGCGGATGTCTACATCCGCACCATTTTGTGGGCATCCCGTTCACCCTGCTGTACAATATGACCAGCGCCCTGATGCGCGCTCTGGGCGACAGCAAGCGCCCGCTCTACTTCCTGCTGGTGGCGAGCTTCCTGAACATCGGGCTGGACCTGCTCTGCATCATTGTGTTCCGGATGGGCGCCTTCGGTGCGGCGTTCGCCACTGTGTTCAGCCAGGCCGTGGCCGGTCTGGGCAGTCTGCTTTATATCCTCAAACATTACGGGGAGCTGCGCTGGTCCAGAGAAGAGGGGCAACTCAGCAGGACGCACTGCGCCAAGCTCTGCAGCATGGGCATCCCCATGGGCCTGCAGTGCAGCATCACGGCCATCGGCAGCGTCGTGCTGCAGGGTGCCGTCAATGGTCTGGGCAGCGACATCGTGGCAGCACAGACGGCCGGCGGCAAGGCGGCGCAGTTCCTCTGCGTCCCGCTGGAGAGCATCGGCACGGCCATGACCACCTACGCCAGCCAGAACATGGGCGCACACGACCTGAACCGCGTGAACAGGGGCGTCAATACCGCGCTGGGCATCGGCGTGGTGTACAGCATCGTGTCCTTCCTCATCCTGCGCGTGGCGGATAAGCCCCTCATCGGACTCTTCTTGGAGAGCGACCAGACCGAGATCATGGCCAACGCCCAGAGCTTCATTTTCTGGAACAGTGTCTTCTACATCCCGCTGGCGGTCCTCATCATCTACCGCTATACCATCCAGGGGCTGGGCTATTCCAGCCTGGCCATGTTCGCCGGGGTGGCCGAGATGGTCGCCCGTGCGCTGGTGGGCGTCCTGTTCGTGCCGCTGTGGGGGTACTTTGCCGCCTGCATCGCCAGCCCCGTGGCCTGGTTCTTTGCCTGCTTCTTCCTCATCCCGGCCTACATCGTGGTGTACCGCCGCCTGAAAAAGGAAAAGCTGGTGCCTCGCGTAAACCTGTAAGGATAAAAAGAAGCGTTTTGCGATGACTGCATTGCAAAACGCTTCTTTTTATATTATACTGATTATAATTATGCCACAGAAAGGGCGGTGGAGCCGATGGAGCAGGAACTGGAACAGATTGAGGGTACGGTCGAAGACATCATCTACGAAAATACGGACAACGGCTACACCGTCTTTGAGATCTCCGGCGGCGGCGTCCTCACGGTGGTGTGCGGCGTGGTGGGGGAGCTGCATGCAGGCGAGAGTGTCGTCTGCCGCGGCAAGTATGAAAACCACGCCACCTATGGCCGCCAGTTCCACGCACAGGAGTGCGAGACCGACATGCCCAAGGATCTGGAAGCCGTCTATGCCTTCCTCGCCAGCGGCTCGCTGCCCTACATCGGGGCCCGCACGGCCACGAAGATCCTCGACAAGTTCGGGGCACAGGCACTGGAGATCATTGCGAACGACCCGGCTCAGCTGACCACCATCTCCGGCATCTCGGCGGACAAGGCCGACCGAATCCAGCAGGAGTTCAAGCGGATGTTCGGGATGCGGGAGCTCATCGCCTATCTGGCGCAGTTTGAGATCAGCCCCCGCCGCGCGATGGAGGTGTTCCGGGTGTTTGGCCCCAGCGCCATGAACGCCATCTCCTCCAACCCCTATCTGCTCTGCGGCGAGCCGCTGCAGCTGGATTTCCGCCACGCCGACAGCATCGCCCAGTATTATCACATGGAAGGGGACTGCACCCAGCGGCTGGAAGCCGCCCTTCTGCGCACCCTGCGCCACAATGCGGGCAACGGCCACACCTGCCTGCCCCGTGCGCAGCTGCTGGAAACGGCCTCCAATTTCATCCACCAGCCGCCGGAAAAGCTGGCCAAAGCGCTGGACCAGTGCATCGAAACGGACGAACTCAGCGTCCGGATGTTTGAGGGCACACCCTATATCTACCTGCCCGACCTGCTGGCCGCCGAACAGGATATCGCCGACCGGCTGGCCCTGCTGGCCAAGCGGGAGAAGCAGACCGTCCGCGACCTGGACAAGAACATCCAGGTATTGGAGCTGACCCAGGGCTTTGCCTATGCACCGCTGCAAAAAGAGGCCATCCGCAAGGCGATGACCGAGAATTGCCTCGTCCTAACCGGCGGCCCCGGCACCGGCAAGACCACCACCGTGAACGCCATCCTGCAATTGCTGGAACATCAGGCCGAGCGGGTGGCCCTCTGTGCCCCCACGGGCCGCGCGGCCAAGCGGCTGAGCGAGCTGACCGGCCGGAAGGCCTCCACCATCCACCGCCTGCTCGAAGTGGACTACACCGGCGGCGTGGTCAGCTTCATCCACAACGACAAGAACCTGCTCAAGTGCGATGTCGTCATCCTCGACGAGATGAGCATGGTGGACGTCAAGCTGTTTCAGGCGCTCATCGCGGCGCTGCGGTACAGCTGCCGCATCCTGATGGTGGGCGATGCCGACCAGCTGCCCAGCGTCGGCCCCGGCAACATCCTGGGCGAGGTCATCCGCTCCGAGCGGGTGCCCACCGTCTGCCTGAACGAGATCTTCCGGCAGGCCAAGCGGAGCCTCATCGTGGAGAACGCCCACCATATCATTTCCAGTGAGCCGCTGCAAAAAGGCGGCAAGACCGACGACTTTTTCTTTCTGGAATCGGACGGCGATGCGGCCCAGAAGCTGGTCTGCGACCTCGTCACGACCCGCCTGCCCCGGAGCTACGGCTTCGATCCCGTCCGGGATATCCAGGTGCTCTGCCCGACCAAGCTCGGCCCCACCGGCACCCAGGCGCTGAACGTGGAGCTGCAGAACCGGCTCAACCCGGAGCAGAAGGGCAAACCCCAGCTGCAGAGCGCGGCCCGCGTCTTCCGGGTGGGAGACAAGGTGATGCAGGTGCGCAACAATTACGAGATCGTCTGGCAGCGGGTCGGCGGGGAACAGGGCGTGGGTGCCTACAACGGCGACATCGGCATCGTGGAATCCATCAACATGCGGGAGCGCTCGATGGTGGTCCGGATGGACGACCGGCGGCTGCTCTACCCGGCGGAGAACCTCAACGAACTGGAGATCGCCTACGCCATCACGGTGCACAAGAGCCAGGGCAGCGAGTTCCCGGCGGTGATCCTGCCGGTGGCGCAGGTGCCGCCCCGGCTGTGCTACCGGAACCTGTTCTACACCGGCGTCACCCGCGCACGGAAGCTCTGCATCGTGACCGGGCGGCGGGATGTCGTGAACCGGATGATGGGCAATGTGCGCCAGAACCTGCGGTACAGCGGCCTGTGCACCCTGCTGCAGCAGGCCCTGCCCGCTGAACAGCAGAAACTTGAGGAATGACGCAGGAAACCGCTGCTTTGTGCAAGAACGCGGGTGTACTTTTCCGAGCGGTTATGTTATACTATAATGTGTTTGATTACCCGGCCGGGGAGACCGGCATTCAGATAGGAACAGGGAAAGCAGAGAAAGGATCTTCGTATTATGGCACAGAATGATATCGGTATCGACCTTGGTACCACGACCATCATCATCGCGCAGGAGGGCACCGGCGTGGTGCTCAATCAGCCCAGCGTGGTGGCGGTGGATACCCGCAAGAACTCGGTGCTGGAGGTTGGCGACAAGGCGCTGGCCATGGTGGGCCGCACCCCGAACTATATTTCCGCGATCTTCCCGCTGAAGGACGGCGTCATCAGCGACCACACCATGACCCCGCGAGCTCATCTGCCGGTTCGTCAATCAGGTGTACAGCTCCCACATGGTCAAGCCCCGCGTGGCGGTCTGTGTGCCTGCGGCCATCACCGGCATCGAGAGCGACGCCGTGGTCGAGGCGGTCATGGCAGCCGGTGCGCGTCAGGTCTACCTCATTGATGAGCCCATCGCCGCAGCCCTCGGCTCCGGCATTGACATCACCCAGCCCGACGGCCGGATGATCATCGACATCGGCGGCGGCACCACGGATATCGCAGTGCTGAGCCTGGGCGGCAAGGTCAAGGCCACCAGCGTCCGCGTGGCGGGCAACCACTACGATGACGAGATCTTGAAGCATGTGCGCAACAAGTTCAGCATCGCCATCGGTCAGCGCACCGCCGAACAGCTGAAAAAGAACGTGGCCTGCTGCCCCCAGAAGGCCGATTTCAACGAGACGATGGAGGTCAAGGGCCGCAGCCTGCTGACCGGCCTGCCCATCCGGGTGACGTCTCCACCAGCGACCTGTACGAGCCGGTCATGATGCTGAGCGAGCAGATCGGCACGGCGGCCCATCAGGTGCTGGAAAAGACCCCGCCGGAGCTGGCCGGCGACATCTTCCGCAACGGCGTGGTGCTGACGGGCGGCGGTGCCCAGCTGCACGGCCTGCCGGAGTACCTGAGCCAGGAACTCAAGGTCAACGTGGAGGTCTCGCCCGATCCTGTGAACTGTGTGGGCGCTGGGCACGGCTATGAGCCTGAGCGTGCGCGACCGGCTGGAGACCGGCTTTACGGATGCGACCCCCCGCATCGGCCGCCGCTGAGCGAAAAGACGTACTTCACGGTTTGGAAAAAATTGCGATATTTTTTGTTCATCGTTGTTGAATCGGGCCGGAAAATATTGTATAATATTTTCAAATCGGTTTTTGCGGGCGGAGCCATGCGCTTTGGCCGCAGAAGAATAAATGACTAGGAGGAAGAACATGAATCTGGGTTCTGATGTGGTTATCACCATTACCGGTATCGTATTGGTGTTTGCCATCCTTGTCCTGCTGATGGCGATCATCACGCTGGAGGGCAAGATCTTCGACGGCATGAATGTCAGGAAGGCAGCAGCAAAGGCTGCACCCAAGGCTCCCGCTGCAAAGCCGGCCGCACCTGTTCAGCAGGCTGCTGCTCCTGCTCCTGTGGTGGAAGAGGGCATCCCCGGCGATGTGGTGGCTGCGATCATGGCAGCGATCCACGCAATGGGCAACGGAAAATACACCCTCAAGGCCGTGCGCCGCAGCAAGAATGGCTGGGGCAAGGCCGGTGTCAATGACACCACCGCACCTTTTTAACACAGGAGGAAGAACATGACACAGTTTATCAGCACTCTGGTCGGTATTTTCCAAAGCTCTGGCTTTGCCCGCTTCGGCGAGCCGGGCGGCTACCTGTACGCAATCATGATTTGCGTCGGCTGCTTCTTGCTGTACCTGGCCATTGTGAAGGAATTTGAGCCCCTGATCCTGCTGCCCATGGCGTTCGGCATGATCCTTGCCAACCTGCCCGGCAGCGGCATCATCCACATGCAGTATTTCGTCGGCGATGGTCTGGAGCACCCGATGTGGGTCGAGATCCTGAACAACGGCGGTCTGGCCGATATGCTCTATATGGGCGTCAAGCTGGGCATCTACCCGCCGCTGATCTTCCTGGGCATCGGCACCATGACCGACTTTGCACCTCTGATCTCCAACCCCAAGAGCCTGCTGCTGGGCGCTGCAGCCCAGTTCGGCATCTTCGGCACCTACATGGGTGCCCGCCTGCTGGCAGCCACCGGCCTGGTGGACTTCACCCAGAAGCAGTCTGCTGCCATCGCCATCATCGGCGGTGCAGACGGCCCGACCGCGATCTTCGTCACCTCCCGTCTGGCACCGGAGCTGCTGGGCAGCATTGCCGTGGCAGCATACAGCTATATGGCGCTGGTGCCTGTCATCCAGCCGCCCATCATGAAGGCTCTGACCACTAAGAAAGAGCGTACCGTCGTGATGAAGCAGCTGCGCACCGTGACCAAGACCGAGAAGATTGTCTTCCCCATCATGGTCACCATCATTGTCTCCCTGATCGTTCCGGATGCCGCCGTCCTGGTCGGTATGCTGATGCTGGGCAACCTGATGAAGGAGTCCGGTGTCGTGGATCGTATCCAGAAGACCGCCGGCAATGAGCTGATGAACATCATCACCATCTTCCTGGCGCTGTCCGTTGGCTGCACCACCTCTGCCAACACCTTCCTGAACACCCGCACCCTGTTCATCATCGTGCTGGGTCTGATCGCATTCTCCTTCGGCACCGCAGCCGGTGTTCTGTGCGGCAAGGTCATGTATGCACTGACCGGTGGCCAGGTCAACCCCCTGATCGGTTCCGCAGGCGTTTCCGCTGTTCCGATGGCGGCCCGCGTTTCTCAGAAGGTCGGCCAGAGCGAGAACCCCTCCAACTTCCTGCTGATGCACGCCATGGGCCCCAACGTCGCTGGCGTGATCGGTTCCGCCGTTGCTGCTGGTATTCTGATCAACATCTTCGGCTAAGCCCTGTTTTGGCAAATTGAGGATCCCAAACCGCCATCTGTCGGCATTGCGCCGCAGATGGGCGGTTTTTTATGCGGGAAACTCTGTGCAATAGGGATGAAATGTGATATACTATACCTTAGTGATTCATGGAAAATAGCTTAAAGAACAGGTGAAACAATGGCAATTGATCTCAGGCAGGAATTTTGCGCGCTGCGCGATACCTACATTGAAAAACAGTTCGGCCGCCTGAATGCGATGCAGCGGGAGGCTGTGTTTGCCACCAACGGCCCGCTGCTGATCCTGGCAGGCGCCGGAAGCGGCAAGACGACCGTGCTGGTCAACCGCATCGCGAACCTCATCCGCTTTGGTGCGGCGCACGGCTCCCAGTGGGTGCCCCGCGAAGTGACCGAGGACGACGTCAAGGCGCTGCGGATGGCTATCATGACGAACACCGATGCTCCTCCTGGCTGGACGGGATGCTCCGCAAGGATGCGGTGCGCAGCTGGAACGTGATGGCGATCACCTTTACAAACAAGGCGGCAGGGGAGCTGAAGGAGCGCCTGCGGAACATGCTGGGCGGCGAAGAGGGCGACGAGGTGTTTGCCTCCACCTTCCACTCGGCCTGTGTGCGCATCCTGCGCCGCTGGGCCGAGGAGATCGGCTACCCCCGCAGCTTTACCATTTATGATACCGACGACGCCCAGCGCGTGATGAAAAGCGTGTACAAAGAGCTGAGCATCGACGACAAATTCTTTCCGGTCAAGAGCGCCATCAACCAGATGAGCCGCTGGAAGGACCAGCTCGTCAGTCCCGAAGAGGCTCTGCGCACCCCGGCGCGGGATACGAAAGGGGCGCTGGCGGCCAAGGTCTATGCGGCCTACGAAAAGAAGCTGAAGGACGCCGGTGCGTTCGATTTCGATGACCTCATCTACCAGACCGTCCAGCTGCTGGCCGGGCACGAGGAGGTGCGGCAGTTCTACCAGAACAAATACCGGTATCTGCTCGTGGACGAATACCAGGACACCAGCGTGGCACAGTTCCGCCTGGTCAGCCTGCTCACCGGGCCGGAAAAGAACATCTGCGTCGTCGGCGACGATGACCAGAGCATCTACCGGTTCCGCGGGGCCACCATCGAGAACATCCTCAACTTCGAGCGCATCTATCCCGGCACAAAGACCATTCGTCTGGAGCAGAATTACCGCTCGACCTCCAATATCCTGACGCCGCCAACTGCGTCATCCAGCACAACACCGAGCGCAAGGGCAAGACCCTCTGGACGAAGAACGGTGAGGGCGACAAGGTGCAGGTCTACACGGCGGAGAACGAGCAGGATGAGGCCATGCACATCGCGGATGTCATTGGTCAGCACCTCAAAGAGGGCGGGCATCTGGCAGACCACGCGGTGCTTTACCGGATGAACGCGCAGTCGGCCCCCATCGAAAGCTACTTTACCCGCGCCGGCATCCCGCATAAGATCGTGGGCGGACAGCGCTTCAACGACCGCAAAGAGGTCAAGGACATCCACTCCTATATGTCCATCGTGGCCAATGCCCGCGACGACGTCCGCCTGCGCCGCATCATCAACGAACCGGCGCGGAAGATCGGAAACACGACCATCGAGGTCATCGCAGACCTTGCCGCGCAGGAGAACACGAGTATGCTGGAGATCATCAGCCATGCCGACCAGTACGCGCGGCTGGCCCGCTCCATCATGCCGATCCTGAAATTCTGGCAGATCTACGAGAAATTGCAGGAGTCGCTGGAAACACGGACGCTGGATGAATTTGCGTCCGACGTCATTGAGCTGAGCGGGTACAAGGCCATGCTCGAACAGGAGATCGCCAAGGGCCACGAGGACGCCGCCGACCGGCTGCAGAACCTGGGCCAGCTGGTCAATAACGTGAAAAACTACTGCGACCAGCACGGCGAAGAGGCCTCGCTGGAAGGCTATCTGGAGGATATCGCCCTCATCAGCGACATCGACAGCTACAACGAGAGCGCCGACCAGGTGGTGCTGATGACCATCCACTCCGCTAAGGGTCTGGAATTCCCCTATGTGTTCCTCATTGGCATGGAGGAGGGGGTGTTCCCCAGCGAGATGAGCAAATACTCCGAGGCAGATCTGGAGGAAGAGCGCCGTCTGGCTATGTCGGCATCACCCGCGCCAAGAAGGAGCTGTATATCTCCAACAGTGTCTCCCGGATGCTCTACGGCCGCACCCAGCGCAACGAGCCCAGCCGCTTCCTGCGCGAGATCGAGCCTGAGTATATAGAAGAGACCCGCAGCCCGGCGTTGGAACGCCGTTCTTCCATGGGCTGGGGTTCCGGTTACAGTGATACCG
>ENA-OQCO01000757-OQCO01000757.1-human-gut-metagenome-genome-assembly--contig:-NODE-757-length-15913-cov-1.454073_pt1 | contig 15913 bp, 18 predicted proteins | sample MGYA00242500_ERZ504582 | MGnify/ENA primary metagenome ERZ504582 (study PRJEB26092, sample SAMD00036346) | human gut metagenome | host: Homo sapiens | study: EMG produced TPA metagenomics assembly of...
AACAGAACCGGCCTGCCGCACACGCGGCAGGCCGGTTCTGTTTTGTCTGTCAGATTCATTATGAGGCGTTTGCAGCAGGCAACTGCAAACCCGAAAACCTTTCGGCGAATTCGTACCGCGCCGCATAGGGGCCGACGACTCTGTCGGCCCGATAAATGTTGCGGATTTGCCGAAGATTTCCGAGAAAACGCTGCATTCTGCGGGCGGACAGAGGCGTCCGCCCCTACAAGAATCGCAGCAGTTCAATCATATCCCGCACTCAGGTCTGGTGCCCGCGGGGTGCGAGAAGGCTTTTGCCGCAGTGCGGGCAGGTCTCGCCGTCGCTGCGGCCGAGGCGTTCGCCGCAGAAGGGGCAGCGCCAGCACAGCAGCCAGACGGCTGCGTAACCGATGGCGAACAGCGCCGTAAACAGAAAATACACCGGCTTGGACACGCCGCAGCCAATAAGAAAGCTGGCCAGCGTCAGCGCGAGCAGCGTGAACAGCAGAACCTTGATCGTTTTCAGATTCATAGAGAAGCCTCCTCTTCTTCATCCGAACCGCAAAGCTTTCCGTTTCCTTCTGTCTATATTATAGCACTCTGTCCCGGATCCGTATACGGCCTGAGGGAAAATTTGTGCAATATTTCTATTGCGCGTCAATGCGCTCCTTCAGGTCGTTCAGGTAGACCCAGCGCTCTGTTTTCGCGTCCAGCTCTGCCGTCAGACGCTCCTGCTCGGCCGTGAGCGCCTGCAAGCGGACATAGTCGCTGCCGCAGGACTCCTGCTCCTGCCGGCACGCAGACAGCTGCGCATCCAGCTCCGCGATCACGCTGTCGATGGTGTCAAATTCCCGCTGCTCGTTGTAGGAGAATTTCAGCTTCTTCTCGCGCGGACGTTCCGGGGCGGGCTTTTCCTGCTTTTCAGGCTTCTTTTCCTCCGGCGGCGTCCGCTTGCGCGCCCAGTCGGACCAGTTGCCGGTAAACACGTCGACGCGGCCCTCCGGGCGCACCTCGAAGATGGTATCCGCCAGCTTATCAAGGAAAAAGCGGTCGTGCGAGACGGCGATGATGGGGCCGGGGAAGCCCTGCAGATAGTCTTCCAGAATGGAAAGCGTCGTAATGTCCAGATCGTTCGTCGGCTCGTCAAGCAGCAGCACGTTGGGTGCCGCCATGAGGATGGACAGCAGATAGAGTCTCCGCCGTTCGCCGCCGGACAGACGACCGATGGTGGTCTGCTGCAGATCAGGCGGGAACAGGAAGCGTTCCAGCATGGTCTTGGCGGAGAATGTGCCCTCGTCCGTTTTTACCTGCGCGGCGACGCTATAAATGAAGTCGTATACGCGCTGGTTCAGATCCAGCTCCCGGCCCTCCTGCGAAAAATGACCGATCTTGACCGTCTCGCCCAGCTCGACCGTGCCGCTGTCCGGCGGAAGCTCGCCCGCGAGTACGCGCAGGAGCGTCGATTTGCCCGCGCCGTTTCGGCCCACGATGCCGATGCGGTCGCTGCGCAGAAGGCCGTAGGAAAAATCACGGAAGATCGTCCGCCCGTCATAGCCCTTGGAGATGTGCTCCAGTGTGATGATCTTTTTGCCGAGACGGCTCGAAGCCGCCGAGAGCTGCACTGTGCTGTCGCGCTCAGGGGCCTTCTGGTCCTTCAGCTCCTCATAGCGCTGAATGCGCTCCTTGCTCTTCGTGCTCCGGGCCTGACAGCCGCGTAGGATCCATTCGCGCTCGACACGCAGGATGGACTGCCGCTTGCGCTCGGACGCCTCCGCCATCTGCGCGCGCTGCTCCCGCAGCTCAAGATAACGGGAGTAATTGGCCTCGTAGTGGTAGAGCTTCCCGCGCGAAAGCTCTGTGATGTGGTTGCACGACGCGCTCCAAAAAATACCGGTCGTGCGTGACCATGACCAGCCCGCCCCGGAATTTTTTCAGCCAGTCCTCCAGCCACTGCACCATTTCGGTATCCAGATGGTTCGTCGGCTCGTCGAGCACCAGCACGTCCGCCGGGTGGATGAGCGCTGCGCACAGGGCCGCACGGCGGCGTTCGCCGCCCGAAAGCGTGCCGATCCGCCGGTCGGTGTCCGCAAGACCGAGCTGCGTCAGCATACGCTTGGCCTCGTATTCGTTCAGCTGCCGGAATTCCGGCGGCATACTGGCAAAGACCTGCTCCAGAACGGTCAGCTCATCTCGCATATCCGGATTCTGTGCAAGCACGCTGACCTGCAAATTCGGCTTGCGGGCGATCGTCCCGCCGTCCGGCTGGAGCTTTCCGGCCAGAACCTTCAAAAATGTCGACTTTCCGGTGCCGTTGATGCCGATCACGCCGGTCTTGTCGCCCTCGTTCAGATAAAAATCCACATCGTCCAGCAGCTGACGGCTGCCGAAATTGATGGAAAGATGCTCTGCGGATATCAGCATAAATTTCCTCCTGCAAGGGGTTTCTGCGTCTATTCTATCACAGTCTTCGCCGGAAATCACGCGCTTCTTGCATTTTTGCCGGGCTTCTGGTATCATGGGGGGGTGAAAAGCATGGAATCGAGGTGAGTTTCCAATGAATTCCGTGAAATTACTGGCGCTTGATCTGGACGGCACACTGCTGAACTCCCAAAAGGAGCTGACGCCGCGCACCCGCGATGCGCTCTATGCCGCGGCAGAGGCAGGCGTCGAGATCGTGCCGACCACGGGCCGCTTCTTTACCGGTATGCCGGAGGTCATTCAGAAGCTGCCGTTTCTGCACTACGCCATCACCATCAACGGCGCGCAGGTCTATGACATCCGCGCGGAAAAGGCTGTCAGCAGAGCGGAAATTCCGCTGGAAACGGCTCTGCGGGTCCTGGAGTATCTCGACGGCTTCCCCGTGATCTACGACTGCTATCAGGACAACTGGGGCTGGATGACGCGCAGCATGCAGGAAAACGCCGCTGCATTTGTCCCCATCGATCATTCGCTGCGCATGGTGCGCAGTCTGCGCACGCCGGTCGACGAGCTCAAGGCCTATCTGCGGGAGCGGAACCGGGGCGTCAGAAATTACAGCTGTTCACACCGGACGATGCGCTGCGCAGACAGCTGCTCAAAGACCTCACAGAGCGCTTCGGCACGCTGAGTGTCAGCACGTCCATGCCCTGCAACATTGAGATCAACGACGCGCACGCCAACAAGGGCGAGGCCATTGCGAGTCTGACAGCCTACCTCGGCCTGCCGATGGCGGCAACGATGGCAATCGGCGATGGGCTGAACGACAGGAGCATGATCCGGATGGCGGGCCTCGGCGTGGCCATGGCGAATGCGTGTCCGGAAATTCTGGCGCTTGCCGATGAAGTAACAGCCTCCTGCGACGAGGACGGCGCGGCGCTTGCCATCGAGCGGCACTGCGTACCAGGAAGGACGTAACGGAAATGGTCGACTGCCACATTCATATGGTGCTGGACGGCGTAAACTGGAAGGACGCCATCGCGCGGCACAAAGCAGCGCCGCAGGAGGCACTGATCCGGCAGACGCTGGGTCACTATCAGGCGCTGGGGTTTTCCTATCTGCGCGACGGCGGCGACCGCTGGGGCGTGTGCGATCTGGCCGCGAAGCTGGCCCCGGAATACGGCATACGCTACCGGTCGCCGGGCTTCCCGATTTATAAAACCGGACATTACGGCAGCCTTATCGGACGCGGCTTTGACGGGCTTGCCGAATACCGTGCGCTTGTTCGCGAGGCTAAAACGCGCGGCGCACACTTTATCAAGCTCATGATCTCCGGGCTGATGGATTTCAGCCAATACGGCGTGCTGACCGGCGAGCCTCTGCCGCCGGACTTGATCCGGGACATGATCGCCTGCGCGCATGACGAAGGCTTTTCCGTCATGGCCCACGCCAACGGCGACGAGGCCGTGCGTGCGGCGCTTGCGGGCGGCGTGGACTCCATCGAGCACGGCGCGTATCTCACGGATGAGACGCTTTGTCAACTGGCAGAGTCTGGCGCTGTCTGGGTGCCGACGCTCGTGACGATCGGCAATCTCATCGGCTGCGGCCGTTTTCCGGACGAGGTTTTAACGCCGCTGCTGGCCTATCAGATGAACGCCGTAAAAAAAGCCGCCGCGCTGGGCGCAAAAATTGCCTGCGGCAGCGACGCGGGCGCGTACCGCGTCCTGCACGGGCAGGGCGGTCTGGACGAGCGCACGCTCCTGCGCCGCGCTATTGGAGAGGGTGCAGACACCGTAACCGACGCGGGAAACGCCGTAATTATGGCGCGGTTCTGAATCTGAACCTAAAAAAATATCTGTTTTTGCATCTTTTTATAGTACCAGCATTGGATATAATCAGGGTATCTTAACAAGAGAGGTACTCTGGTATGAAAAAGAGAAACGAAACCATCCGTATGCTGGTTCTGAGCGCGATGTTTGCCGCGCTGTGCTGCGTGACGACCATGCTGGTGCAGTTCCCGACCGTTGCCGGGTATACCAACATCGGCGAGGGGATGTGCCTGCTTGCCGGCTGGTGCTCGGCCCGTGGTACGGCTTCTTTGCCGCAGGCATCGGCAGCGGTCTTGCCGATCTGCTGGCAGGCTACGCGCATTATGTTCCCGGCACGTTTATCATCAAGGGCCTTGTGGCGCTGGTGGCCGCGCTGCTGCTGCAGCCGATGCTCAAGAAGGGCGAAAAGATCCCGTTCTGGCGTCTGGCGCTCATCGAGCTGCCGTCCGAGGTCATCATGGTCGCCGGGTATTTCGGCTATAAGGCGCTGATCCTCGGCAAGGGCCTTGCCGCCGCCGCGTCGATTCCGAACAATCTGGTGCAGGCCGCCGTCGGCATCGTGTTGTCCGTCGTGCTCTACACCGCGCTGGCCAAGGTTCCCGAAATTCATAAGGCATTCTGGAAGGGTGAATAAATCATGTATGAAGAACTTACCGCACAGGCGAAGCAGGCCGTCACGGAGCTGCTGGACATTGCGAAGCTGAAGCCCGGCAAGCTGTTTGTCATCGGCTGCTCGTCGAGTGAAATGGTCGGCGCGCGCATCGGCAAGGGGTCGAGCCTTGAGGCCGCACAGGCCGCGTTTGCGGGCATTTATCCCGTTTTGCAGGAGCGCGGCATTGAACTTGCCGTGCAGTGCTGCGAGCACCTCAACCGTGCGCTTGTTGTTGAGCGCGATGTGGCCGAGGCGCACGGCTTTGAGATTGTCAATGCCATCCCGCAGCTGCACGCGGGCGGCTCGTTCGCCATGACGGCGTGGGCCAATTTCAAAGACCCCGTACTCGTCGAAACCATTGTTGCCGACGCGGGGCTTGATATCGGCGGCACGCTGATCGGTATGCACCTGCGCCGCGTCGCGATCCCCGTTCGCCTGTCAATCAAAAAGATCGGCGAGGCCAACATCCTCTGCGCCCGCACGCGCCCGAAATACATCGGCGGCGCCAGAGCGGTTTATCAGGACTTGTAAACATGAAAAGCTCCTCTTGCCGACTGCAAGAGGAGCTTTTGACATTTGCAGGGGGCTTGCAAAAATCCTCGGCGAATTTGGGTGCGCGTTTCTGTGGGATTTTGTTGGATTTCCCTGTTTTGATACAGAATTCTCTTTTCATCATGACGGGAACGTGCTATAATAAAATAAACCGCTGCGGGCGGTCTATGGATTTGCAAAGGAGCGAAGCATATGAAAAAATTACGTTGGGGCGTGATCGGAGCCGGCGGCATTGCGGATCGCAGGACGATCCCCGGCATGATGCTGGCCGAAAACGCGGAGCTGATCGCCGTCATGGACATCAATGCCGAGCAGGTTAAGAAAATCCGTCAGAAATACGGCGCAAAGCGCGGCTATACGAAGGAAGAGGACCTGCTGGCAGACCCGGAGGTCGACGCCGTTTATATCGCCACGCCCATCGTCCTGCACGCAAAGCAGGCCAAGCTGGCCGCAGATTACGGCAAGGATATCCTGATCGAAAAGCCGCTGGCCATGACGTCCGACGAAGGGCAGGCGGTCATCGACTACTGCGAACGCAAGGGCGTGAAGATCGCGGCGGGCTTCATGATGCGCTTCGGTTCGCACGTCATGAGCATGAAAAAGGCCATCGCCGAGGGCAAGATCGGCACGGTCGTATCCGGCTATTCACAGTTTACGCTCTGGCTCCCGTACGAGCCCGGCAACTGGCGGCAGTGCAAGGCCAAGGCCGGCGGCGGCGCGATGATGGATCTGTCTGTTCATACCATCGACCTGATGGAGTACATCACCGGTATGCGCGTGACCGAGGTCGCGTCCATGAATGAAAAAATCGCCTTCCCCGAACCGCAGTATGACGTGGAGGACACGTCCACCATCCTCATGCGCATGGAAAACGGCGCACAGTGCGTTGTGCAGTCCAACTTCAATATCCCGGACGAAGCCTCCAAGTGGCGCGTTGAATTTTTCGGCACGAAGGGTCGTCTGCTGGGCGACACGATGATCGGCCAGATCGACGGCGGCAAGCTGAACGCCGTGTTCATTGACAAAAATGTCGCCTATTCCGCCGAGCAGACCCACGCCGACGATGTGGGCGTCGAGATTCCCGGCGACTTCGGCAATATGTACACCCGCGAGATCGAGAGCTTCTCGGACTCCATTCTCAACAATAAGCCCCTCGTCGTGCCTGCGTCCGACGCCGTGCACGTCCAGCGCATCATGGAAAAGGCCTATGCCAGCGGCGAAGAGCTGAAGATCCTGAAAATTTAAGCAACACCCAGCACATCCAGCAGCGCCCGGCACTCGCCGGGCGTCAGGATGCGCTGCGCTGTACGCGGGTCCTCCGCGGACGGCGCCCGGCTCGGGTCCGGGCGGTTTTCCAGCAGCCACTGGCGCGGCGACATTCCGAGGTTTTTCTGGAAGCTCCGGTTCAGATACTTGGGGTCGGAGAAGCCGCAGGCATAGGCTGCGTCGGTCAGCGTCGTGTCGGACTGCCGCAGCAGGAGCATCGCCGCCTCCAGTCGGAGTCTGCCCAGATAATCCTGAAACGGGATATGCAGCTGCTCGCGGAACAGGTGCGACAGATACGTCTGCGTCAGCCCCTCCCGCTCCGCGATCTCGCTGAGGCGGACAGGCTCAGAATAGTGCGTCTCCAGATAGTGCAGAATGCGGTGCATCCGCTCGGCATTGCGCGTCTGCGTCATGTTTTCCGTGTCGCTCAGCACGCGGTATGGCGTTCCGCCCAGCAGGATCGCAAAGATCGCGTTGATCTGCGCCATGCAGGCGAACGGCGCTTCCGGTGTGTCGCGCAGATAATTGGAAAGCGCCAGCAGCATCGCCCGGCGCAGCGCCGGCAGCTGCTCCGGCCCCAGACAGGAGGACAGCCCCCGGCAGCCGAAGCGGATGCTGCGGATCTGCGGATAGAAGCGGGCGCAGAAGCTGTTGGAGATCTGCAGCGTCAGGAGCCTTGCAGGCGCGCCGGACGCGCACAGCTCATGGCTGCTGCCCGCGTCGAACAGCAAAATCTCGCCCGGCCCGGCCTCAAAGCTCTGCCGGTCGGTGCTGACACGGCAGCTGCCGCTCAGCACCACGCACAGCTCCAGCTCCTTATGCAGGTGCATGGGGCGGTACACCATGTCGACGATAAACATGGTGCAGTCGGCCAGCTTGGAATGGGAGATCAGCTCATATTCATTGTAAAGTTCCATTTGTTTCACCAAAAACGCATCTTTGTCGGGCGTCAGGCGCATCTTCATCGGTGATAAGCCTGCCCCGTTCCTTCATAATAACAGTAACCGGAACAAAAAACAAGGGAATCCGGGCCGCACGGCCTGAAAACAGGGAGGAAGTATGAAAAAAGGCATTTGCTGCGCAGGCAATATGATCGTAGATATCACCTATCCCATCGAAACATGGCCGAAGCAGAACGAGCTGACGCACATCACCGAGGGCATCACGCGCTCCACCGGCGGCTCGGTCTGCAACACCATTTCCGATCTCGCGCGGCTCGATCCCGCGCTGCCGCTCGTCGCTTCCGGCTTCGCCGGGCACGACGCAGAGGGCGATTTTGTCCTGCGGGAGATGGGCAAGTACAAAAACATCGACCTTTCCATGGTCAAGCGCAGCGGTGACACCTCGTTTACTGCCGTCATGTCGAACAACCAGACAAAAGAGCGCACATTTTTCCAGTACGCGGGCGGCAATGCCTATTACGGTGAGGACGACATCGACTGGGACAGGCTGAACGTCGATATCTTCCACATCGGCTACATTCTGCTGCTGCCGCATCTGGACGAGCCGGACGCGGAATACGGCACAAAGATGGCGAGGCTTCTGCACCGGGCGCAGCAGGCGGGCATGAAGACGTCCATCGACGTTGTTTCTGAGGCGGGCGAGCGCTTTGCGCGGCTCGTGACCCCGGCGCTCAAATACACCGACTACTGCATCATCAACGAGCTTGAGACGCAGCAGACCACGGGGGTCCTGCTGCGCGGAGAGGACGGCACGCTGCACGTGGAAAACATGAAGGCTGCGCTGCAGAAGCTCCACGAGCTGGGCGTGGCAAAATGGGCCGTTATCCACTGCCCGGAACTCGGCTGCGGCATGGACGAGGCCGGAAATTACTGCGAATTTGAAAGTCTCAAGCTCCCCAAGGGCTATATCAAGGGTACGGTCGGCGCAGGCGACGCGTTCTGCGCGGGCGTTCTGTACGCGGCGGAGACAGATATGCCGCTGCGGGAGGCGCTGAAGCTCGGCGCGTGCAGCGCGGCGGCTTCCCTGAGCGAGGTCAGCGCGTCGGACGGCGTGAAAACAAAGGACGAGGTTTTGAAGCTCTATGAGCTTTACGGAAAATAAAGAAAGAGGTCAGAGTATGAAACAGGCAGTTATGTACGGCGGCGGCAACATTGGCCGCGGCTTCATCGGCGCAACGCTCAGTCAGTCCGGCTATAAGGTCACATTCATCGACGTGGCAGAGCCGGTCGTGAAGGCGCTGCAGGAAAAGGAGCAGTATCCCGTCCGCTATGTGTCCAGCGAAGGACATGAGGACGTCGTGATTGAGCACGTGACCGCGGTCAACGGCAACGATCAGGAAGCGGCCTCCGAGGCCATCGCAAACTGCGATATCATGGCGACGGCGGTCGGCGCGAGAATTCTCAAGTTCATCGTCGGCAACATCGTCGCGGGTCTCAGAAAGCGCTGGGCACGGGACGACCGCCCGCTCAACATCATCATCTGCGAAAACCTGATGGACGCAAACAAGGTCATGGAAGGGATGCTGAAGGACCTGCTGACCGACGAGGAAAAGAAGCACTTTGATGAAAAGGTCGGTCTGGTCGAGGCCTCCATTGGCCGCATGGTGCCCGTGCAGACCGAGGAGATGAAGGACGGCGATCCGATGCGCGTCTGTGTCGAGCGCTACGGTTTCCTGCCGGTCGACAAGGCCGCGTTCAAGGGTGAAATTCCGGAGATCACGAACATGGTTCCGTTTGAGCCGTTTGATTTTTATATTAAGCGCAAGCTGTACGTCCACAACATGGGCCACGCGACCTGCGCGTATCTGGGCGGCTACGAGGGCCGGAAATATATTTATCAGTCCATCGACGATCCTGAAATTCTGAACATCGTGCAGAACGCCATGCTGGAAAGCGCGCTGGCGCTGCATAAAAAGTACGGCGTCGAGCTGGATGGCCTGATGCTGCACATCACGGATCTGCTGGGCCGCTTCCGCAATGCCGCCCTGAAGGACACCTGCAAGCGCGTCGGCGGCGACCCGACGCGGAAGCTCGGCGCAGCCGACCGGCTGATCGGTTCGAGCCTGCTGTGCCTCGAGCAGGGCGTGAAGCCCGCGTATATCGCCGTCGGCGCAGCCGGTGCGGTGTACCGCTATCTGAACGAGGCGGGCATCGAGCAGTCGAAGGAAGAAGCGGCAAAGGTTCTGAGGACGTCTCCGGGCTGGAGGCCGATTCGGAGCTGGCCGGGATGATCCTCGATCTGTACGCATACTTCCTTGAGGGCGAACCCGTCGCGGCCCTCCGCCGCGCCGCGCAGGCCGCAAAGACCGCCAGCCTCGGCAAGATCATCTGATCGCCCCTCTCCCCCGCTGAAATCATGAAAAAAGCCTTCCCCTTTCATCATGCACACGGCATGAGAAGGGGAAGGCTTTTTGATTTGGATTCAGGCCGCTTCTTACGCCTCCGTAGAGAACGACGCGACCTCCTTGAGTTCCTTGTCGATCAGAACGACCGTTTTCTCGCTTGTGACGAAGGCAAGATTCTTTCCGACAGGGATCACGCGGGGCAAATAGGCCAAGGTGGACCGCAGCGTGTATGGCAGCTTGAACTCCTTTGTCACGATCAGCGGGTCGTTCAGCGATCTGAGCTCCGCGTTTCCATTCTCGTCACAGACGAAAATCTGATCGTTCCAGACCGCAGCTTCCGTCTTGCCGTTTTCGAGCGTGTATGCGGTACCGCTGTTCAGCTCATAGATACACAGCTTCTTTTTCCCGTCTTCCTTCACAGTGTAAAACAGATAATCTTCATAGGCGCCAACGAGCCAGACGGATTCGGTGTCGTATGCCGCCAGAGTCGTCGTCGTCTTTTGATCGAGATCAAAGCACTTGACCGTCGTCTTGTCTTGTCTTTTCTCTGCGTAGAGGATTCTCTGATTCGAGATGCTGTACTGCGTGGTGCCGATCTCCCCGCTGCTGACCAGCTCGCATTGCGAGCCATCGGTCCGGAACCGGACGACACAGTTGTCTGCACCCGAAAGGGAATAGATCCAGCCGTTGCTGTAATAGCAGCCCATATAGTTTTTGCTTTTCGCCGTGATCGCGTAGAAATTCCCGCCGTCAAGCTCGACCGTCGCAATGTAGCCCCGGCCGCCGTACTCTGCCGAGAAAAAGATCCGATCCTTTAAAATGAAGAAATCGCTGATACTCTCCTTGTCCAGTCTGTATACGCAGACCGGTTCCGCGGACGGCGTATCCTTTCGATAAATTGCGCTGACCCAGCTTCCGCCCTGGCTGATATCCTTTACATAATAGATCTTGTTTTTGTACTGAACCGTATCAACCAGATTATGCCCCGCGAAGCCTGCGGTTCCGGAATCCTGTATCAGCACCTTTGGCTTCACGGTTACATATACCGTTCCGGCCTCCATATCCTCGTAGCTGACGGTGACCGTCTTTACACCGGCTGTGGACGAGCTGAAGCCGGTACACTCGAAGCCTGAGGTGACCTCTTCTGTTTTCTTGTCACTATACGTGACCTCAAGCGTAATGCCCGTCGGGTCAAAGGGCATACTGGCATAGTATTCCGTCTTGTCAGGGCCGGTCTTCACTGTGACGGAGGTCATCTTCGCCTCCGAAACCATTACGATACACGTAGCCTTGACCCCGTCTACCGTCAGGTCGATCCTCGCCTCTCCGGGACTCTTTGCCGTGACTATTCCGTCATCATCGACTTCGGCGATGGCGCTGTTGCTGCTTTTCCATGTGATTTCCTTACTCTGATAGTCCTCCGGCGTCAGCACAGGCTTCAGCTGTTCGCTCTTCCCTGCCTCGATGTTGAGGCCATCAATCCTGACCGAATCGAGTGTCGGTGTATCAGCTTCCGTCAGCTCTTCGTCCTTCTTCGGCTCCGGAACGACATCGGTGGATGTGTCGCCGGTAGTATTCTGATCGTCAGTGGCAGTCGTGTTCTCGGAAGTGTCCTGATTATCAGGGGTGGCCGTTTTGCTGTTTGTCGGCCAGAATCTGGCAAGCAGGACCACGATCAGAATCGCCGCTGCCGCGGCAGGAAGGATCCACTTTCTGCGCACTGGCGCTTCCTTTGGCTCCTGCGTCAGCTCTCTGACGAACTCCGCCATCGTCGGCGTGCGCTGGCTGTATTGGAGCGCCATCGCATGGCGCAGCGCGGCGCTCTGCGTCTCGCTGATCTGTCCCTGCGCAGCATCCGGCTGTTCTCCCGGAATATACAGCTCATCGTTGAATACCCGGCTGGTCGCATCCTGCGGCTTTTTGCCGGTGATGCAGTATAAAATCGTCGCGGCCATCGCGTATACATCCGTATACGGCCCCTGGTTTTCCGGGAAAACTGCTCCGGCGGCGCAAAGCCCATGCTGATCATGGCAGACATGGACTTATCGCCCAGAATCTGCCGTGCAGAGCCAAAATCGATCAGCTGGAGCTTGCCGCGGCTGAACATGATATTACCGGGCGTAATATCCCGATGCAGGATCGGCGGCGTCATCCGGTGCAGGCAGTCGATATCCTCCATCAGCGGCAGCATCAGCGGCAGCAGCTCGTCCAGCGAGAGTCTTCCCTTTTCAGACGACCGCACCAGCTCCTCCAGCGTCTTGCCCTCCAGATAGCGCATGACCAGATAGCTCGTGCCGTTTTCCTCGAAGGAGTCATAGACATCCACGATATGCGGAAGGTCCTCCACCTCGACAAGCAGCTGGCCCTCGGTCAGAAACTGCTGCTTCCCGCGCTCATAGGCCAGCTGTTGATCCGGAAAGGCGCAGACCTCCTGTGTACGCTTTCTTCGGTAGGCCCAGCAGGATGGAAAATACTCCTTGATCGCGACGATGCGCCCCAGGTGCGATCCCGCGCCAGATAGGTCACGCCGAAGCCGCCCGCGCCAAGACATATGCCGATCACATAATGCGTGTCAAGGATCGTACCGATCGCGAGATTCGTGCCGTTGCTCGCCGTCTCCACGTCCTTCTGACAGTCCGGGCACCATGATCCCTCGATTTCCCGCATACAGTAGGGACAATATCTCATTTCTCTGTTCTCCATTCCTCGCGGCTCTCCCGTTTTTTAAAAGGCTCCGGCCAGCGCCGCTACCAGCGCTGCCAGCAGAATGACCGCCGCCGCGGCAAGCACGATCATCAGCGTCTGCGGCTGCTGTGACGGTTCGCCTGCCCATCCGGATACATCGATCGGGCGGCTTTCGCAGCTGCCGAACGTCACTCCCGCCGCATTCTGCAGTTCGAGCCTGTACTGCACTCTTTTTGCGATGAGCGGGAGCCGGTCCCGCTGAAGCGTCTGGTTCCCGTTGCTGATCAGGTGGTATTTTCCATCGTTGATCCGCCGGAACAGCAGATAGCTTGTGCCGGCGGGCCGTTTTCCGCGCCAGCTGATCTCCAGCGTCCGCCCCTCCGGGATGGGGTGGAGCGGCAGGAAGGCCAGCTCGTCACGACCGTCAGCATCCCGATAAAACTGGTCGCAGAACTCCTGCATGGTCTGCGTCCGTGCGCTGCTCCGAACCGCCATGGCGCGCTGGATCGCCGCATCGACCGAGGCCGGGAGCTTCACGCCAAGCTCCCCCAGCCGTTTCAGCGGATCCGTCTGATGATTGGTGATCTCGGTGAGGCGGTCCGTCGCCTGAGCGGGGGTCACCCCGCTCAGACAGTAATAGATCGTCGCCGCCATGGAATATACGTCATTGAACGGCTGACATTTCTCCGGCCGGTACTGCTCGACCGGGGAAAAGCCCGGCTTGACAAACATGGTCTTGCCTGTCGACGTTTTCTGAAAGCTTCGCGCAGCGCCGAAGTCCATCAGCCGCAGACTGCCGTCCCGCAGCATCATGATGTTGTCGGGCGCGATATCCCGGTGGACCACGTCCAGCACGTGCATATCGTTGATATCCTCCATCAGAGGCCGCAGCACGGCCCAAAGCTCCTCCACGGTGAGCCGCCCCTTGCTCTTGACCAGCTGCTTCAGCGTCTTGCCCTCGAGATACTCCATGACGATATAGGCCGTGTTGTTCGCCTGAAAGAAATCTTTGACCTTCACGATGGATTTCAGGTGCCGCACTCTCTGGATCATCTCGGCTTCATGCAGGAATTTTTCACGTCCGGACTGATAGGTCCGTGTATATGCGCTCTTCGGAAGAATGTCCCTTCCATTGTCGCTCCGCTCCGACCAGTAGATCGGAAAATATTCCTTGATCGCAACTCTTTCGCCGCTCGCGCAGTTCAGCGCCGCGTAGGTCACGCCGAAGCCGCCCTGTCCGATGGACGCGCCGAGCAGATACGGTGCCTGCGAGCCCATCAGATGTGTTCCGACAGGCAGCTGGAGCTCTTTTCCGCGGAACGCAATTTCCCCGCCGCAATACTGGCAGTATTTTCCTTTGCTCGGCCGCATACAGAACGGGCAGTACTCCGCCATGTTACTTCCCGCCCTTTCCGGTAATACGGAACATCTGCTCCTTGGAGCCGAGCCAGAACGTATCGCCGCGGTGCAGCGTCATCGGGCTGTTGGCGTTGAGCCGCTGGCCGCTGCCGACGAACGTGCCGTAGCTCGAGCCAAGATCGGTAAGCTGGACTTCTCCGTCCGCCCCGGCAGTCAGCATACAATGCCGGTGGCTGACGCCTGCGGTGCCCTCCGGCATGGCGAGGCTGTTCTGGCCGCCGCAGCCGATGGTCACGCTGCCCGTCACCTTGTAGCGCTTGCCCGCGAAGCAGCCGAACACGCCTTCCACGCGCAGCGGCTCCGGAGGGACGGGAGGTGTGGGAGGTACGGGGTTCGGGTCATGATTTATTCTCTTGATGAGCAGCACAACGATCACTGCGATCACAGCCACGAGCGCTGCGGCCAGCACGTAGATGAGCCAGCTGGGTACCGCACTGCCATAGCGGAAGGGGATGCCCATGTCCTCGCAGACCTTGACGATATACTCGCTGGAGAAGGCATAGAAGCTTGCGCTGACGTCGGTACTTTTTTGCAGATAGAGGGTGTTGATGCCCATGACCTCGCCCTTTTCGTTGACGAGCGGGCCGCCGGAGTTGCCGTGATTGATGACGGCATCATGGGAGATCAGTCTGCAGTTGTTGAAGCTCTTCATCGCGCCGTATCTGGAAACAACGCCGCGCGTGATGGTGATGTCCGAGGTATCGGCAAGGAGGTTCGCCGACCATGTGTTCTGTGCGGTAAGGTCCGCCACGCCGGGGAAGCCCAGCGCATACACTGTTGCGGCAACATCCTTTTCGCTGACGTTTTTCGCAATCGGCAGCGTAACGTGGCCCTCAAACGGCTCTGCAGCCTTCAGAATCGCAAGATCCGGGTATGGGTCGGTTTCTTCGTACAGGATCTCGCAGGGGATCAGCTGGCTGGACTCGACGCTGATGGTTCCGTTCAGTGCGTTGAATACCACGGCATGGCTGCTCTTCATGATATAAATCTTGATTGCACTGAGATTGACCGTTACCAGATCAGAAATCGGGTACTCACAATTGACCACGTGCTTGTTCGTCACAAAATACTGCGGCGCTTCTCCGTCCTTGCCGATGCCGAACGCCGTTCCGGTGCTGCATACCTGATTGGTGACCGGGTCCATGATCAGCAGGCGGACAACGCCCTTTGCGGCATTGCTGATGTTCTTGTCGCCCGCGGCCAGAGCCGGAAGCGTCAGGGATAATGCGCAGATCACTGCCAACAGCAGGCAAGCCGCTCTTTTACAGAAGGTGTTCAGTTTCATTGCGTGTTCTCCTCTCGTTTCTCATTTGATTTCCATATTACAATTGCAGAATTATTATCCTGATCGGCCGGGGCTCTCGCCTGCAGCCGCCGGCGCATTTTCTCCAGCCATTGCTTTGCGCTGCGCGCAAGCCGGAGATCCTGCTCCATTTCTTCCTCCAGCACGTATTCCCAGAAGCCATCTGTACACAGCAGGAACGCGTGTACGCCCGGCTCCAGCAGCTGTGCATGGATCTGTGCAGCCGGTACGTCGCCCGGCTGCCCCAGCGCCTTGAGCTCAGCGGAAAGCTCCGCCAGCGTCAGCGAAGAAATACAGCGTTTTTGTTCCATTGTGTTCTCCTATTGATCAATACGAACCAGTACACGGCGGCATTGCACCTCTCAGCGCGTTTTTTGCAGCGCACAGAGGAAAAAGCCGTCCATGCCGGTGCGGGTGGGCACCGAGAGCGCCCCGTATTCGGTTACCGTCATGCCTGCCGGGAAGGCCACGGCAGGCTCTGCCACGCAGAACTCCGGGTGCCGCTG